>Ga0302311_10004484_pt1 | contig 15020 bp, 12 predicted proteins | sample III_Palsa_N1_3_FD_200449 | JGI IMG/M metagenome (GOLD analysis project Ga0302311, IMG submission 200449) | Peat permafrost microbial communities from Stordalen Mire near Abisko, Sweden - III_Palsa_N1_3 | ecosystem: Environmental > Terrestrial > Soil > Palsa > Peat permafrost | place: Sweden... | reverse complement strand
GCTGGGATTGAGAGACGGTGTGCTGGCGCAGATGCTGGCGGATTCGGATACGCGGGCGAGCGTGCACAGTACGCTCGAGGCGGAGCGCTGGGAGGGCGTGGAGGAGGTTTGCCGGCGGTATGGGTTCGATCCACGCAAGGCCGAGCCGGAGCGGCAGCACTGCGTGCAGTTGTTCGACCAGTTGCAGCGGGTGCATGAGCTTCCGGCGGAGTACAAGCTGTGGCTACAGGCGGCGGCGATGATGCAGGAGGTGGGTAAGTTCATGAACCACCAGGGGCATCACCGGCATACGCAGTACATCATTGCGAACTCGGAGATCTTTGGGTTTTCGCCGGCGCAGCGGGCGATTGTGGCGGCGATTGCACGGTATCTGGGCAAGAGCCGGCCGGAGCCGATGGACCGGCCGATGCGGTATGTCCCGGTAGAGGAGCATACGCATGTGCAGCGGGCGATTGTGCTGCTGCGGATGGCCGAGGCGTTGAACCAGGACCGGGCGACGGCGGCGGTGCGGATCAAGACGCAGGTGTATCCGAAGCGGGTGGTGCTGACGCTGATACCGGCGCGGGGCGGGGCGGAGCTGGAGGCGTGGTCGCTGAAGAAAGAGGCGGGTTACTTTCGCGAGGTCTTGCGGCGGGAGCTGGTGGTTGAGGTGGCGTAGAGAGCGCGGACGATGCGGGGGTCGAGTAGCCACTGGAGCGTGGCGGGGCCGCGCTGCAGGTTGAGGCGGGCGAGCGAGCCTTTGCGCAGGCGGACGCGGGGGTGGGCGAGGTCGTCGGGCACAGGCAGCGAAGGGGCGATGAGCTGGCCGAGGAATGCGGTGAGGTTGGGGTTGTGGCCGACGACGAGGAGGTTTTCATAGGCGGCGCATTCGCGCAGCAGGCGCTGGAGCTGCGCGAAGGTGGCGGTGGGGGCGAGTCCGTTGGAGATGAGGATTTTGGCTTCGTAGCCGGTCTCGGTGCCGACCAGCTGGGCGGTTTGCAGGCTGCGCTTGAGTGGGCTGGAGACGATCAGGTCGAAGCTGACCTTCATCGCAGTGAGGACGTGGGCGAGGTGCAGGCAGTGGGCCTTGCCGTCCTTGTCGAGGGGCCGTTTGAGGTCGAGAAGAGGATTGATGCGCTTGGTGCCGGCGCTGGCGTGGCGGAGGATGTAGAGGTTCATAAGAGCAGTTGTTAGTGGTTAGTTCTTAGTTGTTAGTGGGTAGGGGTTTGGGTTCGTGGTGGAAGACGCCGGGGTCAGGTCCGTCGAGCGAGGGGACGGCGGGCTCAGGGTCGGGCAGCGGGTCGAGGGGGAGATGAGGGGCTGGCCGGTCGGATTGGGTTTCGGGCGTCATGTTTGGTTGGATGAGGCGTACTGGTTGATTCTAATCGTGACGCCAGATTTCTGTGTAAATGAGGCCGAAGAGGCGTTGGTGGCGGGCGATGCGGGTGAAGCCTGCCTGCGTGAGGGAAAGCTGAGGATTGGGAAGGGATTGGATGCGGAGGTTGGTGAGGATGCGGAAGGCGAGGTAGAGGGCTCGGATGTAGAGGCGGGCGATTGGGGCTAGGGCTGAGTGGGGGATTTGGAAGTCGGAGAGGAGCCAGAGGGTTCCGGGTTGGGTACCGCTGGCAAGGCGGTGGGTGAGGGCGTCGAGTTGGGGTTGGGTGAGGCAGTCTAGGAAGAAGTGGGTGACGATGAGGTCGGTGGCTTGGGGAATGGGAGCGTCGAAGGCGGAGGCTTGGAGAGTTTGGAGGCGGGGTGAGTTGCGGCAGCGGGTGCGGAGGAGTTGGAGCATGGTGGCGCTGGTGTCGACGGCAAGGGCGGTGAGCTCTGGGGCTGGCGTAGGAAGGCATACCCCCGGGGCTAAAGCCCGATCCGTGGCGGCCCTATGAGACCCAAGGCTAAAGCCTTGGGGTACCTGGTTGGTGGCGAGGCGTTGGAGTATCTGGTTGGTGGTGGGGTTGAGGAGGCGGGCGAGGAAACGGCCGTCGCCGTCGCCGAGGATGAGCGCATTGTGACAGCCGGTGAGTTGAGGGAGAAAGTGGGTGCGGGTGCGCTGGAGGATGGGGCCGAGGGCGGCGTACTCGGCCCAGCGATAGATGCGGGCTACGCGGTCGAAGTTGGGTTGGGGAGGGGTGCTCATACGGGGAAGACGTGGGTGAAGCGGAGTAGCAGTAAGGGGGTGAGGAGGGCGAGATCGGCTGCGGCGCGGAGGTGGATTCGACTGAGGTATGCGTGTTGCCGGTGCAGCGTGAGCAGCAGCGTTGCGCTGAGGGTGCAGGCGAGGGGGAGAAGACGCAGATTCCCTGCGGGAATGACAACCCAAAGAAGACACGAGCAAATGGAAGTTGCGATGACGAGCAGGCTGAGGGCTTCGACATGCTGCGTGGCGAAGCGGGTGGTCCAGTGGGTGGAGCGGCGTGGGCCGGGGTGCTCCCATGCATAGAGATAGAGGCAGTTGAGGGTGCAGACGGCGGCGAAGAGCAGAGCGGTGGGTGCAAGAGTGAGGCGGAGGTGAGGGGATCGGGCGACGGTGGGGATGAAGATGGCCGCGGGAAAGAAGAGGCCGACGGCGAATTCTTTTGGCAGGCGATCGTTTGCGGGATGGATGTGGATGAGGAAGAAGTAGGCGAAGAGCAGGGAGGCGAGGACGGCATAGAGGCGCAGGGCTGCGGGATTGAGGGTCGGGAGCAGGCAGGCGAGCAGGATCGACGCGATGGCGATGGTTGCGAGGAAGATGCGCCTGTGGCGATGATGGAAGCGGTGGCGTTCTTCGAGGTCGTGAGAGGGGGTCCTGGCGTCGAGGAGGCGGTCGGCTGCGTAGAGCATCCAGACGGCGAGGAATATGGCGGCGGGCGAGGTCCAAGGTAGGGCGACGCCGGAGCAGCGGGCGACGAAGTAGATCCAGAGCGCGGCTACTGTGGGTGCGTCGAGGGAGAGCAGGTGCCAGAGGGCGAGCGGGGAGTTGCGTGGTTGTTGGCCGATGCGGAACGAGGGAGAGCGTAGACGAAGAGGGTTGTGGCAGCTTCGCTGCAACGGGGTGAGGCCGGTTTGGGGTGGATTGGAGCATGAAGAGAGGATCTATTGAGGGATGAGGGAACGGAGGTGTGAGGTGTGAGGAGGAGCAACGGCAGAAGCAGATGCTCTTCGATGATGACAGAAAGAAAAGCAAGTGCAGCGACAAAAGCAACGGCAAGAAGTCAGGCTTTGAGTTTCGAGTCGCGAGTTTCGAGTTTCGAGTTGGCGCGGGCCCCGGTGGCCCAGAAGGTGGGATCGATGTCTGCGAAGATGCTGTCACGCAGTTCGATGGCGGTAAGGCGGTCTTGTTGTTCGGGGGAGATGGAGCTTTGGGATTCGAAGGTTTGGTAGATGGATTTTAGTTCGTTGAACTGGTCGTTGTGGGTGGTGAAGCGGAGTTCTGCGTAGTCGCGGGCGGCGCCGGTGGTGATGAGGAATTGCCAGTCGGAGGATTCGAGGAGCAGGAGCTCGCGGCAGAGTTGCTGGACGATGCGCGTGGCGAGTTCGGAGTCCTGCCAATTGCCGGAGGTGCAGATTTCGCGGGTGTAGCGTTCGGCTGGATAGAGGTGGGTGTAGGTCCACGAGGTTTCGGGGTTGAGCCAGACCTGATTGTTGCCCTCGGCGCCCCAGGAGCCCTCGTGCATGGCAATGAAGCCGGCGCGGGGGTAGTTGTCGAGGTAGTTGGAGCAGGAGATGAGCTGGAGGTCGGGATCGGCGTGAAGGAGGCGCGCAACGGCTTCGAGCCAGAGAGGTCCTTCGAACCACCAGTGTCCGAAGAGCTCGGCGTCGAAGGGCGAGCAGAGGATGGGTGGGACGGTGTCGTTTAGACAGGGTAGGAGGGCTTCGCGGACGAGGGAGATGAAGTGCGCGGCATGATCGTGGACGCGGGCCGCGGCGTGGTGGGGGTCGTAGGGCTGCTTATCGTGCATGTCTACGCCTGAGCCGGTGACTCGCCAGTAACGATGGCCACCGGGCCAGCGCTTCTTGTGGAAGTCGAGGTAGTTGCTGTCGCCGGGGTAGCCTGTGTCTCCGGACCAGACCTGGAGGCCGGTGCGGGGATCGCGAGGGAAGACAGAGGTTGCGCCGTGGTGTGCGGTTGGGCTACCGACGAAGTAGGGCTGGTAAAGGCGTCGGGTGGTGGTCTTGAGTTGCGGAATTGCTGTGGGTCTTGTGGTGTAGGGGGAGTGGACGGGCGCGGAGTCTTCGACGAGGTGGGTGTCGACGAAGAAGAACTCGAGATCGCTCTCGGTGAGGGCCTGCTCGACGCCGATGCGGTGGAAGGCTGGGGCGATGGGCGAGCCGTCTGGGTCGGGGGTGGGGTAGTTCCAGAGGCCGGCGGGGCGGTAGCCGCACTCGGGCGCCCAGATGCCGCGCGGGGGTTTACCGATGTGGCGGCGATGGGTGTGGACGGCGGTGCGGACCTGGGCGCGGAGGCTTTCGTCGGTGCCGAGGAGCGGCATGTAGCCGTGAGTTGCGCCGCAGGTGATGATCTCGATCAGGCCGAGGTCGTTGAAGTGGCGGAAGCTGGAGATGATGTCGCCGTTGAGGTAGTTGAACTGGTCGAGGGTTTCGGTGAAGAAGCGCTGCCAGAAGCGTGCGGTCTCGGCGTAGTGGGCTTCGCCGGTATAGGCGAAGACGGCTTCGTCTTCCTGTGCGGCGAGGATCTTGCGCTGGACGTAGCGAGGGAACTCGGCGATGAAGACGGGGTGGGAGAGCTGCTCGAGGAGGATGGGCGAGAGATTGAGATTGCAGTGGAGGGCGATGCCGTCGCGTTCTAAAGATCCTAGAGTCCGCAGTAGTGGTAAGTAGGTTTCAGCGGCGGCTTCGAGGAGCCATTCCATGCCATGGGGCCAGGTGCCGTGGTTGACGACGTAGGGAAGATGGGCGTGCAGGGTGAAGGTGAGAAATCCGGAGGGCTTTGGCTGGTCATTTGGCCTGGCAGTAGTCTCGGATTTTGGGTTGGACACGCTCGGTCGGGCTCCCTTCAGTGGATTGAGGCTGTTCCTCTGGTGTCATCTGATGCATGGAAACGGCTTTGCGGTACATGTGAAGCGTTTGAGGGGGTATATTTCTAGCGAGAGGCTGTCGCACGCAACCCCTGCTATGCTGACGGCATCCAGAGTGTAGGGGCGGCGGCTCCTATTGATTTGTTAAGAAATTAGGAAGATTGAGGAGATCGCGATGGCGGACAACGAGAACGAGAGTGGAGTAGGTGGGTTTGTGTGGTTCCTGGCAGGACTGGGTATCGGTGCGCTGGTTGGCGTGCTGTATGCGCCGAAGTCGGGCAAGGAGACTCGCGAGGACATCGTAGCGAAGTCGCTGGAGGCGCGTGACAAGGCCAATGCTTTGTATAACCAGGGCGTGGAGCAGGCCACTCAATTGGTGCAGCAGGGTAAGGAAACGGTCACGCAGTATGTGGGCAAAGGCAAGGAAGTGGCCAGCCAGTATGTCGATAGAGGCAAGGAGTACTACGACAAGGGCCGCACCCAGTGGACGCAGTATGTGGACAAGGGGAAGGACCTGATCCAGACACAGGCCGAGGCGGTGAGCGCGGCGGTGGAAGCTGGGAAGGACGCCTACATCAAGACCACGACCGAGGCTGAGCCGGTGGAGAACTCGTAAGGTAATTCTGTTGGCAGCGGGGCCGGTCAGCGCCGGCCCCTTTGCTTTGCGGCAAACGTTTTAGGAAATGCGCTTGCGGGCCGCACTGATAGACAATAGAGTGAGCATTGACTCTGCGGTGACGGCTGAGGGTGATGCAGGCAATTGAGGAGAGTGTTCCATGCCAGCTATTAGCGGCTTGATGATGTTTTTTGGGCAGTCGACCGACGCGCTGAGCGGGAGCGATGTGCATTGGCTGATGATATCCGCGGTGGTCATTGCATTGGCCCTGGTAGGGCAGGCCGTGTGCGTGGGAGTGGGCGTAGTGTTTGCTGCAAAGATGCTGAAGAAGATCGAAGAGGCGAGCGATACGCTCGACCGGAAGACGACGCCGATCCTTTCAAAGACCAATGCGCTGCTGGACGACCTGGGGCCGAAGATACGGTCGATCAGCAGCAATGCGGAGCAGATCTCGTATACGGTGCGGGCCAAGGTGGACGAGGCCGGCGAGACGCTGACGCAGCTTAACCGGACGGTTGCGGATGCCAACATCAAGACACGGCTACAGGTGTCCCGGGTGGACGACGTGGTGACTGGGGCAGTGACGACGGCAGCCGAGGTTGCGCTGCTGGTGGAAGATGGGATTCGCACGCCGATACTCCAGCTTGCCGGGCTGGTGGCAGGGTTGAAGGCAGCACTGGCGACGCTGATGAAGCGGTCGCCGTTTGGGAAGAAGAGCAGGACGGAGACGCCTTACGATTTGTAGGGTTGTCTGATCGTGAGTTTTTGAGTTGCAAGCCAGAGCCTAAGGCAAGGCGGGTTTGAATCAGCTCAGAGCTATGAGCGTTTGAGCTTAGAGGAAGAACGAGCAAGAACAACGGCAGGTTCGCAGCGGTCCGGGGTGTGGGAATGCGACGGAAAAACTAGACGATCCAGCCGCCGCCGGCGACTTCGTCTCCCTGGTAGAAGACTGCGGACTGGCCGGGGGTGATGGCGCGCTGGGGTTCGTCGAAGATGGCGGCGACGCGGTCGGGGGCGATGACCTGGAGGGTGGCTGCGGCGGGTTCGTGACGGTGGCGGATCTTGATGGCGACGCGGATGGGGCCGGTGGGCTCGGGGATGGAGACCCAGTTGAGGCGGTCGGCGACGAGGGCGGTGGATAAGAGCTGGTCGTCGGGGCCGATCTGGACGGCGTGGGAGTCGGGGTGGATGCTGAGGACGTAGAGCGGGTTGGGCGAGCTGATGCCGAGGCCCTTGCGCTGGCCGACGGTGAAGCCGTGGATGCCGGTGTGATGGCCGACGACTTCGCCGGATGTGGTGACGAGTTCGCCGGAGGTGTCGGGGAGTTCGCGGCCCTGCTCGGCGAGGTAGGCGGTCAGGAAGTCCTGGTAGCTGCCTCCGGGGATGAAGCAGATCTCCTGGGAGTCGGGCTTCTGGGCGAGGTCGAGGCCGTGGCCGGCGGCCATCTCGCGGACGTCGGGCTTCTGCATCTCGCCGAGCGGGAAGAGGGTGCGGGAGAGCTGGTGCTGGGTTAGGCCGAAGAGGAAGTAGGTCTGGTCCTTGGACTTGTCGGCAGGACGGGAGAGTATCCAGCGGTTGCGGGCCTCGTCGAAGCGATTGCGAGCATAGTGACCGGTGGCGATGCGGTCGGCGCCGATGCCCTGGGCGGTGAGCAGGAGCTGGTCGAACTTGAGATGGTTGTTGCAGAGGGTACAGGGGATGGGAGTGCGGCCGGCGAGGTACTCGGCGACGAAGGGGCGGACGACTTCTTCTTCAAAGCGGTCTTGGGCGTTGACGAGGTAGTAAGGGATGTCTAAGTGCTCGGCGACGCGGCGGGCGTCGTAGACGTCGTCGATGGAGCAGCAGCGGCCCTGGACTGTTTCCGGCATGCCTTGCCGCCCTGCGAGACGACGCTGGTTCCAGAGCTGGAGGGTGAGTCCGATGAGCTCGTGGCCCTCGGCGCGCAGGAGAGCGGCGACGGCGGAGGAGTCGACGCCTCCGGACATGGCTACGGCGATGGTGTTGTTGAGTGGCATAAAACGACCAGTATTAATCATAGTCTCTGGGCCGGTGCTTTCGAATGGAAACTGAGAGCGGGTATGATGAACAGGTCAGACAGGTTGTAGACTCATTCTGGCTCATCCAATGGAGAAACAAACCCAATCCGGAATGACAGGCAGATGGGCGTTGCCCTTTTTGGGTGTGGCCTGTGCGGTGGGCGTGGCTTCGATCTATTTCAATCAGCCGCTGCTGCTGGAGATGGGCAAGAGTTTAGGAAGCTCCTCGGCGCGGGCGATCGGGCTGGTTGCCGTGGCCACGCAACTGGGCTATGGGACGGGCATTCTGTTCTTTGTGCCGCTGGGCGATGTGGCCGAGCGCCGAGCGCTGATGATGCGGATGTATGCCGGGGTGGCGGTCGCTCTGCTGCTGGCGGCCTTCGCGCAGGGGCTGGTATGGATGATCGTGGCGAGCGTGCTGATCGGGCTTATGGCTTCGGTGACGCACGTGGCGCTGCCGATGGCCCCGGACCTGGTGCCGCATGAGCGGCGGGGGCGCGCTATTGGGACGGTGATGACCGGTCTTCTGCTGGGGATACTGCTGGCACGGAGCTTTGCGGGCTGGCTGAGCCGGTTGGGCGGCTGGCGGACGGTGTTCGTGACCGCGGCGATCCTGAACGCTGCGTTCGTGCCTATTATGTGGCGCGCGATGCCACGGATGGAGCCGCGCCAGGCGCTGAGCTACAAGGAGGCGATGCGCTCGCTGTGGGGGTTGTTTCGCGATGAACCGCTGTTGCGCGAGGCGAGTGTGATCGGCGCGTTGAGCTTTGCGTCGTTCAGTTGCTTCTGGACGACGCTGACGTTTCTGTTACAGCACTACCACATGGGCCCGGGGACGGCGGGAACGTTTGGCGTGGTGGGCGTTGCGGGGGCGCTGGTGGCACCGTTGGCTGGGCGGATGGCCGACCATCGGGGGACGCGGTTTGTGGTGACGGCCGCGGGGGCCGTTCTGACGGTGTCGTATGTATGGCTGTGGCTGTCGGAACGGTTGACGATGTCTACGGCGTGGCACATGGCTGCGTTGGTGGTGGGCGTAGTGATACTGGACGCCGGCGCGCAGATGATGCAGATCGCGAACCAGACGCGGATCTTCGGGCTGGGCGCAGAGGCACGCAGCCGGCTGAATACGGTGTATATGACGAGCTACTTTATAGGTGGGGCGGCGGGGTCTGCGCTGGCGGCCATGGCGTGGGAGCGGTGGCAGTGGGACGGGGTGTGCGGGCTGCAACTGTGCCTGATCGCGCTGGCGGGGCTGCGGCATTTGACGGGGTATAGCCGTCATCACCGGGTGAAGGAAGTACACCTGACGGCGGGGGAACGGGAGCCAGCGTAAGAGTCAGGATTGCTGAGTTTCCGATTTGATGAACGCGACAGAGGCGCAGGCGAGCAGGATGGGGAAGGCTTCGAGGGTGTAGCGGGGCTCGGAGTTTTCCATGGTGCTGAGCAAGAGGCACCGCAGGATGATGTAGACGAGGGGAAGCGCGGCGTAGGGAACGCGTTTGCGGGCGAAGGCAATGATGGCGGCGAGGACCAGGGCGAGGTTGAGCAGGCCGAGGATGGAGGCTTCGATGGACTCGTGGTAGTGCTTGCTGAAGCGCCACCAGTCGGCGTCGAGGCCGAGGGTTTCGGTTCGGGGACGGAGCCACATGTCGGCGACACGCAATGCAGGTACCCAGAGATGGCAGAGCAGAGGGTGGGCGTGGGTGCGCTGGCGGGCGAGTGCGTCGAACTTTGCGTCGAGGGTGGGAGGGATGGTTTTGGCGACGTTGTACTCGGCGAGCAGCGCAGCGGTGGCCGCGTGTTGGGCGGGACTGTCGAAGGCGCGGGTGGGAAGGTCGTTGACGTCGATGCTGGCGGTGCCGACCTGCCAGAAGACGTTGCCGGTGGAGACGATGTCGATGGCCCAGGTGTTCATCCAGCGGTAGAAGCCGTAGTTGACGTACTCGCCTGGGTCGTTGACACGGCGGGGTGCGAGCGGCTGGATGACGTGGAAGGCGATCCAGTTGCGCGCGGCCCAGGGTGCGAGCGGGAGTATGGCGAGCGTGCCGCAGAGGAGCGCGGCGGTGAGGGCGAGGTCAGGCCGCATGCGGTTGTACCAGAGGATGGCCGCGAGAACGGCAACGGTGAGGAGTGCGCCGTCGGGACGAAGCAGGACGGCGATGGCCATGGCGAGCGAGGTGAGCAGGAGGGCTTTGCGATTTATTTGTCCGGCACCTTTGACAGAGAGAGAGCGGAGCAGGCGTGCTGAGGACCATAAGGCGAGGGAGACGGCGAAGACCGAGAGGCATTCGGTGAGTGCGATGGTGGAGTAGCCCGCGGTGAAGGGACAGAGGGCGGCGAGGAAGAGGGCGACGGTTCCGGCGCGTGGGGAGATTTGTTCGCGTACGAAGGCCGCGATCAACCAGCAGCTGAAGAGGTCTATGGCAATCTGGGCGAGAAGGACGGCGTGGAAGTTTCCCTGGCCGAAGAGAGAGAAGATGAGGGCAAGGAAGAGCGGGTAGCCGGGCAGACGGATGAGGGTGGGAGCGATGCCGGCATCGCCCTGGAGGCCGTAGATTCCGTGATGGAAGAGGTTGGTGGCGAGCTCGGCATAGACGCCGGTATCGTCGTCGAGGGGCATGGGGTGGTGGAGAAACCAGAGGCGAAGGAACAGCCCCAGGGTAAGTGCGAGGAGCCCCAGAAGTTGGCGGCGGCGCGACTGGGATGGGAAACCTGGCATGGGCGCAGCATACACTGAGGGGCTGGCACTGAGGGGCAGGTGAGGGAATTACTTCTGGAGGGTCAAGTTAGTTCAGCGGTCAATTTCGGGGTGGGATTCTATTTGGGGGGAGCGCTGAGTTGCGCATATTCCCGTTGTGCTTGTTGGAGCACGGGTAGATCCGGATCTGCATTCTTCCATAGATTGAAGAGCGCTTCATACTCGGGCTGGGCTTGGGCCGCTTTGCCCTGCATCGCGTAGGCACGGGCGAGACCGAGGTGTGCGAGCGGGTATAGGACTGAGATTGGGTTGATCCCAGGGTTGTCGAGGATCTTCCTATACTCGGCGATCGCGGGTTCAGCTAATCGCAACTTCAGATAGGCCTCGCCGCGCAGGGCGGGAACGGTGTAGTCGCGCATCTCATAGGGCGTGGCGGGCTCGAGCGCAGCGATGGCATCGAGAGGCCTGCCGTGTTGCAGGGCAACGGCTGCCTTAACCCGCGGAAGGTAGACATAGGTCATCAGGGTGTCGGGAGTCGGTGTACTGTGCGCGGCCAGAAATTGCTCTGCAAGTGAGGCGTCGCCCAAGGCGGCGTGAAGGCTGACAAGTTCTGGCCGGCTCTCCGTCAGCTGATGGATGCGCCGCAGTGTTGCTTCCGCGGCCTCAGGAAGGCCGAGCTGAAACTGCGCCGCAGCCTCATCGATCAGGACCTTGTCGGCGGTCTCAGGCAGGTTGGCGCGCAGCGCGCTGCGATAGGCGTTCTCATAGATTGGCAGCGCGTGCCTATACTTGCCGCCGGCTGCAGCCGCCTCGCCACGGAAAGAGGGGAAGTACCAGACAGTAGCGCCGTCTTCATGGGCGTCGAGCCATTGATTCTGCAAAGCCATCCCGGCTTCATCGTGTTTGGCGAAGGCAATGTAGAAGAGACCCATCGGCACACCGGTATCTCCTCGTCCAATCTCTGCGATCTTATGCATGACCGCCTCGCTATCGTCGAAACGGCTGCTGCGCATATAAGCTTCGCTGAGATTCTCGTTGATCAGCATGTTGTCGGGGAAGAGCTTGAGTCCGCGCTCACCTGTAGTGATGGCCAAGCCGTATTGGCCGAGGATCGTTGCCTCGTCCATGATCGTGTAGACGGGCACAGGATCGTGCGGGTAGACCGAGGCCATTACCTGGAAGGCCTTGATGCCTTCAATAAGATTGTTCTGCCCGTAGGCATAGTAGTCGGCACGAATCAGCAGCTGTTCGTAGTTGCTGAGATGGCCGCTCAAGTCAGAAGCCTTTTGAAAGTACTGCCTGGAAAGAGCGTACTGGCTGAGATTTCTGTTCTCAATGCCCAGCTCGCGGTAGGCCATGGCGAAGTTCGGATCGAGTTCGACGGCGCGCTGGAAGGCTGCGATGCTCTCGACCCTGGGTCGGCCCTGCGATTGTAGATATTTGCCGGTGGAGTAGGCCGTCAGCGCCTCGAGCGAAGGCGTGGTGGCCTCCTTGAGCGGGACCTGGTAGCTGGCCAGCGACTCCGCCGATTCGCCCAGCCGGGAGCGTATCTGCGCGGCCACGGTATCGAGCGCGGCCAACACCGTGCCCTGATTCGCTGCCTCCGCCTTCGCAGACGTCAGCGTCTTTCCGGTACTGCAATCGGTGGCCACCAGAGTCAGCAGATACTGCGGCCCAACGCTGGAGACGGTGCCCTCCATCAGTACCTTTCGATTGGTGCGCTGGCAGATCTCGCGGGCAATGTCAGCGGTCAGGGGAGTATCGCTGCTGCGCCCCATCAAGAGAAGCGTGCTGACACCGTTCTTCTCGCTCAGTACATCCATGTAGGGCGACTGTTCAAGGTCGACCTCGAGGGCCCGGCGCAGGGTCCGGTCAAACGTCACCTCCCCGGTGTTATTCACAAAATCGGCGAGCACAATCTGGCGCATCTCGTTGAGAGCCTGATGAGATCGCCATCGCCACACTCCCCAACCTGCCGCTACCGAAAGCGTCAGGCCACAAACCGCGAGGATCATCGCTCTGCCGGTAATCCGGCGGTGTCTTCGTTCCGGTAAAGCTCTGTCCGAAGACAACTCCTCGACGACCACATGGGTGCGCTCTCTCCAGCGCTCGACCGAGTAAGCGGTCCCTTTTTCGATCTCCGCGGAGAGGTCCGGTCCAATGCCATTCGGAACTGTGGCGGGCAGGCTTCCAAGGCTGACCTCAGCTGTGAACTGATAGCCGCGGCCGGGCATGGTGCAGATAAGGTTGGCAGCGCTGGGTTCGGTTTCGAAGGCTTTGCGGAGACGAAAGATATGTTGCGCGAGGTTGGCCTCCTCGATGAAAGCGTCCGACCAGACGGCCTGCAACAGCTCTTCCTTGGTGACGAGGCGGCCCGGGTTCTGGGCCAGGTAAAGCAGCACCTCAAACGACTTCGGGGCTAGCGGGACCTCCGCTTCACCAAGATAAAGCGCGTGTCTTGAAGGACTTAGCCAGAAACGCCCAAATCTATAGATTTCGTGGTTTTGTCCCGGCATAGGAGAAAAAATGCCTTCCGTAAATACGAATTAATAACAATTACGGCGGATAAAAGACTTGCAGCGGCGCACTGAACTATCTCTGACCATGCGCCGTAAGGCTGGAGTTTACCGGATGCGTCTGTTACCCCGCAATGCCGCAGCAGGCAAAGTTTTAGAAAAGGCGAGCGACCGTCCGGAAGTCCTGCGGCGTTATGAGATCACCGTGGAGCGGGAGTATCTCTCGGTGAGGTGCCAGCCCGGACAGGGTTTTACGGCGCGTTGTGCGGAGTGCGGCCACGACGTGACGATGCTTTCGCCCGATGCGGCGGCGGAGACGGCGGGTACGAGCAGCCGGATTGTGTACCGATGGGTGGAAGAGAAGAAGATTCACTTCGTCGAGCCGGGATCGGGCAAGGTCTTTATTTGTTCGGAGTCGTTGCAGCAGCAGTTGCGTTCGCAGCAGATAGCTTTACGCGGGGCTTGCGAGCTCCGCGAGTTGAATCCATCCCAGTTGCCCGGGCCATCGAGGTGAACTTTATGATCTATCAGACCAATCGCATCCACACCAACCCATCCCGGCCACATTTCTCCGCAGCCCGGCGCGGCCTCGCAATCGCTGCCTGCCTCTTCACCTTCACCGCCCACGCGCAGACCCTCTCGTTCTCAACGGATGTCGACACCACCAGCGCCGCGCAATCAGGTGGTGTCGTCATTCCCGCCAGCATCCCCAACCAGACTGACTACGACACCTTTTCCGGAGCCAGCATCGCCGGCCCCTCAGCGCGCATGTATTCCATCACCTCCAACACCTGCGTCGGTCAAATCTCGGGTCCGTTCGTCTGCCAAATCAACGTCGTCTTTTCGCCCACCTTCGTTCCTCCATCCGGACAAACACTAAACGCAACCTTGTCCTTCAGCTACCAGGCCTGCACCCCTGGCCCCACCGACTGCAACCCTATGACAGTAAACTATTCTCTTGTCGGGACCGTGACAGGAACCGCAGCGATGCCACCGCCGTCCGCTCAAATCCAGATCACCCCCACCCAGCCGGTCTTGGTTCAGCCAGGAAACTACGGCCCCGACCTCGCCTTCGATAACTCCGGAAACCTCTACGCTTCCCCCAGCAACACCGTAGTCGAATTCACGCCCACCCAGGCCTACACCCCAAACTCATCGCCAACCATCATCGCAGGCAGCGGAGGTCCTGGAGGCACCGGCGATGGCGGCGGCCCGCTCAACGCCGGCATCCAGCCGTACGGAATCACAGTCCTCGGAGGCTTTATCTACGTCGTCGACACAAGCTCAGCAGTCGTGCGCGAGTTCATCCCAGGGGGCCAGATCACACTCTATGCCGGGATCTACAACTCAGCCTGCCGCGGCATCGACCAGACCTACACCGTCGGCCTAACCACCCAGGGCATCGGTTGCTATAACTTCACCAGCGGCCCACCGGAAACATTCGGCCTCTTCAATCCCACCAGCCTCACCAACGACGGCCTCAATATCTACATCAACGATGCAGGCAGCGATACCATCACCCTCGTAACCCCAGAGCATAAATTCACCACGGTAGCCGGCCATGCAGACTTGCCATTCATGTACGAGGGGTACCCTACCAACTTTCTCTATCCCGGCTATACCGGCGATGGCGGTCCCGGCTCATCGGCACAGATAAACAACCCCGGAAACATGGTCGTCGGTGGAAGTTCGCTCATCTACTTCCCCGACTCGAACAACAACGTCATCCGCACGATTGACCAGGCGAAATCGATAAACACCTTCCTGGGACAGGGACCGGGTAACAATGGTTCGTATCCCGTCGGTCTCGGCGATGGCCCCGCGGCTCAGGCCACCCTCAGCGACCCAGTCGCACTCGCGCTCGATCAGCTGGGTGATATGTACATCTTCGACCAGGCCGGCTACACCCTGCGCAAGGTGCTCATCGATCAAAGCACTGGCAACCCCACCTACATCAACACGCTCTACGCGTTACCCCACAGCGGTCTGCCTCCAGTAACCGTAGACATCGGCACACCAGTGATCGACTCCACAGGCGAGCTGCTCTTCAGCTCGTACTTCAATCTGCCCTACGGCACGTACTCGTTCCCCACTCCCCCGCCCGGCATCTATCAACTGCTCGGCAGCGGCCTCTTGACCTTCCCTACCGTTGAG
>Ga0302311_10004483_pt1 | contig 15020 bp, 15 predicted proteins | sample III_Palsa_N1_3_FD_200449 | JGI IMG/M metagenome (GOLD analysis project Ga0302311, IMG submission 200449) | Peat permafrost microbial communities from Stordalen Mire near Abisko, Sweden - III_Palsa_N1_3 | ecosystem: Environmental > Terrestrial > Soil > Palsa > Peat permafrost | place: Sweden... | reverse complement strand
CGCCTCGGCGCCGAGGCGCTTCTTCTTGTCCGCCTCGTAGTCCTGGTAATTGCCCTCGAAGAAGATGGCGCGGCTGTCCCCCTCGAAGGCGAGGATGTGGGTGGCCACGCGGTCGAGAAACCACCGGTCGTGGCTGATGACCACCACGCAGCCGGCGAAGCCGAGCAGCGCCTCCTCCAGCGAGCGCAGCGTCTCCACGTCCAGGTCATTGGTGGGCTCGTCGAGCAAGAGGAGGTTTCCGCCGCTCTTCAGCATCTTCGCCAGGTGCACCCGGTTGCGCTCGCCGCCGGAGAGGTCCTTCACCCGCTTCTGCTGGTCCTGGCCCTTGAAGTTGAAGGCTGAGAGGTAGGCCCGCGAGGGGATTTGCTTGCCGCCGAGGTCCACCAAGTCCAAGCCGCCGCTCACCTCCTGGAAGGCCGTCTTCTCCCCGTCCAGCGCGTCGCGGCTCTGGTCGACGTAGGCCAGCTTCACCGTCTCGCCGATGCGGAGCTCTCCGCCGTCGGCCGTCTCCTGCCCCGTCACCATCCGGAAGAGCGTCGTCTTTCCGGCGCCATTCGGGCCGATGACGCCGACGATGCCTCCCGGCGGCAGCTTGAAGCTGAGACCGTCCATGAGGAGCCGCTCCCCATAGCCCTTGCGGAGCTCCTTGGCCTCCACCACCAGGCCGCCCAGCCGGGGACCGGGTGGAATCCAGATTTCGCCCGTCGACTCCCGCTTGTCCGGCCCCGCCGCCGCCAGCTCCTCGTAGGCCTGAAGCCGGGCCTTGCTCTTCGCCTGCCGGGCCTTGGGGCTGCTCCGCACCCAGGCCAGCTCCAGCTTCAGCTGCTTCTGGCGCGAGGACTCGGCCTTCTCCTCCATCTGCAGCCGCTTCTGCTTCTGCTCGAGCCAGGAGGAGTAGTTGCCCTTCCAGGGGACGCCCTCCCCGCGGTCGAGCTCGAGAATCCACTCCGCGACGTTGTCCAGGAAGTACCGGTCGTGGGTGATGCTCACCACCGTGCCCGGGAATTGCTTCAGGGCCTGCTCCAGCCAGGCCACGCTCTCCGCGTCGAGGTGGTTGGTGGGCTCGTCGAGGAGGAGCAGGTCCGGCTTTTCCAAAAGCACGCGGCAGAGCGCCACGCGGCGCTTCTCTCCGCCGGACAGCGTGGCCACCGCGGCCTCCGGGGGAGGAAGCCTGAGCGCATCCATGGCCACCTCCAGCGTCCGGTCGAGCTCCCAGGCGTTGGCCGCGTCGATGGCGTCCTGCAGCCGCGACTGCTCGAGGAGCAGCTTCTCCATCTGCGCGTCCTCGAGCGGCTCGCCAAGCTTTGTCGACACCTCCTCGAAGCGCAGGAGCAAGTCCCTGGTGGCCTTCACCCCCAGCTCGACGTTGCCCTTCACGTCGAGGGAGGCGTCGAGCTGAGGCTCCTGCGGCAAGTACCCCACCCGGGCCGAGGGGTCCTTCCGGGCCACGCCAAAAAATTCGGTGTCCACGCCGGCCATGATGCGGAGCAGCGTCGACTTCCCGGCGCCGTTCGGCCCGATGACGCCAATCTTCGCGCCGGGAAAGAACGACAGGTAGATGCCCTTGAGGATGTCCTTTCCACCCCGGACCTTCCGCAAATCCTGCATCGTGAAGATGAAGTTCTCGGCCATGGTGCTCCCTCGGGGGGTGCTTTCTACCTCGACACGGGAGTGGTAGGGGTTTCCTCCCGCCAATGTCTTCCGGCCTCGACTACCAGCTGTTGACCAAGCTCCACGAGGGCGCGGCGAGCGCGGCCTGGCTCGGGCGCAAGCTGGACAGCGGGGCCAACGCCCTGGTGCGCGTCTTTCACGGCACGCTCTGGCGAAGGCCCGACGCCCGGGGCCACTTCGTGGACCGGGCCGAGGCATTGCAGTCCATCCACCACCCGGGCCTGGCCCGTCAGCTGGAGGCGGGATGCCTCCCGGACGGACGGCCCTTCGTCGTCAGCGAGTACCTCGAGGGGGAGGACCTGGCCGCCCACCTGCGGCGCACCGGTCCCCTGACGCCGGACCAGCTGGCCCTCCTCATCCCCGCCCTCTGCGGCGCGCTCACCGAGTTGCGAAACGCCGGAATTCTCGTGCGCGCCCTGCCCCTGGACCAAGTCTTCCTGGTGGGAGGCCTGTCCCGCTACGCGCCGAAGCTGGTGGGGCCAAGCCTCGCCGACGGGCCCGGGGAGGAAGTCGACACCCGCGCCGACGTGGCCGCCGTCGGGCAGCTCATGCGCGAGGCGCTGGCCGGAGGACAGGGCGGCTGGCTCGAGCCCATCATCCAGCGCTGCCTGGAAAGCGTCCCCACCGAGCGCTTCGCCGACCCCTCGGCCCTGGCCCGGGCCCTGGACGCGACGCAGCCGAGGACGCAGGTGCTGCGGGCGCGCCACACCGGCGCCACGCCCCTCCTCCTCGTCGAGGAGGACGTCCGCGAGCGGGAGGGGGACCTCATCGGCCAGTACCAGCTGGAACGGCTTCTGGGCGAGGGCTCGATGGGCCGCGTCTTCCTGGCCCGGCACGTGACGCTGGGCCGGCCGGCGGCCATCAAGGTGCTGCGCGCCGAGCACGCGCAGAACCAGCACCTCATCCAGCGCTTCTTCCACGAGGCGCGGGCCGTCAACCAAATCAACCACGAGCACATCGTCGAGATTCAGGACTTCGTCCACGAGATGGGGCCCAGCGGCCGCACCCGCGTCTACTGCGTGATGGAGATGCTGTACGGGCACAGCGTCACCGAGGTGCTGGCCAACGAGCACCTCTCGGTGGCCCGCGCCGTGGACATGGCCCGCCAGATGGCCCGGGCGCTCGGCGCCGCGCACCAGGTGGGCGTCGTCCACCGCGACGTGAAGCCGGACAACCTCTTTCTCGTCCGGCGCGGCAACGAGCGCGACTTCATCAAGGTGCTCGACTTCGGCGTGGCCAAGCTGATGACGCCCCTGGGGGACTTGCCCCTCACCTCCACCGTCGAAGGCACCATCGTCGGGACGCCGGCCTACATGGCGCCGGAGCAGGCCAATGGGCTAGGCGCGGACGCCCGGACGGACCAGTACGCGCTGGGCTGCGTCCTGCACGAGATGCTGTCCGGCCACCCGCCCTTCTCCGGGACAAGCTTTGGCCAGCTGGTGGCCAGAGTCCTCACCGAGCCCGCCCCCGCGCTTCCCTCGCGGACGGCCTCCGGCGAGCGCATCCCGGCGGCGCTGCGCACGGTGGTGCTGCGCTGTCTGTCCAAGGACCCGGTGGACCGCTTCCGCGACATGGCGGCGCTCGAGGCGGCGCTGGCCGCGGCGCTCCTTGCGCCGCCGCGGCGCAAGCGCGGCCGCGCCCTCCTCGCCGCCACCGCGCTGGCCCTGGCCCTCGTAGCCGCGGGCTACACCCTCGTCCAGCGCCTGCGCCCTCGCCTGGCGCCCCCGGTGCTGGCCGTGGCGCCCTCGGACGAGGGGGCCTCCCTGCCCATGCCCGTCCTGCAGCTGAAGCCGCCCCGGCCGCCGCCGCCCATGCTTTCGCTCCTGGTGAAGAGCGAGCCCCGCGGCGCACGCGTCGAGCGGGTGGACAGCGGCGAGCTCCTCGGGACGACGCCCTTGCAAACCGAGCTGCCGGAGACGCACGGAAAAGTCGCGCTCCGTCTCACCGCCCCGGGCCATGCCCCGGTGGTGCGCAGCGTCGCCGGACAGGGACATGTCCAGCTCGAGGTCCGCCTGCCTCCGAGGCGACGGACGGCGGACAGTGTCCCTCCGCGGACGACACCGACGCACTCGAGAAACCCGGACCCCTTCAAGCTCTGAGGGCGCCAGAGGCTTCGGGGGCGTCCTGTGCATTTTCGCGCGGCGGCCGGCGGGCCAATGGGTTACACGCCTTCGCCCCTCTCGTGACCGCGCCCGTCCTGGACATCGAGCACCTCGTCAAGCGCTACCGGGACGTGGTGGCCCTGGACGGCGTCTCGCTGCAGATTGGTGCCGGGGAGATTTTCGCGCTCCTCGGCCCCAACGGCGCTGGGAAAACCACCCTCATCGGCGCGGTGTGCGGACTGGTGAAGAAGACGTCGGGCCGCATCCACCTCTTCGGCGTGGACTTGGACAAGGACGCCCTTGGCCCGCGCTTCCAGGTGGGCCTCGTCCCGCAGGAGGTGAATTTTGACCCCTTCTTCACGGTGACGGAGTCCCTCCGCATCCAGCTCGGCTACTACGGCCGGCCGCCGGACGAGGCCCGCATCGCCGAGGTGCTGGAGGCCCTGGACCTCACCGCCAAGGCCAATGCCCAGACGCGCTCGCTCTCCGGCGGCATGAAGCGCCGCCTCCTCATCGCCAAGGCGCTGGTGCACGGCCCGAAGCTCGTCTTCCTCGACGAGCCCACCGCCGGCGTGGACGTGGAGCTGCGGCGGGACCTCTGGGCCTACGTGCGCAAGCTGCGCTCGCAAGGGACGACGGTGGTGCTCACCACCCACTACCTCGAGGAGGCCGAGGAGCTCGCCGACAGGGTGGGCATCATCAACGAGGGGCGGCTCCTCCTCGTCGAGGACAAGCGGGCCCTCATGCGCCGCATGGGCACCAAGCGCCTGGTGGTGGCCTTCAGCCGCCCGGTGGCCCAGCTGCCGGAGGCCTTTGCCTCGGGCGGGGTGCTGTCCGAGGAGGGCAAGCTGTGGGTGTACACCGAGCGCCCCGGCCACCCGGGCGTGGGCGAGGTGCTGCGCGGACTGTACGCGGCAGCCCTTCCGGTGCAGGAGGTGGAGACGCGGGCCAGCAAGCTTGAGGACGTCCTCATCGAGGTGCTGCACGGCGGCGGCGGGGTGGCCCCATGAATTGGCTCGGGCTTCGCACGTTGCTCTCCAAGGAGGTGCGCCGCTTCCTGCGCGTCCCCGGGCAGACGGTGCTCTCGCCCCTCATCTCCACCTCCCTCTACTTCGTCGTCTTCGGCGTCTCTCTGGGCGGGCGGATGGAGCAGGTGACGGGACACCCCTACCTGCCCTTCATCGTCCCCGGCCTCATTTTTCTGGGCATGGCCAACAATGCCTTCCTCAACAGCAGCTCCTCCCTCTTCATCATGAAGATTCAAGGGACGGTGGTGGACCTCCTGGTGGCCCCTCTCGGGCCGGGGGAGATTCTGCTCGGCTTCGTCGGCGGGGCGATGGTGCGCGGGCTCCTGGTGGGGCTTCTCACCTGGGTGGTGGCCCTCCTCTTCACGCCGTTGCGCCTCGTCCACCCGGTGGCCACGGTGGGCTTCCTGCTCGGGACGGCCTACGTCTTCTCGGTGCTGGGCCTCGTCGCCGCGGTGTGGGCGGAGAAGTTCGAGCAAATTAACTTCTTCCCCACCTTCGTCATGCTGCCGCTCACCTTCCTCGGCGGCGTCTTCTACTCGGTGAAGCAGCTGCCCGAGCCCTGGCACACCGTCAGCCTCTGTAACCCCATGGTGTACATGGTGGAGGGCCTTCGCTACGGGATGCTTGGCTCGAGCGTCTTTCCGCCCTTGCTTGGCGGGGCACTCCTCTTCGCCCTGGCGCTCCTGGCGACGCTCGTCACCTACGTGCTTCTGGCGCGCGGCTACAAGTTGAAGCAGTGATGGCCAGGGGGCAGGAGGCCCTGGCCGCCCTACCCCGGGACGCTGGCCAGAAAGCGGTCCAGCGCCTGGTTGACGGCCTCCGGACGGTCCAGCTGCAGCCAGTGGCTCACCCCGTCGATGAATTCACAGGGCAGCTCCGGGACGGTGTGGCGCAGCGAGAGCGGCCCGTCCAGGGTGAGGACGGAGAGAAGCGCCTTCGGGCCCGAGAAGCAGCGGATGGCCGAGGCCGGGTCGAAGGTGAAGAGCTCCTCGGTGGCCCCGACGTAGGCGGCGCGCGAGGTGCGGGCCAGCGTCTCCAGGACGTGGGTGCGCGTCTCGGCGCTGGCCGGGGTGAGCAGCTGCATGAACCAGGAGCGGACGGTGTCCGCGAAGCGGTCCGGCTCGAAGCCGAGCCGCCACGTCCTCTGCGCCTCCAGCGGGACGCCGCGCAAGTCCCCGCCGGCGTCGAGGAAGAAGGCGCCGCCCAGCCTCTCCGGGATGCGGCGGCAGGCGGCGGCCACCACCGTCCCCCCGAAGCTGTGCCCGACGAGGATGAAGCGCCCAAGCCCCAGCGCGTCCGCCAGAAGGATGACGTCGTCCACCAGGGCGTCGAGGGCGTAGCTGCCGTCCGTGGGCGCGTCGGATTCCCCCATCCCCCGCAAGTCGAAGCTCACCGTGCGGCGGTCACGGGCCAGGTGGGGCAACGTCTGCACCCAGTGCGTGCGGTCCCCGCCGTTGCCGTGGACGAGAAGCACCGGCATGCGCCCGGTGCCGGACTCCTCGACGCGCAGACGCCCCGCCTTCCCCGGGACCCAGGACAGGGTGGTGGTGGGCATGTCCAAGCCCGTCTGCTACCCAAATGGCCGCGGAGAGGCAAGGCAGCCAGCGGCGGTGCTAGAGGAGACAGCCGATGCTCGCCGCCCGCCCCCACCTCGAGCCTCGCCGCGTGGCCGGCGCCGATTCGCTGCTGGTGAAGGAGATTTACCTCTCCTTGCAGGGCGAGTCCTCCCACCAGGGGCTTCTGTGCAGCTTCGTCCGCCTCACCGGTTGCCACCTCCGCTGCAGCTACTGCGACAGCGCCTTCGCCTTCCACGGTGGGGAGCGGCTGAAAGTCCAGGAGGTGGTGCGACGGGTGCGCGCCCTCGGCGCTCCGCTGGTGGAAGTCACCGGCGGCGAGCCGCTTCTGCAGCCGGGCGTCTACCCCCTCCTCGAGCAGCTCCTGGCCGCGGGACTCACCGTGCTTCTGGAGACGTCGGGGGCCATCGACGTCCGCCTCGTCCCCACGGCGGTGCACAAGATTGTCGACTTGAAGACGCCCTCCTCGGGCGAGTCCGACCGCAACGACTTCCGGGTGCTGGATTCCATGACGGAGCGCGACGAGCTCAAATTCGTCATCGGCACTCGCGAGGACTACGAGTGGGCCCGGGCGATGCTTGTTTCGCCACGCCTCAAGGGACGCCCCTTCGGGCTCCTCTTCAGCTGCGTCCACGGCGTCCTTCCGGCGAAGACATTGGCCGAGTGGATACTGGCCGACGGCCTCCGCGTCCGCTTCCAGCTCCAACAACACAAGGTGGTGTGGGGCGCGGACGCGCGCGGCGTGTAGCGGACTGCCCAGGGGGGCCTACGGGTTTGCCCGGCGAATCTCCTGAAGCTTCGAGCGCTGAGCGTCGGTGAGGAGGTTCCGGATGCGGATGAGGAGGCCCAGGTGCATCTTCTTCACCTCCGTCTCGAGCCGCATCACCTCGCCCGCCTGGGCTAGGGCCTTCGCCTCGTCAATTTTCGGGGCCTCGAGCAGGCTGCTCAGCTGCTCGGTGGCGGCCTGCAGCTGCCACTGCAGCCTCGGGAATTGCGCCTGCGCGTGCTCGATTTCCTTGAGGATGGCGTCGCGCTGCCCAGCGTCCAGGCCCAGCTCGCGCTGGTGGGCCATGATGAGCTCCGGTGGAAAGACTTTCCCGCCGATGGGGTCCGACGCGCCTCCCCCCTGCGCCCCGGAGGGCGCCGCTTTCGGCCCGTCCTGGGCGGCCACCGGCAGCGCGACGCCAAGGGCAACGAGGACGACGAGGAGACACGGGGCGGACGGACGGCGATTCATGGGTTGCCTCGACGGATTCCGGACTCCAGGAGTTGTTCTCTGAAGCCCGGCGACAGCTGGGGGACGGTGCGCAGCGTGACTGAGCCCGGCGTGTCGAGAAGAAAGTCGGTGGGGAAGCTCCAGCGCGTCCCGGACGGCAGCTGAGCCGGCGGCGGCCCGAGGTGGCCGACGAGCCAGGCCGCAAGGCCAAGGGCCGCCGCCAGGCTGGCGCAGGTCACCAGCCAGGGCAGGGGGGAGTCCCGCCGTGGGGGGCGCCTCTCCAGCATCCGTTGCAAGGGCGGCGTGCGCGCCGCGTCGCCCTGGTGGGCAGCGGCGAGGGCTGAGCGCAGCGCGTCGTCTTCCTCTGACTTCATGCCGCTTCCTCCAGGGCAAGCAGCGCCACAAGACGGCGCTTTCCTCGCTGGTAATGGACCCGGGCCGTACCGAGCGCAACCCCCATGACGCCTGCCGCGTCCTCGATGCTCAGGCCGTGAAAGAAGACCAGGTCGAGCACCTCCCGCTGCCTCGCCGCCAGCCGTCCCAGCGCTTCTCGGACGCGCGCACCGCGCTGGCGGGACTCGAGCTCCTCGTCCACCGAAGGCACCGCGGCCGGAGCCAACGTCCCCTCCCACCACCGCCCCAGGGCGGCGTCGCGAAACCACCGGCGCCGCCGCGACTCCGCGGCGCCGATGCGTACCACCGAGAAGAGCCAGGTCTTGAAGGAGGAGCGCTCGGCGAAGCGGGCGGTACCGTCCAGCACCCGCAGGTAGGCGGACTGGAGCACCTCCTCGGCCTCGCTCGCATTCCAGCGGCAGCAGCTCAGCGCCCACGCGAAGGCCGCGGGATGAAGCTGCGCGAGCTGCTGCTCGATGTCTCCTCGGTCCATGAGTCGTCGACATCAGACCACCTACCCCGGGGGGTTCGCGAAGACGCACGCCGAAGCGTCGCCTTCCTGGGCACCACCATCCGGCGTCTCCTCGCTGAAGTAGACGCAGACGAAGCTTTCATCCCAGCACTCGGTGAGCTGGGCGCCCGGACCGGCGTCGGCCTGCAGGAGGTCCGCCTCGGCCTGCCCAGCACCGGTGGCGTTCCAGCGGGAGGTGACGTGCCCGACCTCGAGCCCGTTGGCCGTGCCAAGCGGTGTCCCGTCGGCGTCCAGCAGGAGGGCCCCCGAGCCATCGGCGGCGTACACCGCCCCGACGCCGACGGCGGTTGGCCACCCGGTGGGCGGGCTCATTCCCGTCAGGTGCAGCTGCACTTCCCGGGCAGGGGCCTGCGTCTGCCACGCCGCGACAAGCTGGCCAGTCTGCGGGTAGCCAACCGGGTCGAGCTGGTGGGCAAGGCCGAAGTCCACCGAGAAGGTGCCCTGGTTGGGCCCGTCCGCGCCGACGCCCTGGGAGGCGCCCTGCAGAAACGGCTGGAAGCCCGCGTCCGCCTCGGACTTCGGACGGAGCTGCAGCGTGAAGGCGTAGGCGGCGGGCCCGACGCCTTGGACGACGAGCTCCCACGCCACCGGGGACAGTGCGTCGCTGAAGGGCCCCCAGCGTGCGCTGTCCGGGCCCACCGCCGAGGGCGGATTCTGGGCAATGGACACCACCGTGTCGAGGACGGTCCCCACCTCCTGGTTGACGGAGGCGCTCGTCTGTCGCGTCAGGACGTAGAGCCCCGAAGGCCCTGTCCCCACCGGCCCGCCAGCACTGGCCGTGGCACCCGTCCCCGCGTCCGGGACGGAGACGTCGAGCGCCTGCCGGGAGGGAAGCGCCTTGGAGAAGGACAGGTTGGACGTGTCCGCCGCTCCGCATCCCGTCAGGAGACAAACCCACAACAAGAGCTGCTTCCGCATGGCACCCTCCAGGCGCGCGCGCGCCTTTCGTTTGGAGGCTTGGTGGTGCGGGGCGGCTGTCCATAGGACACCGCTTCTTCAGAAAAAGGAGCGCTCGCCCTGTGCTGCAGTCCTTACCGGGGGCTCGGGCTAGCCGAAGGGGTCCACGGCGACGATGCTTGCCGCGTGGTGGACGGCGAGGAGGACTGCCGCCAGGCCAAGGGAGGCAAACCAGCTGCACACCAGCGCCACCTTCTGGGGGTGCTGGAAGTGCTTCACCGCGAACCAGAAGACGTAGAAGGGGATGAGGAGCACCATCAGCCCCGTCCCCAGGCTGCGCCGGAAGGCGAAGGCGAGAATGGGCAAGGACAGCCCCGCCGCCACGAGGGCGAAGAAAGCGCCTGCCCAGCCAAGCAGCGTCACGTAGAGTGCATCCCCACGCCGGGCGGGATAGCAGGAGTGGGGGGCCGCTGCCCACTGTCGTTCCGTCCCAAAGGAGCCGACGATGAATGCCTTCCGCAAACTCATGCTCTGGGTGACGTCCGGTGGCCTGCTCGGGGGCTTCGTCGGCGCGCTGGTGACTCGCAGCGTCGCGCCCACGTTTTACGCGCCCATCAGCAAGCGGGTGTCCGCGACGCTGTGCGACTGCGCCGCGGCCTCGCTCACCGCGGATGCGATGTTTCGCTGGACCTTCATCGGCATCATCGTCGGCGCGGTGGGCGGGCTGCTGTTGGGCCTCTTCGCCGCGATGGCGAGGAAGAAGCCGGCCGACGCGCCACCCGCTTCGGCGAAGGCCGGCTGACCGAGCGCACCAGCGCCCACTTCTCGGGCCGGGCGAGGCGCTTCAGCGCCGCCTCGCGCCGCAGCGCGGCCCCCCGGTCCTTGGCTGCTTCGCGGTAGACGAGGCTCACCGGGCAGCGGCTCCGGGTGTAGGCGGCGCCCTTGCCCGCCGCATGGGCGGCCAGGCGCCGCGGGACGTCGTTGGTGATGCCGGTGTAGAGGCTTCCGTCCCGGCAGCGAAGCATGTAGACGCACCACCCCTGCCCGGCGACGGCCACGGCCGGTGAGGCTACCACCCCCCGTCCGACGCGCTTGGCCCCAGAGAGCCCGGCGTGCTAGGCGACCCACCCGCCATGAACGCTCATCCCTCCTTGCGTACGACGTGTCTCCTGGCCGCGCTTTCTGCCGCCGCCTGCTCTCGCTCCACGGACAAAGTCACCATCGACTTGCGCCGCCCCAGCCAGGGCACGCCGGTGGCCACCTACGCCGGTGGCGTCCTCACCACCGAGGACGTCAACAAGGCCCTGGCCCAGCTGCCGCCCATGGTGCGCCTGCGGTACCAGAGCCCGGCGCAGAAGAAGGAATTCGTCGAGCGCCTCGTCACCATGGAGCTTCTGGCGCGGGAGGCCGTCCGCGAGGGGCACGCCAAGGACCCGGAGGTGGTGGAGACGGTGAAGAATGTCCTGGCCCAGAAGCTGGTGAAGGACGAGCGCGAGAACAAGACGCCGCCCGTCACCGACGAGGAGGTGCAGGCCTATTACGACGCGCACACCGCCGACTTCGTCCGCCCGGAAACCTGGCGGGTGAGCACCATCTTCCTCGCCATCCCGGAGAATGACGCCGCGAAGCAGAAGGCACAGCTGGCCAAGGCCGAGAAGCTCTTGGCTCAGGCCCAGAAGCTGAAGCCCGAGGACTGGAGCGGCTTCGGGCAGCTGGCGAAGGCCAACTCCGATGACCCGTCGAAGGTGCTGGAAGGGGACTTGCGGGCCCTCACCGCGGCCGACTTGAGCAGCCGCTACGGCCCGGACGTGGCCCAGGCCGCGCAGGCGTTGAAGCAGCCGGGGGACCTCTCCGGCCTCGTCCGCGCCAAGACGGGCGTGCACATCCTCAAGCTGCGTCTGCACAACCCCCAGACGACGCAGGCCCTGGCCGACGTGAAGGCGCAGCTGCACACCCGGCTGCAGAACGAGCACCGGAACCAGGCCTACGAGAAATTCATCACCGAGCTCAAGACGAAGGCCGACTTGAAGGTGGACGAGTCCGCCCTGGCCAAGGTGGTGGTGGACATCAACCCCCGCGCCGGAGCGCCCGCTGGGCCGACGACGATGACGCCCGCCCCGATGAGCCTCCCCGTCCCCACCGTTCCGCCGGCGACGACACCAGCGCCGACACCCACCCCGCGCCCCCACGAATGAGACGCTGGGCCCTCCTGCTCGCCCCGGGGCTCGTCTTGGCCTGCGCGCGGCGGGGGGCCCCGGAGCTCGACCCGTCCGTGGTGGCCACGGTGAACCAGGAGGCCATTCCCGTCGTCGAGTTCGAGCGCGAGCTGGCCCTGGCCTACGAGGTGCCTGAGGGCACGCCGGCCATCGCGCCGGACCAGCTGTTGGCCCTGAAGCAAACCGTCCTCCAGGGGCTGGTGGACCGCCAGCTGTTGCTCCAGGACGCACACGCCAAGGGCATCGCCGTCGCGCCCTCTTCCGTGCTGGCCACCGTCTCGCGCCTCAAGGCCGAGTACCTCGACGCCGGCTTCCAGGAGGCCCTGGCCCTGGGCCGGTTGAGCGAGGCCGACTTCGAGCGGAAGACGGCGGCGCGGCTCACCGTGGAGAAGCTCGTCGACGAGGTGGTGTACGAGCGGGTGGCCGTCACCGAGGACGAGCTCCAGGGCTACCTCGAGTCCCACGCCGCCGAGTTCCAGGAGCCGGAGCAGGTGCACGCCGCCCAGCTCGTGGTCAAGGACGTCGAGGACGCCCGGCGCCTCCGGGAGGAGCTGCGCGGGGGGGCGAAGTTTGCCGCCGTCGCCCGCGCCCATTCGCTCTCCGCGGACGGCCGCTTGGGCGGCGACCTGGGCTGGTTTCCACGGGGAGTGATGCCTCCCGAGTTCGACAAGGTGGCATTCTCGCTGGAACCGGGGCAAATCTCGGATGTGGTGACGAGCGAATACGGCTTTCACATCTTCAAGGTCCTCGAGCGCCGGCCAGCCCACCGGAAGGAGCTGGCCCAGGTGCGCCGCGAGGTGGAGCGGCGCCTTCTGCGCGACAAGAAGGAGAAGGCCCAGGCGGCCTATGTCCACTCCTTGCGCGACCACGCCGCCATCCGCATCAACGAGGGCGCCCTCGCCAAGGCAAGCGGGCCGCGGCTGGCCGGAGCCAGCCGGCCCGCCGAGGAGACCAGGCCATGAGGCGCAGCGCCCAGGCCCTGGCCTGCCTCCTCATGGGGCTGGGCCTCGCCCTTCTGCCCCGGGCGGTGCGGGCGGAGCTCGTGGACCGCGTCGCCGCCGTGGTGAACAACGAGATTATTACCCTCGGCGAGGTGATGAAGCGGGCCAGCCCGGACCTCCAGCGAGCGGACCAGGAAACGGCGCCGGAGGACCGGGCCAAGAAGCACGAGGAGATTACGCGCAAGGTGCTGGACGCCCTCGTGGACGAGAAGCTGCTCGACCAGGAGCTGCGCGAGTCGAAAATCACCGTCGAGGACAAGCAGGTCGACCAGGGCGTCCAGGAGGTGATGAAGCAGTACAACTTCACCGCCGACCAGCTGGCGCAGGCGGTGGCCAACGAGGGCCTGAGCCTCACCGACTACCGAGAGCAGCTGCGCAAGCAGCTCGGCCGCTTCCAGCTTCTGAGGGAGAAGGTGGCCAAGCTGGTGAAGGTCTCCGACGCTGACATCCGCAGCGAGTACGACCGGATGGCACGCGACGAGGGAAAGGAGATTGAAGTCCACGTCCGCCACATCGTCGTGGCGGTCTCCGAGACCGCGCCGCCCGACGAGGTGGACAAGGCGCTGGCCGCCGCCACCGCCATCGCCGTCGAGGCCCGGCAGCCCGGCGCCGACTTCTCCGAGCTGGCCAAGAAGAAGAGCCAGGGGTCGAGCGCCGCGGATGGTGGCGACTTGGGCTTCTTCAAGCGCGGCGCCATGGTGCCCGCCTTCGAGAAGGTGGCCTACAGCCTGAAAGCCGGTGAGGTGTCCGACCCGGTGCGCACCAGCGTCGGCTGGCACGTCCTCAAGCTGGAGGAGCGCCGCGCCATCGGCCTTCTGCCGCTGGCGGAGTTGCGGCCTCAAATCGAAGAGAAGCTGCGCCGCGACCTCTCCGAGCGCGCCCGGGTGCAGTACGTGAAGACGCTGCGGCAGGCGGCGGTGGTGGACATCAAGCTCGGTCCGCAGGCCGTGACGGAGACGAAAGTCCAGTGACCCTCCCCAGGGTGGGCATCTCCATGGGCGACCCCTCGGGGATTGGCCCGGAGGTGCTGGCCGCGGCGCTGGCTCAGCCCGACGTCCTCTCGGCCCTCGTCCCCATCGTCTTCGGTGACGGGCCCTCCCTGGAGCGCTTCCCCGCACTGCGCCACCTGCAGCGGCTCACTGAAGGCACGCTGAGCAAGTCCAGCGGGCCGGCGCTGGTGGCGCTCACCACGCTGCCCGAGAAGGACCGCCGCCCGGGCAAGCCCTCGCGCGCGGGCGGCAAGGCGCAGCTGGCCTACGTCAGGGCCCTGGTGGCGGCGGCCAAGGCCGGCACCGTGGACGCCCTGTGCACCGCGCCCGTCTCCAAGGAGCAGATTCTCCGCACCGGCACGCGCTTCTTCGGGCACACGGAGCTCCTGGCGGAGGCTTTTGGCTGCGAGGTGCTGATGCTCATGGACGGGCCGAGGGTGCGCGTGGCGCTGGCCACCAACCACCTGGCCCTGCGCGACGTGCCCAAGGCCCTCAGCGTGCCGCGCCTGACGGCGCAGCTGCAGCTGCTCTCGGCGGCGCTGAAGCCGGGCCTCGGACGTCCCCCGCGCCTGGCCGTCACCGGCCTCAACCCGCACGCCGGAGAGGGCGGGCTGCTTGGCGACGAGGAGGTCCGCACCATCGCCCCGGCCGTGGCCCGCGCGCGCCGTCGGGGCGTGGACTGCACCGGGCCGCTTCCGGCCGATGGGCTCTTCGCCCACCCCGAGCGAATGCCCTTCGACGCGGTGCTCGTCATGTACCACGACCAGGGGTTGGTGGTGGCCAAGGCCCTGGACTTCGACAGCACGGTGAATGTCACCCTGGGCCTGCCCTTGCCGCGCACCTCACCGGACCATGGCGTGGCCTACGCGCTGGCGGGGACGGGACAGGCCAGCGCCCTGCCCATGGTGTCGGCGCTTCTCAAGGCCGCGGCCCTGGCCGCGCCGCGGCGGCTGCCCAAGGCTCTGGCGAAGGCCCGAGGGGACAAGACGGCGTAGGGCTTGGGTTACGCTTTCCTCCCGGACGATGGCGCGGCTCCCCTTCCTTTTTCTCCTGTGTGTCTGTGCCGTGCCCGGCCGCGCCCTCGCGTCTCCGGCAGCGGATGCGGGCACGCCCGAGGACACGGACGCCCAGGACCGGGACGCGAAGCTCGAGCGCTTCAAGGCCATCCTCGCCCGCTTTCCGAAGGACCCGGACGCCAACTTCAACATCGGCATCCTCTACCAGCTGAAGGAGGAGCCCCAGCGCGCGCTGCCGCACTTCGAGACGGCGCTGAAGGCGGACAAGGAGGACTGGCATTCGCTGGCGAGGCTTGTGCAAGTGAACCAGGCGCTCGGGAAACTGAAGGCCCGGGACCGCTCTCGCGCGCACCTCTTGGCCCTCTACCGCGCGGGGAAGGTGGTT
>Ga0302311_10004479_pt1 | contig 15029 bp, 8 predicted proteins | sample III_Palsa_N1_3_FD_200449 | JGI IMG/M metagenome (GOLD analysis project Ga0302311, IMG submission 200449) | Peat permafrost microbial communities from Stordalen Mire near Abisko, Sweden - III_Palsa_N1_3 | ecosystem: Environmental > Terrestrial > Soil > Palsa > Peat permafrost | place: Sweden... | reverse complement strand
CGCCCGCCGCCTCGCCACGCTGGACCGCATCGTCCTCATCTGCGGCCGTTACGAAGGCGTCGACGAGCGCGTCTCCCAACTCCTCTGCGACGACGAGCTCTCCATCGGCGACTACGTCCTCTCCGGCGGCGAGCTGGCCGCCGCCGTCCTCCTCGACGCCACCGTACGCCTCCTCCCCGGCGTCCTGGGCCACGCCGACTCCTCCCGCTACGAAAGCTTCGGCGAAGGCGACTTCGATCTCGCCCTCCCCGAAAATTGTCATCCCGAGCGCAGCGCGCAGCGCGCAGTCGAGGGATCTGCTTCTGGGAGCGGCGACGACCGCCAACCCCCACCCCGCACCACCAACGCCGCCGCCGGCCTCCTCGACTACCCCCACTACACCCGCCCCGCCGACTTCCGCGGCGCCCCCATCCCCGAAGTCCTCGCCGAAGGCGACCATGCCGCCATCCGCAAGTGGCGTCGCCAGGCCGCCCTCGCCAAAACCCTCACCAACCGCCCCGACCTCCTCATCCCCGCCCACCTCAGCGACGACGACCGCGAGTTCCTCGCCTCGCTCGAACCAAACGACCGCTAAGCCAACAACAACCGCCGGGTGCCCCATCCTCGACGCGCGCCTTTGCGCAGCAGGGTGGGTATCCCCTGAGCGTAGTCGAATGGGGACCGTTCTCCTCCAACCCACCCAAACCCTGTCATCTCGACCGAAGGCGCGCTCTTGCGCCGCAGTGGAGAGATCTGCTGCTTGCCCGCACCACCAACTATCTTCTATTCCGAAATTTGATACAGTTCCGTCATGCCACCCATCACCCGGCGCCTCCTGAGCCTCGCCGTCGCCTTATCCGCAAGCCTCGCTGCCCAACAGCCTCCGACCCCGAAGACAATGACCAAAATCGAGGTCATTCTCCAAAGTCCCGATGCTCCCGCCGGCAGTTTCGCAGCCAAACCAAGGGTCATGTATTTCGCTGGAACAACTTACGGTCGAGTCGAAGAAGCATTCGACTCTGACCGTAACCTCCACGGCCTGGTCGTCATTCACGAACCGGACTTCTGGATGATCAACCTCGCCGACAATACCGGCCAGCATGCCATCGATCCTGGCCCCACCTTCAACATCCACATCCCCATCTTCCCCTATCGTGTTCATGAGCTCCCCGACGGTCAGAAAAAGAAACTACAGGACCTCGAATTCACCCACGAACTGGAATACTTCAAAGCGGCGGGCGCCACACCCCAGAAGGGCCCGGTTCTCCAAACCAAGGAAACCACACTCTATAACGTCAAAATCGGCGATGCCTCAGTCTCACTCTTCACATACGGCACACCCGAACGCCCTTTGAGTGTCGTGTGGCTTTGCGGCGACGAACATGACATTCTCTGGTACAGCGGGTACGGCGAAATGCCATTCGACCTCAAACTCTTCTCCAAGCCCGAAAACGTAAAGATCGTAGACGCGAAACCGCAGTAATCCACTGCCACATTTCCGCACCAATCCGCCCAAATTCATGTAAACTGAATCCTGCGACTTTTCGTAAGGAATCAACATCATGTCCATCCACCCCATCATGCAGAAGCTGGCCGACAAGCTCCAGCGCCACGACCTCCCCGACTTCGCCGCCGGCGACACTGTCCGCGTCCAGGTCAAGATCAAGGAAGGCGACAAAGAGCGTCTCCAGGCCTTCGAAGGCATGGTCATCGCCATCAAGAAGGGCCCGCAGGGCTCCTTCACCGTCCGCAAGATGAGCTTCGGCCAGGGCGTCGAGCGCATCTTCCCCTACAACTCCAAGGTCGTCGACAAGGTCGAGAAGATCCGCTCCTACCAGGTCCGCCGCTCCAAGCTCTTCTACCTCCGCGGCCTCCGCGGCAAGGCTGCCCGCCTCAAGGAAGTCGCGCGCGCCTCTTAAACCTCTTCCAACTCCAGCACAAAACCAGCGGCGACCCACCAGGGCCGCCGCTTTCGTTTCTCCTGAACCCTGGGCCCTAAACCCTGGACCCTATTTCTGCGGCGCCACCGCACCCGTAGTCCCCGTCGCTCCCGCCGCACCGCTCTTGGCAACCGCCGGCGCCACCGTTCCCTTCGGAATCGGCACACACGGCTGTTCCACCGGAGCCTGTCCCGGCAGCGTCTTCGCCGCCGTCCGCATCATCCCCGCTGGACAAGGCGCCAGCAGCAGCGTCGGCCGCAGGCCCTTAGGCACCGGCGGCGCTGCCACCGTTCCCGCGATCGCCGCATTCGGTTTCGCCCCCGGCCAAGAGTATGGTGCCGCCCGCAGCGGCCCATACCCCACCACCGGATACCGCGAAGGCAGCGCGAAGTCCCGGTCAATCAGCACAAACGCCGGCACCGGCTTCTTCCCCAGCAACGACTTCTCCGACGAAAGTTCCAGCGTATGGTCCATCACATTGATCGTCAGCAGCTTATCGTTGAACGCATTCGGCTGCTCTTTCGCACCCGGAAACGTCACGTTCGAGATCACCGCAATCCCCATCCCCGGCACATACATGTAGATGTACTTCAGGTCGGCGATATCGTAGTTCAACGCCGCCTTGCCCACAATCCCGTCCACCGTAAACGTCCCCCGGCTGATCGAAACCGGCGTCGCCTTGGGCGGCTTCTCCTTCACCGACGCAATCTTCTTGCCCTTCTCGTCGTAGCCCAGGTCCTTCGCCGTCTGGAACACCGGCTTGCCCTTATCGTCGAACACCGGGTGCCCGAGCTTATCGCGCAGTTGCTTCACCGGCGGATTGAACATCGGTTTCGCATCCGGATCCAGCATCTGCCGTCCCTCCGGATCCAGCATCGGCGTCGGCGGAAGCACAATAATCTCGGTCGGCCCGGTATACGGAGCCTTCTTGCCCTTTGCGGGAGCCACCGGTTTGGCCGCGGGACCAGGTTTGGCCGCAGGCACTGCCTGTGCAGCGGGTGTCACCGTCTGCGTAGCATCAGCCGATGGCGCAGCAGGCGAGACAGCCTGTGTCGCATCGGCTGCGGGCGCGGAGGCCTGGGTAGTATCGGTCGCCGTAGCAGCGGCAGCCGCCGTCTGCGTAGCGTCAGCTGCGGGCGCGGCGGGTGCCTGACCGGAGGCACACACCATCCCGGCCAGCATCAAAACGGCAATCGGGAGAATCTGAAAGTTCGACAGCGTCCTGGAAATTCGCATACACCCTCGGTAGAGTTTCAATCGTTGAATGCTCAGCAAGACAAGCGCAAATATACCCCAGTCTTCTGTGCATGGGTGCTCATTCTGACATGCCCGCGTCCTCCGCCGCCATACAACTTCGGCTCATCCCCCGCCTGCCCCGGACTTGCACCGCCAAATGCTCTAAACTCGACATCTAGCCATGGCCTCGCTCTTCCCCACTCCCGTCCGCTCCGGCACCTCGAAAGCCACGGCCAAGCAGCAGATGTTGAAGCAACTTGTCTGCTCCAACGCCCCCGAGCAGGCCCTCCGCTATCACGGCTTCCGCCTCATCGCCGGCGTCGACGAGGTCGGCCGCGGCGCACTCTTCGGCCCCGTCGTCGCCGCCGCCGTCATCCTGCCTGAAAGGACCGCCGTCCTCGCCCGCATGGGCCTCAAGGACTCCAAGCAACTCACCCGCGACCAGCGCGAAACCCTCGACCTCAAAATCCGCTCCCTCGCCCTCGCCTTTAGCATTGCCGAGATCGATGCAGCAACGATAGACCGCGTCAACATCTACCAGGCCTCCCGCATGGCCATGCTCCTCGCCGTCCAGCAACTCTCTCTCTCCCCCGACCACCTCCTCATCGACGCCATGCTCCTCGACTCACCTCTCGCCCAAACCAAGCTCTTCTATGGCGATGCCCTCTCCCTCTCCATCGCCGCCGCCTCGGTCATCGCCAAGGTCCACCGCGACAACCTCCTCCGCGATCTCGACCTCCAATACCCCCACTACGGCCTCGCCCAGCACAAGGGCTACGCCACCCCCGTCCACCGCAAAGCCCTCGCCGAGCACGGCCCCTGCCCCCTCCACCGCCGCACCTTCGCCCCAGTAGCCGCAGCCTGCCCCAATGCCGCCAACCTCACCCTCGAACCCGGTAACCTCTTGCTCGAAGAAGGTTTCAAGGAACTGGCGCCAGAACAGCATCTCGCATCTCGCATCTCGAATCTCGGGGTCACCGCCGCATGAGCCTCCGCCTCCTCCTCGTCATCGCCCACCCCGACGACGAATGCTTCGCCTTCGGCGGCGCCCTCGCCCTCGCCGCCAACGCAGGCGTCGAAACCAGCGTCCTCTGCCTCACCGCAGGCACCGCCGGCAGCTATCGCGGCACCGCCAACTCCGCCGCCGAGCTAGGCCAACTTCGCCGCAACGAGTTCGCCGACTCCTGCAACATCCTCGGCGTCTCCCACCACGAACTCCTCGACTACCAGGACGGCCAGCTCGAACACGAACCCCTCACCAAACTCGCCTCCGAAATCGTCACCCGCATCCGCGTCTTCCGCCCCCACGTCGTCCTCACCTTCGGCGGCGACGGCGCCCTCAACACCCACCCCGACCACACAATCGTCTCCGCCGCCGCCACCGCCGCTTTCCACTGGTCGGGACACCCCAAGCGCTACCCCACTCTCGGCCCGCTCTTCCAACCCCAGCGTCTCTTCTACGTCACCACCAGCTACTTCCTCCCCGGCCGCCCCGCCCCGCTCCCCGCGCCCTGGACGGTCACCCTCGACATCGCCTCCGTCCTCTCCCGCAAGCTTGACGCCTTCCGCGCCCACACCACGCAAGCCCCACTCCTCGTCCAGGTCGAACCCATCTTCGAAAAGTACGGCCGCGAAGAGCACTACACCCTCATCGCCAGCCCCACCGCTCAACCCGCATCGCAATCCACAGACCTCTTCGAAGGCGTCGCCGAAAACCCATAGCGCCAAAGCGTCGCCCATCACAGCCTGGGGTCAAGCCCCCCGCGTCGCAGACGTCACACGCTGCCGGACGAACCCTTTCCATCGAAGAGGCCTTCGCACAGTTCCGAAAGAAGCACGGCTTATCGTGTTAATCTGACCACGCGTCTTCCGCCTTCTAGGGCTATCCCGCACCCCGCCCCAAAATCGTGTCAAGCCCCCAAACCCTGTGCAAATCACCAAAACCCGCGCCACCACTGGCGATTTACCTCGAAAATACTTTGCACATGTATTTCTTCCACTTCCTTACAATAGAAATAGACCTAAAAAGCGCCAGCCCGGCCACCGCCGGGCTTTCGCATTTAACCTCGGGAAACGGCCATGCCCGGACTACCATAAATCCGCGCCTAAGCCGTTTCCCCTCGAGACTTTAGGCCCAAAAGTACGGGGGGGGGGGCACCCCCCATTTTGGTGCCCCTGCAAACATCCCTTACCGCACCGCAATCTCCGCCGACGGCGAGGTCAGCAACGACGGCACAAACGTCAGCCCTGGCGCCACATTCCCACTCGCCCCCTGCGCAAACGCAATCATGCTGTACGACGAGCCACCGCTGGCCTGGTTGATCATATACAGGTTGCCCACCGAATCCAGCCGCAAGCCGCCACCATAGTAAATGCCCGTCGCGCTGCCTGTAATCGTCCGCGTCGGCACCGCCGCGCCGCTCGCGCCCGAAGCATAAACCACCACCTCGCCCGCGCTCGTGCCCGTCGGAGAATCCAGCACCGTGAACACATTCCCGCTCGCATCCGCGGCCACGCCGTACGGCAACAGCGTCCCCGTCGTGATGATCGTCGCAGGCGCCGCGTTCCCTGTCGCAGCCGAGGCAAACTCCAGCACGCTGCCGGTCGTAGAGAAGTTCGTCACGTACACCTTGCCGTTCTGGTCGATCGTAACGCAATCCGGCGAGGTCATCTGCGTCGCCGTGCCCACCAGCAGCGTCGTCGGCGTCACCGCGCCCGAAGAGGTCGAAGGCATCGTCGCCACCCGATACCCAGTGCTCGAATTCGATAGCACCGCCAGCGTTCCTGTGCTGCTCACGTGCATACTCTGCGGCACCGCGAAGGTCGTAGTCGTCGTACTCGTGCCGCCCAGGATCGTGCGCAGCGGTGTCGCCGCGCCCGACGAGCCCGCTGCATACACCAGCACCTCGCCCTGGCCCGTCGCCGTCACTGAACCGCCAACATAGATTTGCCCCAGGCTGTCCGTCGCCACCGCATCGAACGTCACGCCCGTCGGCGACGTCAGAACGATCGTCGGCGTCAGCGTGCCAGATGCCCCAGCCAGTGTGTACAGCAATACACTCGAGGTCGTAGACGAAGTCTGCTGTACCGCATACAACACCGTCGACCCACCAGCAGTCAGCCCCGTGCCGCTTACGCTGGAAGTGCCCCCAGGCGTCACATACCCATCATCCGAGCATCCGCCCAGCCCCATCATCACCAGCGCGGCACCCACCGCCGCAAAGATAGAAACACCCCTTTTGATACAGGTCATCCCAGCCATCTCCAATCACTTCGAAATTTGATTTTGCAAGTTGCGCAAGGATACCGCAGATTCGCATCGACTGCGACCACAAATTGCCGCATCCCTAAGCCGTCGCAACCTTTCGCTCCGCCAACTCCGCCTCGGCCCCCCACATCGGTAAGTATTCCACCCGGTCGCGCCCACTCTCCTTGGCCCGGTACAGCGCCCGGTCCGACGCCTCCACTAGCTCCTCCAGCGACCCACCCTCCGGAAACCGGTACGTCGAGATGCCGATGCTCACCGTCATAAAGTCTCTTGCATCTATCTCATTTTCAACCCGCAGCCCGCGGACAGCCTGCCGCATCCGGTTCGCGACTGTCTCCGCGCCCTCTCGGTCGGCGTCCACTAACACCGCTGCAAACTCCTCGCCGCCATAGCGTGCCAGCAGGTCGCCATCGCGTGGCAGCGCCTCACGCAGCGCGCCGGCCACCTGCACCAGGCAATGGTCGCCCATGCGGTGGCCATACTTGTCATTGATATTCTTAAAGTGGTCGAGATCGATCAGCAGCAACGAAATCGGATGCTGCATCCGCACGGCGCGGCTCCATTCGCGTTCGGCAAACGCATCGAAGCATCGCCGATTGGCCACGCCTGTCAGACCATCTTGAAGCGACAACTCCTCCAGCCGGTCATGCGCCTCGCGCAACGATTGCTCAGACCGCATATAGCGGTTCTGCAGAATCGTGCTGCGTATCGCATACACCGCCAGCGCCAGTGCAATCCCCAACATCCCCAGGTAAAAATGCCGCCGCATGCTGATCGCGCTCAAAGCCAGCAGCACAGTCGTATAAACGATCGGGCTCGCATTGTCGATATACCGCGCCGCCGGCATACGTCCAAAAGACCTTCGCGCCTGCGATACCGGAAGCAACACCACGCAAAGACACACCAGCAGAAACGAAGGGTCTGCGAGCAGGTCCACAAAACCGGTCTGGTCTCCCAGCCTGGCGACCAGATAGTTGTTGATCGCGGCCACCACCGCATAGAACCACAGATAACTCGTAAGAATCCGGTACATCCGGCCCTCTTCTCTCCGCGAAGAGTGCGCGAACAAGCGCAGCGTAGCGGCAGCGGCCAGAAACACATTCACGACGTTATACGTCGCCACCACCAGCGGCATCGAGATTGGCTCGGGATGTTGATGCTCAAACGGCAGCCTGCCGAACATCAGCACATAGATCAGGCAGCCCGCACAGATCGCCTGCATCGCATCCAGCCACAGAAACAACGGCGACCGCTCACCTTCCATCGACGATGAGATCACCAGCAGAATCGGCACGCCGTAAAGCAGGAACAACAGATCGGAAAGTCCGGCAAGGTTCCCAACCGCATGAGCCGCAAAGTACTCCAGCGCTGAAGTAAACATCCCCGCCGACCACAACATCATGCTGCCGGCGATCATCAGCCATGCAAACCGCATCCGCGGCTCGCTTATCCTGGCTCGCCGGCCGCACACGGCCGCCGCCAGCAGCGGTGTCGCAATCATGAACGGATACGATACCTTCAGAGCGTTAGGCAGCTTGAAATAGATGCATATCGCATGTGCGCCCATATAGGCCGCCGCAATCGGAATAAGATATCGCACCCTCTGCCATCGGTTCCTCACGGAAACCACCCCCTGCCCCGGAGTGTGTCAACTCGGTTTCCAAGATAGCACTCCGGCGGCTACGCAGCTTGACCCATATCTCGCGATGACTCAACTCGAACACGGGAGAGCTTTAAGCGTCCAAATAAAACGTCTGATTCACGCCTCCCACCTAAGGCGTCGGCTTGAAGCAAGCCAGGAACAAAATAAAGCTGATCCCAAATGCCGCCAGAAACAGCGGCCACCAACGTTCAAACCAGTGCGACTTATGCGACGTACTCATCTCAAAATTCTCCTGACCCACCCTTAAATATTAGCCTGAAGCCGCCTACCGCACCGTCGGTTCTCCAGCGGCCTGTTGCTTGGCCAGGCCCGCATCGCACAGCGGATTCAGCGTCTCTTCTTCCGGTGTCACGGTAGGCTGGAAATAAGTCGTCGTCGTGGCGTCGTCATGCGCGATCTCGATCTGTTGAATCACCTTGTCCCAGCCATAGTGCAGGTTCATCACAATCCGCCCTTGCACGATCGTCACCGGCGGAAGATCGATATGCTTATTGTGCAGGAACGCGGCAACATCGATGTGCGTAGGAATCCCGTACTTCTCCAGCACATCGGGCTTCAGTCCGGCGGCTTTCATACTATCCGGACTCCGGTCCGCTGGCACCATGTCGTCCGTGCCCGAGTCCCACACGCCGCCCTTGCTCTTGTCCACATGCAGGCTCGATATCTCGCCATTCGCCTCATAGTTCGCTGAGACCACAATGTACTCCGGATCGGGATGGAACATCCGCACCAGGCTGATCGACGTCATCGCCGGCATCACCGCGGGAGGCCCAGGCAGCGTCGCCGGAACATCCTCTTCCAGCCGGTTGAAGAACGACCCCACCTCAACCGAGTTAGGGAGCGCAGTGCCGTCCGTCTTGTAGAAACACAGCTTATCGGCATAAACGTACCCATAAGCCTTGTCGTACATAATCACGTCGTGCTTCACGCTGCGCACCAGATTCATCTTGGGATCCAGCTCCATAAACAGCAGCCGGTTCGCGTCGCCGTGCTTCTTCAGGAAGTGGTCGATCGAAGGCGTCTTTGGGTCTTTCGAATAAAAATAATAGTCGCCCTCCACCGGGTCGCTGAACAGCGTCCCCGAGGTGCTGACATGCAGGCTCGGGTCCAGCGTCAGCTTGGTGAAGTTATAGTTGATAAACTTGCAGCCGGCGCAGCTCACCAGCAACACCGACATGACCGCGGCAATATTTCGTTTAGTCACTGTTATTTTCACGCCCCGAGACTATCACGCCCAGCCCGTCCTTCATAGAAAATTTCATCAACCGTTACTACTGCACGACCAACGTCACCGTAGCCGAGTGGATCAGCGTCCCCGAAGTCCCATTCACCGTCAGCGTAAATGTGTTCGACTGCGTCGTGGTCACGCCCGACCCGCAGCCGCTCACACCCATCGCCGCAGCCAGCAGCAGCACTCCCAGCGCAACCACCCGCGACAGCCGCCGCAACCGCCTACGCCCCGAGAACGGCAACAGCAGCAGCAGCGCTGCGAAGCCTCCACTCAACGCCAGGCTCATGCGGGACGCACCCGGCCTTCTCTCCAGCATCGCCAGTTGCGCCGGCGCGACGATCGTCAGCGTCACATTCGTCGTTCCCGCACCCGCGGCCAAGGTCCCTGGCGTAAACGCCACGGTCGCCCCCGCAGGCAGCCCGCTCACCGTAAAGTTCACCGCCCCCGGCAACGTCGCCCCGCCCAGCGGAGTCACGGTCAGCGTGTACGTCGCCTTTCCGCTCAGCGCCACAGTCTGCGACGCGGTTCCATTCACGCTCAGGCTGAAATCATCCACCACCTCGACCACCGCCGTGCTGGTGGCCGTTCCGTAGTTCGAATCGCCCGTATAGACCGCCGTCACCGAATGCGACCCGGACGCCAGCACCGAGGTCGTAAAGCTCGCCACCCCACTGCTGATCGTGCCCGAACCGATCACCGTTGTCCCATCGACAAAGTTCACCGTCCCGCTCGGCGCCGTCCCCGGAGACGAAAGCGTCGCAGTAAACGTCACCGCATCCTGCACAAACTGCGGGTTCGGCGAGGCCGTAACCGTGATCCCCGGCGTTCCCCGCCCGACGATCAACGTCACAATCCCCGTCGCCGTCGTGTAGTCCGCCGGATTGGCCGGCGTGAACGTCACCGTCAGGGTATCCGCGCCGACCGGAAGAATCGCACCCGCCGCCGGCGTATACACACTTGATCCAGCCAGCGTGCTTCCGCCAACGCCGGTAACCACCGCATCGAGTTGCGTTGCGCTTAGAGCCGTTCCATAGCCTATCGCCGCCGGCGTCGCCCAACTGATCACCGGCGAAGCCTTCGTCACCACGATCTGAAACTGCACCTGCGACGCAGCCAGGTAATTCGCATTGCCGGCCTGGTTCGCGTTGATCGTGATCGTGCCTACGCCGGTAACGGTCAGCACACCCGCGCTCACGCTCCCCGGACCGGAGACATACGTATAGCTCACCGCAAGTCCGGAGCTCGCCGTCGCAGCCAGCGTAATCGGCGGAATGCCGTAAGTCACCGGCGAAACGATCGACGTGACGCTGATCGTCTGCGCCTCCTGCGCCACCGTAAAGCAAGTCTCCGCCGAGCCTGCGGCATAGACCCCCGCAGCCACCTGCGACGCCCCTACACACACCGTTCCGCCGCCCGTAAGCGTCACCGTCGAACCCGAAACCGTCGCCGGCCCGCTCACAATCGCGAAGACAATCGCCGCCGTCGAAGGCGATGTCGCACTCACCGTGACCGGCGGGTTCCCGTACGTCTGGCCCGGAATCGTCGCAATTACAATCGTCGGCACAATCGGAATCCGCTGCACGTTATACGGTGGAACCGCCGCGCTCATCTCATCTGTCGCTGCCTGGTAGTCCGTCGCCAGCGCCGTCGTGTCCGTCGCATCGCCCACATTCGACGTCACCGCATACAGCAGCGACGGCCCCGGTATATCGTCCGCCGCCGGGAAGTTGTTCTGGAACTTCCCTTGATACACCAACTCCACGCCCGAAGTCCCCGGCGTCGCCGTTGTCGAGTTGTCCGCCGGCAGAGAGTACCCCGCAGGCGCCTTGCAGGTGATCTGCTGCGTCGTCGCTCCGGTCGCATAAGGCAGCGAGAACACAATCCCGCTGACCCCCGAACCCAGGGTACACGTCGGCGTCCCAACGGAAGTCCCCACCGGCGTCTGGTTCGCCCCCGTATCCGGGGTCAAGCTTGTACTCGCAATAAGAAATATCTTGTACACCGTGAAGTAAGGCGGCAGCGTGTCCGTCACCATCACGCCCGGCGCATCGTTCACGCCGCCATTGCCGATCGCCACCTCGTACTCAATCTCATCATCGAACCCGAACGTCGTCGCTGTCGTCTTCTCATCCAGGTCCGGATCTACGAGGTCCTTATACGTCGACGGAGCCACATCCACCAGCGAATTCCGGCTCTTCCGAATCACCAGGTGCGACGACCTCGCCACCTGATACGTCTGCAGCGTCGCAGCCCGTGGCAGTGTTGTAAATACCGAAGCCGCTACTGAAGCCGTCCCCGGAATCGCCGCAGTCGTCACCGACTCCGCCGTCACCGGCACCGTCGCGCTATCGAACGTCCCGCTCAACGCCACAGCAACGCTCGTCCCGGCAGGAATCCCCGTCGTTGCCGCACTGCCGCAAGTCACCGTTCCAGCCGCAGTCGTGCAAGAGGAGATCACATCGCCAGTCCATCCCGCAGGCGTACTTGAAGGCGTAGCCGTGGCCGCAGTGACCGTAAGCGGATGCGTTGTAGGCGTCGTCCCCGTCGTTGTAGGCGCAGTCGGCAGCGGAATCGTAATCGTCGAAGCCGTCGCCGCATTCGGCCCCGCATTGCTTACGGTAATGTTGTACACCGCCGTGTCGTACTGATTGGCATTCGCATTCAAATTCGTACTCGCGTTGTACATGTACACGCAGGCATTGTTCCCTCCAGCGCACACCGGAGCCACCGCCGTCGTCTTGGTAGTCGTAACGGTCAATACCGCCGTCCGCTCAATCAATACCGCCGTCGAGGCGAAGGTCGCCGTTGTCGACCCTGTCCCATACGCCACATAGGTAGCAGTAGGCGCAACCGCCGACCCCGCAAGGCTGTAGCTGGCCGACTTGGCAGGAGCCGTCACCGCATCCGCCAGCGGAGCCTGGTCTGGATACGTCGCAGTCAGCGTCACCACCACCGAGCCACCCGGCAGAATCTCGCCCACCGTGCAGCTCAGAGAAGTCGCATACGTACACACCACAGGATTCCCGGCAGAGTCCGTCCCCGCCGCGCCGGTCGCAACAAAGCCACTTCCCGGGACCGTTGGGAAGCTAGCGGTCAGCGGCACGTTATACGCAATACTCGGCCCGCCATTCACCAGCGTGTAGGCATAGTTCACCGGCGCAGGCGTAGCCGAAGTGCTCAGGTTGAACGTCGACAGCTTGTTCGCCGGATTCAACCCGTCATACGTCACCAGCGAGCTCTTCGCCGTGCCCGCCGATATATCCACCGCACGCTTAATCGTCGTCCCCGTAGCCAGCGTAGGCGCCGACGCCATATTCCCCGCCGTCCCCGTTGCCGCAACACTAAACGTCCCCGAGGTCACACTCGGCGTCGTACTCCCGGCAGCAAACAATGTCGTATCGCTGTAGTACCCCGTAATCGAATACGTCAGCACCGCATTCGCCGGCATGTTGACCGAAGTACATCCCGTCGCCGCAGTCGACGTATCGCAGCTCCCAATCACCGCTCCACCCGACACTGCGGTAGCCACAGCCGTCACTGTGAATCCCGCCGGAAACGCCCCGGTAAACGACAACGTCGCCGCCGAAGCTGTAGCCGCGTTTGTGCCTGAGTTCGTCACCTTGATCGGATACGTCACCAGAATCCCCGTATATCCGGTCCCCGCGCTCGCCGCATAAACGCTCGTCGCAGATGGCGTCCCCATCGAAATCACCAGATTCGATGAATTGGAAAGATTGCTCGTCTGCGTGGAAGTCACATACTCCGAAGCCTCCGAAGCAGCCGTCGCCGTGATGCTGATCGTCCCGGGAACGGTATAGGAAGTGCTGTTCATCGACGCATTCAACACCACGCTCAGCGTGTCATTGGTCCCCGCAACCGTCTGGGGAAACGCCGGAATCACACATGAAACTCCGTTCGTCCCAAGGCTGCAGCTCCCCACCGTCGTCCCGCCGCTCGTCACGTCCGTAATCTGCGCTGAGGTGTACGTCAGGTTCGCCTGTGCCGCAATCCCTACAACCACGTTGTTCGTGGTGATATTCGCGCTCGCAGTCAGCTTCCACGTGTACGTCACCGTCGAATAGACTGTCGGACTCACATAGTAAAGCGGGTCGGTCGAAGGACTCCCTGTTGCCACAGCCAGCGTCAACCCCGTCAACGCGCTCGAAGCAGAGACCTCCGCAACGTACGCCGACGTCCCCGAAGCCGCCGGAGTCGCAGTCTGGAAGGCCCCAGCCGGGACATACGGCGTCGATCCCACGGCGATGTTCGCCGCCACATACGCATTACCCGATCCGTCCACGGCAACGCCAACCGCCGTGTCGCTTCCACCGGATCCGCCAATGTTCGCCACATAATTCGACGACATGAGCCCTGCCGCCAGCGACGCCAGATACCCGCGCTTCACCAGTGTGGTCGTATTGTCTTCACCAAACGCCAGCGCCTTCATATTGAACGGCGAGGTCGCCGTCTGTGTCGTTGTCGTCGCCGCAAACGGAGTCCCGCCGCTCTTGGGACTGTTCGTTTGTCCGGTCACATACGCCGTACCGGAACCAAACGTACCGCCCGTCACTGAGTCCGCCGTATTGCTACCGCCCAGATAGCTGTATGCAACAGCACTGCCCGAAGAGTTCAACTCAACCGCATACCCACTGCCGCCCGCATCCGGCAGCGCGCATTGCACGGCACAGGTCGCCGGACTCAACACCGTCGATAGATTGTTTGCGATCGTATTGCCAAACAGATAGCTGTTTCCCGTCCCATCGATCCCCAGTCCCGCGACCGTCGTACTCGCGTTGCCATTGATCCACGTAAATGCAGTCACCGTGGGCGGCAAAACCACAGGAGGAGGCCCAGTGATGATGGGGTTAATCTCGAAGTTCAATTCGAACGCATCGTTCGCACCGGAGCTATTGCTCTTAGCGGAAGGCGCAGGCGGCGCCGTGAAACCGCCGGTCGTCTCCCCAGCGACATAGACCAGGCCGTTTGCATCCACCGCAATCGCAGCCGCCAGCGTGTTCTTCTGGATGTAAGTAAAGAACACCGGGCTCCCCGACAGCGGCGTCGCCACTGGATACTCCGCCACATACGCATTCCCCGGCAGGGCAGTTGTCTGAGGGCCATACGCCGTCACCGCTGGAGAAATCGCAAACGCATTCGCCGTCGGTGTCAGCACCAGGCCTGAAGTTGTCGCAACGCCAATCGCACCGGTCAAGTACAAATCACCCGCGCTATCCAATGCGAGCCCTGTCACACTGTTGATATTAGGGTTGGCGGCATCCGCATAGATCAGATGGGTCCCGCTCAGCGTCCCCGCCGTCGCGCTCAACCCCGACACAAACCCCACATACCCGCCGCCCGTCGGATTCGACACCGCCGTCGCCCCGGCCGTAGCCAGCGCCGTCGCGTTCGTATAGCCACCCACATAGAACTTCGTCGTAGTCGCCACCGACGAGGTCACCACCATCGACCCCGTACCCGGCTCGCCGATATACGTCAGCCACGCCGGAGTCACGCCATTGCTCCCGCTGGCAAACTTCAGCACAAAGATATTGTTCGGGCACGAGCCCGAACCGCAGTTCACAATCGGGCTTACGCTCCCAAACTTCCCCGAGGTCGTCGTCCCCGAAAGATAAACATTCCCCGCCGTATCCGATGCCACGCTCCCAGCCGTTGACCCAGACCCGCCCGCCGCAAAGCTCGCATACACGATCA
>Ga0302311_10004476_pt1 | contig 15032 bp, 13 predicted proteins | sample III_Palsa_N1_3_FD_200449 | JGI IMG/M metagenome (GOLD analysis project Ga0302311, IMG submission 200449) | Peat permafrost microbial communities from Stordalen Mire near Abisko, Sweden - III_Palsa_N1_3 | ecosystem: Environmental > Terrestrial > Soil > Palsa > Peat permafrost | place: Sweden... | reverse complement strand
AGGAACGCCTCCGCGGTCTGTGCGGACGTCATGACACCTGATCACCGGCGAGACCGGCGGCGTGCGCCAGGACATCGGTGATGGTCGCCGAGGGGTCGGCCTCGGTGCCGGTGCCGCGCCAGGAGACGAAGGCGTCCGGTCGGACCAGGACGGCCCCGCCGGCCGGGACGCCGTAGACCTCGGCCCACTCGCGGCCGGGCTCGGCGTTCTCCAACTCCTCGCCCGGGCCCACCAGGTAGGCACGCAGCGGAACGCCCAGCTCCTTGGCGGCCTTGCGCGCCGCCTCGGCCCAGCCGGCGCCGTCGGGGCCGGCCAGCAGGACGTAGGAGTCCCAGAACAGGTCGATGGTGGAGATCCGCTCGCCGTTGCGGTTCAGCCACACGTGCGGGGCCCGGGTGCCGGGCTCGCCGAGCAGCTCCAGCAGCGGGGACAGCACCGGGGCGCCCTCGGGGCCGGTCACCGCGGAGGAGCTGTAGCGGTAGCCGAGGGTGATGATGATGTCGTCGACCATCTCCGCCCGGTCCTGGTCGGTGGCGTAGCCGTGCCGGATCCGGTTGCGCACCAGGGCCTGCGCGGCCATGGCGGCGCCCAGCGGGCGGCGCTCCTCGTCGTAGGTGGTGAGCAGCTGGTCGCCGGCCCAGCCCTTGAGGACCGCGGCGAGCTTCCAGGAGAGGTTGTGCGCGTCGTGGATACCGGTGTTGGCGCCGAAGCCGCCCGCCGGCGGGTGCACATGCGCGGCGTCGCCGGCCAGGAAGACCCGCTGGGTGCGGAAGCGCTCGGCGACCAGCTGCGCGCCCTCCCACGGGATCTTCGCGATGATCTCCACGTCGATGTCCTTGCCGGCGGCCTGACGGACGATGTCGATGCAGCGCTCGTCGGTGAAGTCCTCGGGCTTCTCGCCCTTGTCCGGGAAGTAGATCGGCGCCGCCAGCCAGGGGTTGACCCCGTGCAGCCTGGACAGGCCCATCAGGGTGCCGCCGGCCGAGGCGTAGCACAGGATGAACTTGCGTCCCTTGAGCAGCACTTCGAGCTCGGGTGCCTGGAAGTAGATGCTCAGCGCATTGAACACGGTGCCGCGGCCGACCCGTTCCACGCCCAGGGTCCGGCGGACCTTGCTGTTGGCGCCGTCCGCGCCCACCAGGTAGTCGGCCCGGATGGTGAAGCGCTCGCCGGTGTCCAGGTTCTCGGCGATAGCGGTGACGCCCTCGCCGTCCTGCTCGAACTCCACCAGCTTGGTGCGGAAGCGCACGTCCGCGCCGAACTCGCGGGCCTTCTCCACCAGGACGCGCTCGTAGCGGTCCTGGCCGCAGCCCATCACCCGCTCGGGGCTGACGGTCGGCCCGTCCAGCGACGGCGCCTCCAGCAGCACGGCGTCGTCGATCCCGGCGAAGGTCTCGACCTGGATGATGCCGCCCTCGAAGTACGCGTGGGTGTCGCCCTTCTCCAGCGCCCGGATGTCGGAGCTGAAGCCGGCGGCGCGGAAGAGTTCCATGGTGCGGGCCTGGAGTCCGGGAGCGCGCGGCAGAAGCGAGGTGCCGTCGCGCCGCTCCAGAACCATCGTCTTCACTCCGTGCCGCCCGCTGAAGAGCGCGGTGGCCAGGCCCACCGGGCCGGCACCGACGATCAGAACAGGGATTCGCAGGTCACTCATTGGGTTCCCCTCATCGACGCTGTCGCTGAGAGGAGTACCGAGCGGACCTCAAGAATGCCTGGCAAACCAGTCGGGAGGATTCGGCTCCATCGCCGTTCGAGATGGTTTCCACCAGGTGTTGGGACGGTCACAGCCGACCGGATTGGCGTCTCGCCATCGGCCGTCCTGGAAGGAGCCATCCGAATGACGAGTAATCCGCCGGACGTCGGCACCGCTGCCGGCATCCTCCGCCTCGGCAACGCGTTCTGTGACGCCAAGGCGCTGCTGACCGCCGTCGAGCTGGACCTCTTCTCTCAGCTCCACGGGAAGGGCGCGACCCTGGAGGAGATCCGAACCCGGCTGGAGCTCCACGGCCGCGGACTGCAGGACTTCCTCGACCTGCTGGTGGCCCTCGGCGTGCTGCGGCGCAGCGCCGGCCGCTACACCAACGCCCCGGGCGCGGACCAGTTCCTGGTGCGCGGCGGCGACACCTACATAGGGGGCTTCCTGCTGCGCTCCAACCGCAACCTCTACCCGGCCTGGGGCCGGCTCGACCAGGCCCTGCGCACCGGGGAGCAGCAGTCCGGCAGCGACTTCGACACCGTCACCCAGAACCCGGCGATCCTGCGTCAGTTCGTCGCCAGCATGGACGCCTTCACCAACGTCCTCGGCGAGGCGCTGATCAAGGCGTTCGACTGGTCCGGCTACGGCTCGGTGCTGGATGTCGGCGGCGCCCGCGGCAACCTCTGCTCGCAGATCGTGCGGGCGCAGCCGCACCTGCACGGCCATGTCTTCGACCTGCCCCCCATGGGCAAGCTCTTCGACCAGCTCGTCGCCGAACTGGGCCTTGAGGGAAGGATCGAGTTCCACGGCGGCAGCTTCTTCACCGACCCGCTGCCCGAGGCCGGCGCCGACGTGGTCGTCCTCGGCCATGTGCTGCACGACTGGAACCCGGAGCAGCGCCGGGACCTGGTCACCAAGGCGTTCGCCGTGGTGCGGCCCGGCGGCGCGCTGCTGATCTACGACCGGATGCTCGACGACGAGCCCACCCACGCCGAGAACCTGGTCATCAGCCTGGACATGCTGCTGGTCACCGACGGCGGATCCGAGTACCCGGCCGCCGAGGTGGTGGCCTACGCGGAGAAGGCGGGCGCGGCCTCCACCGAGGTCCACCCCCTGCACGACTACGACACCCTGGTGGTCTGCCGCAAGGCCGCCTAGCCCGTGCACCGACATGGCGTCGGCGCCCCCGCCCGGTTCCGGGCCGCGGGTGCCGGCGCCGTACCCGTGAGAGGAGACACAATGATTCTGGTGGTGGGTGCGACGGGGAACGTCGGCCGCGAGGTCGTGGCGCGACTCGTCGCCCGCGGCGAGAAGGTCAGGGCCTTCACCCGGGACCCGGCCAAGGCCCGGTTCGAGGACCCGGTCCAGGTCTGGCCCGGCGACCTGGGCGATCCGAACAGCATCCGGGTGGCGCTGGCCGGGGTGGAGCGGGTGTTCATGCTCTCCGCCGGACCCGACGCCCTGGCGCACGACCTGGCCGTGGCGGAGGAGGTGGGCCGTGCGGGCATCCCGCGCGTGGTCCGGGTGTCCTCGGTCGCCTCGCTGCCGCCGGTCGACACCTCCTACGGGAGGGCGCACGCCGACGCCGACCGGGCCTTCGCCGCGTCGGGGACGGCGCTGACGCTGCTGCGCCCGGCCGGCTTCATGACCAATGTGTTCCAGTGGCGCGAGTCCATCCGGCACAAGGACACCGTCTTCGGCACCTCGGGGTCGGTTCCCCGGGCGCTGATCGCCCCGGCGGACGTCGCCGAGGTGGCGGTGACCGCGCTGCTCGGCGAGGGGCACGAGGGCCTCGGCTACACGCTGACCGGCCCGGAGGCGCTGACTGCCCCGGAGACGGTCGCGCGGATCGCCGCGGCGCTGGGACGGCCCCTCGCCTACCAGGAGGTGCCGGTCTCCGCGGCCAGGCAGGCGATGGTCGGCGTAGGGCTCCCGGCCGACTACGTCGAGGGCCTGCTGGCCGTGCAGGCGGACACCGACCCGGTGCGCGGCGGCGAGGTGCTGCCGACGGTGGAGCAGGTCACCGGCTCCCCGGCCGTCCGCTTCGACGACTGGCTGGGCGCCCACCTGGACGCCTTCAACTGATCCGTCTTCAACTGACGTGAGGAGTAGCGGATATGGACGTCTCCGGAGCGTTCCGGGTGCACCTGCGGATGGAGATCCGCCCCGATATGGAGTCCGAGTTCGAGAGCACCTGGCTGGACGTCGGCCGGGGCATCGCCGAGGAGCCGGCCAACCTGGGACAGGTCCTGGTCCAGAGCGTCGACGAGCCCGGCGTGTACTACGTCTACACCGACTGGGTCGACGAGACCGCCTTCCGCGCGTTCGAGCTCAGTGAGGCGCATGTGGAGAACCGCCGCCGCCTGCAGCCCTACCGCACCGGCGGCGACATGGTCGTGACCAGGATCGTCCACCAGCTCGGGGGCCAACCCCGACCGGCCGAAGGAGCAGCATGGACCTGACCCCCGCCCCCCTCGCGGTCGTCGGACTCGGCAACATGGGCGGCGGTATGGCCGCCCACCTGCTGGACTCCGGGTTCGCCGTCACCGTTCACAACCGGACCGCGGCCAAGGCCGAGCCCCTGGTCGCACGCGGGGCGGTCGCGGCGGACAGCCCCGAGCAGGCGGTCAAGGGACAGCGGACGGTCCTGCTGAGCCTCAGCGACGAACGGGCCGTGGACGAGGTGCTGTTCAAGCGGCTGGTGCCGGTCCTGGAGCCGGGCTGCCTGGTGATCGACACCTCCACGGTCTCGCCCGGATACGCCCGCGAGGCGGCGGTGCGGCTGGCGGGCCACGGGCTGCCCAGGGTCGAGGCCTGTGTCGTGGGCAACCCCTTCCAGGCCGCCAAGGGAGAACTCCGGGTCTATGTCTCCGGTGAGGAGGCCGACGTCGACCGGGCCCGCCCCGTCCTCGACGCCATCGGCTCCGAGGTGACCTACATGGGCGCGCCGGGCGCGGCGACCACCATCAAGCTGATCTTCAACACGCTGCTCGGCGTGCAGGTCGCCTCGATGGCGGAGGCGGTCACCTACGGCGTCGAGGCCGGACTCGACCGCGACCTGCTGCTGACCGCCATCGCCTCCAGCGGCTTCAGCTCGGTGGTGATGCGCTTCCGCGCGGAGCTGATGCGCAGGAGCAGCTACGAACCGGCCTTCTTCCGCACGGTGCTGATGGAGAAGGACCTGCGCCTCGCGGTGCGGTCGGCCCGGGAGGCAGGGGTGGAACTCCCGGTCCTGGAGCGGGCCAGGGAGCGGTTCGAGGCGGTGATCCTGGCCGGGGAGGGCGACAAGGACGCCGCCGTCATCATCGAGCACCCGGCGGGACCGGCGGGGGGAACCCACTGAACCGCCTTTGACTCCGTCTTGAGCGCCCTTGTGGGGGTGGTACCCACGATGGCCGGAGTGCACGTCCCGACCATTTGGAGGACCTGTGTCCCGACGTCTGTTCACCTCGGAGTCCGTGACCGAGGGCCACCCCGACAAGATCGCCGACCGGATCAGCGACACCGTCCTCGACGCGCTGCTCCGGGAGGACCCCACCTCCCGCGTCGCCGTCGAGACCCTGATCACCACGGGTCAGGTGCACATCGCGGGCGAGGTCACCACCAGCGGCTACGCGGACGTCCCCGCCATCGTGCGCGAGGCCGTCCTGGACATCGGCTACGACTCCTCCGCCAAGGGCTTCGACGGCAACTCCTGCGGGGTGTCGGTGTCCATCGGCGCGCAGTCCCCGGACATCGCCCAGGGCGTCGACGACGCCGTCGAGGTCCGCGGCAGCGGAGCGGGTGCGGCCGCCGACGACCTGGACCGCCAGGGCGCCGGCGACCAGGGCCTGATGTTCGGTTACGCGTGCGACGAGACCAAGGAGCTGATGCCCCTTCCGATCTCGCTGGCGCACCGGCTCTCCCACCGCCTCAGCGTGGTCCGCAAGAACGGCACCATGCCCTACCTGCGGCCCGACGGCAAGACCCAGGTCACCATCGAGTACGACGGCGACAAGGCCGTGCGCCTCGACACCGTGGTGGTGTCCTCGCAGCACGCCGCCGACATCGACCTGGAGTCGCTGCTGGCGCCCGACATCCGCGAGTTCGTGGTGGAGCCTGAGCTCAAGGCCCTGGAGGAGGCCGGCATCGGCCTGGTCACCGAGGGCTACCGGCTGCTGGTGAACCCGACCGGCCGGTTCGAGATCGGCGGCCCGATGGGCGACGCCGGGCTCACCGGCCGCAAGATCATCGTCGACACCTACGGCGGGATGGCCCGCCACGGCGGCGGCGCGTTCTCCGGCAAGGACCCGTCCAAGGTCGACCGCTCGGCCGCCTACGCCATGCGCTGGGTCGCCAAGAACATCGTCGCGGCGGGCCTGGCCCGGCGCTGCGAGGTCCAGGTCGCCTACGCCATCGGCAAGGCCGAGCCGGTGGGCCTGTTCGTGGAGACCTTCGGCACCGAGACCGCCCCGGTCCTGGACATCCAGAAGGCCGTCACCGAGGTCTTCGACCTGCGTCCGGCCGCGATCATCCGCGACCTGGACCTGCTGCGGCCCATCTATGCCCAGACCGCCGCCTACGGCCACTTCGGCCGCGAGCTCCCGGACTTCACCTGGGAGCGCACGGACCGCGCCGAGGCGCTGAAGAAGGCCGTCGCTTCGGCCTGACAGCCGCGTACGCATACGAAGGGGCCCCGCCCGGAGCGAATCCGGGCGGGGCCCCTTCGGTGTCGTCAGGCGGAGTGTCCGGTGGCAGCGAGGGAGCTGACCACGGCGGCGGTGCCGTAGGCGCAGATCTCGGTGCCGTTGCCGCCCGCCTCGGTCACGTCGAACCGCATCGCCAGGATGGCGTTGGCGCCCCGGGAGCGGGCCTGCTCGATCAGTCGGTCCATGGCCTGGTTGCGGCTCGCCACCAGGGTCTTGGTGAGCCCCCGCAGCTCGCCGCCGGCCAGGGACTTGAGCCCCGCGCCGATCTGGCTGCCGATGTTCCGGGAGCGGACGGTCAGGCCGAAGATCTCCCCGATCACCCGGTCGACCCGGTAGCCGGGGATGTCGTTCGTGGTCACCACCAGTACGTCAGGTGTGTGCTGGCCGCCGCCGAAGTCCTCGATGTTTTCCATGGCAGGGATTCTGCCGTCGCGCCGATCGCCCGAAACCAGGAATGTCCCCCGTCTCTGATAGGACTGGGGGACAATGGCCGACTCCGATCCCACTCCCGCCACCCCGCCGACTCCGCACCGGGACGGCCCCGCCGTGCAGTTGGAGCTGGTGCGTGCCGAGCTGCAGAAGGCGAGGTCGAAGCCCAGGCGGGCGGCGACGTCCACCCGGTTGCCGGTCGCCCGTGTGGTCGTGGACAAGGGTCTGTCGCATCTCGACCAGTACTTCGACTACTCCGTTCCGCTGCGCCTGGACGCGCTGGCGCTGCCCGGCGTGCGGGTGCGGGTGCGCTTCGGCGGACGGGTCGTCAAGGGGCAGGGCCGGCGTGAGGGCGGCACGCTGATCGACGGCTATGTGGTGGAGCGTCGGGCCGAGAGCGACTTCCCCGGGCCGCTGGCCCCGCTCAGCCAGGTGCTGTCACCCGAGCCGGTGCTCACCCCCGACCTGCTGAGGCTGTGCCGCGCGGTCGCCGACCGCTACGCCGGGACGCTGGCGGACGTGCTGCAGCTGGCGATCCCGCCCAAGCACAACCGGGCCGAGGCCGAGCCCCCGGCCGCGCCGCTGCCGCCGCCCGCCGCCCCCGATCCCGGCAGCTGGTCCCGCTATGCGCAGGGGCCCGAGTTCCTGCGGGCGCTGGCGGCGGGTGACTCCCCGCGCGCCGTCTGGACGGCGCTGCCGGGGGTGGCCTGGCCGCAGGAGCTCGCCCGCGCGGTCGCCGCGACCCTGGCGTCGGGGCGGGGCGCACTGGTGCTGCTGCCGGACGGACGGGCGGTGGCCAGGCTCGACGCCGCACTGCTGGCGCTCCTCGGCTCGGGCCACCATGTGGCCCTGAGCGCGGAACCGGGGCCCGAGGAGCGCTACCGGCGCTGGCTGGCCGTCGCCAGGGGCTCGGTCAGAGCCGTGGCCGGCACCCGCGCGGCCATGTTCGCCCCGCTCGCCGACCTCGGCCTGGTCGCGGTGTGGGACGACGGGGACAGCAACCACGGCGACCCCCGCGCCCCCTACCCGCACGCCCGCGACGTGCTGCTGCTGCGGGCCGCCGAGACCGGTGCGGCGGTGCTGATCGGCGGGTTCGCGGTGACCGTGGAGTCCGCGCAGCTGCTGCGCACAGGCTGGGCGCGGCCGCTGGCGGGCGAGCGCGAGCAGGTGCGCCGGGCCGCGCCGCTGATCCGCACCGTCGGCGACCACGACCAGGCGGCCGACGCCGCGGCCCACGCGGCCCGGCTGCCCACGCTCGCCTGGCGCGCCGCACGGGAGGCACTGACGCAGGGCCCCGTGCTGGTGCAGGTGCCCCGGCGCGGCTATGTGCCCCGGCTGGCCTGTGTGCGCTGCCGCGCGCAGGCGCGCTGCACGCACTGCGCGGGGCCGCTGGCGGCGCAGGACGCCGGCGGGGTGCTGCACTGCGCCTGGTGCGGGCGTCCCGAGGCGGACTGGCACTGCGCCGAGTGCGGCGGCGTCCGGCTGCGGGCGCAGGTCGTGGGCGCCCGGCGGACCGCGGACGAGCTGGGCCGGGCGTTCCCCTCGGTGCCGGTCCGGATGTCCGGGCGCGACGGCGTCCTGGCGTCGGTGCCCGACCTGCCCGCGCTGGTGGTCTCCACGCCGGGGGCGGAGCCGGTCGCGGAGGGGGCCGGCTATGCGGCGGCGCTGCTGCTGGACGCCTGGGCGCTGCTCAACCGCCCCGACCTGCGGGCCGGGGAGGAGGCGCTGCGGCGCTGGCTGGGCGCGGCGGCCCTGGTCCGGCCGCAGCAGCAGGGGGGCAGGGTGGTCGTGGTGGCGGAGGCGGCGCTGCGACCGGTGCAGGCGCTGGTCCGCTGGGACCCTGCGGGCTTCGCGGCGACGGAGCTGGGCGAGCGGGCCGAGCTGGGTTTTCCGCCGGTGTCGAGGATGGCCGCGCTGACGGGCCGTCCGGCGGCGGTGGCGGACCTGCTGGCGCTGATCAGGCTGCCGGAGGGCGCGGACGTCCTGGGTCCGGTCGCGGTGAGGGCTCCCGCCGGGCGGTCCGAGGACGAGCGGCTCGACCGGGTGCTGCTGCGGGTCGCGCCCGGCCGGGGCGCGGCGCTGGCGACGGCGCTCAAGGCGGCCCAGGCGGCCCGGCTGGCGCGCAGGCAGACCGATCCGGTGCGGATCCAGATCGATCCGCCCGACATCGGCTGAGGTTCGTTACCGCAGGTCGGCGGACTCGCGCCGCGCTGCGGGGACGGTGCGGGACAGCCCGCCGGGGATGGCCACGGCCTCCTCGGCGGCGGTGGCGAGGACCTCGGCGAGGGCGTCGACGGGTGTGCGCTGGCCGGTGAGCTGCTCGCCGTCGGCGCTGGGGCGGCGGGCGCCGTAGCGCCGGTGCACGGCCTGCTTGGTCACGCCCAGCGCGGAGCCCACCGAGTCCCAGGAGAACCCCAGCGAGCGGTCGAACTCGACGGCCGCCGCGACCAGGCCCTCGACGCTGTCGCGCAGCTCCTGGGCGAGGCGGACGGTGGGCGCGGGCGCGCGGCCGTAGACCACGAAGCCGGCGGAGGTGGTCGGTCGGCGCGGCCGGTAGACGTTGCCGAGCTGCGCGGTGAGCGTGCGCAGGGCGTCCACCTGACGGCGCACCCGCTCGATGTCCCGTACCAGCAGGTGCAGACTGGCCCTGGCGCGGGCGTCGTGGGTGGCGTGTTCGGCCATGGCGAATCAGAGCCTTTCGCAAGCAGTTCGGTCAATCTGCCTTGACCAACGGCACAGGTGCCCGTGGGGTCACGGCAGGGGCGCGCAAGGGCATTCGACCGGCTCAGGGGGCGTGCGCGGGAAGCGGGGCGTTCGAGCGGCCCGTGGCTCAGTAGACTGATGGGCCTGTGCACGGCGTACACCTGCACGAAGCCGGCCCCTTGCCGGTCCTGCCTGAGCCTGACCCGACGGGAGCCCGCACGTGGCGATCCAGCCCATCCGCATCTTCGGCGACCCCGTGCTGCGACTGGCCGCACAGCCGGTGACCGTGTTCGACAAGGAGCTCCGCACCCTCGTCAAGGACCTCACCGAGACCATGAAGGACGCCCCGGGCGCCGGCCTGGCGGCCCCTCAGATCGGGGTGTCGCTGCGGGTGTTCACGTACCACGTCGAGGGTGTCACCGGTCATCTGATCAACCCGCAGCTCGACCTCAGCGAGGACGAGCAGGACGGTCCCGAGGGCTGCCTCTCGCTGCCGGGCCTCACCTTCGACTGCAAGCGCGCGTACGGGGTCGTCGCCAGGGGCTTCAACGAGTACGGCGACCCGGTCGTCCTGGACGGGACGCAGCGCCTGGCCCGCTGCATCCAGCACGAGACGGACCACCTCGACGGCATCGTCTTCATCGACCGGCTCGACCGCGAGCAGCGCAAGGCCGCCCTGCGGGCCATCCGCGAGGCCGACTGGGCCGGTCAGCCGGCGCCGCAGGTGAAGGTCTCCCCGCACAGCACCTTCGGCCGCGCGCTGTGACCCCGTCCTCACCACTCGTCCGCACCACTGAGAGGTACCGCATCGCATGAAGCTCGTCTTCGCCGGAACCCCCGAGGTCGCCCTCCCCGCGCTGCAGGCGCTGATCGACTCCCGGCACGAGGTCGCGGCCGTCGTCACCCGCCCGGACGCCCCGGCCGGGCGGGGTCGCAAGCTGGTCGCCAGCCCGGTGGCGCAGCTCGCCGAGGAGGCCGGGATCGAGGTGCTGAGGCCGGTCCGCCCCCGGGAGCCGGAGTTCCTGGCGCGGCTGGCCGAGATCGCCCCCGACTGCTGCCCGGTGGTCGCCTACGGCGCGCTGCTGCCCAAGTCGGCGCTGGACGTTCCGCGGCTGGGCTGGGTCAACCTGCACTTCTCGCTGCTGCCGTCCTGGCGCGGTGCGGCCCCGGTCCAGCACGCGGTGCTGGCCGGGGACGAGGTCACCGGCGCGTCCACCTTCCTGATCGAGGAGGGCCTGGACTCGGGCCCGGTGTACGGGACGGTCACCGAGACCGTGCGCTTCGACGACACCAGCGGCGACCTGCTGGAGCGGCTGTCGCGCTCGGGCGCGCGGCTGCTCACGGCGACGATGGACGGGATCGACAGCGGCGACCTGGTGCCGCGGCCGCAGCCCTCCGACGGCATCAGCCTCGCGCCCAAGATCACCGTCGACGACGCGTGCGTGGACTGGAGCGCGCCCGCACTGCGGGTGGACCGGTTGGTGCGCGGCTGCACGCCGGCCCCCGGCGCGTGGACGCTGTTCCGCGGCGAGCGGCTGAAGCTCGGGCCGGTGAGGCTCGCCGCCGGGCGTTCGGAGCTGGCGCCCGGCGAGATCGCGGTGGCCAAGAACACCGTGCGGGTGGGCACCGGCAGCCATGAGATCGAACTGGGCGAGGTGCAGCCGCAGGGCAAGAAGCGCATGGCCGCGGGAGACTGGGCACGTGGCCACCGGCTGGAGCCGGGCGAGCGCCTGGGCTAGCGCCTGGGCTAGCGCCCAGACGTGGCCACCATAGACAACGTCAGCACCTTGTGAGGCAGCAGATATGAGCACCCCCACCGGCCCGAAGTCCGGCAAGCCGGCCCGTCCGCACCGCAGGCCCAAGAAGGACCCGGCCCGCATGGTGGCCTTCCAGGCGCTGCGCGCCGTGGACGAGCGCGACGCCTACGCCAACCTGATCCTGCCCTCGCTGCTGCGCAAGGCCGAGAAGACCGAGGGCTTCGAACGCCGCGACGCCGCCTTCGCCACCGAGCTCGTCTACGGCACGCTGCGGCTGCGCGGCAGCTACGACGCGATCATCGGGGCCTGCATCGACCGGCCGCTGAGCAAGGTCGACCCCAATGTGCTGGACGTGCTGTCGCTGGGCGCGCACCAGCTCCTCGGCACCCGGATCCCCGCGCACGCGGCGGTGTCCGCGACCGTGGAGCTGGCCCGGGTGGTGCTGGGCGACGGGCGGGCCAAGTTCGTCAACGCGGTGATGCGCAAGATCAGCACCCAGGACCTGGACACCTGGCTGGAGCAGGTCGCCCCGCCGTTCGAGGACGACCCCGAGGACAATCTCGCGGTCAACTACTCGCACCCGCGCTGGGTCGTCGCCGCGCTCTGGGACTCCCTCGGCGTCTGGCAGCCGGACAACTGCGGCCGGGCCGCCGTGTCCGAGCTGCTGGCGGCCGACAACGACCGCCCCGCGGTCACCCTCGTCGCCCGCCCCGGGCGCTCGAGCGCGCAGGAGATCCGCGACTCGCTGCCGGAGGAGGACACCGCGGCCGGCCGCTGGTCGCCCTACGCCGTGCGGCTGGTCGAGGGCGGCGAACCGGGACTGGTCGAGGCCGTGCGGGAGAACCGGGCCGGGGTCCAGGACGAGGGCAGCCAGCTGGTCGCCTCCGCGCTGGCCGACGCCCCGATCGACGGCGGGGACGGGCTGTGGCTGGACGTCTGCGCCGGGCCCGGCGGAAAGGCCGCGCTGCTCGGTGCGCTGGCCGCGCAGCGCGGGGCGGCCCTGGTCGCCTCCGAGTCGCAGCCGCACCGCGCCGCCCTGGTCGCCCGCGCCCTGGACGGCAACCCCGGCCCCTACACCGTGATCACCGCCGACGGGCTGCACCCCGCCTGGCGGTCGGGGAGCTTCGACCGGGTCCTGGTCGACGTCCCCTGCAGCGGGCTGGGCGCGCTGCGCCGCCGCCCCGAGTCGCGCTGGCGTCGCCGCCCCGAGGACGTGGCCGCGTTCGGGCCGCTGCAGCGCGGACTGCTGCGCTCGGCGATCGAGGCGGTCCGCCCCGGCGGGGTCGTCGCCTACGCGACCTGCTCGCCGCACCTGGCCGAGACCCGGGTCGTGGTCCAGGACGTGCTGCGCGAGCACGAGGGGCTGGGCGACGTGGAGTGGATCGACGCCAGGCCGCTGCTGCCCGGCGTCCCCGCGCTGGGCGAGGGCCCCGACATCCAGCTGTGGCCGCATCTGCACGGCACCGACGCGATGTACCTCGCGCTGCTGCGCAAGCGGGCCTGACCGGGGGCGGGGGAGACGGGATACTGTCCGCATGAGCCCTCAGATCAGCCCCAGTATCCTGTCCGCGGACTTCGCCCGGCTCTCCGAGGAGGCCGAGGCCGTCCGCGGCGCCGACTGGCTGCACGTCGATGTCATGGACAACCACTTCGTGCCCAACCTCACCCTGGGCCTGCCCGTGGTGGAGTCGCTGCGCAAGGCCACGGACATCCCGCTGGACTGCCACCTCATGATCGAGGACCCGGACCGCTGGGCCCCGCAGTACGCCGAGGCCGGGGCCGGTTCGGTGACCTTCCATGTGGAGGCCGCCGCCGCGCCCGTCCGGCTCGCCCGTGAGCTGCGGTCGCTGGGCGCGCGGGCGTCCATGGCGCTGAAGCCCGCCACGCCGATCGAGCCCTACGAGGACCTGCTGCCCGAGCTCGACATGGTGCTGCTGATGACCGTGGAGCCGGGCTTCGGCGGCCAGTCCTTCCTGGACATCATGCTTCCCAAGATCCGGCGCACCCGGCAGCTCATCGAGCGGCACGGCCTGCAGCTGTGGCTGCAGGTGGACGGCGGGGTCTCGGCCTCGACCATCGAGCGCTGCGCGGACGCCGGCGCGGACGTGTTCGTGGCGGGATCGGCCGTGTACGGGGCCGGCGACCCGGCCGATGCGGTCGCCAAGCTGAGGGAGCTGGCGAGGCACGCGACCGAGAACTCACCCTGGGTCCACCGCCACTGACGGCATTCCGACGGGACTTGTGGGAAGCTACAAGTCCCGCTCGGATTCCTGGGGCGACGGCTGTGCGGAAACGCAGGAAATGCCGCTGAGCTGGCACCTTTCCCGGGCATGTACGAGAATCGAACGTTGGGTGCGGGCCGCCCAGGTATGCGTCCCCGGCCGCACCTGAGGTCCACCCACTCGCAGAGAGCCCCTTCATGCGCTTCTTGAACCCCCAGACCGGCAGCTACGACGAGCGCCCCTCCGCGCCGTACGACCTGACCTACGACGATGTGTTCATGGTGCCCAGCCGTTCGTCCGTGGGCTCCCGCCAGGCCGTGGACCTCTCCTCCAATGACGGCACCGGCACCACCATCCCGCTGGTCGTCGCCAATATGACCGCGATCGCGGGCCGCCGCATGGCCGAGACCGTCGCCCGCCGCGGCGGCCTGGTCGCCATCCCGCAGGACATCCCCTTCGAGGTCGTCTCCGACGTCATCGGCTGGGTCAAGCAGCGCCACCTGGTCGTGGACACCGCCATCACCCTCGCCCCCAGCGCGACCGTCGCCGACGCGCTGTCGCTGCTCCCCAAGCGCGCCCACGGCGCGCTGGTCGTGGTCGAGGGCGGCAAGCCGGTCGGCGTCGTCACCGACCACGACTGCCAGGGCGTGGACCGCTTCACCAGCCTGGCCCAGGTCATGTCCAGGGACCTGCTGCTGCTGGAGGACGGCCTGGCGCCCCGCGAGGCGTTCGAGCGGCTGAACAACGCCCACCGCAAGCTGGCCCCCGTCGTGGACGCCAAGGGCGAGCTCGTGGGCCTGCTGACCCGCAAGAACGCGCTGCGCGCCACCCTCTACACCCCCGCCGTCGACGCCAACGGCAGGCTGCGGATCGCGGCCACCGTCGGCATCAACGGCGACGTCGAGGGCCGGGCCAAGTCGCTGCTGGAGGCCGGGGCGGACGTCCTGATCGTGGACACCGCGCACGGCCACCAGGAGTCCATGCTCAGCGCACTGAAGGCGGTGCGCGGCCTGGACCCGCAGGTCCCGATCGTGGCCGGCAACGTGGTCGCCGCGGCCGGGGTGCGCGACCTGGTCGAGGCGGGCGCCGACATCCTCAAGGTCGGTGTCGGCCCCGGCGCCATGTGCACCACCCGGATGATGACCGGCGTCGGCCGCCCGCAGTTCTCCGCGGTGCTGGAGTGCGCCGCCGAGGCCCGCCGGCTCGGCAAGCACGTCTGGGCGGACGGCGGCGTGCGCCACCCGCGCGATGTCGCCATGGCACTGGCCGCAGGTGCGTCCAATGTGATGATCGGCTCCTGGTTCGCCGGGACCTACGAGTCGCCCGGCGACCTGCAGACCACCGCCGACGGCCGCCAGTACAAGGAGAGCTTCGGCATGGCCTCCGCGCGCGCCGTGCGCAACCGCACCGCCGACGAGTCCTCGTACGACCGCGCCCGCAAGGCGCTGTTCGAGGAGGGCATCTCCACCTCGCGGATGTTCCTCGACCCGGCGCGCCCGGGCGTGGAGGACCTGATCGACTCGATCATCGCCGGTGTCCA
>Ga0302311_10004474_pt1 | contig 15036 bp, 14 predicted proteins | sample III_Palsa_N1_3_FD_200449 | JGI IMG/M metagenome (GOLD analysis project Ga0302311, IMG submission 200449) | Peat permafrost microbial communities from Stordalen Mire near Abisko, Sweden - III_Palsa_N1_3 | ecosystem: Environmental > Terrestrial > Soil > Palsa > Peat permafrost | place: Sweden... | reverse complement strand
GCGCTTTGTAGCATTTGACGCAGCTTGAGGCTGCGAGAAGGCGCGGCCGAAGGTTTGGTAATCTCGCCACGCACGGTAGGCGTGGCAGTGCGACTCGTATCCATTATTGGGCTCCTGTCAGCGGCTAAAGCAGCGGCAGCACCTCTTGCGCCGCGCGAACCACATCAGTGGGAAAATCGATTTCAATCCACGGTGCGCCCGTGACATCGCTTACTTCAATGACCTGACTGCGCTCCAGGATCAGATCGCGCACCGCCTCCTCGTGCGGCATATTGGCGCGATCGCTGGCCACGTATCCGGCCACCAGGGTCGCCAGACGGCGGGCGCCCCCTTCGTCGAAGCGGAAAAAACCAATCGACTCCCCGATGGTGTCGAATTTCAAATCGCCGGCCAGGTTCTTACGCAATTCGATGGGCACGCCGGCCTGCACGCAAACTTTGACCGGTTCGTCGCCGGGCTCGAAATCTCGGTCGATGAGCACGCGATTCACCCGGCCGGCACCGGCCACCAGGGCCGCCGCAATGCGGGCATCGTACAATACGTCCGCGTCCATCAACAGCACGTCCCCGCCCCGGGTCATGGCCTCGGCCACGGTGTGCACGGTGAGCACACTGCCCAGTTCGAAGCCCGGATTGAGCACGATCTCGGGCCGTGGCAGCCAACCCAAGCGGTCGAGCTCCGCTTCCACCAAGCCATGACGGAAACCCAGCGCCAGAACGATGTCCGTCACGCCCGCCGCAGCCAGGAGCCGCAAGTGCCGTTCGAGCAACGTCATGCCGCCGAAGGGCAACAGGCACTTCGGGTGATGCTGGTCCTCTGTCTGCTGCAGACGCATGCCGCGGCCCGCGGCGAGAATAATGGCACGCATGGAATTCCTAAAACGGCGCACTATAGCGCATCAAGTCGGTGCGGGGGCGCCGGCGCGCTTGGAGAAACGCAGATACAAGAGGCCCGGCAGACCCAGCATGAGTTCGCGTGCACGCTTCGCCAACGACAGCGCCAGAGCCGTGTCGGAGGATATACCGGCCAGCGGCGCCAGCAGAAGATAGCCCCCTTCCTGTACGCCCAAGGCGCCCGGAATGGCGAACGCCGCACCCCGAATGGCCTGACCCAGGCTCTCGAGCAGCAGCGCCTCCACCCAGGTGACGGGGTGGCCCAACAACACCAGAATTAAAAACACTTCGCCGGTGCCCACCAGCCATCCGGCGAGATTCAAGAGTGCGCACGCGAACACGGCGCCGGGACGGCGGTAAGTCGCCTCCACCGCCAAGTCCATGGACTTGGCCTGAGTCACCCAGTGCGACAAATCCCGCTTGCCCGAGAACCGGCTCGCGGCGCGCGTCAGCTTGCTGAAAAAGCCGCGCCGCTGCAGCAAGTAAAATCCACCGATTTGCACCGCGAGAAAGCCGCTCGCGATCAGCGCGGAAGTCTGCAGAGCGTGGGTCGATAGGTGGGTGGCCCGCGCGCCCACCAGAGTCACGCCCAACAGCGCAAAGGCGATTTGCGCGAAGGTCTGCATGGTGGTGCTCACCGTAATGGCGGCCGCCGCGTCCTGCATGGTCATGCCCTGTTGGGCCAAATGGCGCGTCATCATGACCGGACCGCCGATCTGGCCACCCGGCATCAGGCTATTGGCAGATTCGCCCGCCCACCGCGTCAGCAGCGCGCCCAGAGTGGTGGCATGCGCCCGGGTCCGGTCGAACAACACGCGAATCGCCATGGCATCCAGCCCTAAGGGCACCAGATGAAACAGCGCCACCAGCAGAAGTCCCCAGCCCGCCAATGACAGAGTGGCCATGATGGCCGGCAGCCCCTGTGAGGCGAGCACGCCGACAAAGAGGAGCACCCCCACCGAGAGCAATAACGTCGCGGCGCGGGTCATGCACGGCCCTTGGCTGTCCTGTTTTTCGTCGCGCTGTCTTTAGCCGGGGCCCGGCCGAACACTTGCCGCAAGCCGAAGTAGGCCACCGCATCCTTCACGTTGGAAATCAGCCGCCACCAAGGATGCATGCTGGGGTCGGTGACGTATTCGAAAGTCAGCGACACCCGCCGCTCGTCAGGGCCGATCGGCGTGATGCGGTGACGCAGTTTGTCGCCGTCGAAGAACACCAACGCGCCCGGCGGATAGCTTAAGGAGCCGGCCACCGGCGTGACTCCGGGCTCACGGGTATGCAGTTCGTAATCGAGCTTGCAGGAGGAGTCGTCGATCACGCCGAGCAGCAGCGTGTAACGCCGCCCGCGATAATACGAGGTGTCGTAGTGCCACCCGATGTGGTCACCCTCGCGGGTGTAAAAATACAAGGCGTAGGCATGCGGATCGGATTCGGGCGACACCTGCAAGCGCTCGCCCGTCAGCTGCTCCAACCAACCGAGCAAAGCCGGCGAGCGGTACAACGCCGCCACGGCCGGCGCCAGGGCGTCGATGGTATGACGGCTGACACTGCCGCCCTGTTTGTGCCCCGGCAGATAATTGCGGTTGACCGAGCTGGTAACGGCATCCACGGCACTTACCAGCTGAGCGGTGATCTCGGCTGGCAAGAAATCCTCGAGATAGAGGAAGGCGCCCTGTTGCCCAAATTCGCGGCGCAACGCCTTGGCGTCGATGGTCGCTAATCGCGCAGCGAGCGCGTTAGACGCGGCAATATCTATCGCACTACCCCACTCACCGTGGAGAGACGCAGCCGCTGCACCACCCTGCGATACTCGAACAGCGCCCAGAAGGCATACAGCGGCGCGCAGATCGAGGCCAACACCAATAGGGCCGACTGACCGTTGGTGAGGGTGACCAGCGGAATGAGATACAACACATCCTCGGTCTCGAAACCTGCCAGCGTCGCCTGCCGGGTCGCCGTCTTGCCGGCCAGATCTTCGATGCGCATGCGTATGTAGAAAATGAACGCCACCGCGCTGCCGGCGAGGGCGCCCATCAACGGAAACTCGAATTCGGTACCGGACCGCGCCTCGGCGCCCACACCCACGCCCATGGCAAAGAACAAGAGGATGGTTACCAGAGCGTCGCTGGCCAGGTCGTACAAATGTCCGAAGCGGCTGGTCTTGCCGGTCATGCGCGCCAGTTCGCCGTCGGTGTGGTCGAGAAAGTTCGACAGCACCATGAGCAGCGCAGCCACATTGGTCCAGGCATAGCTCCCCGGCAAGAAGGCAGCCGCCGCCGCCAGCCCCACCAACAGGCGGACAGTGGTCAAGTGATTGGGGGAGACCCGCGTATTGCGCAGCGGCCCCACCAGCCAACGCGCGAGGCGCGCGTCCCACGGGCGCATGTGCCCGCCTGATTTCGTTACATCGTCCAAATGAGTATCTGCCGCCAACTAAGGCCCATACGCCATATTACTACGCCCCGTCGCCTACTTCATCGGTTGACCGCAGCGGGCGAGCACCGCCCTAAGGTCACGCAGCGGCGGGAACACCTCGTTATTCCAATCCGTGCCCTGCGCATCGTACGCGCGCTGTTCGTATTCCACGATTTCCTTGTCCTCGCGAAAGATGTTCTCCGTGAACCAGGTAACGAAGGGCCACGCGGCGTGAATAATGCCGGGCACTTTCGGCTTCTTGATGGACAAGTACCCATACGTGCGATTGGTGCGCTGCTCACCATCCAGGGGGGTGTACCCCAGCCACACGTCCAGCACCGGGTCGTCGGTGGTCTTGATGTCGCGCCCCACCCACACTTTGAGACTCTGCGTGGGGTAGTCCGTGCGGATTTGCATGTGATCCCCGAAGTCCTTCTTCGGCTCCGACCGGTTGCGCATCATGTCGACAATGAGATGCTCGCCCACGGACTGCCTGCCGCCGGTGCGCGCGAAGCTGTATTCCACCTGGGCCCAGTTCTCGCCGTGATTTCGGCCGAGGCAACGGGCACGAATGGACCCCATTTGCTTGCGGTGCATGAACTGATGGTTCATGTCGAACAGGTTTTCGTGCATGAAGGTGTAGTGGCAGGCCACCTCTCGATTGAGCCGGCGGGTCTTGTAATCCTTGCGTTGCGAGGACCCCAAGGTCGGGGGCACGCGACTTTCCGCGAGCGAGGCATCCCCGGGAAACACGAAAATCAGGCCGTCGATTTCACGCGCCGGATAGCTCTTCACGCCGTTCGGCAACCGCTCCACCCCTAACCCTAAGTAGGGTACGCCCACGCACTTGCCGCTGCAGTTGTAGGTCCAGCCGTGGTAATGACACTTGATTTCATCACCCGTCACCACCCCCAGATGCAAAGGCACCTGACGGTGCGCACAGCGATCCTCGAGCGCGAATACTTGGCCACTGGCCCCGCGATAAATGACAATGGGGTCGGCCGCGAAGCGGCGCCCCAGCGACTTGCCCACTTTGAGCTCGTCGGACCAGGCGACCGGATACCAATAGTCCGGATGCGAGCCCACCCGCCGCAAATCGAAGGTATTCGCCGAATTGGCGGTGCGTAGGGTCACTAAGTTCGAGCTATCTTCGGCCATCGGGCGCTCCAAATGCAGGTTTCAAGCCACAAGAATAACCCGGCGACCCCGAATTCCGAAGCGGTTCCCTAGGCAACGCCGCGCCGAATAGGCAACAATGGCCGACCGTACATGATTGACAGTATAGATCCCGCCAAATCCGCCGCCGCTCGCGGCACCCGCGCCATTCTGGCGGCCTCCATCGGCAATCTGCTCGAGTGGTACGATTTCTCGGTATATGCCTTATTCGCGGTATACATCGGCGCCAATTTCTTTCCCGCCGAAAGCTCCGGCGCAGGTCTAGTCAAAGCCTTCCTGGTGTTCGGGCTGGGCTTCGTCATTCGGCCCTTGGGGTCAGTTGTCATCGGTGTGTACGGCGACCGCGCCGGCCGCAAAGCGGCGTTGACCGCCACCATTCTACTCATGGCTGCCGGCACCCTCGTGATTGCCCTCGCGCCCTCCTACGCGGCCATTGGCCTCGGCGCGCCGCTGCTCCTGCTCCTGGGACGGCTGTTACAGGGATTTTCGGCCGGCGGCGAAATCGGCAGCGCCGCGGCCTTTCTGGTCGAGCACGCGCCGCCTCAGAAAAGAGGCCTATTCACCGCCTGGCTTCAGGGCAGCATGGGCATGTCCAACATTTTGGGTGCGCTGGTCGCCTTCGGGGTCACGGCGTGGTTGCCGGCGCATGAAGTCATTCGTTGGGGCTGGCGCATCCCCTTCTTGATCGGCCTATGCATCGTCCCTCTGGGGCTTTACCTGCGCAGCACCCTGGAGGAAACCCCGGCCTTTCAGGCCGAATTGAGCGCCTCCCGGGCTGCCGCCCCGGCACTCCCGCTGGCCACGCTATTCCGCGAGTATTGGCGCCCGCTGCTGCGCGGCTTCGCCATTGCCGTCCTGTGGGCCGTGGCGGTGTATGTGCTGCTGATATTCATGCCGGTGTTCGTGCAAAAAGCCTTTGGATTTACCGCCGCCCAGTCGTTCGGCGCCTCCCTGGTGGAAAACCTGCTGTTCGTCAGCGGCTGTTTCCTGTTCGGCGCCGTGGCGGATCGCATCGGCGCTCTCCGCATGTTGAGCGTGGGGGCCTGGGCCTTGCTGCTGGGCGTACCTCCGCTATTCCTGTGGCTGAATGCCTCTAGAACCGAGTCCGTGTTGATCCTGGTATTGGCGGGTTTCGGCCTCTTGGTATCGAGTTACACCAGCGTCGCGCCCATGATCTTATCCGCCCTTTTCCCGACCCGCTTGCGCGCCACCGGCATTAGCATCACTTATAATGCCGCCTTCACCATTTTCGGTGGTTTCGCGCCGGCCATCCTGACCTGGTTCACCGGAACCGCAGCGGGCACGGTGTTTGCGCCTGCCTGGTATCTGGCGGCCGCGGCGCTCCCCGCTCTGATTGCGATTGCCTTGCCGAAGGGACGATGAGTTCGACCATGCATGAGTTGGATAGAGAGACGATAGGGCAGCTGTCACAGCGCTCGAACGGCCGCGGCTTAGGTCAGCTGGGCGCGCACCTGATGCTGCTCGCCGCCTCAGGCGCGCTGATCTGGGCGAGCCGGGGTACTTATTGGCTGGTGCCGGCGCTCTTCGTTCACGGTGTCATTTTGAGTTTTCTGTTTTGCGCCTTGCATGAAAGCGTCCATCGCACCGCCTTCGCGAGCCGGCGGCTGAATGACCTGGTCGCGGCGTTCAGCGGGGCCGTGCTGCTGCTGCCGCCGCGTTACTTTCGACTGTTTCATTTTGCGCATCATCGGCACACCCAGGACCCCGCCAACGATCCCGAACTCGCGATGCCCCATCCCTCCACGCTGACAGCCTACCTCTGGAGAGTGTCCGGACTGCCCAATTGGAGCAAACGGCTGAGTATCACCTTGCGTCACGCCGTCAGTGCCCAGGTGCGCGAGCCCTTTGTACCCGAGGCAAAACGCGGTGCCATCGTACGCGAAGCACGGTATCTCTGGGCGGTGTATGTTGGCGTGCTGGTGACGTCGCTGGTCCTGCGCAGCGACGCCGCGTTGCTGTACTGGATACTGCCCGCCCTACTGGGTCAGCCTGTGCTGCGCCTGTACCTGTTGTCGGAACACCTCCATTGCACTGTCGACGACAACCCCTTCGCCAACACCCGTACCACCTATACCAACGCCGCGGTTCGCCTGCTCACCTGGCAAATGCCCTACCACATAGAGCACCATGCCTACCCGGCCGTACCCTTTCACGCCCTGGCGAAGGTCAACACGCACATTCGCGGCGGCATCGTGACGAGCGCCCCTGGGTACGTTGCCCTGCATCGCGGGGTCTTGAGAGGTTTCAGGCAATGATCATGTCGAGGAGAACAAGATGAAAGTAACCCTCGGATTGAGGGAAGTGCAGCCGTGGGGGAGCGCCGAAATTGTGACGGTGCGAGCCACCAAGACACTCGACCTCTATTCCGTCATTTTCGACCCGCATAAATTCGATATCGCCGCGGCCAACGACGAAGAACTCATGGATCGCATTACCAAGAAACTTCGAGTGATAATGCAAAAAGCGCCGTAGCGGCCCTAGCACCGCCGAGCGACTCGCTTGCCGGCGCGTTTACGGCTGCTCGTCTCGCTCGCGCATGGCCTCAGCATACGCACCCGTGATTTCCTGAGATTTGCGTGTGGCCAGATCCCGGAACTCCTGCCCCAAATTATTCACCTTATCCGGATGATACTGCGACATGAGACGCCGATACGCGTCGCGAATTTCCGTGGCGGTAGCCGTGGGCGGCACCGCCAGCACCTCGGTCCAGGCCGCGCGCGCGGTTCTGCGCGGCGCAGGAGGAGCCTCGGGTTGCGGCTGCTGGGGGCGCGTGGGAAACAAGAAGGTGCTCACCGCCCAGTATCCTAGGAACAATCCAATGGCGATGACGCCAAGTTCGATGAAGGTCACAGGCAGCTCGCCCTCATGGGTGGCTCAGCATCATGGGCGGCTCACCAATTCGCGAAGGCGCTGTTTCTGCGCCTCCAGCGATCTCGACTCGGTGGACTCCTCGGCCGTGACGCGCAGCGCGTCGTCGAGACGCGCGACGCAGCGGGAGCGAAGCTCATCCCACGAGGCAGCATCGAGCAGCCGTGCGCCGGCCAAGGGCAGCGGTTCGGGAATGCGGCGGGTCAACGAGATCCGGCGCACCATGTTGACCCCGAAGGGCGGGCAGGCCAGACATTCGAAGGCAAATCCCACGAAACGCTTGAGATCGGGCGGCTCCAATAACCCTAAGCGCTTCACGCGATACAGCGCACACGCGGTGGCAATATAAAAAAGGCCCATCCCCGCCGCGTCGGCATACACGCCGAGCGCCGTAAACAGCCCCAACGGCAAGAGAACGAATAGTCCTACGCCCGCCGCCAGGGTAAAAGGCGCAAGAGCCTTTATCGTCGCCGCCGACTCCGTCCACGAGCGATCGGCCGTCTCGACCACCAACGAGTTGAAATCCCAATGCAGGCGATACGAGGGTTTGTGGGGAGTGAAGGGATTGAGCATGCAAAGTACGCGGCCCGCGAAAACGAAACCCGTCCAACCGACCGAGGCGGCCCAATGCTCTGCGGAGTCGCGCGTCAAAATAGCCTCGTTCGAGTAGAGAAAAGCGCTCGAGTCGTAGACATAGAACAGCACGACCAGAAGGAACAACTCCAATTCGGTCGACAAGGGCCTAAGCCTTGCGCTTGAAACGCCGAGAAATTCCCCCGAACAACGCCACCGCGGCGGCCGCGATGAACTTCCACCCTGCCGCCACGGCGGTGACGATTACCTTCCACAGACCGGTCTTCACCGCGATGGCCGCCGCGCCGCCCGTGACCAAAGCCGCAAGGCCGTACTTCGCTATCTTGTCGCCGGGCTTGTATTCGGCGTAGCGCTGGCCGGGAACATACTCGAAGCCGTTGAGGGTGCCCTTGAACTCCGCGATGGCCGGTGCCAGCGCGTCCGGAGCCGTGATGAGGACCGCGGACATGACGCCGCCGCGGCCGAGGAGGCGCGTGTTGAAATTGACGACCACATCGTTGGTTCTAACGTTCTTGCCGTCAATGGCCCACTCCAGTCGATGGGTCTGGGTGTCGTAATGAGGAGCCGTTTGCCACCCCACCACTTCCATCTCGTCCCAACCCTTCTCGCGTCGAGCCTTGTTACCCTCGACGGTGTTGTCTTCGATGCTCTTGAGCAGTGCATTCGCGTCGATCTTCTCGTCATCCTTGACATAGCCGTCGTTGCTGAAGCTAAACAATACCTGCCACCGAAAATCCTCCGGGGCCAAAAAGTACTGCGTGGCGCCCGCCAAATTGTGCTGCAGGGCCTGGAGCTTCGCGGTGTCCGGCGGATTGAGAAAGAGGTAGCCCTCGGGCACTTGCAGATTCGAATTATCGAATAGCTGCACCTTCTTCGGGCCGCGAATCCAATCGAGCGCCTCCAGCTGCTTGCGAAACGCCGCTTGGGCGTCTCGTTGGTCGGTCGGCTGGGGTTCATCCGCCAACACCGGCGGCGACCACCAGGTCAACGCGCAGGTGATGACAAGGGCCACGATCGTATTTTTCATTTTTAGCCTAGGGCGAGTAATCCACGCGAAACTATCCCGGCCGGCAAAGGGTGTCAACCAGCACCCAGCCCTATACACTCGAGCCCTCATGACGACCTACATTGCATTATTGCGCGCGGTGAATGTGGGAGGCACTGGCAAGCTTCCCATGGCCGACCTGAAATCGGTTTGCGTCGAAGCGGGTTTCGATAAAGTTCAGACGTACATCGCCAGCGGCAATATTGTCTTCGAGAGCAAGGAGCCTGCCGCCCACTTGAAGTCGGCGCTGGAATCTCGGCTGCACGCTTACGCCAAAAAGTCCATTGAGGTTTTCGTACGATCCGCCGCGGAGTTGCGCGCGGTTCTCGCCGCCAACCCTTTCAAGAAACCGGAACCCAAGTTCGTCTACGCGTTCTTTCTGGGCGAGAAGCCACCCGCCGATGCAGCGACGAACGTGAAGCACCGAATCGACGAAGAGATTCACCCCGGCAAGCGGGAACTCTACATCTACTACCCGCAGGGCATGGGCCAGTCGAAGCTGGTCATACCCGCGGCAGCGCGTGGCACCGCCCGGAATATGAATACGGTCGCGAAGCTGGTGGCGATGAGTTCGTAGCGGCGAGCGGCTGAGTTCCTCGCGACTCAGCGGTCAGCGGATTTCTGGTCGCGCTGCTGTCCAGATTTCCCGGCGGGCTCTTTGCCCTGGGGAGGTTCCGCCCCGCCGCCGCCGGGCGCACGCAGGTCGTCTTTGGTGCTGCGCGTCGTCGGATGGGTACTGTGATCGAGCTTGTTCTGCTCGTGTGACGTATTTCGGTTAGGCATGTTGCGCTCTCCTGTATCCCACGATCTTCCGACGCTAAGATTACGGGAAGCCAACGAGACCCCTATCGGCCATTAGGCCGATGCGCCGTAGGATTGTCCTCACTTACACCCCGCTGGGGTCGTGATACGCCACCGCCGCCGGCACCACGAGCTTCACCTCCGTGCCGCGCAGATCCCGGTGAATGAACGTGAGCCGAGCACTGATGCGCTCGGAACGCTCACGCATGATCTGTAGACCGAAGTGATCCGGCTGCGCGCCCTCGCGCAGCAGGCTGGGGTCGATACCCCGGCCGTCGTCGCAGACGCGCAGCTGGAAGACGTCGTCCTTGAAGTTGAACTCCAACTCGATGACGCTCCCGTTCGAGTGCTGGAAGGCATTGATCAGCGCTTCTCGTCCGATGCGGTAGATATCATCGGCCGCCGGCGGCATGAGAGGACGCGCAGTGCCATGGGTGACGACGCGGAAATCCACCGGCTTCGCTACGCGCAAGGCCTCCCCTGCGGCCGTTAGTGCACCCGTGACGGACAAATCGGGGCCGGTGCGAAGACCCCCCACGCTGGCGCGCGCCTCGCCCAGCAGCTGATCCGCCAGGGTCAATGCGCTTTCCATGTCCTTGCGCATGCCATCCGAGGGCGAGAGTCGGGCGGCGAATCCCTGGAACAGCAGAATCAGCCCTTGGGTACTCTGCAGCAGCGTGTCATGTAGATCGCGGGCGATGCGTTCACGCTCTTCGAGCTGCGCTGTCAAACGCGACTGCAGCCGTGCGGCGAGCTGCCGCACCCGCAGGCGATACAGCCAGGCCAGCAACACGATCGCCCCCACCCCGCACAGGACATAGAACCACCAAGTCTGATAGAACGTCGGCGGCACGACCACCCTCATTGCAGCATCGTGCTCGCTCCAAACCCGACCGTTCTCGGACGCACTGACTCGAAAGTCGTAGTTCCCCGGAGGCAGCGCGCGGTAGAACGCTTGCCGCCGAGTGCCTGCCTCGACCCAATGATCGTCGATGCCGCTCATCAGGTAGCGGAATTGCACCCGCTCCGGCGTGGTAAAGCTCGGAGCCGTGTAGTCGATCTGCAAATCTCGAGTCAACGCAGGTAACTTCAGTACGTTATGCAATGGATAATCCACGCGATCGGCGATGACCTTTTCGATCTGCACCAGCAGCGGCGGCTTGCGCGGTCTGACGCGATTGGGATCGAGCATCTGCAGCACCGAGGTATTCGCGAACCAGACTCGCCCGTCGGGCGACACGGAAGATTTCGGGAAATTGGCCGCTGATGCCGGCTGCACGCCGTCCAGGACGTTCAGGACGGACACCGATAGCCGGGCGGCAGGATCCTGCCACCATTTCTGCATCTCAGTATTCGCGATGGTCAAAAGACCGCATTCGGAATAGAGGAATGTCTGAGCCTGGGTCGCCGCGACAGTCCATATCATCGCGCACGGAAGGCCGTTCTTGATGTCCATGGTCTGAGCCCGACCATGGCGAATGCCCACCAGGCCGGACAGGGTGCTGGCCAACACCGATCCGTCTCCTGTTTGAATGAGACCCGACACGAAGCCGGTATGCGGCGGACGATGCAGCGCATAGGTTTCAGCGCTGCCGTTGGCCCAGTGAGCAATATCGCCATTCACCAGCGGAATCCAAATCCCATCCGACCGATCCGGCGCGATTGCCTGCGCCTTCGCGATGGGTACGGTCTCAAAACCAATAACCTCTTGGATCACATCGTCCGAGATCCTAAGGAGCGATCCATGGGGACTCGGGCTCGAAGAGATGGCCCAAATATTTCCCGCGTGGTCTTGAGCGAGCGCTTGGAGGTGTCCTGCGTGGCTCCCATCTTTTTGGAGTATCGGTTTGAAGGTACCGTTCTCGAGTAACTGCAGCCCATCGTCGATGCCCACCCAGAGCCGGTGATCGCGGTCCTCTAAAAGCGCCGTCACGATCTCGCCCGGCAAGCCGCTTTTCGACTTGAGGGTCGTTACACCCCCACCACTCAGATGATCCAAGCTCGTGAAGTTGTTGACCCACACGCTACCGTCGTGTGCCGCCAGCACGGAGACCACCATGTCGCCGCTCAGCCCCTCGCGCGCCGAGTACGTCGACACCGGCAATTCTCGAAAGCGATCAACACCCTGATTGGTTAGGACCCAAATGTTGCCTTCCCGATCCTCCATGAAGCCGTTGATGGTATCGTTCGACAAGCCTCCCGCGGCCTGGTAGCGATCTACCGTACCCGTGGCGGTCACCCGATAGATACCCTGTCCCGAGGTCCCGATCCATAGCGAGTGTTGCGAGTCGAGGAACACTCTGGTCGCCGCGAATTGATGGGCATCGACCCCGCCGGTCGCGTAAGGAGTCAAGGTTCCGTTCTGCAACCTCGAGAGCCCCGGGCCTCTGCCGAATTGCGCCATGGCCACCAGCAGTGAGCCATCGACGTCGAGTCCCAAGCTTTGCACATTGTCGACCGCCCCCTTTTGCTCGACACGCGCAGGCAGCACCTGCAACGTGGAGGGACTCCAGTGGATGACGGTCGTGTCGTCATTGATCCAAAAATTTCCCTCCGCGTCTTCGACGGCGTCGATCGCGTTGGGGAAGGCGATGCCCTGATCCTTCCCGTAACAATGTAACTTGAGGCCGGCCACCTTGCAGAAGGCGCCATCCTGATCCGAGGTACGCGCGCGTGTTACCCACACCGATCCGTCGCGAGCCTGGCGAATACCTAGAATATAGCCGGCGTTGTAGCCGCGATCCGCCGGATAGTGGACCAACCTGCCCTGCGTCCAATGCTCGAGATCGGCGCCGGTGCCTATCCACAGACTCCCATCGCGATCCGCCTGCAGCGCCATGACCCGCGGCGAGCGCAGGCCTTCTCCCTCCGCGACGGAGAAGGGAACGAACTTCACGCCGTCGAAACGGACCAGGCCGGAGCGAGTTCCAATCCACACGTACCCGTCCGTGGTCTGGGCAATCGACACGGGAGCACCGCCGAACATGCCGTCTTGAACCCGCCACGCAGAATGGCCGTATTCAGAAAGGGGAAGCGAGGCGTCCAGTGCCTGCGCTCGACCTAAAACCAGCGACAACAATAAACCGACGAAGCATGCGCGATACACCCGACCAGTATACGCACTAGGCGGCTCGCGCAGCCGCCGACAGGCTAGATTCGTCGCGCTCTGGCGCAGCCGCCGGCCTCGCGCAGGAGCTGCGCCACTCGATACGACGCCAGCATTACGATAACCCACAACGACAGGCTTCCCCCGCCCCCACTGCTGGGCCCCGGCGTGACGGTCGTCGTTGCCGTCGTGGTTACGGTCGTGGTTACGGCCCCAGTATTGTTGCTACTCACGGGATCCGAAGCGGATGTGGTCACACTAGCCGTTGACGTCTGCGTGCCCGCAGCCGAGGTGGTCGCGCTGACCGTTACCGTCACGGGGGTCGCCACGGTCAGATCGCCAAGATTACAAGTCACCAGACCCGCCGCTCCTGTGCAAGTCCCACCAGTGGATGACACGTTACCGAACGTCACCCCCGCGGGCAATTGCAGCGTGACCAGTGTCCCCGCGGCGGTGTTGGGACCGAGATTGCTCGCACGCAAGGTGTAGGTCACGACAGCACCCACCTGCGCGGTTGCAGTTCCTGACACCGTCACCGCCAGATCGGCGACCGTCGCGATAGTGCCCGTGGAGTTGACGGTGTTGTTGGTGACGTCGGGATCCGGCTGATCTCCCGCCACGGAAGCAGTGACGGCGAAGGGACCCGCGGCAGGTGCCGTAGCCGTTACCGTCAGAGCAGAACTGGCGGCGGTACGGAGTACTGCGAAGGTGCAGCTAGCGGCAGTGGCCGCCACCGAACACGTGCCGCCGCTCGCCGCGGCCGATATTTTTTGGGCCGTGGCAGGCAACTGCACCAGAACGGTGACATCCGTGGCATCGAAGGGACCGTTGTTGGCGACGGTATACGTGTAGCTCGAGGCCACACCCACCGCCACGGGGCTCGCCGGCGCGGAGACGGTCAGAGCAAGATCGGGCTCAAAGGTTATTTCTTGGACGCCTGAATTCGCAGTGCTGACCAGCAGTGTTTCGGGCCTGTTCGGATCGACTAACAGCGACCACGTGTTCCACAAAGGCTGATCGTTTATGGTACGGAATAGTTGCCAGGAAGCGCCCCAATCGACGGACCGACCTAGAGGACCGAGCGTGGACGCAAACAGAATTTGAGGGTGCACGGGATCCACGGCAATCGCCAGCGGCAGTTGAGTCCAGACGGATATATCCCAACTGAGGGGTGCCCATGTGCCGCCCCCGTCCGCACTCTTCAGCAACTGGATGCCCGCGCCCGTGCCGGTGCTATCGGCGGCGGCGTACAGCACATTGGCATTCGTCGGATCGACGGTCAAAATGGCATCGGGTCCCGTCGCAGCATCGAAAGTTTTCGAGCTCCAGGTCACGCCCGCGTCAAGCGATTGGAAGAGAGCCAACGTGGTGGGGAAGCTACCGACGGGCGGCTGCACCGGACTGGCATAGTAAAATATGTCGGCATTGGACTGAGCGGCAAATAGGCCGCCGACGCCCGGGCCCGAACCGTTTTGAGCTCCGACGCCGGCCGGCAAACCGCTGGTGATCAAGCTCCAGGAACTCCCGCTGTCGCTGGACCGATAAAGACCAGCCTGTGTTGCCGCCAATACGACCTGCGGCGCTGCCGCTGCGCTCACGAGATCTGTCACGTTGTAGTTCCCGCCCTGGGCCACCGCCGCCAGCGACCATGTATTGCCACCGTCGGTGGAGCGCGCCACGCTCTGGTTCATCGCGACCATCACACTGCCGGGCTGTGCCAGCACGGGGCCCAAGTCCAAGAAGGAAGTGGTTTGGGTCTGCAACTCGGCGAGCGCCGTGTCATTGACCGAGACGGGTGTACTCGAGCCATTTGCCAGGTAGAAGACGCCGCTCGTTGGACTCGCAATATAGATTCGGTCGGTGGTGGGATCCGCCGAAAGCCCGGTAATGCTGGTGCCGTTGAACCCCGTATTCTGGGAGGCCCACACCCCGCCGCCCGTGGAAGATCCCGCAACGCCGTTCGTTCCACCGACCAGCAACTGTGAGTCCTGCGACGCATTGATGGCAATCGAGCCCACCTGACCTACGGCCAGGTTACCCGTAACATCCGTCCACGCGGCGCCTGAGTTCACCGTTCGCAGTACGTGTCCATGATCGTCTCCCACGTACACCATCGC
>Ga0302311_10004468_pt1 | contig 15046 bp, 10 predicted proteins | sample III_Palsa_N1_3_FD_200449 | JGI IMG/M metagenome (GOLD analysis project Ga0302311, IMG submission 200449) | Peat permafrost microbial communities from Stordalen Mire near Abisko, Sweden - III_Palsa_N1_3 | ecosystem: Environmental > Terrestrial > Soil > Palsa > Peat permafrost | place: Sweden... | reverse complement strand
TCTTCAATCAAGTCCATCCAACGCCGGTCAATCCGAAGCCTGTTTAGGCGACGAATGTACGGCTCTGGTTGCGTGAGCGATTCCAAAGACTTGAATGTCCGCTTCGCATCTACGAGCATGTCGGCCTTCGGCACCAAAACCTTCCACTGCTTCCCGGTGCGCTCGACGCTCTCACGAGTCACCTGTTGCCAGTGCGCCGTCTTTCTTTCAGGGTTGTAGAGCACAAGCACGACTGGCATCGAATGACTAACCCAATAGGCTATGTGCTTGTCGTTCGTTCTGAAGACGTACGAGTCGGCAGCCTCCTCCTTGAAGAAGCTCGTGCCGCTCTTTATTTGCAGCGCAATTAGCTTTCCAGTCGGACGTTGATCCTCAACGATTTCAACGTGGGCATCAATTCCGTAGTCATGTGTCGTCTGCTCGCGGAACAGCCAGCCATGCTCTGAGAAAAAATGGTCCAGGGTCGATACACCGAGGCGTTCGGTTTGGGGCTTTGGCACATCTCGCTCCGGTCTATTCGATCAGCGCACCGCCACGGCTATCACCCTGGCGCAGTCAGCACAGTTGTACGACCGTGATGGCTGCGGCTGGCTTCGTTGGGCATTCTCATTTGTGCGACGGAACCGTCAGCGATGCGGGCGCAGTCGCCGTCGTTGAAGGCGTGAATTTAGCTATGAGCGCCTGACCGAACGAAGTGCCTCCCGCAGCCAGTCCTACCATGAACGTCGCGGCAAGCGTCGTGAGGGCTGTCACCAGAGCGCCCCAAATCACGGACGCCGGCGTGTTCTTCAGTACCCAAGGAATCGTGACCTTCTCAGGCACCGCAAGCGGTGCGGCGACTGGGGCAGAGATCTCCTCATTCACCTCCGATGCCTCAGCCTTCGGGGCGCCGTGATTCACGAAGTTATCGACGATCAGCTGCAACTCAATCATCGTGTCATCGACTGCCTGCTCGAACACTTTGGCCGCGTACTTGTCGTCACCCGGGCCGCAGTACTTGAAGGCGCGATCTTCAACTTCGCAGCGCACGTCCATGTACCCAGCCTTCGATATTCGCACGAGCAGGTCGATGAGCTTCGATCGCCACCTACGAAAGCTGTTGTCGTCTGGACTCCAGGTGCCAATGGCCTCCAAGCTGCCCGCTTCATCGAGCAGGTCGCGCAGGTCCTCGACGAAGCCGGGGTAGTCCAGGGGCTTGGGAGGAAAGTAGTCCTTCATGAGCCTGGATTGTCGGCGAAAGCAGGTGTCCCGACAGCACATCGCGCGAATCTGGCGCAGGAGAGGTGCTGCAGGACGCTGCGTTGGAGCAGTCTAGAGCGTTGCGTCATCCAAAGTCAAATCTTGACATCAGGCTCCGAATTGCGTGTCAGCTCAGCCTCGGCCGCCGGCGCAGACTCGACTGCAGTCGCAGCTGTCGCGGAATGGGTAGGCAGGGCCGGCGGGACCAGGTATTCGACCACGCGGGTCATGAACGCCTTGAGTTCGGCTGGGCACTTGTCATCATGAAGAGCTTCCAATGCTTCGCGATTCCACTTCGCACCCTTCTTTGTCATGAACGGGAACCATTTTTCAAGTTCGCCGCACGGAACCACAAAGACTCCGATTTGGGCCATTCGAGCAAGGAGTTCATCGGCCGTCGTCCGATCAGCATCTTGAAAGAACGCGACGCCTTGCTTCTTGACTGCGTCCCACTTTGACATGCCTTTTTCGGACGCCGCGATGAGGCCTTTACGGCTGCTACGTAGATCGGTGTGTTCTTCATCGAGCCATGCCTTGACCGATGCAACCAATGTCGCAAGGAGATCCGGCGGTGACGTAGCCTCAACGACCGTCGCCAGTTGAGCTCTCCGCCGCGCTATCTCAGCATCGGGAGGAGATGTCGTGAGCGACTCAACGATCGATGCCAGCGGCTCGTCGGAGTTGATGACGTCGATATCAACGATCGCACAGGCGGGAGCGCCGGCACCGCACAACAACGTCAAAGGCGTCTTCGCGGCCCCTTTTCCATTCGTGTGAATGAACAGGATTTCGCTGCCGCCAAGTTCGTCCAGCATCTTGTGCGCCACGGTTTGATAAACGGCGCGGTCCGGGTCTCCCTCACACACCACTACCCCCTTGTAGAAGAGGGCGTCGAGTACAGGTTGACTCGAGAGCAGCGGAGACTGGACTAGGCCCGTCGTGGTCGCCGCCTCGATGACATGGTAGCTCGTGGCGGCTGAAGTTCGATTCAGTCGAAGGACCGTCGGGCTGGTGTTTGCGCTGAGCACGCCCCACAGAAAATCGGAGCTGTGGCTGGCCACAACGATCTGGCCTGGCCGCTGCGCAGCTTGGAGGGCAAGCCACCGACCGAGAACACGCGCTTGCGCCGGATGGAGAAACGCTTCTGGTTCATCAAGCAGCAGCAGCCGATCGGGGAAGGTCAATACTGCCAAGGCGATGCCGGCGAAGGACTTGTACCCGTCACCCTGCAACTCGAGTGGCTCCGCCGTCGCCATGAGCGCATTCAATGCCTCGCTGGTGTCTGGAATCTCGCCGAAATCGGAGGACACCCTAAGGTACCAATTTTTCATTGCCGCCCAATCGAGGCCGATGTCCATGTCGAATGCCTCCTTGAACGCTGTTCTCAGTTGGTCCTGCGTCGTACTTCGGCTTTCAAAGAGTTTGTGGATCGCGTTGCCTGGCGCTTCGCTTCGAAGATCGTATGCGGGTGTCTGCGCTGTCAGCTCGAAGCGACTCTTCGCGTCCAAATGTGCGACCCAATACTTGCCGAACATTTCAAGGATAGTTGCGGCACTTCCCGGCAGCAACCCATACTGCGTCGCCAGCCAAGTGTCTTGGGTCCCGACATTTGCACCCGATCGGAGGTCTTCTCCGACCCCGACGTAGCTTCCTTGCGGGGGGTTATTGAGCTCTGGGATCCAGCGCACGCGAGCGAGCGCAGCGTCTAGCGCAGGCAGGTTAACTTCGACTGTACGAAGTGCCTTCATCTTGCCGGCTTGTCCGCTCGTTAGGTACGCCCGGAGGTCTCGCAGCGTCTGAGACTTGCCCGAATTGTTCGGGCCAACAAGCACGGTTAATTTCCCGAACGAAATCTCCTGTCCGGCGCTTGAAGTTGCTCTTGAAACCAGAAGGCTCATAGGTTCACCTGACTAAGAATGTTCAGCAATCCAGCTCGAGCAATTTCGTCGAATTCGAAAGCACTGGTAGAGCAGTAGCAGCACGTGCCGGCGCTCTGTTCTCAGCCCGGTCACGGGAGATAACGTACCAATACAAATGCATTTGTCGAAATCCTCGGTCGACCTCACGAAACCACTCAGGCAACATCAAAATCGAGTGAACCCGTAAAGCCTCGCGACGTGAGGATGCTCGCAAGCGCATGTGCGGTCGATGAAAGCTCGGGCTCGTTTGAAGCGCGAACACACTGAAATATTCCGCGCAGAGCAGGTTCAGCGTGAGAAAACTCGAAGATTGGCACCGCACGGCAGCTAACAAACAGCTCGAGAGTGCTCAACGTCGACATCAGCCGCGACTCGCAGACCGTTGATAGCCACTCGAAAATCGCGTATGACGGCGTTGGCGCAATGCCCAATCGGAGCAGCTCTGCAAACTGCGTAATGAGCCAGTCTGGACTCAACCTCGGACTGCTGCACCACTGGCCGATGGGCCCGAGCTCTTCAGAAAACGCCGCCGCGTCGACAGCATTGCGAGCAACTTCCAAGCGACTCTCCCAGTAGGCGATCCCGCGCTGAAAGTGCTCCTCCGGAAGCTCCGGGTTGAGAAGCTGCAGATCCTGTCCCAACACCCATATGATGTGAAGCCGCAGTTGTGGTGAAGCTTTCGCCAAAAACTGCGCAAGAAGGGGATCTGACATACCGCAAAGCTCGCCACGCAAGTAGAGGCCCAGAAGCTTTCGACCCAGCGACTTTTGGCGCTCGCTCGGTTCGACACGAAGGCGTTCAATCTCGGCTTCGAACAGGCGCCGCATGCTAGGAAGCCATGCCGGCGCGCACCACGGGTCATACATCAGATGGCCGACCCAGAGCGCGGACTCGAAGTGGGGATCTGCAGGGAGCAGCTTGGTCAGTTGTTGCCGCGTCCAGTCAGCTGCGCAGTGTTGGAGCAAGCTGAGGTATCTCCCGACGATCGTACGCGGAATCTGCCCGGTCGGTGACGTGTCTTCGAGCAGCTCATCTAAAGCGGTCGACACCCTGGGAGCCAACGCCATGCCATCAACAGAATCGGTCGCTCGGCTCCTGGCATTGGCGTGCAGCCAGCACGGGAAAAGCACGCAGAGTTCAGTGGCGGCGCCGCGCAACGTTCGCTCGCTCGCAAAATAGACGGATTCGAAAGACGCGCCCTCGAAATCATCGGGCAGAGGCTCTGAGCTGGCCAACCGGGCGATTTCAAGTACCACCAACTCGAGATCGACGTTGTCGATGCCACTGAACGCCGCTGGAATGCGAAGACCAGCTCGAAGAAGAGCTGCGGCCTTCCAGACCACGAGCGGCCAAGTAATGTCTGAACTGGCCAAACTCGCGCGGGTCAACACGAGCCTGACCAGCGTCAGGGAACCCGGCCAGTCCAACTGCTGTCTGTTGTTCGCAGCGTATCCAAGCCCCTCCAGCACTTCACAAACGTATACGCCGGGCAACGCCGCCACTATTTCTGCTGCTTGAGAGAACTCGACCGCCCGAGCACGTTTGCCAGTTCGGCTTCTGCCCACGAAGTGCTCGTGGCATCGCCCCTCGGATCCGACGCCGCCATCAGCAGGTCGCAAATCTCCGTGACCGTCAAGTCGAACAGCCGGGGCTGCGGCGCCGCTTCCGCCGCAACTGTGATTCCAGGGTGCCGCCAACTCAACGAGTCACCATCCCGCTGAATCGAACGCTCAACAGCCTCCTGGAGGTCAGAGGGAAGTGCACTCTTCCACGTACAAGCTTTATCTGCGATAGCGTATTCGCGATAGCGAATCTCGTCATCCGCGTCGGGAGGTTTGCCGTTTCGGCTCTCGAACCTTTCTTGCCACGCAAGCAGATGTCTTTCGGGCAGGTCCCGCGTCCAGGCGAATACCAGTTCTCGCGTCTGCGCGCCGGCCTGAGCCATCCACTCTTTGGCCAGTGCGGAGTACTCACGCTGACACCAGTAAGCGTCAAATAGCGTCGGGTCGGCAAGCAGAGAATCTGCCGCGCTTGCAGCCGCGGAGGGGTGAAGGGCGACAGCATGCAATGCCAAGCGGCGGAAGATCAGTGCCTCACGCTCCATAAGACTTTTCGCGACGGCCGCCAGGTCGTTCGCCTCGCCTTGCGCAGCAGCCTCTGATGCACGTATCAGCGCGACAACACACGCACTAAATGGCTCCGAGGCGATACGCAGACCTTGCTGGAAATCGGCCACCTCTGTAGCGGTTCGGTCTTCGCGCGGCTCCTTGCAGAGGATGCCTTGAGCCGTGGCACACAACTCGAGGAGGTCGCACAACAACTCTACCGCCGGGAGGCCGCACTTGGCGACGAGCTTCGGCGATATCGATCCAAGGTTGTGCTCGTAGAGATGACGTCCGTGAACACTCCGAAGTTCGCCGTCGGTCGCTTCTATTCTGAACAGCGCTCTCGCCAAGTTCAGAGATGCATCGACCGCGCCAGCATCAAGAAATTTGCTCAGGAGTTGCATCGTCGACATCGTCGCCGACAGACCGACCTCGTCGCAAAGCCAATTGACCCCGACGTCAAGAAGTTGCATCGCCTCGACTACAGGAAGGACTCGCAAGATCTCGAACACCCAGTAGCGGACATCGAGATGCTGAGAGTACTGAACATCACGCACCGCTGAAGCGACAGCAAGTCTTGTGACCGCATCCGATGCCGAGGCCATTCGAAGAAGGTACTGGCCGATCGGCCATTCACGCATGAGTACGTTGGCGCCAAGCTCGAAATCGGGCAGCGGCGGGTCTCTAAGAAGATCCGCGTCCGCAAGAAACGTAAGCCAGTCTGCCGATTCAAGGGCTTGAAAAAATGCCCATTGAAGCGGGAGCGCGCCTGGAATCTCGGCCTTGAACTGTCTGACAGCCCGGGCGCGTTCGGTCTCGAGTGCGAGGTCGGTGGCGCGCTTCATAAACCTCCTGAAACGCCTCTGCGCCGCCAGCGCCAACTCCCTTACTAGCAGTCCTGCGTCGTCCCTGAACTGCAGCAGTTCGGCGTTCACGCCGAGCGTCCCGTAGAACGTCCTTTCGTGGGCGCGGCCTCCATCGCTTGTAAGAGCCTTCCACCTCGACTCGAGTTCGTCTCTCGAGGGCGGCTGAAGGAAGTCCAGAATTGCCTTGATTGAGGAAGAACGGCTCGTTCGCGGCCTCAGCGCCTTCAGGGCCTCGGTGCTCGCGTTGGCGTCAAAACCCAGGGCCTTCAGCGCTGCCCGCACCTGCTTTTGTAATTCCGGCGCGAGGTCACTCTGCTGTGACGTTGAGTTCGCCGGAGGCAGCAGAGCCCCTCGGAGGAGGGACTCGAGCTCACGGAAGGCATGAAACGCCATCGGACGCACAACGGTAAGGCCGCTCTCGTTCTCGCACAGGCGGCAGAAGTCAAGATATCGGTCAGAAATCACAGCCCCGAAAACTTCAGCCAGCAGCGTTGCGGTTTCACGCTGAGTCGATGAAAGACGTCGGTCGCGCCCGCGGAGTAGTTCAATATTCAAGGACGATTCCTATGAAACTTCATCCGGTGGTGGCGCCAGTGTCGCTGCTGCGGATTTCGGTGCCTGATGACCACCTACTTCGGAACGCGCTGACCACTGCAGTCGGTGACACATCATCGCCCCATATGCAACGTTAGAAGCGTCTACAAACGCCAGCGGCGTAAGGTATGACAAGGGTAGCTCATCGTGCCAGAACGAAGCGATAGTTTTCTAATTCAATCACCACTCGTAAGTCATCGCGATCTAGGCGAGCTTGTGCACAAGGTAGATCCCGAGCAATCCATACGCCAAGCCGATCACCGAGACTTTTGCACCGTAGAAGACGAGCCCCGGCCAATTCAACTCCCGAGGCGCTTCAAACTCTTCCTCGATGCCGACTCCAGACTTTTCCTTCTGCCTCCCAAACGTGCCCCAAATGATGGACGCGACAACGTATTGAAGCAAGTCAATGCCGAGCCCGATCACGATGAGAATTGCCGGCCAGACCAACTCGGTTGGCAGTCTGGGTTGACCTGCGATGTCGGTCTTGAAGATCCAGATCAGCGCGATCCCTGCCAACGCAAGCTGACGAACGATGTCGCTGGCCTTGCCGGAATTGAAGTAGTAGATCTCCCGGGATTCTTTGAGCTTCACGGCTTCTTCCCACGAGGGCCGCCACTACTGGTGCCCCCACTGCCGCCGCCGCTTTTGCCGGTAGCGCCGATCTTCGACACGACAGCCTTTTTCGCTGGCGCTTGCGCCAGCACAGAGCCTGCGGCCGATTTCGCTGCGGCGCTCACTCGCCCGTCGCGCATCACCTTTGACGCCGTCGTAGCCTCTCGCGGTGAGGTCGTCTTCTTCGGATTAACCTGCGAGAGCGCACTGCCTGCGACTGATTTCGAGGACTTGCCTGTCGAAGGCTTCTCCAGCAATTTGGCGGCCTTTGTGGCTACCTTCGGGCTGGTCGATTTGGTTGCCATGGCTGCTTCGTCCCAGTGTGTGTGATGGACGATTCTGAGGCTTCGCGGGCAATCCCAGGTCGGCAAGAACCCGGACCAGGTCGCCGGCTAACTTCCTGGCAAAGGCGAACGCTGGCGGCCCTGAGTGCTCCATGGCTCTACGCAAGTACGGCTCACCGTTCGAACGGTGATCAGGCGCATCGAGTCGTCTTGTGCCTCCGTGAGCAACGCCTGGACATTGGTTCCCAGAGTCTTGACCGTGCGGCAAGTGTCAGCCAGGTCGCCCATGCGCCAGTAGCGAATCTCGACATGACTGCCCTGCAGCACGAGGATGCTTGAAGAGCATGCGATCGGTTTGTGGCTCGAAGCAGTCTCCAAGGATCTTCTCGCCGATTCGCTTTTTTCTACCACGTAGGCAATCCAGAGCGCAGCAAAAATGTAAGGTGTCCCGATAAGCGGCCTTATCGCAACAGCGCGCTGCGACGACGGACGACCCGCTGGGAGGAAACGGCCAAGCCCGCCGCCGAATTCGCCGCGGAGGGAGGCACGGAACCGCCCCTTGCATCCGATCGATCCAATGCCCACATCAGTGAGCCTTGAGACGGTTGCCGGCTCAACCCGGATCGAGTCGCGTCTGGCGGTCGATTTCCAGGGAAGTTAGGTTGCAGAAGGCGTGGCGGCGTCAGCGGCAATCGACGCACCGGCGGCGCTGACGGGCGTCGCCTTCTTCTTCGCGGACTTCTTCGCTGCGGCCTTCTTAGCAGCGGGCTTCTTCTTCGCCAGAGCCGGAGGTGCGATCTTCTCTGTCACGGCGACTGCCTTCTTCACGGCGGGCTTCGCCACCTTCCTGGCTAATGCCTTCTTGGCCGCGGACGTCTTCTTAGCGACCGGCGCCTTGACAGCAGCCTCAGGCGCTTCGACTCCGCTCTTGTCGACCAAGAACGCGTCACGGTTCTTGGCGCCCGCGATCCACCCCGGTGCGCGACCGAATCCGGACCAGGTCTTGCCGGTCTTCGGATCTGAATACTTCGCGGCGCCCTTGCTAATGCGCTTAGTTGTCGCCGGCTTCCTACCGACAATAGCCTTCTTAACTGCCGACGCCTTTTTCGACACCGCAGAAGACAGGTGCTCTAGAGTGACTCCGAGCTGATTCATCAGGGCGCGGACTTTGCCGACGGACGCGTTCGTTTCCTCTTCCGTCAGGCGAGCCGCCTTTGCTTCGAGAGCCGCGATTTGCTTCTTGATCTCGGTCACTGTGAGTTTGGCCATGTTTCGCGATGAGGAAGTGGTAGAGCCTATAGTCTATCCCCAGCTGCTGGCGGCGTAGCCGACGACGCTCGGACCCAGACGGGGACACTCCGATAGGGAAATGGGGCTTTGAGCTCGATTTGCAGATAGGAACCTCGTCAGCGAATGCCATCAGGGGCAGCAGGCTTCGCCGCCTGCGCAACAGGCCGGATATAAGACTGCAGCCCTGCCTCCTGCTTCGTCACACGCAGACGCCACTTGCGATCCGGGAGGCGCCCATATAAGACCTTCCCTAACGCCGGTTGTTGAAACGGCCGCTACCGGGGCGGTTCCATAGAGGACGCCGCGCCCGCAGTCTATGTCGACACCTTCTCAACGCGCACTTTGACGCGGTGCGTCTTGCCGTCGTCGACCAGCAGGATTCTCGTGCCCATCACAGGGGCGTCGTCAAGCTCCAGCAGTCCTTCCGCGTCATCACCTGCTCCACTCATTACCTCAACGTCATATCGGGTGCTGCGATGGAGGTAGATTGCATTGAACGATGCCCAGCCAGCAGGGACGCATGGCCGGAAGGTCAACGTCTCGCCCTCGATGTGCAGTCCCAGCAGCGATTCGGTGATGCAGCGATAGAGCCAGCCCGCCGCGCCGGTGTACCACGTCCATCCGCCCCGGCCGACATGGCCGGTGGTCGAATAAACGTCGGAAGCGACGACATAGGGTTCTGTCTTGTACGTGGCGACATCCTGGGCGGTCTGCGCGTGGCGGATCGGATCGAGGATGTCGAACAGTTCCCAGGCGCGCTTCGTATCGCCCAGTTCGGCGAACGCCATGGCGGCCCACACGGCCGCGTGCGTGTACTGCCCCCCGTTCTCGCGAACCCCCTGCACGTAGCCCTGGATGTAGCCCGGGCTCGGGTTTGATTGATCGAACGGTGGCGTCAGCAGCTTGATCAGCTTGTCTTCGCGACTGACGAGGTTCTCGTCCAGCGCGTTCATGGCGGCTTGGGCCCTGCCCGCCTCGCCGGCACTCGACAGCACCGACCAGCTCTGTGCGATGGAATCGATCCGGCATTCCTGGTTGGCGGCCGTCCCGAGCGGCGAGCCGTCATCGAACCAGCCTCGTCGATACCACTCGCCGTCCCAGGCACTCTCCTGGATCGCGCCGCGCAGGCGCGCGGCCTCGCTCGCGCACCGATCCGCGAAGGCCTGGTCGCCACGCGAGGCGGCGACGCCGACGAAACGCGTCAACACCGAGGATAGAAAGAATGCAAGCCACACGCTCTCGCCCTTGCCTTGCGCCCCGACGCGGTTCATGCCGTCGTTCCAGTCGCCGGCGCCCATCAACGGCAAGCCGTGCGCGCCGAACCGGAGCCCGTGGAGAATCGAGCGACGACAGTGCTCATAGAGCGATCCGGCTTCGGCGGACGCCGTCGCCAGGTCGTAGTTCGACTCCTCGCCGTCCTTGAGCAGCCGGCCTTCGAGAAAGTGCACCGGCTCGTCCAGGATTCCCGCGTCACCGGTCACCTGCACGTAGCGGCAGGTCGCCAGGGGCAGCCACAGGAAGTCGTCCGACACGCGGGTGCGCACGCCGCGTCCCGAAGGCGGATGCCACCAGTGCTGCACGTCGCCTTCCGGGAACTGACGAGACGCGGCGAGCAGGAGATGCGCACGCACCCGGGCTGGCGCGGCGTGCACCAGCGCCATCACGTCCTGCAGCTGGTCGCGGAAGCCGAACGCGCCGCTGGCCTGGTAGAAGGCCGTGCGCGCCCAGACGCGGCAGGCGAGCACCTGGTAGACGAGCCAGCCGTTGGCCAGCAGGTTCAACGCCGGGTCGGGCGTGTTCACCTGCAACACGCCCAAGGTGCGTTGCCAGTGCTGCTTGACGGCAGCCAACGAGTCCGCAGCGGCCTGGTGACCGCGCCATCGCGCGATCAAGGCGCGGGCTTCTTCGATCGTCGCGCCAGCGCCGAGGCGGAACACCACCGTGCGCGTATCGCCGGCGGCAAGTTCGAGTGGCACGCGCATCGCTGCGCAGGGATCGAGCGCGGCGCCCACCCGGCCATCGAGGCGGGGCCGTGCCATCGCAGCCGGAGCGGCGGACGATCCGAAGGGGCCGAGGAAGGCCGCGCGGTCGCCGGTGAAGCTCGTCGTCTGCGTGCCGGATGCGGACGAAGAATCGACGTCTAAAAAGGCGGTGCGACCGGCGAAATCGGTGTTGTAGGGGTTGGCGGCAAGCAACGCGCCGGTGGTCGGGTCGGCCGAGGTGGACACGTGCAGGCGGCTCGTCTCGGGCTGGCCGCCCAGGACCCATTCGACGTAGCCGGTCACGGACAGGCGACGCGGACGTGCCGAGCGGTTGCGCAGTCGCAGCGACAGGAACTTCACCGGCGCGTCGATCGCGACGTGCATCGTGAGCTCCGTCTCGATGTCGTCTTCGACGTGCTCGAAGACGCTGTAGCCGAAGCCGTGACGAGTCACATACGGAGAGCCACCCGCACGGGGCAGCAAGGTGGGAGACCAGAAGCGTCCCGTGTCCTCGTCTCGGATGTAGAGGGCTTCGGTGCTGGTGTCGCTGACCGGGTCGTTGGACCAGGGCGTCAGCCGGAACAGCTGGGCGTTCTCGCTCCACGTGCTGGCGCTGCCGCTCTCCGACACGAGGGTGCCGAAGCTCGGATTGGCGAGCACGTTGAGCCAGGGCATCGGCGTCATCGCACCGAGCGACGTGGTGATGACGTACTCCCGCCCATCCGCGGAGAAGCCGCCGAGGCCGTTGTCGAATTGCAGAGACTCGCGCGGACGATCCGCAGCGACACGGTCGTCTGCCGACGGCGTCGCCGCCACCCCCGCGTCGCCGGACTTCACGAATGAAGACGTTGGCACCGGTGCGGCGGCCGGCGAACCGAGCCGATCGGCCAGCGTGCCGTCCCGGTCGGCGAGCGCAATGCGCGCCACCGTCTGCAGCAGGACGCGATCGGCCTCCGGCACCGAGGCGCCTTTCAGCAGGAACACCTGGCCTTTCTTGTCGGTGCCGACGCCCGCCTCGGCAACGAGTGCGGCAAGCCGGCCATGCAGGTCGACTTGCGTCTCGTCGCCATCGGCCACGATCACGAGATCGCTGACCACCCCATGCGCGAGCCAGTACGCATGCGCCTTCAACAGCGACGCAGCAAGATCGACGTTCGCCGCGTCCGACACGCTCACGACCGCGATGGGCAGGTCGCCCGAGATCGCATGCGCCCACAACCCCGACTGGCCCAGGCGGTTGCGCAGCAGGACATCGGCATCGGCACGCAAGGCGCCGTTGGCGTACAGCATGCTCGACGCGAGACGGGCATACAGGCGGGCCTCGTCGAGCGTCACCCCGGCACGGCCGAGCGCCTCGATCGCCGTCGTCGCGGCGAGCGCGATCGCGCCGTCCACTGCCTGCACCAGGCGGTACTTCGCAGCCAGTGCCAGGCACGCCTCGCGCGAATCCGCCACGCCGGTGACCAGGGTGACGGTCGTCGTGGCGTCGGGAGGAAGGTGCAGAGCGCAGCGCACGGCCAGCACCGGATCGAGCACCGCACCGGTCGCGCCTGACAGCGGCCCGTCGTGGTCGAGCGCAGCCGGGTTGCGCGCGCTGCGGCCTCGGCCGATGAAGCGCAGCCGATCGGTCTCGAACGACAGCGCGAGCGGCTCGCCCTCCTCGGCCACGATCGCGTGGAACATCCAGGCCCGCGGCTCCTCCGGCGTGCGTGGCCGGCGCGTGCACAGCAAGGTCTGCGTCGTCGGGTCGACCTCCGTCTGCACGAACAGTTTCTCGAAAGCCGGGTGGTCGGCATCGCTGGCCGCCGAACCGAGCACGACCTCGAGGTAACTGGTCAGCGTGAGCGCCCGGGCCGCGGACGCATGAGAGCGGATGCGTAGGCGACGCAACTCGACGTCACCGGCCGGCGCGACCGCCACCACGGTTTCGGTCTCCACGTCGCCGTCGCGGCGCGTCACGGTGGCCCGGCCGGGCGAGAAGACGACGTCGTACGCGTCGGCGCGCTCCAGCGTCGGCTGAAAGGTCGTCGACCAGACCCGTCCGCCATCGGCGTCGTGCAGATAGCAAAACGTGCCCGAGGCGTCGCGTGTCGCGTCGTCGCGCCAACGCGTGACAGCCAGTCCCCCGCGGGAACTGCTTCCCCCGCCGGCGCTCGACACCATGACGTTGTAGTGGCCGTTGGTGAGCAACTGGACGACCGGCACGACCGGTCCAGCGGAGTCTTTGTCTTCGGACATCGAGGAGCCTCGGGAACGAACGGCCAACGTTATACGGCTGGATGCCGCGTGTCTGTCTTGGCCGAACGCGCGCATGGTGCAATCGGCATGCCTCGTCGTTCGACCCAACCTTCAACGTATTCGCCTCAACGTCCATGCACGGCATATCCCCGTCCCTGCATGCAGGCATCGAAGCCCGTCTGAAACATCGTGTCGTCTGAACTCGCCAGGGGCTGGGCATGAGCCCACGTCGTGCAGTCGGCGCGATCCGACTCGGCCTGTTCCGCCGTCCTTGGCCAAGCCTTCGTACCGGCCGAAATCGCCGAGGATACGGGCGCCGCAGGCTCGAGGGGAATCGCGAGCGCCGCATCCAGCGGCGGCGCCGAGACGGCGAAGCCCGGGCTGGCTGCCGCAGTATAGAAAACGCCGTCCGCGTAGTAATACGGTGTCCCCGAACTCTGGATCGTGACGTAGTCCTTGGGAAGCATGGGAACAACCACACCAAGCGGTGGCGTGATGACGACGAAGCGTGCGCCATCGAGCCGGAACCAAGCACCCGCGTGAAAGAAGATGCTGCCGGATCGAAAGTCAACGGCGACGCTTCCGGCCGGGAGCGCGGTGGTGACGACTCCACGCTTCGGATAGTAGCGGTTGAGGTGATACCGAGGGTCGAATTCCAGCGTCGATCGCGCGTCGACTGTAGGGACATGTTCTTCCTGAGCGAAAGCAAGGGTCGGCGTGCCTCCCATGACTGTGCACCCGAGAAGAAGAAGCGTTGCGATCGTCTTACCGTTCATCTTGAATCTCGATGGGCTTTTCAGCCTGCTCTTCAACTGACTCCAACTATGAATTTGCGATCGTCACCGCGCGGCCGACGTATGCGTCGCTCGTCAGTTGGTCGACGCAGAACTGCGCCACGTCGGCTCGAGTGATCTTGTGGGCCGTCTCGTGCTCTTCGAAGATCTTGACGCTGCCAGTGGCGTCGAGGTCGATGAGCATCGCAGGGCGGACGATGATGAAAGCGATGCCGCTCGCGCGGACGACCTCTTCCATCGCGGCCTTGTCCGCGGTTGAGCCGCGCAGCCATGTCGGCACGATCACGTGCTCGACGAACCAGCTCGCCTGATCGACCGAGTCGCCGACGCCGAACGCGCTGATGACGACCAGACGTCTTACACCGTTCGCCTTCATCGATGCGACGACCGCGCCGGCGACGCTGCGCTCGAGCGTCGTCTCGCGATAAGGCGTCTTGCCGCCGATCGTGTCGATCACGGCATCCTGCCCGACCATGGCTTTGTCAAGCGCCGCACGGTCTGTCGCATCGCCAGCGAAGACGCTCACGCCGGTGGCAGCCTTGCTCGCTGAAGCATCACGCGCGAACGCCGTGACCCGATGTCCAGCCGCCAGGGCCCGCTCGACGACGAGCGATCCGGTCTTGCCCGCCGCACCGATGACTAGAACGTTCATCAGTTCCCCTCCATCTCACACCGTGAGCCTCCAAGATCAAGCTTTACTCTGCGCCAAGCCTTCAGGCGATGTCGGTGCGATAGAGCACATTGCCGCATTGCTCTTGAACGGAACGCCCTTCAATCGCCGCTATGAAAACGGGATCTTCATCCTGGCGTCGATCGCATCTACCACTCGGCTGACTCGACAGAGAAAATCAAAACTGTGTGCTGTCGCACAGACGCCGGCGTATTGAAAGCTCAGGCTGATGCCGTCGTCGATGCCCCGGTTGCGGAGGTGACGTCGCGCAGCTGATGGGCCTTCGAGAACACAGCTCCGCTCCCGCAAACCAGAGACGACAAGGGCGGCCTCAGATCTGAAGTGCAACACCTCATAGCGTAAGGTGTTCACATGCAAGAACAGACGAAGTACCAGCAGCTCCAGCCAGAGGATCGAATGACGATTGCGAGCATGACTCAACAGGGCTGC
>Ga0302311_10004465_pt1 | contig 15052 bp, 8 predicted proteins | sample III_Palsa_N1_3_FD_200449 | JGI IMG/M metagenome (GOLD analysis project Ga0302311, IMG submission 200449) | Peat permafrost microbial communities from Stordalen Mire near Abisko, Sweden - III_Palsa_N1_3 | ecosystem: Environmental > Terrestrial > Soil > Palsa > Peat permafrost | place: Sweden... | reverse complement strand
GTGGCCGAAGGCCGAATGGGACCAGCCGGCGATCCTCTGCGGCGCCTGCGGATCCGAGCTCAGCGTGCACGCCTACCTGGCCTCGGGCAGCCGGTGCCCTTCATGCCAGGCGCCCTTCAACCCCGGCTGCCGCAATCACCACCACCTCTATTTCGAACCGGAGTAGACCCGGCCCACCTCACGCCAGGTTCAGCTGCCAGGACACGCCGAACCGGTCGTTCACCCAGGCGAACAGCCGGCTGAAGCCGTAGTCGCCGAGCGGCATCAGCTCGGCGCCGCCCGCCTTGAGCGCCGTGACCAGTCCGCTCAGCTCCGCCTCGGACGTGCACTCGACGAAGAACGAGACCGACGGCGTGAAGCTGAAGGCATGCTTCACCGGGCTGTCGATGCACATCATCGCCTGGTCGCCGATCGTGAACTGCGCCCGCTTGATCGAGCCCTCGGCGCCGAGTTCGCCCGGGCCATAGCGCTCGACCTCCACGACCTGCGCCTTCCGAAACAGCGAGACGTAGAACTCGAGCGCCTCAGACGCCCGGCCCTCGAACATCAGAAACGGACGCACCGTCAGCTCCGCCATCCGAACCGCTCCCCTCTTCACGACCATTGCATTCAAGTCTTCGCCCGTCTCAATTCAAGGGGGCTGAATCCCGAGGAGCGGACATGCGCGCGCTGGTGGTCGGCGGGACCGGGTCCATCGGGTCGTGGATCACTGCGCAGCTCCTGGCGCGCGGCGACCGGGTGGTCGTGCTCCATCGCGGCCGGCGGGCTGCGGCCGACCTGCCGGCCGATGCGATTTCGGTGATCAGCGATACGCCGCTGAGCGCGCTCGCCCCCTACGAAGCGGCCCTCCGTCATGGCGAGCCGGACGTGGTGATCCATGTCCTGGCCATGATCGAGGCGGACGCCCGGACCGCGGTCGCCGCCCTGACGGGGCGCGCCGGGCGACTGGTGGCGCTCTCCAGCGGCGACGTCTATCGCGCCTACGGCCGCTTCACCGGCCACGAGCCCGGGCCGATCGAACCGACCCCGCTGAACGCCGACACCTCGCCCCTGCGCGAACGGCTCTATCCCTACCGCACGCCGGCGACCAACCCCGGCGACAGGTTGCATGACTACGACAAGATCCCGGTGGAGCAGGCCTTCCGCGAGGCCGCAGCCCTACCCTCTGTGATCCTGCGCTTGCCCAAGGTTTATGGACCCGACGGCAACGCGGACCTCGCCACCGTCTACGGTTTCGCCGCCCATCCCCGCTGGAAGTGGACCCACGGCTATGTGGAGAATGTCGCGGCGGCGGCGGTGCTGGCGGCGCACCACCCGGCCGCGCCGGGGCGGACCTATAATGTCGGCGAGGCGATCACGCCCACCGTCGGCGAACGTCTGGCCGGGCTGCCGCACCGCGAGGCGACGTCGGCCCCGACGGAGGGCTTCAACCTCGCTCAGGACATCGCCTACGACACCGCTCCGATCCGACGTGAGCTCGGCTACAGCGAGCCGGTCCCTTACGAACAGGGACTGCGCCGGACGCTGGGATAGTGGCCCGCAGTGGGTCGGCGGCTTGCCTTTCGCGCCTGCTCCGCCACGCCATAACCCGCTTAGCGCTCCGCGACGGGGCCGGCAAAGACTGTGTCCGAATGTCTCCAATACCTTCGGAGGACACCTCGCGAGGGAACCCCAGGCGTCGCTTCACATTCTCTGGAGGTCCGGATCCCAGCTTGGGCTTACGCCCGCGCGGGTGATCGGACGCAGGGGCTGAACGCTTTTCAGAACTCCAGAACAAGGATGATCACCATGAACAACCAATCCACCGGCCATCGGCCGGCTTCTCGTCGTATCCCGCTGCTGGCGGCGGTCGCCGCCGTCGGCGCGCTCGTCGCCGCCCCGGCCCTCGCCCAGGACCACGGCGGCGTGAAGATCGGCACCCTGCAATGCCACGAGGCCAGCGGCTGGGGCTTCATCTTCGGCTCCTCGCACGCCGTGCGTTGCGTCTATGACGGCGGCAACGGCCATGTGGAGCACTACAGCGGCTCCATCTCCAAGTTCGGCGTCGACATCGGCTACCAGAAGTCGGGCGTCCTGCTCTGGACTGTCGTCGCCCCGGGACCGGATGTCGGCCGCGGCGGCCTTTCGGGTCACTACGGCGGCCTGACCGCCGGCGCCTCGGTGGTGGTCGGCGCCTCGGCCAACGCCCTGGTCGGCGGTTCGCACAAGAACGTCGCCCTGCAACCCTTGAGCATCGAGGGCAACACCGGGCTCAACGTCGCGGCCGGCATCGGCGATATCACCCTGCACTACGAACCCGGCGCGTAACCGGCCCGCACGAACAATCTCCCCCATCGCGAGATGGGGGAGTACGACCCGCGTTTACGCTCCCGGTGCGGCGTGATCTAAGCCACCGCATGGCCAAGCTCGCATCCCTCGCCCTCGCCGTCCTCGTGCTGACGCCGGCCCTCGCCGCCGCGCAGACCGCGAGCTTCTCTGTCATCCAGGGCGGCAAGGTCGTCGGCCATCTGATCGCCGACACCAAGGGCGAGGTCACCACCGTCGATTTCGACATCAAGAACAACGGCCGCGGTCCGACCATCGCCGAGACCATCCGCACCGGGCCTGACGGGCTGCCGATGGCCTGGACCGTCAAGGGCGCCACCACCTTCGGCAGCAAGGTCGAGGAGCATTTCACCCAGGCCGGCGGCAAGGCCGAATGGCTCGACTCCACCGGCAAGGGTTCGGCCACGATCGCCGCGCCCGCCCTCTATGTGACCCAGGCCGGCAGCCCGTGGGAGGACCAGATCATCGCCCACGCCCTCATGAAGGCGCCGGGCATGAACCTGAAGGTCCTGCCCGGCGGGACCCTGACCCTGACCAAAGGAGAGACCCTGACCGTGCAGGGCGCCGGCGGTCCGGCGCAGGTGACGCGCTACGATCTGACCGGCATCCAGCTCACGCCCGAGACCATGCTGCTCGACGCCAACGGCGATCTGTTCGCCGAGGTCAGCGCGCGCTCGGTGCTGGTGCGCAAGGGCTATGAGGGCGAGGAGGTGCGGCTGCGTACCCTGGCCGCCCAATGGTCGACCCAACGCTTCGTCGACATCGAAAAGGCCGCCGCCCACCGCTATGCCGGGGCCGTGCGGATCACCAACGTCCACCTGTTCGATCCTAAGACCTCGACCCTGACCGGCCCGGTATCGGTGCTGGTCAGCGGCAAGGTGATCGCGGCGGTCGAAGCCCCGGACAGTCCGCCGACGCCGGGCGAAACCACCATCGACGGCCAGGGCGGAACCCTGGTGGCCGGCTTCTACGAGATGCATTCCCACCTGTCGCAGGACGGGGCGCTGCTGAACCTGATGGCCGGCATCACCACCGTGCGCGACATGGGCAACGACAACGCCGTGCTCGACACGCTGATCAAGCGCGTGGACGCGGGCGAGATCGGCGGCCCGCACGTGATCCGCTCGGGCTTCATCGAGGGTAAGAGCCCGTTCAGCGCCCAGAACGGTATCGTCGTCGACAGCCAGCAGGCGGCGATCGACGCCGTGCGCTGGTACGGCGCGCGCGATTTCTGGCAGATCAAGATCTACAACAGCATGAACCCGGCCTGGGTCCCGGCCATGACCCAGGAGGCGCACAAGCTGGGCATGCGCGTCGCCGGCCATGTGCCCGCCTTCGCCACCGCCGACCAGATGATCGAGGCCGGCTACGACGAGATGACCCACATCAACCAGTTCGCGCTGGGCTGGGTGATCGGACCGGGCGAGGACACCCGCACCTTGTTCCGCCTGACCGCGCTGAAGCGCCTGCCGGAGCTCGACCTGCAGAGCCCCAAGGTGCAGCACACGATCCAGCTGATGGTCGACGGCAAGAAGGCGATCGACCCCACCCTCGGCATCCACGAACAGCTGACCCAGAACCGCGACGGCGAGATCCCGCCTGGCGCGGTCGACTATTTCGAGCACATGCCGATCGGCTGGCGGCGCGACGACATGAAGGCGTGGACCGACACCTCGGCCCCGGGCGACGACCGGGCCTATCGCGGCGCCTTCGACAAGCTGGTCGCGGTGGTCAGGATGCTGCACGACCGCGGTATCTTCATCGTGTTCGGCACCGACACCGGCGGCTCGTTTACCTATCACCGCGAGCTCGAACTCTATCAGCGCGCCGGGTTCACCGCGCCCGAGATCCTCAAGCGCGCCACCTGGGACAGCGCCAGGTACACCGGCCAGGACCAGCGCATGGGCTCGATCGAAAAGGGCAAGCTGGCCGACTTCTTCCTGATCCCCGGCGACCCGATCCAGGACCTGAAGGCGATCAAGACCATCCGCATGGTGGTCAAGGACGGGACCTTCTACTACCCGACCGAAGTCTATCCCCGCTTCGGCATCGCCCCCTTCACCACCGCCCCGCCGGTGACGCCTTCCCCGGTCGGCTGAGACACTCGCCCGTTACGATATACAGTCTTTATTAACCGTACTGTTGGGCACACGCTCGCCAAGCGCGTGCACGCACTGGCGTGAACGTCGGGCGGCGCAGACACTGTTCCTTCTCGGGGGCATCGCCTGCGCCGGGGCTAGGGGCTGGGTGGCTGATGACGCTGAACCTGCAGGATCAGCGGGAGGGCGTGCGCCTTGTGGCGCGGCCGGCCCGTGGTGCGGAGACCGCTGAGGGTCTCTCGCCAATCGAGCGCGACCGGGTGCGCCGGCTGGCGCAGGCGCTGGATCGCCTGACCGACCGGATCGAGTTCGCCCGCACCGCGGCGGTCGACGCAGATCCGGGGGCCCTGATCGCCTGGCAGGCGATCCAGATCCGGTTCGAGCCGTCGCTGCCCGATATCGCCATGACGGCGCGGCTGGCGGCCGAACGGACGGCGAGTTTGCGCGGCTCCGGCCGCCGGATGGAGGGTTTCGCCGCGCTGACCGTCGCGCTGGCCCGGCTTGAACTGGCCCTTTCGACCCCGCTGCCGGCGCTCGCCGCGGCCCCGCCCGTTCTGGCCGACGCGATCCGTATCGCGGACCTGGCCATCGCAGATCAGCTTCACGCCACCGCCCGCTCCCTGCTGCGGCGGATCGCCGGCGTGATGCTGGCCGGCGCGGTCAGCGTCGCCCTGGCCTCCCCCGCCCTAGCCGGCTGCGTGGTCGCGGGAGCCTCCGTACACTGTACGGATCCGACCCTTCCCATACAGTGGACGCCGCCGATCACCGCCCTGCAGGTCGATGGCTTCACCCAGAATATCGTCGGCGGTCCGGGCCAGCCCGGCGTCGTGCTCGACGACACCGGGGCGGCCGGGTCCGGCGGGTCCAGCCACGGCGGCTTCAAGGGCAGCGGCGACAGCGGCAACCCGGGCCAGCAGGGCCTGACCGGCGTCCTGAACGTCGACACCGGGTCGTTCGCCATCGTCACCAGCGGCGCCAACGCCTATGGCGTCGTCGGAATCTCCAGCGGCGGCGGCGGCGGCGGCGGCGGCTCTGGTACCGGCGTGGTCGGCTATGGCGGCAATGGCGGCCAGGGCGGAGACGGCGGCCAGATCACCATCACCACCGCCGGGACCATCATCACCAACGGCCTGGAGGCGCACGGCGTCTACGGCCTCGCGGCTGGCGGCAACGGCGGGGGCGGCGGATCGGGCAACGGCGCCGGCGGCTTTGGCGGCGACGGCGCCGCGGGCGGCACAGGCGGCGCGGTGATCATCCACAACGGCGCCGCCATCACCACGCTGGGCGACGAATCCGTCGGCGTGTTCGGCCAAAGCGTCGGCGGCACCGGCGGCGATGGCGGCGATGGGCATGGCCTGGCGTCCGGCGGCGGCTCGGGCAGCCCGACCAGCGCGGCGGGTTCGGTCGACCTGCACAACACCGGCGCCATAGAGACCTGGGGCAAGGCGTCGGATGGCATCTTCGCCCAGAGCATCGGCGGCTATGGCGGATCGGGCGGATCGGCGGCCGGCCTGTTCGCCTATGGCGGCGGCGGCGCGGCCGGCGGTCCCGGCGGCACGGTGTCGGTCGACAACAGCGGCGACATCACCACCCACGGCGACCGGGCGTTCGGCATCTACGCCCAGAGCGTCGGCGGCGGCGGCGGGTCGGGCGGATCGGGCGGCGGCCTGGTGGCGCTGGGCTCGGGCGGCGCATCGGGCGCCGACGGCGAACTCGCCACCCTCGGCAACAGCGGAACCATCCAGACCAGCGGCCAGGGCGCGGTTGGCCTGTTCGTGCAGAGCGTCGGCGGCGGCGGCGGCGACGGCGGTTCCGGCGGCGGCCTGGTGGCGATCGGCGGCGGCGGCAGCGGCACCAGCGGTGGCGGCGAGGCCGACCTGACCAACTCGGGCCAGGTGACCACCCACGGCGACAACGCCCAGGCGATCTTCGCCCAGAGCATCGGCGGCGGCGGCAGCGCCGGCGGCCTGGTCGCGATCGGCGGCTCCGGCGGCGACGGCGGCACGGGCGGGGTGGTCAATGTCTCGAACTCCGGCGCGCTGGTCACTTACGGCGCCAACTCGGCCGGCCTCGAGGCCCAGAGCATCGGCGGCGGCGGCGGCAATGGCGGCAATGCGGGCAGTATCGGCCTGTTCGCCAGCGTGGCCATCGGCGGCTCCGGCGCTTCGGGCGGCTCTTCGGCCGCGGTCAACGTCAACGCCCTGGTGACGGCCACGAGCACGCCCACCAGCATCGCCACCTTCGGCGACCGCTCCGACGGCGTACTGGCGCAGAGCGTCGGCGGCGGCGGTGGCAACGGCGGCTACGCCTTCGCCGGCTCGGTGGGACCGGACTTCTCGGCGTCACTGGCCATCGGCGGCTCGGGCGCAGCGGGCGGCTCGGCCGATCAGGTCACCGCCAGATACAACGGCGTCATCATGACCGCCGGCGACAACTCGGTCGGCCTCGCCGCGCAGAGCATCGGCGGCGGCGGCGGCAACGGCGGCTTCGCCATCGCCGTCGCGGGGTCGGACGGCGTGGCCCTGACCGCGGCCCTCGGCGGCGGCGGCGGCCCTGGCGGCTCGGCCGGCGGCGTCGAGGTCGACAGCTGGACCACCATCCAGACCTCCGGCGTGCAGGCGCACGGCATATTGGCGCAGAGCCTCGGCGGCGGCGGCGGCGACGGCGGCTACAGCATATCGGTGGCGGCGGGCGGCGAGTTCGCCGGCTCGCTCGGCCTCGGCGGCAAGGGCGGCATCGGCGGCGCAGGCGGGACGGTCGTCCTGAACAGCGTCGGCGCCGTCACCACGACCGGCGACGCGGCCGACGGCATCGTCGCCCAGAGCATCGGCGGCGGCGGCGGCGCGGGCGGCTTCAGCCTGTCGGGCGCGGTCACCACCGGCGCGGCGGGCATCGGCGTCTCGCTGGGCGGCGACGGCGGTCCCGGCGCGAACGCGGCCCAGGTGATCCTCAACTCCACGGGAGCGATCTCGACCACCGGAGCCGACGCGGACGGCCTGGTGGCGCAGAGCATCGGCGGCGGCGGCGGCAAGGGCGGCTTCTCGGGTTCGCTGGCGGCGTCCGCGTCCGGCTCGGCGCTCAGCGTCAGTCTGGGCGGCAGCGGCGGCAAGGGCGCGTTCGCCGGCGAGGTCGATCTGACCAGCATCGGCGACGTCGTCACCCAGGGCGACCGGGCGGTCGGCATATTGGCCGAAAGCATCGGCGGCGGCGGCGGCTCCGGCGGCTTCTCGGTCAGCCTGGCCGGCGGCCAGCAGAACGACGTCACCGTCGGTCTCGGCGGATCGGGCGCCAACGGCGGAACCGGCGGCGTGGTGGTGCTGAACTCGACCGGCGATGTGGTCACCCACGGGGCGCTGGCCTATGGCATCCTGGCCGAAAGCATCGGCGGCGGCGGCGGCGACGGCGGCTTCAGCCTGTCGGGCGGGTTCGCGGCCGAGGGCTCGACCGTCAGCGCCACCCTCGGCGGGACCGGCGGCGTCGGCGACACCGGCGGCGCGGTGACCCTGAACAGCACCGGGACGGTGGCGACCTTCGGCGACGGCGCCCACGCGGTGTTCGCCCAGAGCCTCGGCGGCGGCGGCGGGACCGGCGGCTTCTCCGGCGCTGTGTCGATCGACACCGGCACGGGCGCCAACCTTGGCGTCTCGCTGGGCGGGACCGGCGGCGTGGGCGGCTCGTCCGGCCAGGTCCAGGTCACCACCGTGGGCCAGATCTACACCGGCGGCGTCGGCGCGAACGGTCTGTTCGCCCAGAGCGTCGGCGGCAAGGGCGGCGACGGCGGCTTCAGCTTCGCCGCCACCCTCAGCGCCGGCGACACCGCGGTCAACGCCTCGGTCTCCCTCGGCGGCGACGGCGGTTCGGGCGGGTTCTCCGGCGAGGTCGACGTCACCAACCACGCGGCGATCGAGACCGACGGCGCAGAGGCGCGCGGCATCTTCGCCCAGAGCCTCGGCGGCGGCGGCGGCGACGGCGGGCTCAGCGTCAGCGGCGACATCGCCACCAGCTCGAACGCCAAGCAGATCTCGGTCTCCATCGGCGGCTCCGGCGGCGGCGGCAACGACGGCGGCAAGGTGGTGGTGTTCAGCGACGGCGCCATCTCCACCTTCGGCGACAACTCGATCGCGCTGGAGGCCCAGAGCCTCGGCGGCGGCGGCGGCGACGGCGGCCTGTCGGTCTCGGGCACGCTGGCCGGACCCGACGCCAAGAACCTGTCCGTCGCGGTCGGCGGCGGCGCGGGCGACGGCGGCGACGGCAAGCTGGTGCAGGTGACCTCGGAGGGGGCGATCTACACGGGCGGCCTCCTGTCCTACGGCATCGAGGCGCAGAGCGTCGGCGGCGGCGGCGGCAACGGCGGCGCGGCCTATTCGGTCGGCCTCGGCGTCAAGGGCGAGGGCTCCAACGTCAACGCCAGCCTGGCGGTGGGCGGATCGGGCGGCGCCGGCGGGATCGGCGGCCAGGTGGTGGTCGGCAACACCAACGCCATCACCACCGTCGGCGAAGGCTCGATCGCCATCCTGGCGCAGAGCATCGGCGGCGGCGGCGGGATCGGCGGCTCCAGCATGACCGCGCTGGTCGGCGTCTCGCCCAACCCGTCCACGGCCCAGGGCCGCACCGTCAACGCCAGCGTCAGCGTCGGCGGCGGCGGCGGGACCGGCGACACCGGCGGCCAGGTCGGCGTGCAGAACGCGGGCGCCATCCTGACCCTCGGCGACGACGCCACCGGCATCTACGCCCAGAGCGTGGGCGGCGGCGGCGGCAAGGGCGGCGACGCCGGCGCCTTCTCCATGATCATCGGCGGCTCCTGCAACGCCACGCCCCCGGCCACCTGCAAGCCCGCCGACAAGGCGACCAACAATGTCAACCTGCGCCTCGTCGTCGGCGGCTCCGGCGGCGGCGCATCGAACGGCGGCGCGGTCTCGGTGACCAACACCGGCTCGATCACCACCGAGGGCGTCAATGCGGCCGGCGTCTTCGCCCAAAGCGTCGGCGGCGGCGGCGGCGATGGAGGCGGCGGCCAGCTTTTGGGCCTGGAGAGCTTCCTCGGCACGCCGGGCCTGGTGCTGGCGCAGAAGATCGGCAAGGACCCCTCGGCCAGCAACCTCAGCGTGACGCTCGGCGGCAGCGCCGGCTCGAGCGGCGACGGCGAACTGGTGCAGGTCGACAACCAGAACGCCATCACCACCTTCGGCCAGGCCTCGGACGGCGTGCAGGCCCAGAGCATCGGCGGCGGCGGCGGCCTGATCGCCGTGGCCGGCTCGGCCAACACCGGCGCCAAGGGCACGGTCGGCATCGGCGGCGCCGGCGGCGCGGCGGGGGTCGGCGGCGTGGTCATGGTCTCGAACGAGGGCGCGATCACGACCACGGGCGACGATTCCATGGGCGTGTTCGCCCAGAGCGTCGGCGGCGGCGGCGGTGAGGCCGGCGGCGTCGAGCGCGCGGTCCCCAACGGGGTGAACATCCCCTCGATCAACCTGCCCTTCGTCAAGGACCTCGGCCTCGGCCTGGCCTTCGGCGGCAATGGCGGCGGCGGCGGGAACGGCGGCGCCGTGACGGTGACCAACACCGGGACCATCTCCACCTCGGGCGCGGCGGCGACCGGCATCTTCGCCCAGAGCGTCGGCGGCGGCGGCGGGGTGATCGGCAATCTCGGCAACGCCCTGCCCGTGCTGTCCTATCTCGACTTCGCCGGCAGCATCGGCGACGCCGGCTCGGGCGGCGTGGTCACCGTCAACCAGAACGGCGTGGTGGTCACCAGCGGCGCCGCGGCCTACGCCGTGTTCGCCCAAAGCGCCGGCGGCCAGGGTACGGGCGGCGCGGTCTCGGTGGTGGTGGGCGGCGACACGCGCGCCTACGGCGCGGGATCGGACGCGGTGTTCGTGCAGAGCACCGGCATGGGCGGCGCGGGCAACCTGTCCGTCCTGATCAACAAGGGCGTGGTCCAGGGCGGCACGGGCGCGGACTCCGCAGGTGTCGAGTTCTCGGCCGGCGCAGACAACACCCTGGTCAACCACGGCACGGTGATGACCGTCGACGGCCTGGCCGGCTGGGCCATCCGCGGCGGCGACGCCAACGAGGCGGTCGACAGCGACGGGATCATCCTGGGCTCGATCGACCTCGGCGCCGGCGTCAACAGCCTGCACAACGAGGCCGCCGGCGTGGTCAATTCCGGCGCGACCATCGCCCTCGGCGTGGGCAACCTGTTCCAGAACGACGGCCTGCTCTCGCCGGGCGGCCAGGGGCTGGTGCAGACCACCGCCATCACCGGCAATCTCCAGCAGAGCGCCACCGGCGTCTATGCGGTGGACCTCGACCTGATGAAGACCGGCATGGCCGGCGAGGCCGATCTGCTGACCGTCAGCGGCGTGGCCGCGCTCGGCGGCCAGGTCAAGGCGACCGTGCTGGACGCCGGCTACGCCCTGCCCGGCGCGCACACCGTGGCGATCGTGCAGGCCGCGGGCGGCTACTCAAGCTCGGCGCTGACGCTGAATGCGCCGGCCTCGGCGGTGGCGACCTTCAGCCTGGTCTCCAAGCCGAACGAGCTCGACCTCGACTACACCATCGACTTCAGCCCGACGGGGCTGAACCACAACCAGCACGCCATCGGCTCCTACATCAACGCCATCCAGTCGGCCGGCGGCAGCACCCTGTTCCGTCCGACCGCCAACGCCCTGTTCTTCATCCCCACCGTCGCCGAGCTCGGCGTCGCCTACGACCAGCTGAGCCCCGAGCCCTATCTCGACAATCTGATCGCCACCTCGTTCGCCAGCCAGAAGTTCGCCGACGGCATGTTCAGCTGCACCGCCCCGGCGGCCTTGCTGAGCGGCCACGCCGGCGACGGCTGCGTCTGGGCCCGGGTCGACGAGCGCGACCTCGACTGGGACCGCACGAGCGAGATCCAGAAGTCGACCGAAACCAACAGCTCCCTCGCCGCCGGGGCCGAGGGCCGGGTGGCGCCCGGCGTGGTGATGGGCGTAGCCGCCTCGATCGACAGCGTCCGCCAGAGCACGTCCGACACCGCGAGCTCGACCGGCGACCGCTATCAGGGCGGCCTGTCGCTGAAGACGCACGCCGGACCGATCGACGTGGCCGTGGCCGTCACCGGCGGGCACGAAGGCTTCACCACCACCCGCTCGATCGCGCTGCCGACCGCGGCCAACGTCGCGCGGGGCAAGCCCGAGATCGACTTCGGCTCGGTGAACCTCAAGCTGTCGCAGCGCCAGCAGTACGGCCGCTGGTACGTCAAGCCGGCGCTGGAGGCGTCGGTCGATGCGGCGCACCTCAAGGCCTTCAACGAGACCGGCGCGCAGGGCGGGGTCAACCTGATCGTCGGCGGCCGCACCGACACCTCGGCCACCATCCGCCCGACCGTGGAGATCGGCGGCGAGTTCAAGACGCCCTCGGGGCAGGTGCTGCGGCCCTACATCAAGGTCGGCGTGAGCCAACTGGTGGCCGGCCAGTACCCGGAGCTGTCCGCCAGCTTCGACGGCGCCCCGGCCGGGATCGCCCCCTTCACCATCCGCGGCAAGGTCGACGAGACGATGGGCGACGCCTCGGTCGGCGTCGAGATGGTCGACTACAAGGGCGGCAGTGTGAAGGTCGCCTACTTCGGCCAGTACGGCGCCCACACCACCAACCAGGGCGCGGGCCTCAAGCTGACGGTGCCGTTCTGAGACCCTACGCCGTTCGCGGCTTCCGGCATGACGCCGGCTCAGGCTCTGCGTCGCTTCAGTCAGGCTTACTACGCCCGACGCGTCTGCTTGAGCGAAGCCAGCATTTCTCGCCGAAGAATGGCGTTCAGGCGACCCTGATATCCCTTTCCTTGCGACTTTAGCCAATCCAACACATCGGCATCGACGCGAGCGGTGATTTGCTGCTTTACGGGCCGATAGAAGCGCCCACGGACTCCAGCACTCCACGCCTCGTCGGGCAACTCGGGGATATCGCTGGTGTCGATCGACTCGTCAGACAGCGCCGCCAGCTGGACAAGATGCTCGCGCTGTTCGTCAGTCAGTGGCGGCGCTCCAAGGGTGTGGTCAGCCATTTTCGTTTTCATAGCGTCGCCTCTCTCGCGACGTCGCCCGCCGCGCTGAAATGATGCGGATGATTTCCACCGGGTCGCGGTTGTCGTGTTCCTCCGTGAACGTGTGCGCCACGACCAGGATTACAAAGCCTTCCACTGTCCCGACGGTCTGCCACCGCTGCTCGCCGCCCTCAATGCGATCCTGCACAGAGACATGCAGCGGATCCTCGAACACGTGGCTGGCTTCCTCGAAGCTCACACCGTCGTGTTTGCGCTGATTTGAGAGATTCTTGGCTTCATCCCATTCAAATCGGACGCCGATCATCGGATCACTATAATTATAATTTTGTAGTTATACAACCGATGAGATTTGGGATCCACACGGTGAGACGCGGCATCAGCCATGCCCTGTAAAGGAACTCTATCCCCCTACTCCGCCGCCTCGGGCGTCTTGTACGACCAGGCCGCGCGGTGCTTCAGCACGAACGAATAGTAGGCCAGGCTGAGCACCACGCAGGCGACGGTGGCGGCGAGGCCCGCGGCGCCGTCCGCGTCATGCAGGTCGAACCACACCACCGCGGCCAGGGCCGCCAGCGCGACGACCGGCGCCAGGGGATAGAGCGGCATGCGATACACGGCATGGCCCGTAGCGCCTGACCGGCGGCCCACCAGGGTGGCGAGGCAGAGGCCGGCGTAAAGGGCGATGTTGCCGTTGCCGAGGAGCAGCACCAGCACCTTCTGGCTGAGGAAACAGCCGAGCAGGCCGGCCGCGCCCATCACCAGCGTCGCCGTCCACGGCGAGGCGAACCGCGGATGGATGCGGGCTAGGAAACGGCTGATCGGATCCGGCCACAGCCGGTCGCGTCCCGTGGCGTAGAGCTGGCGCCCGCCCACCAGCGCGATGGCGATCATGGCGTTGAAGATGGCCAGCGCCACGCCGATGCTCATCGCCGCGGCCAGCCAGGGCGGGGTCCGTGCGGCGATGAAGGCGAGGATGGGGGTTTCGCTCGCCAGCAGTTGCTTCAGATCAGGCGCGCCCATCAGCACGCCCAGCATCGGCAGCAGCTCGGTCACCATGCCCACGCCCAGCGCCAGGAACACCACGCCCGCGATCCGCCGCGGCGCCTCGTGCATTTCCTCGCCCAGGAAGAGCACCGCGCCATAGCCGTTGAAGGCATAAACCCCGCCCGCCATGGCCACGCCGACGGTGATCAGCCCCGGCGCCTGCAGCATGCCATGGGCGCTCAGCACCACCGGGTGCAGCACCGCCGCATCGAACGAGCGCGCGGGATGCAGCAGGCCGACCAGGGCGAGCACCGCCAGAGCGCCGAGCTCGGCCGCCAGGAAACAGCCGGTGATCCAGGCGTTGAGGCGGATGTTCAGGATGCCGATCAGGGTCACCACCACCACCAGGCCCGCCGCCACGGGCGTGATCGGCAGGCCGGGCATGAACGGATGCAGATAGGTGGCGACGCCGAGGCCGGAGATCGACTGCGCCAGGCTGAAGCCCGCCAGGTTGAGGCCGAGCGCGACCAGGCCCCAGCGCCGCCCGAGCGCCCGGCCGAAGATGGTGTACTCCCCGCCGGCGCCCGGAAAGGCCGACGACAGTTCGCCGTAGACCGCGGCCATGGCCACGCCGAGCAGGGCGGCGGCGACGAAGCAGATGAAGGCGCTGGTCCCCGCCTGGTGGATCACGTCCGAGCCAACCAGGAAGACGCCGATGCTCGGCGACAGGCACGACAGGGTGATGAGCAGGGCCCCGAACCCATGCATGCTCGGCTTCAGCCCCACCTCCGCCCGGCTCGCCGCCGGCGGCTCGCCCACCACGTCTTCCAGCGCCATCCGCGTCTCCCTCGCGGTGTGCAGGGGGCGGACAATCGCAGAGGTGCGCAAGGGGAAATGTCGCTTGGATCATTCGAGCGCGGATCTCTGCCTTTTGCGAGTGCGCCAGGCGCCGATCCGACACGGCGGCGCTGCCCCACCCGACCCTTTGGGCCACCCTCCCCACAAAGGGGAGGGATGGCAGGGCGAAGCCCGCCGGGTGGGGGAAGCAATAGCCGGCAAACTCCCTCACCCTCCCCGCTTCCTCGCCCGATCCACTTCGGCGTAGGCCCAGGTCAGGTTCTCGCCGGCGCTGCGCACGGCGCCCGCCTGCACCTCGGGCCGCGCTTCGCCGGTAATCAGGCGCACTACGGCGCGCCAGCGGTCGAGGGCCGCGCCGGCCAGCGCCAGCCGGGGTTCGAGCAGTTCGCGCAGCAGGGCCGCGTCCCGGCGACCGACCAGGCCCAGCGCCCGGTCGACCCGGGCGCCGGCGTCGAGGGTGCGCTGGGTGACCAGCTCGCGCGAGGTCTGGCAGTCCACCTTGGGGCCGCGCTCCTGGGCATGGCCCTGGCCGCGCCGTTCGGTCATGTCGGCGTCGAGGCGCCGGACCGCGGCGTGGGCCGAGGCCGACAGGGCGCCCCGCGCCAGCAGCCGGTCGAACACATCGTCGCGCCGGGCGCTCTGCACCGCGGCGCGGCGCGCGCCCTGGGTCGCCAGCCGCACGTCGTCCTGTCCGGCCAGGGCCTCGACATTGACGCCCCAGGTCTCGGGCCGGGCGGCGTCGGCC
>Ga0302311_10004459_pt1 | contig 15065 bp, 12 predicted proteins | sample III_Palsa_N1_3_FD_200449 | JGI IMG/M metagenome (GOLD analysis project Ga0302311, IMG submission 200449) | Peat permafrost microbial communities from Stordalen Mire near Abisko, Sweden - III_Palsa_N1_3 | ecosystem: Environmental > Terrestrial > Soil > Palsa > Peat permafrost | place: Sweden... | reverse complement strand
CACGGCGGCGTCCCTTTCCACCTGGTAGGGGTTGTGCAGGAGGTCGAGGTGCAGGGCGTCGCCGACCGCCTTGTAGTTGAAGTTCCAACTCAACTGAAGCGGACCGCGCCCGTAGTAGGCCGCCTGACCGGCCGGACAGCCGTAGGGCTGGCTGCTGTCGCAGTAGTGCGGGTAGTTGGCCCGGTTCTGCTCGACGACGTACCTCAGGCCACCGGTCTCATGGCTCACGTTGGCCAGGAAGGCCGCCGCCTCGCGCTTGCGCACGGCCACGTTGCCGGTGGTGGTGAATCCCGGGTAGGCGCGCAGCGCATCGACCAGGCCCTGGTAGGTGTAGAAGCTGTTCCGGCCCGGGAACATCTGGTTGAACTGCCCCTGGCTGACCACGAACGACCCAGCGGCGGACGCCGGCGCCGTCGGGGCGACGGCCACCAGGCCGCCCGCGACCACAGCGGTGCTCAGGACAGCCAGCAGACGGGATCTGGTCCTGGCGGCGGCACGGGTGGGAAACATCTGCACTCCTTCGGGTTATCGGCGGCTGCGGCCCGGGCAGCAGGCTCGGACACTGGGAGCTTCGCCAACGAACGGAACTCCCCCAGAATGGCACAAACCCACCCTGAACCAGCACAAATTGATCATCAATCACCCTCATGAGGGGCATCTCGTCCCACCGAGGTGACCGCGATCACCGGAGCTGAGCAGCAGTCGCGCTACCTGCGCCGAAGCGCCCTCAGTCTCGTCTGCCGCTGGTGGTGGCGGGGCGCGCGCAGAGCGGGAAATCCGCTTGCCGATCGACGACGTCTCGGACATGATCCCGCTGTGATCACCACACTCTGCAGCCGCCGACCGCTCATCTCCACGCCTGCAGAGGATCACGATTGTGAACTACACCATGCGCGAGTACACACCGGCTGACGAGACGTCCTGGCTGCGCTGCCGGGTGCTCGCCTTCCTGGACACCTCCTTCTACGACGCCGTCGTCCCGTCGAAACCTGCCATTGAGGCGCCTGGCCTGGAGCTCGTCGTGCTCGACGGGACCGGCTCCGTGGTCGCCCTCATGGACACCGGCATTGAGGGCGAGGTGGCGACCGTCGACAGCGTCGCGGTCCACCCCGACCACCGGCGCCGGGGCCTGGGACGGCAGCTGCTGGCGCGCACCCGCGCGTGGGCCCGCGCCGCCGGGGCGACCACACTCGACGCCTGGACCAGGGACGACGCGCAGACGCTGGCCTGGTACCGCTCGATGGGCTTCGCCGAGAGCGACCACTACCTGCACGTCTACGCGTTCCACTACACCGACCCCGCCGAGCCGGGCCGGGCGATCGCCGAGCCCCGGCGGGGCCTGCGGCCCATGCTGGTCTTCGGCCATGCCTCGCTCGCCGACGAGGGCCAGCTGAAGGGCGAGTTCGCCCGGGTCCACGTCAACCGGCGCTTCGGCATGCCGATCTGACGGGTCGCCTGATCGCTGTCCTGTAGCCGGACCCGGCCGGCCGCAGGACAGCGCGACGTCGTCGCCGGGCCCCGGTCCGTCAACGCCCGCAGGCCGCAGCGACCGATTCGATGACACCGCGCCAGGTCCGGCGATAGCCCTCGCGAAGAGGTCCACCGACCAGGTTGAGAATCCCTGATGCCGCGTCGATCATGAGTCCCGGGTCTCCCGACCCACAGAGGTGCAGGTGCCCTTCGAGCAGGGCGGCCCCACGCTCCGCGTCCGCTTCCAGGAGGCGCCGAGGCAGCCACTTCCCACCGCCGATCCACGCGTGGTGGTAGTCGCAGAGCAGATCGGCCGCGGCGTTGAGAACGAAGCCGGCCACCGCAAGGCGTTCGAACCGGTCGTCCGCGTCGGCAAGGTCGTCCAGCGCGTCCGTCAGCCCGTACCTCTTCGTTTCGACCGTCTCCGGCCCCAGCGACGGCGGCCCCTCGCGGAGGTCCGCCTCGGCCAGGGCGCGGGCGCGTCCGGCCTCACCATCCGTGTCGAGCAGGACGAGACCGGTGGCGTACATGCTCTGCAGGACCGCCCGACGTGCGGCGACGTCCGCCGCGAAGAGCTCCACGAGGCCGGCACGGGTGTGGATGAAGAGCTCGACGACACGTCCCTCGAACCGGACCGTCTCCCGGCAGGTCTCGCCGCCGTCCCCGATGAGCACGGCGATGTCCAGGTCACTGCTGGCAGTGGCCCGCCCCGCGGCCGTCGATCCGGCGAGGATCGCCGCAAGCGCATCGGGGAAACGGTCACACGCGAGACGTCGAGCCTGCTCGACGGGGTCCGGGGTCATGACGGCCAGGGTTTCAGGAACCTGGCGCCAACAGCGACTGGGTTTTGCGGGCGACGGCGACGCGCCGCCGCTCACCCCCGGACAGCCGTCCCGGGTAGGCGCGGAGCAGTCGGCTACTGCTGGGCTTCGGTGTAAGTCGCCACGTAATGAAGGTAGTTGTTTGCGACCTGGTCGATGACCCGCTCTTCGCTGAACGTACCGGACAGGTGCGCGGCCAAGGGCTCCTCCCAGATGCTGCGGCCGATGGCGAAGCCGTGGAAACCGTCCACGGAGGCGGCGACGCTCAGCCAGCGGTCCAGGTCCTTGGGCGGTGCGTCGCGGCCGAGGACGATGCAGCGGACCTGCTCGCGTCCGCCCTGCTGGGCCACGGCGACGATCCGTTCGGCGGCCCCGGGCGCGTCCAGCCCCTCGATCTTCCAGATGTCGGGTTCGACGCCGGCCTGCTGTAGCCCACCGATCACCTGCTCGGTCAACTGCGGGCGCAGAGCGTCGTCGTAGCTCTCGCCGTGCTGGGTTTCCTGTTCCGGCGTCGCGGGCACGAGGAGCTCCAGCAGCAGCGAGCGGCCGACGTCGCGCAGCACCTGGGAGACGGCGGCGAGCTTCTCCTGCTGCGTTCCCCGGTCGTGGTCGCCGAAGCCCGGGTTGTCCCGGATGAGCACCTTGACGTGGTCGGGGTCGAAGGCGTCCACGTGGTCCAGCCAGCTCCGGTCGCCGAGGGTGCCGTACTCCAGGGTGAACCAGGGCTGCCCGGAGCGTTCGATGGGCATCGCCAGTGTCAGTCCCGCCGCGCGCGCCTGCCGGGCGACGGCCGCGCCGTAGCGCTCGTCCACCAGCACGCCGGTCCGCGAGGGGTCCGCGCCCCGGCGGACGGCCTCGACCAGGCCCCGGTGGACCAGCTGTTTCCCGGCGGAGATCTGCTGCGCCTCGGCGGGTGTCGGAGAGCCGTCGATGCCGTAGACGGTACGGGCGAGGGAGTCCCGGTGGTCCATCGCGAGCAGGAACAGCGGCTGGGCGTTGACGCCGGCGCCGTCGATACCGGCGTCGGTGGGGTGGCGGCTGGCCATCGCTGATCCTCCTGAAGGGGTGACTGGCGCGGGTGACCGGTGGAGCCCCGGTCAGCAGCTCGCCTACCCAGGATCGCTCACCTGCGCTGTCCGCGCAGGACCGGAAACCGGCTCCACGCCGTTCTCGCCGTCAGCCGGAGGCCGGCGCCCAGGTGAGCAGCACGCCCGTGAGGACCTGCGCCAGCGGCACGATGACGCTCGCCAGGAGGTCGACCAGCGCACGGCCGATCACCTCGTCCCTGGTCGGGACGGTCAGCCCGAGCAGGGCCCGGGCCGGCTCGGAGATCCGGACGGCGCCAGTACCAACCCGGCCAGCCCGCCCGCCACCGGCGCACCGGACCGGATCGCGCCCAAGCGTTCGAGCAGCGCCGGGACGACCACCCCCGCCACGGCCACCGAGACGACCACCGCGTATCCCAGCCGGTCCCGCCGTCGACTCACCCCGGCGGGTATCCCGTCCGGACCCGCCCGCGCCGGCAGCGCCTCGTCCCGGCGGTCGCGCGGGGACTCGCCCGCGGACTTCGTCCCCCGGCTCGGCTGCGGTCTCCTCCTGCGCTGCGCCCCGCTGGTCATCGGCCCCGCCGTTTCCTGTCCCCGGATCCCGCCGCGGCGGTCACTGTAGTGCCCCGCGCCGCGCGCGAGCCATAACGCCAGGGTGCGGATGGCTGGGTGCAGAATGACTCACTGTCCACAGCATCGAGGTCCCCCGGAGGCGGTACGAATGCGCAAGGTCGTCGTGTACGAGCTGGTGTCCCTCGACGGCGTCGCTGAGGCCCCGAATGAGTTCTTCGCTGACTGGGACGACGCGATGGACGCCAACCTCGCCGCTGTGATCGCCGCGCAGGACGCGGTCGTCCTCGGCCGTCGCAGCTACGACGAGTGGGCCGAGTACTGGCCGGGCAGCGAGATCGAGCCGTTCGCGACGTTCATCAACGGCGTCGCCAAGTACGTCGCGACCTCCGCGCCACTCGACCGGGAGTGGGCCAACGCGAGTGCGGTCGACGGCGGGCTGGTTGAATTCGTGCGTGACCTGAAGGATCGGCCCGGCGGCGATATCGGCGTTCACGCCAGCATGTCGGTCGCCCAGACGCTGCTCGCCGCAGACGTCGTGGATGAACTCAGGCTCGTGATCGCGCCGAGGATCGTCGGCAGCGGACGCAGGCTCCTCGACGGGCTACCGCCGCTCCGGCTCGAATCGATCCGCAGCTCGACCTCGCCGACCGGCTATCTGCTTGTCGACTACCGCCTCATCCGGTCCGCCCCGCTCGCCTGATCCGCACTCCGTGGGTAATACTCTCTCCCGGAGAGCACCACTTTCATGCCAGAGTGCTCGGCGGAACGGCGCGACAACGAGCGCGACAACGAGTGGGAGCGGACATGGCTCAACCGGTGATCATTGGCAGCGAACGCAGCGAGGCGGGTCTGCCGAGCGGCGTTGAGGTGCTGCGCCGGGGCGGGTCGGCGGTGGACGCCGTTGAGGCGGCGATGCGGTGCTGCGAGGACAACCTGGCCGACCACTACGTCGGTACCGGTGGACTGCCGAACGCCCGGGGCGAGGTTGAGCTGGACGCCTCCGTGATGATCGGCTCCAGCCGCCGCTTCGGCGCGGTCGGCGCGATGCGCGGCTACCCGAATCCCATATCCGTGGCGCGCGCGGTGCTCGAACGGCTGCCGCAGCACTGCCTGCTGGTGGGCGCGGGCGCGGAGCTCTTCGCGGAGGAGAACGGCTTCGCCAAGGCCGAACTGCTCACCGACGAGGCCCGTCGGATCTGGCGCGAGCAGCTTCAGGCGGCCGCTGTCTCCGCGGGTGACGCGGAGGGCAAGTCGGTCGAGGGCGAGAACACCGGCGCGGTCGCCGGCGACCGGCGCTACCGGGAGGCGGCTCTGGACCTGGTGCGCCGTCTCGCCCCGCACGAAGGCCCCTGGGGCACGATCAACATCATCGCCCTGGACGCCTCCGGGGAGCTGTGCGTCGGTGTCTCGACCTCCGGCTACCCGTTCAAGGACCCGGGCCGGGTCGGTGACTCGTCCGTCCCCGGTGCCGGCAACTGGTGCGATCTGCGGGCCGGCGGCGCAGCCTGCACCGGCCGAGGCGAGCTCAGCATGCGCGGCGGTACCGCGCGCAGCATCGTCGACCTGCTGGCGCTGGGCAACGAGCCCTCCGACGCGTGCCGGCTCGCTCTGGCCGACGCGGCCACGCTGCCGGACGAGTTCCGCGCCGAGCTGCGCGCGCTCGCGCTGACACCGGACGGCCGCCACGGCGGCGCGGCCGGCCAGCAGGGCAGCGTCTACGCGGTGATGACGCTCGACTCGACGGCCCCTGAGCTCCATCCCCGAGTGGTGCTGTGAAGATCTACCTCTCCTCGGACATGGAGGGCACGGCCGGGGTCGTCGACTGGGAGCAGTGCCGCCCGAGCGGTCCGGACTATCCGTACTATCGAGGCCTGCTCCAGCGGGAGGTGAACGCGGCCATCGAGGGCGCGCTGGCCGCCGGGGCGACCGAGTTCCTGGTCAACGACTCGCACGGCCGGATGGCCAACCTCTTCCCTGACGAACTGGCGGGTGGGGCACGGTATGTGTCGGGCCGTCACAAGCCGCTCTACATGATGCAGGGGCTTGACCCCTCCTACGACGCTGTCTTCTTGATCTCGTACCACGGCTCGATGTCCAGCTGCGCGGCCACGCTTTCGCACACCTACAACCCGCTGGCGATCGCCGAGGTCAGGCTCAACGGCGTGGTGGCGGGCGAGAGCGCGATCAACGCCCTGGTCGCGCTGGGCCACGGCGTTCCGGTGGCGCTGATCACCGGGGACCGGACCACGGCGGAGGAACTGCGGCCGTTCTGTCCCGGCGCCCGCGCGGCAGTGGTCAAGGAGTCGGTGAACCGTTTCGCCGCCGACAGCCTGCATCCGCAGCAGGCCCGGGAGCTGATCCGGGAGCAGGCCCGGCTGGCGGTCGCGGCCCTGGCCGACGCCGACTCCCAAGCGCGGCGGCTGCCCGCCATCGAGCTCCCGGCGACCCTCACGGTCCAGTTCCGCAATCCGGACCTGGCCGAGATGGCGACCTGGATCTCCGGCGTAGAACGGGGCGGCACCGGCGCGGACCAGGACAACCCGATGCTGGTCAGGATGACGGACGAGGACCCGATCCGTCTCTATCGGACGTTCGTCACCGTCGTCCTGCTCACCCGGGGCATCGCGGAGTAGCCGTCGTCGCTCGGGGTTGGCGCGGCTGTCCGTAGTGGGCCAGTGTGGTGGGCACGACGACGCGCTGTGGTGGCCTGTCGTCGCCGGGGTGCGCGACCGGTCGATGAGGAGTCGCGCCGCCCGCATGCCGACCTCGGCCGGATCGTAGGCAACCACGGTCAGCGGCAGGCCGAGCGTGTCGGCGAGTTCGAAGTCGTCGAATCCCGCGAGTGCCGTGTGGGTCCGGGCCCCGGTGATGGCGCGGACCGCGCCGATGGTGTTGCGCTTGTGGGCCGGGAACAGGGCCGTCGGTGGGTCGGGCAGCTGGAGCAAACTGCCTGGCGGCGTGCTCGGCCGCGCTGACGTCGCGCAGACTGAAGCGAACGCTCCCCGAGCGGGAAGGCGTCGGCGTCGTTGACGAACGTCACCGCCGAGGGCTGGGGCAACGCCGCCATCAGCGCCGAGCGCAGGTCGAGACCGTGCAGCGCCTCGAACCTCCCCACGCCGTGGAAGAGGGCGATCCCGTGCTCGTGGTCGAAAGGCCCGGGGACCGCGACGGCCCAGTGCCGACCTGGGCCGACGCCCAGCTTGAGCGCGCCGGCCACGATGGCGTCCACGATCTCGTCCGCGGAGCCCATCCCGACTTGTTGCCTCGCGTGGGCGGGTCCAGGCTGATCCTATGGAGTCCGGGAGCCGAGACCACGGATCGCAGCCATGAGCACGCCGGCCGGCAGCGCCGGCGACTCTGATCTGCTGGCGGGCATGTTCGCCCATGCCCCGGTGATCTTCGCCGCGCTCAGCGGTCCCGACCACCTGCTCGAAGGAGCGAACGAGGCGTTCTTCGAGGCCGTCGGGGTCGGCCGGGGCTCCGACCTGCTGGGCCACCCGGTCGCGCAGGCGGTGCCCGAGCTGGTCCACCAAGGGCTGCTGGCGCTGCTGGACGCGGTCTACCGCGACGGGGATCCGTTCGTCGCGCGTGGCGCCCCGGTGCTGCTCGGACCGGCGGGCAAGGCGCGCCAGCGGTACTTCGACTTCAGCTTCGAACCCCGCCGCGATCAGGCCGGGCAGGTCCATGGCGTGGCCTTCCTCGCGGTGGACGTGACGCGGCCCCGCGCCGCCCGCCGACTGGCGGCCGAGCAGCAGGTGCTGCTCGAACAGATAGCCAGGGACGCGCCCCTGTCCGACGTCCTGGACGGCATGTGCCGGGCCATCGAGAAGCTGTCACCCAAAGTGCTCAGTTCCGTGCTGCTGCTCGACGCGACCGGGACCCGGCTGGTGCACGGAGCCGCCCCGAGCCTTCCCGACTTCTACAACGAGGCCATCGACGGCAGCGAGATCGGGCCGCGGGAGGGCTCCTGCGGGACCGCCGCGTACCGCCGGGAGATGGTGGTGGTCAGCGACATCGCCGTGGATCCGCTCTGGACCGACTACCGGGACCTGGCCCGCCGGGCCGGGCTCGCGGCCTGCTGGTCGTCCCCCATCAAGTCCGGCACCGGGGAGCTGCTCGGCACCTTCGCCATGTACCACCGCACGCCGTGGGCCCTGAGCGAGGACGATCTCGACCTGAGCATCGTCTTCACCCGCACCGCCGCCCTCGCCATCGAGCGCCACCGGACCGAGCAGGCCCGCCGCCGGGCGCACGAGAGCGAGCAGGCCCTCAGCTCCGACCTGGCGTTCCTGCTGGACTCCAGCACCGCGGTCAGCGAGGAGGCGCACTACCCGCAGAACATGCAGCAGATGGCACGGATCGCGGTAGCGGCCCTGGGGCCGGTCTGCGTCATCGACGTGCTGGAGGACGGCCGGATCCGGCGGGTGGCTGTCGGCGTCGCGCCGGAGCTGCCCCGCCGGGCCGCGGAGCTGCTGGCGGCCGAGACGCCGGCACACTCCAAGGCCTCCCTGGTCGGGCGGGTGCTCGCGTCCGGCGCGAGCGAGGTCAGCCGGACCGCCCCCTCGGGGCCGTGGCAGGACCTGGGCCTGCGGATCACCGGGCAGGCCTGTTTCCCGCTCACCGCCCGGGGACGTACCTTCGGTGCGCTGACGCTGGTGGCGACCGAGAAGCAGCCGTTGGACGCGCGGGCGATCGCCCTCGCGGAGGAGCTCGCCCGCATCGCCGCGGCCGGCGCCGAGACCACCCGCCAGTACGACCAGCGGGCGCGGTTGGCCCACGACCTCCAGGCCGGGCTGCTGCTGGCCGCCCTGCCGGAGGTGCCCGGCGCGCAGCTGGCCGCGTTCTACCGGCCGGCCGGCGAGGGACTGGACATCGGCGGCGACTTCTACGACGTCTTCCCCCTCCCGGGGGACTGGTGGGGGCTGATCATCGGGGACGTCTGCGGCCGGGGCGCCTATGCGGCGACCACCACCGCGCTGGTCCGGAACACGGCCCGTGCGGTGGCTCCGCTGCTGCCGACCCCGGGCGCGGTGGCGCAGGCGGTCAACGACGCGCTGCTGAGCCGCGAGGACAACGGCGAGAGCTTCGTCACCATGATCTATGCCGAGCTGCGGCGGACCCGCGAGGGGATCGCCGTGAGCATGGTCCGGGCCGGGCACCCGCCCCCGGTGCTGCGCCGGGCCAACGGCGTCGTGGTCAGCCCCACCCCGGCCGGCCAGATCCTCGGCGTCTCCTCCGACCCGGAACTCCTGCTGGACTCGTTCACCCTGGGCAGCGGGGACAGTCTGATCCTGGTCACCGACGGAATCCTGGAGGCCCGCAACCCGGCCGGGGACTTCTTCGCCGAGGACCGCCTGGCCGACGCCATCCAGTCGACCACCGGCATCAACGACGCGCACCGGATCCTCGACGCGGTCACCAGCGCCGTCGACGCCTTCACCGGCAGCGTCACCGACGACGACCAGGCGGTGCTGGCCCTGGTCGCCGAGTAGCCAGCCGGGTCGCCTGGCCGGGCCCCCTGAACAGGGAGTCAGTGCCGTTCCGGCTTCGCGGAACGCGCCATCAGTTCCTTCACCGCCGCCTGCGGGCCTTGCCGCGGTGGACGATCTCCACGACCGTCTCGGTGATGGGCACGTCGACGCCGGCGTCGACCAGTTCCGGGCGCCGCCCCCACAGGGAGACCTCACAGCCGGCGTCGGCCAGGACCATGGCGAACGCGGTCCCCCAGGACCCAGTACTGAAAACAGCGGCGCGACCTGTCACCGGCCAGCCCCCTCCGCGAGCGTGATCGAACAAGACCGGGCGCGGCCGCCCGCCGGGGTCCGGGCCCGCGCGGGGACGGACCCGGCGTCCCGCCGCTCAGGCGCTCGCCTCGGCTGTCCGCCGACGCAGGCTCAGCGGGCGCATGTCGGTCCAGACGGTCTCGATCCGGTCCAGGCAGTCCTGCCGGGGGCCGACCGTGCCCTCGGCCTCCCAGCCGGCCGGCAGCGGGCGGTCCGCCCGCCAGATGGAGAACTGCTCCTCCTCGTTCCGCACCACCAGGTAGCTCGTCTCCTGAGTGTCACCCATGGTCATGCTTCCTCCTGCGTCTCGCTCACTCGTTCCTTCGACGGGTCCAGCCTGCGTCGCGCGAGGCCCGTCGGCCCAGGGCAGAACGCGCCGCTCGGGCAGCGCGTGTCGCTGCCGGTTCTTCTCTGGTGAGCCGTCCGGCGCCACGGCAGTGTGCTGAGGGGCCGGAGCGATCGGCGCACTCGTCGACCCGAGGCGCCGCCGGACCCTGGAAGGAGTTCAGCCATGTCGGAGATCCCGGTGAATGTGCATCTGCCCGCCGAGGGGTGGCGTCTGTGGGAGCACTTCGCGCTGCGTGGCCCCGGCTTCCCCGCCGAGGGGGTGTTGCGGCTGGCACCACCCGAACTGGCCCTGGCCGCCGACAAGTTCGGCCCCGATGACAAACTCGCCGGGCCTGCCTGGGAGACCTTCACGGAGGCGTTCGACACGGCCGCCGTGGAGACCGCGAAGCTGCTGCAATCCATCGCGGCGATGCCGCGCTTCCGGGCGGCCGTCGCCTGGCAGAACCCGGCCGTGCTGCGTACCGGCATCGCGCCTTTCCTGAACTGGACGCCCACCGCGGCCGGCCGCACCAGCATGCCGCGTCAGCGCGAGGAGCTGGTCGCCCACTACTGGCAGCGCTTCTGCGTCAAGAACGACACCATCGGCTTCTTCGGACCGGTCGGCTGGGGCCGCTGGGACCTGTCGACGCGCGGTGTCACCATCGACAACGGCTCCGGATTCCTGGCCGACTCGCGGGTCTACTTCGCGAGTTGGGCGATCGACGCGCTGGCGAAGGCACTCGGCGAGGACCAGGAGCTGATGGCCTGGATCCCACCGGTGCGGGTGTCCTTCGTTCCGGTGCCGGAGTCGGCCGAGGGGACGCAGGGAACGCCGGGGACAGGGAGGTCCGAGTCCACCGTGCGGCTGCCGGGGCGGCCGCCGCAGGCGATTCCGGAGGACGCCCGCAAGGTGCTGGAACTGTGCGACGGCAGCCGGACGGTGGCGGTGATCGCCGCCACCCTGGGAACCGGGACGGCGCAGGTCGTCGAGACCGTGCGCTGGCTGGTCGGGAAGCGCTGGGTGCACTGGCGGCTGGAGGTGCCCGCGGGGACGTATCCGGAGCGGGAGTTGCGCGCCGTGCTGGACCGCGTCGGCGACGCCCGGCTGCGCGAATCCGCCCTGGCGAAGCTGGCGGTGCTGGAGCGCGGACGGGACGCGGTGCACGCGGCCGGGCTGGACGCCGAGGCGCTGACCGCCGCCGTGTCCGCGCTGGAGGCCGACTTCGCCGAGCTGACCTCGACCGAGGCCCAGCGCGCCAAGGGGGCCCGGACCGCACCCTGCCGCGGACTGGTCTACTCCGACAGCAGGCGGGCCGCCACCGCCACCGTCGGCACCGCCGTGCTGGACGAGCTGGCCCCGCTGGAGCTGTGCCTGACCGCCGCCCGCTGGATGACCAACCGCTTCGCGGAGGCCATGAGCGCCCGGATCGGCGCTGTCCACGACCGGCTCAAGGCGGCGAACGGAAGCGTCGACCTGGGCTCGCTGTGGCTGGAGTGCCTGCCCTCCCCGCACCCGCAGGCCACCGCCGAGATCACCGCGATCCAACAGGAGCTGCGCGCCAAGTGGGCGCGGATCCTGGACGTCCCCGAGGGAGCCCGCCGGGTCCGCCGCGACGCGGCCGAGATCGCCGAGCAGGTGCGCGCGGAGTTCCAGGAGCCCGGGGCCGGCTGGTCCCTGGCCCGCTACTTCAGCCCGGACCTGCTGGTGCTGGCCGAGGACCGGGAGGCGGTGGAACGCGGGGACTTCGAGCTGGTGCTCGGCGAGATGCACTCCGCCCTGAACACCATGGGCGCCTCGCTGTTCGTGCACCAGCACCCCGACCGGAACCAGCTGGTCGCCGAGACCACCCGTGACTTCCCCGGGCCCCGGCTGCTGCCGATGCTGGCCAAGGAGCTGCCGTTGAAGTGGTCGGCACGCAGCCGTCCCTCGCTGGACCGGCCCGAGGACTACTACGTCGCCCTGGTCGACCAGACCGGCGACCCGCACCGGCCGAACACCGTGCTCAGCGCGGACGTGAAGGTCGAGGAACGGGAGACCGGGCTGGTCGTGGTGCTTCCCGACGGGGCCGAGTTCGGGCTGCTGGACGCCTTCGCCAACACCCTCACCCAGCGGGTGATGGACCGCTTCACCCTGCGCCCCGAGGGCGCGCACACGCCCAGGATCACCATCGACAAGGTGGTGGTGGCCCGGGAGACCTGGCGGTTCCCGGTCGCCGAGCTGGCCTTCACCGAGGACAAGACCGAGGCCGGCCGCTTCGTCCGGGCCCGGCACTGGCAGCGCGAGCACGAACTGCCCAGGTTCGTCTTCGTGGTCTCGCCGACCGAGCCGCGACCGTTCTACGTGGACTTCGAGAGCCCGGTGTACCTGACCATCCTGGCCAAGGCGGTGCGCAGGCTGGCCCGCAAGGACCCGGATGCCCGACTGACCGTCAGCGAGATGCTGCCCGACCCCGAGCAGGCCTGGCTGACCGACGACGAAGGCCACCGCTACACCTCCGAACTGCGCTTCGTCGCCGTCGACCGGACGGTCACCGGCCAGCACACGCCGAGGACGGGGGAAGCCTGATGCGGAGCTTCGTGGACGACATCGCCGCGCACGCCGCGCGCGAACCCGACCGGGTCGCGGTCAGCACCCCGCAGGGCGACCTGACCTACGCCCAGCTGACCCGGCGTATCGAGGCGGCGGCACGGATCCTGGCCGCCCGCGGGGCCGGGCCGGAGCTGGTCTGCGCGGTGGCGGTGGAGCGCGGCGTGGACGCGGTGGTGGCCATGGCCGCCGTGGTCCGCTCGGGTGCGGCCTTCCTCACCCTGGACGTGGAACTGCCGGCCGAGCGGCTGGCGGCGCTGGTCCGCAGCGGCCAGGCCGACCTGCTGCTGACCACCTCCGCGCTGGCCGGCCGACTGCGGCTGCCCATCCCGGGCACGCCGGTGCTGCTGGACGGCACCCCTCAGGACGGCACGCCGGTGGACCGGCCCGAGCCCACCGCCGCCGCGCGAGCGGTGCCGTCCGGGCCGCCGTGGCCGGACGCGCTGGCGTATGTCAGCCACACCTCGGGGAGCACCGGCGAGCCCAGCGCCGTCCTGGTCGAGCACCGGGGGCTGGACTCCTACCTGCGCTTCATCGCCCGCGACTACCGGCTCGGTCCCGACACCGTGGCGCTGCAGGTCGCGCCGCTGGGCTACGACGCCTCGGTCCGGGACACCTTCGCGCCGCTGCTGGCCGGGGGCCGGCTGGTGGTGGTGCCCCGGTCGGAGCTGCTGCGGCCGGAGTCGCTGGGGGCGGTGGTGCGCGAGCACCAGGTCACCGCGCTGCTGAGCGTGACGCCCTCGCTGCTGTCCTTCCTCGCGGGCCGTCCCGACGGCCCGGACCTGCTCGCCGGGGTGACGCTGGTGGTGTCCAGCGGCGAGTCGCTGCGGCCGTTCCTCAGTGCCGGCGGAAGGGGGCTGGTCCAGGGCGAGCTGGTCAACCAGTACGGCCCGACCGAGTGCACCATGACCTCCACCCGTTTCCGCGTCCCGGCCGAACCGGACACCGGCCACGACCACGTCGGGACCGCCATCGACGGGGTGGTGGTGCGGCTGCTGGACGCCGACCTGGCACCGGTCCCGGACGGGGCGGCCGGCGAGGTGTTCATCGGCGGGGTCGGCGTCGCCCGGGGCTACCGGGGCCGGGCCGCCCGCACCGCCGAGTGCTTTGTCCCCGACCCGCTGGGGCCGCCCGGCAGCCGGCTGTACCGGACCGGGGACCTGGCGACCGCCGGACCCGACGGGCTGCGCTACCTCGGCCGGGCCGACCGCCAGGTCAAGATCCGCGGCTACCGGGTGGACCCGGCCGAGGTCGAGGGCGCGCTGCTGGCGCACCCCCGGGTGGTCGGCGCGGTGGTCACCCCGGCCACCGACGCCCAGGGCCGGGTGCACCTGGTCGCCCATGTGACCGGGGACCTCGCCGAGACCACCGATCCGGCGCTGCGCACCCATCTGGGCCGCACCCTGCCGCCGCATCTGATGCCGCGCCGGTTCGTCCGGCTCGCGGAGCTCCCCACCACCCGCGGCGGCAAGGCCGACCGCCGGGCCCTCGCCCACTCGGGAGGCATCCAGTGACCACCAGCGTGACCACCACCACCGTCTCCGTCCTCGGTCCGGCGGACGTGCGGGCCGCGGCCGAGCGGATCGCCGGGCAGATCCGGCGCACCCCGCTGCTGCCGCTGCGCCCGGGCCTGCTGCTCAAGGCCGAACACCTACAGCTCAGCGGATCCTTCAAGCTGCGCGGCGCCGCCAACGCCGTGCTAGCGCTGGCGGCCGAACGGATCGTCACCGGCTCCTCCGGCAACCACGGCATCGCCCTGGCCCGGTTGTCGGCCGGCCTCGGCCTGCGGCTGACCGTGGTGCTGGCCGCCGGCGCCAGTCCGGCCAAGGCGGCCCTGATCAGGGCGCTCGGCGCGGAGACCGTCGCGGTGGCCGGCGGAGTGGCCGAACGCGAGGCCAGGGCGCTCGCCCTGGCCGAGGAGACCGGCGCGGTGTTCGTGCCCTCCTCGGACCACCCGCTGGTGGTCGCCGGGCAGGGCACGGTCGGCAGCGAGATCCTGGCCGCCGCGCCCCGCACGCACACGGTGTATGTGCCCACCGGCGGCGGCGGCCTGCTGGCCGGCGTGTGCCTGGCCGCCGAGGGCCACCCGGTCCGGGTGGTCGGCGTCGAGCCGGCCGCCACCCCTCGCTACGGCCTCTCGCTGGCCGTCGGACGACCGCTGCGGCTACCGCCGAGCGACACCGTCGCGGACGGGCTGCGCGGCCAGCAGCCGGGGTCCGTGCCCTATCCGATCATCCGGGACCGGGTCGACGACCTGGTCACCGTCTCCGACACCGAGATCCTCGCCGCCGCCGACCTGCTGGGCCGGTACGGGGTCGAGGCCGAGCCCAGCGGAGCGGTCGCGCTGGCCGGGGCGCTGCGGGCCGGCCGCCGCCGCGACCGCGCCGTCGCCATCGTCTCCGGCGGCAACACCGGTGCGGCCCTGCGGGCCGCGACCAGGACCATCAGCCCTTCCACC
>Ga0302311_10004458_pt1 | contig 15065 bp, 11 predicted proteins | sample III_Palsa_N1_3_FD_200449 | JGI IMG/M metagenome (GOLD analysis project Ga0302311, IMG submission 200449) | Peat permafrost microbial communities from Stordalen Mire near Abisko, Sweden - III_Palsa_N1_3 | ecosystem: Environmental > Terrestrial > Soil > Palsa > Peat permafrost | place: Sweden... | reverse complement strand
GCCCCGCTCGGCCGCGCCGTGATCGGCGGCCTGATTTTCGCCACGGTTTCAACGCTATTCTTCGTCCCTGTCGTATTCAGCATCATCCACCGGCGCTACGGCGAAAAAGCCGCGGCGCAGGGGAGTCTCGGAGGAACAGATGTCCCAGCCTGATCGAAATTCCGGCCGTCCCGCTCCACGCCGGCTGCGCCTGACCGGCATCATCGCCGCGCTCGTCGCCATCGCCATCGTCGCCTACGGCCTGGTTTCGCGCGCGGCGGAAAACTCGCGCCTGCGCGAGTTGACCGAAGCGCAGGCCGTTCCGGTCGTGGCCGTCGTGATGCCGGCCAACGTGGAGAACCACGCCGGTCTGGACTTGCCCGGGCGCCTGGAGGCCTATATCAGCGCGCCCATTTACGCGCGCGTCCCGGGTTACCTGAAAACCTGGACGCACGATATCGGCAGCAGGGTGAAGGCCGGCGACGTGCTCGCCGAGATCGATACCCCCGATCTCGACCAGCAACTGCTGCAGGCGCGCGCCGATCTCAGCGTCGCCCAGGCCAACGCGCAGCTGGCGAAGATCAGCGCCGACCGCTGGCAGTCGCTGGCCGGCACCGACGCGGTCGCCACACAGGACGTCGACCAGCGCACCTTCACCCTTAACGCCAATCTGGCCCAGGTCAAGGCCTCACAGGCGAACGTCGACCACCTCGTTGCGGAGGAAGGTTTCAAGCGCCTGCTGGCACCGTTCGATGGCATCGTCACCGCGCGCGAGACCGACATCGGCGCACTGATCAACGTCGGCGCCGCCGGCGGCGCGGAGCTGTTCGTGGTATCCGAGACGAGCAAGCTGCGCGTCTACGTCAACGTGCCGCAGAACAACGTGCCCAGCGTGCCGTCGGGAACCAAGGCCACCATCCAGGTGCCCGAGCATCCCGGCAAGAGCTATAGCGGCACGGTCGAAGCTTCCGCCCAGGCCGTCAATCCGAGCACCGGCACCACCCTGATGCAGATCATCGTCGACAACGGCCCGGGCGAAATGATGCCGGGCGACTATGCCAGCATTCATCTGCAGATCGCCGCCATCGCCAATGTGCTCAGCGTGCCCTCGAGCGCGCTGATTTTCGACGCCAAGGGACTCTCCGTCGCCACCCTGGGCGCGGACAGCCGCGTGCTGCTCAAGCCGGTGTCGATCGAACGCGACCTGGGGGCGATGGTCGAGCTTTCTGCGGGACTGTCGCCGGATGACCGCGTGATCGCCAATCCTCCCGACGGCATCAGCAACGGCACCGAGGTGCGTCTGGCCAGTACGGACGCCGGCAAGGCGAAGAACAGCCATGAAAAGAGTTAACAGCGCGGCCGGGATCGCGGCGGCGCTGACACTGTCGCTCGGCGCCTGCTCGTTCGCGCCGCCGCTGAAAACCCCGGAGGTTCCAGCCGCGGATGCCTACAAGGAAACCGGGCCCTGGACGCAGGCACAGCCGGCCGACCGTCTGCCGCGCGAAAGCTGGTGGACGCTTTACGACAACGCGGAGCTCGATGGGCTGCAGGACAAGCTGATCGCCGGCAACCCGACACTCGCCGCCGCGCTGGCCAATTATGCACAGGCCAGGGCGCTGAGCGATCAGGCGCGGGCCGGGCTGTTTCCCACGCTGGGGCTGAGCGCCGGCGTCGAGCGCCAGCGCGAATCGGTCAATACGCCGCTGCGGGGACCGACCACACCGGTCTACTACAACGACAACTCGGTGGGCGCCAGCGTCGGCTACGAGCTCGACCTGTGGGGGCAGATCCGCAACGAGGTCGCCGCGGGCAAGGCCAACGCCGACGCTGCCGCCGCGGATCTGGACAATGCCCGCCTTTCACTGATCGCGCAGCTGGTCGACGATTACATCCAGCTGCGCAGCCTGGACCGCGACAGTGCGATCCTCGACGAGGCGGTGAAGGCCTATACGCGGGCGCTCAGCCTCACCGAGCAGCGCCACAACGCCGGCATCGCGCCCGGCCTCGACGTTGCGCAGGCGCAGACCCAGCTCAATACCGCGCGCTCGCAGGCGGCGCAGACGCTGGCCCAGCGCGCGCTGATGGAGCATGCGATTGCCGCGCTGCTCGGCGTATCGGCCTCGAGCTTCTCGATCCAGCCGGAGATCGTCGCCATCAAGCTGCCGCAGGTTCCTACCGGCGTGCCTTCCACCCTGCTGCAGCGCCGCCCGGATATCGCCGGCGCGCAGCGGCGCATGATCGCGGCCAATGCCAATATCGGGGCCGCGCGCGCGGCCTATTACCCCACGCTCACGCTCGGCGCCCAGGGCGGTTTCGAGAGCGGCGGTTTCTCGAACTGGCTGAGCGCGCCCAGCTCGTTCTGGGCAATCGGACCGAACGCCCTGCTCTCCGTGTTCGACGGCGGCCTGCGCCGGGCCCAGGTGGCCCAGGCGCGCGCCGAGTTCGATGCTTCCGCCGCGAATTACCGCAACACCGTCGTCGGCGCATTCCAGCAGGTCGAAGACAGCCTCGCCGCGCTCAACCACTATCACGATGCCGCGGTGGACGAGAAGGCCGCGGTCGATTCCTCGCAGCGCGCGCTGGACTTGTCCATGGCGCTTTATCTGAAGGGCGCGACGGACTACCTCACCGTCGTCACCGCGCAGGCCTCCGCGCTGCAAACCCAGATCACGGCGCTCAATCTCGACACTCTGCAGCTGCGCGCCAGCGTCGACCTGATCCGTGCGCTCGGCGGCGGCTGGGAGGCCCCGGCGGACGCGGCGGCGACCGCACCGGCCAAGGACAAGCCCGCGGACGGCGCGGACCGGAACGGCTGAGCGCATCGCTCGATGCACATGGACGGGCATGACCGATGCGTGCCATCCGGGAGCAGGCAAAATCCGGTGGCCCGTTGCTTCGCGCCCGTATCCAGCAAGATAGCGGCAGCCGCAAGTTCGCATGCGGCTGCGGGCTGAAGGCCAGTCCACGGCGGCATGTCTCCATGGGCCTTCCTCGCATCAGCATGCGGGACCATATCCGTGATGCGATCGTCGCACGCATTCTCGACGGCAGCGCGCCTCCCGGCACGCGCCTGAAGGAGATGGCGCTGGCGCGCGAGTTCAGCGTCAGCCAGGCGCCGGTGCGCGAAGCGCTGCGCGAGCTGGAAGCCCTCGGCCTGCTCGAATCCGAGCGCTATCGCGGCACGCGCGTGCGCAGCATCGATCTCGATGAACTGCGCGATGCCTGTGAGCTGCGCGCCGCCATCGAGGAGGCCTCGGCCCGCCGCGCCGTGCCCTGTGCCAAGGCCGATCTGCGGTGCCTCGAGCGGTATCTCAAGCTGATGCGCCAAGCCGGCCGCAAGCAGGACACCGAAGCCTATCTGGACGGCGCGGCCGCTTTTCACCGCCACGTCGTGCAGATGTCCGGCAGTGTCCAGTTCCTGCGTGCCTGGGAGCAGATGACCTGGAACATCCATGCCCGGATTGCACTTCAGCGGGGTGGCCTGATCGACCGCTACACCGAGAACCATGCGGACGTCGTGGCCGCCCTGCGCGCCGGCGACGGCGACGAGGCCGGCCGTCTGTTGAGGGATATGATCGGCCAGATTTTTGAAGCGGACTCCACCTGATCGACGAGATGCGTGTCCGCAGGAAAGTCTTGCAGACGTGCCCTATTCAGCCGCAGGTCGAAAATTGCGCGACCGGCTTCATTGAGTGGAGGGATGCGCCCGCTTTGCCCGGCCGCTGCGATAGTCGCCGGGCGCCACTCCGGCCTCGCGGCGGAATGAACGGGCGAAGTTGGACATATCGGTGTATCCCAGCTCGTGGGCGATATGGGTGACTGTCAGGCGCTCGTCGTCCAGCAATTCCAGCGCCTTTTCGTGGCGCGTGCGATTCGACAGCGTGCGGAAACTTTCCCCCTCCTTTTCCAGGTAGCGGTCCAGCGTGCGGGAAGACAGGTTCAGGGTCTGCGCCAGCTCGTTCAGGCTGGGCCAGCCGTCGCTGGCTTCGCGCAGCATCATCCGGATCCAGTCACCCACCTTGCCCTGCGCGATTGCGCTGCGAATCAGCTCGTTGCATCGCTTCTCCGCCATCTGCACCGCGCCGATGTCCGCCAGCGCCGGCGTCCGCAGCGCGACAGCGGCGGGAAACAGCATGCGGAATCCAGGCCGTGATTGCCAGCCGAAATGGCAGCGCGCCTCCACCAGCTCGTTGTACCGCTCCCTGTGCGGCGGTGGCGCGATGGATAGATACAGCTCGTAGCTCGGCATCTGATTCTTCAGGAGCTCCCGGATTTCCCAGTGCAGGGCGACCGCTATCGCCTCCAGGTGAAACAGCAGGCAGCTTGTGCTCATCGGCAGCACCGGCAGGATTTCGATCTCCGCGTGTTCGGCATCGACGCGGAAGCGCATGCGGAAACTCGGCATGATCAGCCGGAAGTAGCGCGCGGCCAGGGTCATGGCGTAGCCGACCGTGGGGCTGCTGAGCATGCCGTAACCCACGATGCTGTGAGAGCTCAGCTTGAGGGCGCGGCCAAGATCGTGGCTCTGATCCCGCCGCCCTGTCAGGCGGAAGATTTCATCCAGCAGCGCCTCGACCTGGCTGAGGCGGAGCACGGCATCCGGGGCCTTTGCGACGGCGGGGCGAATGCGCGCCGCCTGTAACAGCGCGGCGACATTCACTCCATCCTGCGCCAGCAGCTCGCACAGGCGCGCGTAGTATCGCGCCGGTACCTCGGGGCTCTTGCCGGGCATGCTCGGGCTCCATCAGGGCAGGGTCTTACTGTCTTAAAATGACTGATTGTTGTCAAGAAATGACTTGGCCCGGGTTCCGGTTCCCGGCGAAAGTGGTTCCGCGCCAACCAACAGGGATCGGCGCGAATACGCAGACCAAGCGAGGACACCGCACATGACGACGCATAGCATCACGACCCAGGGCATCACCAGCGACGCGCCGGCCCAATGGGCCGATGGCAAGCGCCTGATGTGGCTGTTGAGTCCGGCCATTCCCCTGGCCGCCCTTGTTTTCCAGGTGCTGGCAATCGCCACCGGGCATGGCCTGTGGTGCTGGGCGATGCCGGTGCTGTTTTACGGCATCATCCCCCTGTTCGATCACCTGATCGGCGTCGATCGGGTCAACGCGCCGGAATCGGCGGTGGCCCAGCTGGAAAGCGACCGCTACTACCGCGTCATCGTTTACGCCTACCTGCCGACGCAGTTCGTGGTCACCGTCCTTGGCGCCTGGATGACGGTCCACGGCGGGCTCGCCTGGTGGGAAATACTCGGGCTGGTGGTCAGCGTGGGCATGATCAACGGCATCGGCATCAACACCGCGCACGAACTGGGGCACAAGACCAATAGCCTGGATCGCTGGCTGGCCAAGCTGACGCTCGCTCCAGTTGCCTACGGCCACTTCTTCATCGAGCACAACAAGGGCCACCACAAGAATGTCGCCACGCCGGACGACCCCGCCAGCTCGCGCATGGGCGAGACCTTCTGGGCTTTCCTGCCGCGCACCATGAGCAGCAGCCTCCAATCGGCCTGGGGCATCGAGAGGGAGCGCCTGGCCCGCACCGGCAAAAGCGTCTTCAGCAGCGACAACGAAAACCTCCAGGCCTGGGCGATGACCGTGGTCCTGTTCGGCGCCGTGAGCCTGTGGCTGGGCTGGATCGCCCTGGCCTTCCTGCTGGCCCAGGCTTTCTATGGCGCCGCCCTGCTGGAAGTCATCAACTACATCGAGCACTACGGCCTGCTGCGCTCGAAGGACGCGAAGACGGGGCGCTATGAGCGTTGTGCCCCGGCCCACTCCTGGAACAGCAACCATGTGGTGACCAACCTGGTGCTGTACCAGCTGCAGCGCCACTCGGACCATCACGCCAATCCGACGCGCCGCTTCCAGGCCCTGCGGCACTTTGACGAAAGCCCGCAGCTCCCCTCCGGCTATGCCTCGATGCTGCTGCTGGCCTATTTCCCGCCGCTGTGGTTCCGGCAGATGGACCCGCTGGTGGTCAAGCACTACCAGGGTGATCTGATGCGGGCCAACCTCTATCCCTCAAAGCGCGAAAGCCTGCTGGCCCGCTGGCAGGGCAAGACCCTCGACGATGGTCAGCCCAGGCTCTATCCGCTCGGCAGGGAAGCGGCGCAGCAGCAGGCTTCCAGTGCCGAAGCCGCGCGCTATCAATGCACCGACTGCGGCTACATCTACGACGAAGCCAAGGGCTGCGAGCGCGAAGGTTTTGCGCCCGGCACCAACTGGTCACAGATCCCCGATGACTGGGCCTGCCCCGACTGCGCGGTGCGCGACAAGCCCGATTTCATCCGTCTCGGTTCGCTCGAAGCCGCCTGAGCACTGACCAAGCCGCCCCGCTTGCATGCATCGCAGGCGGGGCGTGGCCGTATCTCACCGATACGTGGTCAATGCTGCTTGGGATTCAATCAGCCGGGGACTCCGGCGCGACATTCTCCAGGAAGGTCGCCGACGGCACAAAGAACAGTGTTCCGGTGACGGCATGGCTGAAGTCCAGCAGCCGGTCATAGTTGCCGGGCGGTTTGCCGACAAACATATTGGTAAGCATTTGCTCGATCCGGTGTGGGGAGCGGGCATAGCCGATGAAATAGGTGCCGAACTCGCCCTTGCCTGGATCGCCGAAGGGCATGTTGTCCCGCACGATCTTTAGCTCCTTGCCGTCTTCCACGATCGTCGTCAGCGCGTTATGTGCCGAGGTCGGCTTGACGGCATCGTCCAGCTCGATATTGGACAGCTTGGTCCTGCCAACAATCTTTTCCTGCTGCTCGACCGGGAGCGTGTTCCACTTGTCCAGGTCATGCAGGTATTTCTGCACGATCACGTAACTGCCGCCGCCGAACGCCGCATCCTCCTCGCCGATCATGGTCGCGTCGCAGGCCGCCTGATCCACCGGATTCTCGGTGCCGTCGACAAAACCAAGCAGGTCGCGCTCGTCGAAGTAGTTGAAGCCGTGTACCTCGTCCGTCGTCGAAACCGCGCCGCGCAGCCGCGACATGATCTGCGTCGCCATCTCGAAGCATAGGTCCATGCGCGTGGCGCGGATATGAAAGAGGATGTCGCCCGGCGTAGCGACGGCATGGTGCTGGCCACGGATCTCGCGGAACGGGTGCAGGTCCCTAGGCTTCGGCGTCCGGAAGAGGCGATCCCAGGCGTCGGAGCCAAACGCCATGATGCACGACAGCCGCCCATCGAGATCGCGGAAACCTACTGCACGCAGAAGCGCGTCCAAGTCACCGCATAAGCCGCGTACGGCGGATTCATTTTCCTCTCCGGGGTTTATGGTCACCACGAGAAAAATGGCGGCCCGCGTAAGCCGGGCGACGATCGGTTGTGGAATGGCGGATGCCACGCTTGACTCCTTGCTGGCCTGTCTGGAGGCCTTCATGTAATGCACGACTTACGTCGCGCCGGCGAAAGTCACCTCCTTATCTTCTTTGTTCTGATCGTCCATCACAAGCGCCGCCTTCGCCGGACTCAGGTATACGAGGCCCTGAATCGCGGCGGCAGCCGGCCCGCCGTGGTCAGCGCTTTTTGCCTTTCTGTTTCAGCTTCCGGATGCTGCTCGCTGCCGCCGGCATGCCCAGGTCGTTGGCGGTGTATTGCACCAGGGTGCGGCTGGCGAGGTCGATGGTGACGAAATCGTCCGGCGTCTTCGCCGCCACACCGTCACTGGCCGGGTGGTATTCGATGCGCAGCTGGGTGGCGCTGGCGATGATGCGCAGGTAGCCATAGTCCTGGTCGTCGTAGTTTTCGAACACCACCAGGTCCTTGCCGCCCTGCGCCGCCTGAATCACCTGCGGTGTGCGCAGCGCCGGCGCACCCTTCTTGGCCAGGGGCACCACGTTGTGGCCGCCGTTGCCGCAGACGATATAGGGGATCTGCGTTTTATCCGCAGAGCGGGTGCGGGTGAAGCGCTGGTAGTTGTGGGCATGGCCGGAAAGAAAAGCATGCGGCCACACGCCCACCGCCTCGCAGATCTTGTCGATCTGGCTGAGCAGCTCCACGCTCCAGCCGTGCTTGCTGCCGGCGGTGTAGGGCGGATGGTGGTCGGCGAAAATCAGGGCGCCGCTGTACTTCTCGCTCTTCACCCGTTTCAGCGCGGCTTCCAGATAATCGAGCTGGGTGGTGCCGATGGTCGGGTTGGAAATGCAGCCCGGATCTTCCAGCGTGTTGCTGTACAGCGTGAGGATGCGGACGAAGGGCGCATCGAAGGTGAAGAACACGCCGGGCTGAATTTGCGCGGTGCGCGACAGGTTGCCGGCGTCCGGCGAGACGACGAAGGAGTCCGCGCAGAAATTGCGCAGGAAGGCCGCCAGGCTGGCGACGTGCGCCGCCGGCGATACCATGCCGTCGTGATTGCCGGCTGCCGCCAGGATCGGCGCGGGATAGTCCCGGTAGGGCTCGTAGAACTGGTCGTAGTAATACTGCGACTCGCCGAAGCTGTAGACGATGTCGCCAAGCAGGAAGTTGAACTGCGGCATCTCCGCCGCATCGGCTTCGTTGAAGTCGCCCAGCATCTTGTCCACCACTTCGTTCTGCGTGGCCGGGCCGGCCGTGCTGCCGCAGTCGCCGGTGCTGTGGAACACCAGCTGCCCGGCCTTGGTGATGCGCTGGATCGCGGCGCTGTTGCCGCCCAGCACCTGCTGCAGGGTCAGCCGCGGCTCCACGCCGCCGCGCGGCGCCGGAAACGGCAGCGGGAAGATCTTGTGCTCCTTGTTGAGCTGGTCGATCTCCTTGTACACCGGCCCGTCGGAAGGATGCCGCACCACAAAGATGGTGGGGTCCGGCGTGGGCTCAGGCTGTGAGAAGACCGGGGCGCCGAGCTGCCGCGGGGGCGCGCCGGTGCCGGGGGCGGGCGCCGCGGGGGCGGCGGGCGATGGGGTCGGTTTGCGAGGCATGACAGCCCTCCATGGCTTGACGGATTCGCCCTTGGAGTATTGCCGGGGTTTTTTGAACGTATCAAGACAGGATTGGCACTTTACCCTTGGGCGCGGCTGCAATTGTGCGGCGGGTCACAGGGGCGGCGCATGATTAGAATGGGGCAGCCGGTGTGGCCTCCGCGCATCCCGTGAACCGGTGCGCCGCCGCGATGTCAGATCCCTATCCCCCCTCAGCTTGATGGAGTGTCCCATGGAATATCGTCAGCTTGGCCGGTCCGGCCTCAAGGTTCCAGTGCTCAGCTTCGGTACCGGCACGTTCGGCGGCAGCAATGAATTCTTCAAGCGCTGGGGCGAGGTCCAGGCGGAGGAGGCCACCCGCATGGTCGACCTGTGCCTCGATCACGAACTCAACTTCTTCGACACCGCGGACATCTATTCCGAGGGCGCCTCCGAGGAAATCCTCGGCAAGGCCATCAAGGGCCGGCGCGACAAGGTGCTGATCTCCACCAAGGCCACTTTTCCCACCGGCAAGGGCCCCAACGACAAGGGTTCCTCGCGCCACCACCTGGTACGCGCCTGCGAGGCCAGCCTGAAACGCCTCGGCACCGATTACATCGACGTTTACTTCATGCACGGTTTCGATGCCCTGACGCCGGTGGAAGAAACCCTGCGCGCCCTCGACGACCTCGTCCGCAGCGGCAAGATCGGCTACATCGGCGCTTCCAATTTTTCCGGCTGGCACCTGATGAAATCGCTGGCCACCTCGGAGAAATACGGGCTGGCCCGCCATGTGGTGTACCAGGGCTACTACTCGCTGATCGCGCGCGAGTACGAGTGGGAGCTGATGCCGCTGGGCCTGGACCAGGGCGTCGGCCTGATGGTGTGGAGCCCGCTGGGCTGGGGCCGCCTCACCGGCAAGATCCGTCGCGGCCAGCCGGCCGCCAGCGGCCGCATCGCCTCGGGCGGAAGCGCCGGCGGCCCCACGGTGGACGACGAGTATCTCTACAAGGTGGTCGACGCGCTCGACGTGGTGGCGAAGGATCGCGGCAAGACCGTGGCGCAGGTGGCGCTGAACTGGCTGATGCAGCGCCCCACCGTGGCAAACATCGTGGTCGGCGCGCGCGACGAGGCGCAGATGAAGCAGAACCTCGGCGCTCTCGGCTGGAACCTGAGCAAGGAGGATGTCGCCTACCTCGACAAGGCCAGCTATCAGCAGCCGATTTATCCGTATTGGCACCAGAGCGGTTTCGACGAGCGCAATCCCAAGCCGACCACCTGGTAGGCGGCGGAAGTCCGGCGTAGGGCGGTCTGTGGTCGCCGTGACCGTTCACGCAAGGAACCGCGGCGGCCACAGGCCGCCCTACGTTTTGGGCCTGACAGGGAGCCGGATTCTTCGTTACGCTCAGGGCCTGCTCCCGAGCATGTAGCCAGGGATGACAGTGCAAGCCAGTAATCCCAATACGCCGTAAAGGAATCGCCATCATGCCTTCCAGTCTCACCGACAACCTGCCCGAAGTCCTGAGCAGCCTGCGCAGCCGACCCTTGTTCGTGATGCGCCTGGAGGTGCGGCCGATCCTGATGGTCGGCGCCACGCCGGGCGGGTACCGGCGTATCGGCGTGGTGCCCGGCGGCGTCTTCGAGGGTGAGCGGCTGTCCGGCACGGTGCTGGAGGGCGGCAGCGACTGGCAGATCGTGCGCGGCGACGGCGCCACCACGCTGGACGTGCGGCTCACCATGAAGACCGATGACGGCGCCCTGATCGGTATGACCTACCGCGGCTTTCGCCACGGCCCGCCGGACGTGCTGGCCCGGATCGACAAGGGCGAGGTGGTCGATCCGGCAAGCTACTATTTCCGCACCAACCCGCTGTTCGAGACCGCGGATGCCCGCTATGACTGGATCAACCGCATCGTCGCGGTCGGCATCGGCCATCGCCGGGCGGATGGGCCGATCTACAGCGTGTTCGAGGTGCTTTGAGCGCGGCTGCCGGCGGGTTCAACTTCCCAAGTTAGCGATTGATTAGCCGCCGATAGTGGTAAACGGGGCGGGCTCGTACTGAACTGTGGCTGCGGCGATAGGCCGCGATGCGGGCCGGCTTTCCAATGGGCGAAGCGCGCAGGGCCGAGTGGCTCTCCCCCGGATTCGATCAGCCAGGGCATGACCCGTCCATGCGCTGTGCGCTGGATCCGGACATCGCCGGGCTCGACCTGGAGCCGATCAGCTTCCTCGTGGCGATGGAGCAGCCGTGGTCGCTGGAAAAGCTGGATGCCACGGAATTCGAATATCGCTGCTTCCTGCAGCTGGTGCGCGACTATCCGGAGGACAACATCGCTCCCGGCCGCGACTGCGACACCTACTGGCATGCCCACATCCTGGCGCTGGGCCTGTACCTGGAGCATTGCCGGACGCTGTTCGGCGGCCCGCTCCTGCACTATCCGTTTTCGGGCACGCTGGGTCCGCAGGACGCGGCGCTGCAGCAGGAGCGCTTCCGCAGATCCCGGCGCCTGCATGCCGAGCTTATGAACCGAGTGCTTGGCACTCAACACCGTGGCACCAATGGAGATCGTCATGACACCACACACTGTGAAGTACCCCAACCGGGCGGATACGCTGGCGCTGTTCAGGGCGCGTGAGCAGGGCAACGCGCCGGCGCGACTCCCGTCCGTCGCAAATGGAGCGGGTGGCTCCAGCCGGATGGATGAGCCGGTGGTGTGCATGAGCCGGATGGACGCGCCGGTGGTGTGCATGGGCGTGGTAGCACCGTCGCCGCGTTAAGTTTTTGCGGACGGCGGGCGCGGATGCGTCCGCCGTTCGTGTCCCGGCGGTGGCCGCCGGTAGCGGCGCGGATCACTCCCTGCTGACGAGCGTAGTGCCGGCTGCTTTCGATGCGGCCTTCAGCGGGGCGAGCACCCACGAAGGCGCATTTTCCCCGGTTAGACGCGCCGCGGCGCCGTCCAGCAAGTGCCGGCCCTGCTCCGGCTTGCCCTCGCGCATCAATATGGTCCCCCGCAGCCCGGCGATGCGCTGTACCCAATCGGAGCCGGGATCGACTGAGTTCAGCGCCGGTGCCTGCAGCCTGTCCAGCAAGCCGAAGGCCTCCTGCGGCCGTCCGAGATCCGTCAGGGCCGAGGCCAGGTAGAAGGCGGCGTCCTGGGTGAGGGCCGCATCCGTGCCCAGTTTTGCGGCCAATGCGGTGTGAACGGACGCCAGCGTCGGCAGCGCCTCCGCGGCTCCGGCGGAGAGGTACTTCACGATGGCCAGCTCGCTGGCCACGCCAAGGGTGGCCTGGGCCTGATCGCCGACGCAGCGGCGCATGATGGCGTAGGCCTGCGTCTGCGCATCGATCGCCTGGTCCCACCTGGCCGTGCTGCGGTAGACGGCGCCGAGATGGTTCCACACCAGGCCGGTGACATAGTTGTCCTCTCCCAGCACCTGCCGCACCTGGTGCAGCGAATCCTTCAGCGTGTCCTCGGCTTCGTCGAAGCGCGATAGATTGGTGAGCGCCAGGGCATATTGCAGCCGCACCTTGCCCCAATCGGTGGCGCCCACCTTGTCCAGCGAGTACTGCGGCTGCATCAACCCCTTCAGCGTCACGATCGCATCGGCGTTACGCCCCAGGCGGACATAGCACCACGCCAGGCCGCTGCGGCTTCGAAACAGCCAGGCGCTGTCGTCAGGCAGTATCTTCAGGCGAATGCTCTCGGCCTGCTCGTAGCTGGGTAGCGCCGCCTCCGGCTGCATCTGCATCAGGTAGTAATTGCCGCGGGTCCATGACGCCAGCAGGGCCAGCTTCGACTGCGCGAGCCGGCGATCGCCGGCGTCCGCATCCGCGCGCGCCAGCATCCCGCCGGCTTCGGCGAAGCGGCCCTCCAGGGCCAGCGTGCGGGCCAGGGAGTACTCCGCCTCAACCGTTGCGGCATCCCCGCCGGCTCCGGCGCCCTCCAGCCGGGCGATGCCGCGCTTCTGGAAGAGCTCCGCGTCGGCATAGTCGCTCAGGCCGAAATAGGCCTTGCCGATGGTGAGGTCGAGCGAGGCCTTGGTCACCGGGTCGTCGCCGAAGCGGCCCTCCAGGCTGCCGGCGGCGCGCGCCAGCAGCAGCTTGACGGTGGGCTCGCGCTGGCCACCGGGGCCGCTGGGGTCGGCGGCGCCGAGCAGATCGTCGTTGAGGAAGGTGTTGATCGCCTCGGCCCGCCGGCGTTGCTCCTCCGCGGCCAGATAAGCCTGCCGGCTTTGGAAGTACAACCAGGAGCTCACCAGGCAGCCGGCTGCCATGCTGCCCACCGCGGCGATCAGCCAGGGACGACGGGCGCGGGTGCGCTTCAGCGCTTCCTGCGCCTGCTGCGCCAACTGCTCCAGCGCGCGCTGCCGCGCCAGCTCGGCGCGGCGCTCGGCGAGCCGGCGCAGCGCATTGGCGAGTTCGCCCACGCTGGTGAGGCGGTGGCTGGGGTTGCCGTCGGTGGCGGCGGCGATGTCCTGCTGCAACAGCTCGTCCGATACTTCGCGCTGCCAGCCCGGCACCAGGGGCCGGCGCATATCGCCGATCACCATCTGGTAGAGCAGCAGGCCGAGTGCGTAAACGTCGCTCTGGATGGTGGGTGTTTCGCCGCGGGTCAGCTCCGGGGCCAGATAGAGCAGGGTGCCGGTGGTGACGTCACTGCCCAGGCTCTGCGTGGCGCTGAAACCCAGCTGCGTGATGCCCAGATCGGCCAGCCGCTCCGGGTCCAGCAGCTGACCGTTGCCGAAGTCGGTAAGCCGCACCTGCCAGCCGCCGCCGTGGGGGGCGATCAACACATTGTCCGGCTTCAGATCCTTGTGCAACACGCCCACGCTGTGCGCGGCCGAGACCGCATCGGCGATCTGCAGGAACAGCGCGATGCGCTCCTGCAAGCCCATGCCGCGCAGGCGTTGGCCGTCCTCCGCCCATTGCCGCAGATTGCGGCCGCCGTCCTCGCATTCGAGGAAGAAAGGCGCCTCGGCGAAATTCCAGTCGATCACCCGCACGATATCGGCCCGCTCGCCCAGCGTCTCGCGCAGCACGCGGTACAGTGTCGCCTCCCGCTTCAGCGCGGGCAGGCGGTCGCCGGCCGGGCTGAACTTGTAGATGCGCACCTCGTCGGTCTTTGCATGCCGGGCGCGCCACACCTCGCTGTACTTCGAGCGGCTGAGCAGCTCGCGCAGCACGAAGTTGTGGCGCAGCGGCACCGTCATGCCGGCATCCAGCGCCAGGCCGCTGCTCAGCGTGTGCCCCACCACCACCCGCTCCACCCGCCCTTCGAAGCGGTAGCCCACGCGGGGCAGGTTGACGATGCGGCGCGCGTCCTTGCCCAGCGCATTGCGCAGCTTGGTCAGGGCGGTGCCGATGACATTGGTTTCGAGGTCGGAGGTGTTCTGGTACTTCCACACCGCCTGCAGGATTTCCTCGCAGGTCACCACCTCGCCGGGGGTGCGCAGCAGCATGGCCAGAAGCGCGAGCGGCTTGGGCTGGATCTCCACGGACTCGCCGCCCACCAGCAAATCGAATCGCGCCTCGTCGAACTCCACCTCGCCGAAGCGATATCGGAAGAGGGTGCCCCCCTCCACTTGTATGGCCAACATCTACAAGCCCCCCATGTTCGAGCTATGTGCCCTCCATGGCGAAACCTGACCAGCTTGCGGCACCGAGAGCGCCGACCCCGTGGGATTGATTGTATAGGGGTGTTGGGGCGGGTGCGATAGCCCTAGATGGGGGATGCACCTTGAGCGGGCTTTGCGCAGATTCGGAGGTTTGGAGTTGTCACGTCTGGGGTGCTGCTAACCAAGTATTAACTTCTTGAATATTTATAGATATCAGATGCCTACATTTTTTTTGTGGCTCGAATCCGCTGACTTTGGCGAGGTTTTTTCTTCGTGAAATTTGATCGACTACTCGCCTGCGAACCGCTGGATGTATTGTTGCCCCGCTTGGTCGGCGCTTAGCGGTGTCGGCGCATCAAGTGCATTCAAAGGCAAGGGACGGTGCCGGCAAGCTCAATGTAGCCTTGGGGAAGGTTATGAGTCGCGCGCTCAAAATGCTGGTCTATGGGGTCATGGCGTCCGCTCAGCTAGCTATAACGCTGTTCTTGATAACCCACTACACCCACGGCGCCGCTTACCCTGTACCGCTCCACGCTATTCAGATCACACCGCAAGGTATCCGTTCAGGGCTGGCTCCTATCGCGCCCGG
>Ga0302311_10004456_pt1 | contig 15069 bp, 10 predicted proteins | sample III_Palsa_N1_3_FD_200449 | JGI IMG/M metagenome (GOLD analysis project Ga0302311, IMG submission 200449) | Peat permafrost microbial communities from Stordalen Mire near Abisko, Sweden - III_Palsa_N1_3 | ecosystem: Environmental > Terrestrial > Soil > Palsa > Peat permafrost | place: Sweden... | reverse complement strand
TCGTCGAGATGACGCGACGACGGGTCGTCGGGCCGACCCGGACCAACCATCCGATCTATGTCGATCTGCTGCCGCCCTGCAACCAGACCTGTCCGGCCGGCGAGGATATCCAGGCCTGGCTGAGCCTCGCCCAGGCTGGGAAGTGGAAACAGGCCTGGGAAAGCCTGATCCGCGACAACCCGCTGCCGGCGGTCCATGGCCGGGTCTGCTATCACCCGTGCGAAAGCGCCTGCAACCGGGCCGAACTCGACAGCAGCGTCAGCATCCATTCGATCGAGCGCTTCCTGGGCGACAAGGCCGCGGCCGAGGGCTGGCTGCCGCCGCGCGATGCCGCACCCAGCGGCAAGAGGGTGCTGGTCGTCGGTGCGGGGCCGAGCGGCCTGTCCGCCGCCTATCACTTGGCTCGCCTGGGACATGAGGTGGAAATCCGCGATGCCGGTCCGCTGCCGGGCGGCATGCTGCATTTCGGCATCCCCGCCTACCGGCTGCCGCGCGACGTGCTGATGCAGGAGATCGCCCGGATCGAGGCGATGGGCGTGCGCATCACGCTCAATCACAAGGTCGCGGACGTGCTGGCCGAGAAGGCCGCCGGCGGCTTCGATGCGGTGTTCGTCGCGATCGGCGCCCAGGCCGCCCGGCATGTCGATATCCCGGCGCGCGATGCCGCCCATGTCGTCTCGGCCATCAACCTGCTGCACGACGTCAGTGCGGGCCAGGCGCCCAAGCTCGGCCGCCGCGTTGTGATCTATGGCGCCGGCAACACGGCGATGGACGCCGCCCGCACGGCCAAGCGCCTGGGTGCCGAGGAAGCGCTGATCGTGTTCTTCTCCGACCGCGCCCATATGGAAGCCCATGCGTTCGAGGCCGAGGAAGCCTTGAGCGAGGGCGTCAAGATCAAGTGGCTGAGCAGCATCCGCGACATCGGTGCGGGCGAGTTGCAGGTCGAGTTGATGGCGCTCGATGCAGACGGCGTGCCGCAGCCGACCGGCACGTTCGAGATGCTGCAGGCGGACTCCGTCGTGCTGGCCCTCGGCCAACATGCGGAGAGCGATTTCCTGAAGGACATCCCTGGCGTTGCGCTGACGCCGGACGGCACCGTCGCCGTCGGCACCGATATGATGACCGGAGCCCCGGGCCTGTTCGCCGGCGGCGACCTGATCCCCGGCACACGGACGGTCACCACCGCCGTCGGCCACGGCAAGAAGGCCGCCCGCCATATCGATGGCTGGCTGCGCAGCTTGCCCTATGTGGCGCCGTTCAAGCATCCGGTCGTGGAATTCAGCGATCTGCATCTGCCGATCTATAGCGACGCCAAACCGTCGCTTCAGCCCGAGCTGCCGGCGGCCCAGCGCATGGATTTCGCCGAAGTCACCGGCGGTCTCTCCGAGACTGAAGCGCTGCACGAGGCCCGGCGCTGCCTGTCCTGCGGCAATTGCTACGAGTGCGACGGCTGCTTCGCCGCCTGTCCCGAGACGGCGATCGCCAAGCTCGGCCCCGGCCGCGGCTACGAGGTCGACCTGGCGCTGTGCACCGGCTGCGCCGCCTGCTTCGAACAATGCCCCTGCCACGCGATCGACATGATTCCGGAACGGATCCCAGCATGAGCACCCGGACCACGATGGACGGCAACACGGCCGCAGCATACATCGCCTATCGGGTGAACGAGGTCTGCGCGATCTATCCGATCACGCCGTCCTCTACCATGGCGGAACTCGCCGACCAATGGATGGCCGAGGGGGTCACCAACATCTGGGGCAATGTCCCGGTCATCCAGGAAATGCAGAGCGAGGGCGGCGCCGCCGGTGCCGTCCATGGCGCCCTGCAATCGGGCGCGCTGACGACGACCTTCACCTCGTCGCAGGGCCTGCTGCTGATGATCCCCAATATGATGAAGATCGCAGGCGAGCTGACCTCGACCGTGTTCCAGGTCGCGGCCCGCTCGCTCGCGACCTCGGCGCTCTCGATCTTCGGCGATCATTCCGACGTCATGACCGTACGCACGACCGGCTTTGCGCTGCTGTCTTCCGCCTCGGTGCAGGAGGCGCATGATTCGGCGCTGATCGCCCAGGCGGCGACGCTCGAGGCGCGCATTCCGTTCCTGCATTTCTTCGACGGTTTCCGCACCTCGCACGAGCTGAACACGCTCGACCTTTTGTCCGACGCCGAGATCCGCGCGATGATCGACGACGATCTGGTCCGCGCCCACCGGTCGCGGGCCTTGAGCCCGGAGCATCCGTTCATCCGCGGCACCGCCCATAATCCCGACACGTTCTTTCAGGCGCGCGAGGCAGTGAACCCCTATTACGACCGGGTGCCCGCCATCGTCGAGCGCGCCATGGACCGGTTCGGCACCCTGACCGGCCGGCACTATCGGCTGTTCGAGTATGAGGGCGATCCTGACGCCGAGCGGGTGCTGGTGCTGATGGGCTCGGGCGCCGAGACCGCGCGCCAGACCGTGGCGACGCTGCGTGCCGCCGGCGAGAAGATCGGTGTGTTGCAGGTCCGGCTCTATCGTCCCTTCTCGGCCGAGCATCTGTTGGCTGCCTTGCCTCTGTCGGTCCGCCGCATCGCGGTGCTGGAAAAGACCAAGGAAAGCGGCGCCACGGGCGAGCCCCTATACCAGGACATCGTGACCAGCCTCGCCAGCGCCTTCAGCCGGGGCGAACGGCCATCGCTGCCGCTGGTGATCGGCGGCCGCTACGGCCTGTCGTCCAAGGATTTCACCCCGGCGATGGTCAAGGCCACGTTCGACGCGCTCAAGGCCGACAGCCCCCGGACCGGCTTCACCGTCGGCATCAACGACGATGTCGGCCACACCAGCCTGACGGTCGATGCGGACTTCACCATCGAGACTGCTGCCGTGACCCGCGCCGTGTTCTACGGCCTCGGCGCCGACGGCACCGTCGGCGCCAACAAGAACAGCGTCAAGATCATCGCCGAGGATGCCGGCCTCTACGCCCAGGGCTATTTCGTCTATGATTCCCATAAATCCGGCGCGCAGACGATCTCGCATCTGCGCTTCGGGCCGGACGCGATCAAGGCGCCCTATCTGATCGCCCAAGCGAGCTTCGTCGCCTGCCATCAGTTCGGATTCCTGGAGCGGCAGGACCTGCTGCGCATCGCCGCCCCTGGTGCCACATTCCTGCTGAATGCGCCCTATCCGGCCGCGGCGGTCTGGGACCATCTGCCCCGGCCGGTGCAGCAGACCATCATCGACAAGAAGCTGCGCCTGTTCGTCATCGACGCCTCGGCCGTGGCGCGCGAGGTCGGTTTGGGCGGCCGGACCAACACCGTGCTGCAGACCTGCTTCTTCGCCATCTCCGGCGTGCTGCCGCGCGACAAGGCGATCGCCCATATCAAGGAGGCGATCCACAAGACCTACGGCCGCAAGGGCCGTTCCCTGGTCGAGAAGAACTATGCCGCGGTCGACGGCACACTGAAGCAGCTGCACGAAATCCTGGTCCCGGTCCAGGTAACAAGCCGTCTGGAACTGCCGCCCCTGGTGCCGGCCAACGCGCCGGCCTTCGTCAAGTCGGTGACCGCGCGCATGTTCGCCGGCGAGGGCGACGAAATCCCGGTCAGCCTGATGCCGGCCGACGGCACGTTCCCGTCCGGCACCAGCGCGTTCGAGAAGCGCAACATCGCCGATATCGTGCCCGACTGGCGCGAAGACCTGTGCATCCAGTGCGGCCAATGCAGCTTCGTCTGCCCGCACAGCGTCATCCGGTCCAAATACTATGGCGACGACAAGCTGGCCGGCGCGCCCGATGGCTTCAAGTCGGCGCCGGTCAATGCGCGGGGCTATCCCGAAGCGCGCTTCACGCTGCAATTCTATGTCGAGGATTGCACCGGCTGCGGATTGTGCGTCGAGGCCTGTCCGGCGCACAGCCCGCGTGAGCCGGACGTCAAGGCGATCAACATGGTCGCAAAACTGCCGATCGTAGAGCGCGAAAAATCCAGCATCGCGTTCTTCGAGACCCTGCCGGTCAACGACCGCGCCCAGGTCGATTTCGCCAATGTCCGCGGCGTGCAGTTCCTGCAGCCCCTGTTCGAGTTCTCCGGTGCCTGCGGCGGTTGCGGCGAGACACCGTATCTCAAGCTCCTGAGCCAGCTGTTCGGCGACCGGCTGCAGATCGCCAATGCGACCGGCTGTTCCTCGATCTATGGCGGCAACCTGCCGGTGACGCCCTGGACCGTGGATCAGGATGGCCGCGGCCCGGCCTGGTCGAACTCGCTGTTCGAGGATAATGCCGAATTCGGCCTGGGCTTCCGCCTGGCCGCCGACAAGCATCTGGATCTGGCGCTGGGACTGCTGGCCCATCTGTCGGACAAGGTCGGTCCGGAACTGGCCAAGGCGATCGCCATCGCCCCCCAGATCCAGGAATCCGAGATCCGCGCCCAGCGTATCCGGGTGGCCGAACTCAAGGTTCGGCTGCTGGCCCTGTCGGAGCCGGCGGCGCTCGATCTGCTCTCGGTCGTCGACCATCTGGTCCGGCGCAGCATCTGGATCGTCGGCGGCGACGGCTGGGCCTACGACATCGGCTATGGCGGGCTCGATCACGTCCTGGCGTCCGGCAAGAACGTGAAAGTCCTGGTGCTGGATACCGAGGTCTATTCGAACACCGGCGGCCAGGCGTCGAAGGCGACGCCGCTGGGCGCTGTAGCCAAGTTCGCCGCCGCCGGCAAGCGGACCAATCGCAAGGATCTGGCGCTGCAAGCCATCGCCTACGGCAATGTCTATGTCGCCCAGGTCGCGATGGGCGCCAACCCGCAGCAGACGCTGGAGGCCTTCCGCGAGGCCGAGGCCTATGACGGCCCGTCCTTGATCCTCGCCTACAGCCATTGCATCGCCCATGGCATCGACATGCGCTTCGGCATGAAACAGCAGGATCTGGCGACGGCGAGCGGCTATTGGCCCCTGTTTCGCTTCAACCCGATGATGCGGACCGTCGACGAATCACCGTTCCGGCTGGACTCGCCCCGCCCGCGCATCCCGTTCAAGGACTATGCCTATAACGAAAGCCGCTACCGCTCGCTGGCCCAGACCCGCCCGGCCGAGGCCGACGCGCTGCTGGCCATGGCCCAGCGCGCCGTCGATGAGAAATACCGGCAATACGAGGATCTGGCCCAACGCGACGGCAGCCGTTTCAACGCGGATGCCCAGGGGGAGCGGACATGAAAGCTGCTGTCTTCGGTACCCACAACTACGACCGGGCGGCACTGCGAGCGGCGAACGAGGGGCTGGGCCACGCACTGACGTTCCTGGAGCCGCGCCTGGACCGGGTCACGGCGAAGCTGGCCGAGGGGCATGAGGCGGTCATCGTCTTCGTCAACGACCATCTCGATGCCGACACCTTGGCCGTCCTCGCCAAGGTCGGCGTCCGCCTGATCGCGCTGCGCTGTGCCGGGTATAACAATCTCGACCTCGCGGCGGCACGCCGGCTGGGCCTGCGCGCCGTCAACGTGCCTTCCTATGCGCCCCATGCCGTCGCCGAACATGTGTTTGCCCTGTTGCTGTCGATCGTCCGGCACATTCCGCGTGCCCATGATCGCGTGCGGGACGGGAATTTCAGCGTCGAGGGGCTGGCCGGCTTCAATCTCCACGGCAAGAGCTTCGGCATCGTCGGCCTGGGCCAGATCGGGCACGCGGTCGCCGCCGTCGCCCATGGCTTCGGCTGCCGCCTGCTGGCCTATGAGCCGATGCCGCGGCCGAGCGATCTGCCGATCCACTTCATGGACCTGGAGTCTCTGCTGGCCGCCAGCGACATCGTCTCGCTGCACGCGCCGCTGACGCCCGAGACCCATCATCTGATCGACGGACCGCGCCTCAGCCTGCTCCAGCCGGGCGCCGTGCTGATCAACACGAGCCGCGGCGGCCTGATCGATACGGCGGCCCTGGTCGCGGCCTTGAAGGCCGGACGCTTGGGCGGTGTCGGCCTCGATGTCTATGAGGAAGAGGAGTCGGTGTTCTACCGGGATCTGTCCGACCAGATCCTCGACGACGACCTGTTGGCTCGGCTGCTGACCTTCCGGAACGTGCTGGTGACCTCGCACATGGGGTTCCTGACCCGGGAAGCCTTGGCCGAGATCGCGAGCACGACCCTCACCAGCCTTAGCGACTGCCAGGCCGGGCGCCCGCTCACGCACGAGATCACAGCCTGAGAGGGCCGAAGGAGCATCGCCATGTCGCTTGCCACCCACTACCTGGGCCTGTCGCTCAAGAACCCGCTGATTGCATCGGCCTCTCCCGCCAATGCCGATCTCGATCATCTGCGCCGCCTGGAGGACGCCGGTGCCGCCGCCGTGGTGCTGCCATCGCTGTTCCAGGAGCAGATCGAGGCCGATGCCGAGCTGGAGGAGGTGATTCTGGGCCGCATGGCGCATAACTCGTCCGAGGCCTCCAGCTACCTGCCGACGGCCGCCGGACCCTACGGAGTCGGTTCGGACGCCTATCTGAACCTGATCCGGCGGGCTCGCGAAGCTTTGTCGATCCCGGTCATCGCCAGCCTGAACGGGGCGACCGCAGCCGGCTGGACCGAATATGCCCGGATGATGGAGCAGGCCGGCGCCAATGCCATCGAGTTGAACATCTATTTCGTGCCGATCGACCTGGCGCTCAGCGGGAGCCAAGTCGAGGATCGTTATGCCGGCATCGTCGCCAGGGCCCGACGGCATGTCGCCATTCCGCTGTCGGTCAAACTCTCGCCCCATGTCAGTGCGCTGGGTCATCTGGCTGGGCGCCTCCGCGAGAGCGGCGCCAACGGCTTGGTGCTGTTCAATCGCCTGATCCAGCCGGACTTCGATCTCGTGGCCATGCGCCTCTCCCATGGCGTGCATCTGAGCACGCCGGCCGAAATGCCGCTGCCGCTGCTCTGGACCTCCCTGCTGGCCGGACGGACCAAGCTGTCCCTCGCCGGATCGACGGGGGTGCACAGCGGCGACGATGTGGTGAAATATCTGCTGGCCGGCGCGGACGTGGTCATGACCACGTCCGCGGTCCTGCGCCACGGTCCAGGCCGGATGACCGAAATGCTGAATGATCTGCGCATCTGGCTGGAGCTTCGCGAGTTCCATTCGGTCGCCGACATGCGCGGCCTGCTGAGCTGGGTCCGCTCGCGCCATCGGGAGCAATACGGCCGGCCGAGCTACATCAAGATGCTCGAAGCCGGGCCGGCGGTTTGATCCAGCGCAGTCCGGAGGGCCCGAACGCACGGCCGCCGGGCATAGAGGCTGCTCAAGATGAGTTGACGTGTTCGCACCGGCGCACTCAAGGTCTTGGCGGCGCCGCTCGGGCGCCCGTTACTTCAGTGATGAGCGATCGTGGCAGGTAAGAAGACAACGCGCATTCCCGCGACCAAGCTGCCGCTCGCCGGCCCGACCCTGGCGCCGGCCATCGAGCTCGATCGGGCGAAGCGACGGCTCGACCAGGCAACGCGCGCCGCCTGGCTCTATTACGTCGGCGACAAGACCCAGGACGAGATCGCCGCCCGCCTCAACGTCTCCCGTCAGATGACGCAGCGCCTGATCGCCATGGCGCGCACGGCCGGCCTGGTCCAGTTCCGCATCGAACGGCGTGCCACCGAATGTGCCGAGCTGTCCGAAACGCTGCTGGCGCGTTACGGCCTGAGGTTCTGCGATGTCGTGCCGTTCTCCGGCCCGGATACGATCGATGTCGCCGTCAGCGCCGCCGAGCAGATCGAGGCGGTCCTGGCCCAGCAGAGCCCCGTCATCCTGGCGATCGGCTCCGGCCGGACGCTCAGGAGCGCCGTTGCGCACGTCTTTCCGTCGCCCTGCCCACAGCATCGCATCGTCTCGCTGGTCGGCAATATCACGCGTCTCGGGCGCGCCAGCCCGTATGAGGTGGTGCAGCGCCTGTCGGATCTGACCGGTGCCGAATACCATCCGATGCCGATGCCCGTGGTCGCCGACAGCATCGACGAGGCCGCCCAGATGCGCGCCCAGCGCGTCTATCGCCTGCTGCACGATCTGGTGCGCAACGCCCATACCCAGTTCGTCGGCGTCGGCAATGTCGCCCGAGGCGCCCCGTTGCATCAGGACGGCTTCGTCAGCGACGCGGAATTGGACGAGCTCGTGGCATTGGGCGCCGTCGGCGAGATCTGCGGCCGGGCGCTCGACCGCGACGGCCGTGTCGTCGAGCATGGCACCAACCGGCGCGTGATGGCGATCCCGCTCGACGATCCGCCCGATCCGACCCGGATCGGCGTCGCCGCCGGACCGCTCAAGGTCGAAGCCCTGCGCGCGGCGCTGCGCGGCGGCTGGCTTTCCGGTCTCATCACCGACGAACCGACGGCGGCGGCGATCCTGGCGGACTGATCGCCCTTGACGCCGCAGCGGCAAGATGGAAGTAATTGCTCACACGTCGGGCGAATGCTCAAATTCGCGACAGAGCGTGAAATGCCAGGGAGGGCTATCCGGATGACGTGGGATCGTGACCACGCATCGATCGGTCGGGTGCGGCCAAGGCCGGTACCCGTGTGCCCATCCCGGGCGATCCAGCTCCTTCTCCATAAATCCGTCATCCGCCAGTTGCCTGTCGCCGGCATCTGAGCGGCAGTGCCGGCTCGTCCGGTCTGGCGGATAACGGAAAACAACAAGCAGCCGCGGGGACATCATGGCTGGCCTGGATCGTGAGAGACGTTATGGGATTCTGGACGCGGAACGCGAGCTGATCGCCGCCATCCTGGAAGACAAGCGGGCCTATCGTGCGGTCAGCCACCTGCTGCTGCCCGAGCATTTCCTGTCGCCCGACCATCGCCGGCAATTCGCCGCGATCGGCCGTGCGATCGAACGCGGCTGGCCGATCGACCGCAGCATGGGAGCGGACTGCAGCCACCCGATCCTGGGCCTGCCGCCGATCGATCCGCTGGATCATGCGCTGATGATCTATGGCAGCCACCTGGGGCGAGAAGCGATCATTGGCACAACCGTCGACTGCGGTCTTGACGGCACAAACCGAAGCTGAGAGTAATTGCTCACGCACCGAGCGAATGCCCAAATTCGCCGAAGAGTGCAGATCGATAGGGAGGAGCCGGGCATGACCGGACACCACACCTGCGCCTTTACCATCGCGAGCCTCGCCCTCCTGTCCGGGTTCGTCCCGGCAAGCGCCGCCCGCGCCGACGCCACCTTGACCGTGGCCACCGTCAACAACGGCGACATGGTCGTGATGCAGAAGCTCTCGGCCGAATTCGAGAAGCAGCATCCCGACATTCACCTGCGCTGGGTCGTGCTCGAGGAAAACGTGCTGCGCCAGCGCGTCACCACCGACATCGCGACCAAGGCCGGGCAGTTCGACATCGTCACAGTCGGCAATTACGAGGTGCCGATCTGGGCCAAGCAAGGCTGGCTCGCCCCGTTCACCGACCTGCCGGCGAGCTACGACACCAACGATCTGCTGAAGCCGGTGCGCGACGCGCTGACCTATGACGGCAAGCTCTACGGCCTGCCGTTCTATGCCGAAAGCGCCATGACCTATTACCGCACCGATCTGTTCGACAAGGCCGGCATCAAGATGCCGGACCATCCCACATACGCGCAGATCCGGGAATTCGCCGACAAGATCACCGACAAGGACCACCAGATCTACGGCATGTGCCTGCGCGGCAAGCCCGGCTGGGGCGAGAACATGGCCTTCGTCACCTCGCTGGTCGACACCATGGGCGGCCAATGGTTCGACATGGGCTGGCACGCCAAGCTCGACACGCCCGAATGGCACAAGGCGATCGGCTATTACGACGACATCCTGAAGCAGGACGGCCCGCCGGGAGCGACCTCCAACGGCTTCAACGAGAATCTGGCGCTGTTCGCCGGCGGCCATTGCGGCATGTGGATCGACGCGACCGTCGCCGCCGGCATGCTCTACGACAAGAAACAGTCGCAGGTCGCGGACAAGGTAGGATTCGCCCCGATGCCGGTCGGCGACTATGCCGGCGGCCCGACCTGGCTGTGGAGCTGGAATCTGGGTATTCCGGTCTCCTCCAAGCAGAAGGCGGCCGCTGAAAGCTTCGTCGCCTGGGCGACCTCGAAGGACTATCTGAAGCTGGTGGCCGAGAAGAACGGCTGGGTCGCGGTCCCGCCGGGCACGCGGCAATCGACCTACGATGCGCCGGACTACAAAAAGGTGGCGCCGTTCGCCGGCTTCGTGCTCGACGCGATCAATTCCGCCAACCCGACCGGCAGCACCAAGGAACCACGGCCGTATCTGGGCGCGCAATTCGTGGCGATCCCGGAATTCCAAGGCATCGGCACCCAGGTCGGCCAGACCGTCGCCGCGACCTTGAGCGGACAGATGACCGTCGATGCCGCGCTGAAGGCCGCACAATCGGCGACCGACCGCGCGGCGAAGCAGGCCGGTTACCAGAAATAGGCAACCGACAGCCGCCCGATCCTCATCACGGGTTCGGGCGGCCTTTTCCGGAGGGAAGCCGCCATCGCCGTCTCAGCCGCCTCGTCAGAATTTCCGAAGCCCGTGCGCACGGCCCGCAAGCCGGGCACGGTCGCACTCGTCGCCCCCTCGGTCATCGTCCTCTTGCTGTGGATGATCGTGCCGCTGGTCATGACCCTGTGGTTTTCGCTGCAATATTACAATCTGCTGAACCCGACGGCGGAGGGCTTCGCCGGCCTCGACAATTACCGCTATCTCGTCACCGATCCGGACTTCTGGACCTCGCTCGTCAACACGCTCGTGCTGCTGGGCTCGGTCCTGGCCATCACCGTGGTGTTCGGGACCCTGCTGGCCGCGCTCTACGACCAGCCCTTCCCCGGCCGCAATGTCGCGCGCCTGCTGGTCATCGCGCCCTTCTTCGTCATGCCGACGGTCAGCGCGCTGGTATGGAAGAATCTGATGATGCACCCGATCTACGGCGTGCTGGGTTTCCTCGCGCGCTCGGTCGGGCTGGAGCCGGTCGACTGGTTCGCCCAATACCCGATGGTCTCGGTCATCATCATCCTGTCCTGGGAGTGGTTGCCCTTCGCGCTGCTGATCCTGCTGACCGCCGTGCAGTCGCTCGACCATGAGCAGCGCGAGGCGGCACGGATGGATGGTGCCGGGCCGATTGCGCAGTTCTTCCACATCACGCTGCCGCACCTGAGCCGCGCGATCAGCGTCGTGGTCATGATCGAGACGATCTTTCTGCTGACGATATTCGCCGAGATCTTCGTCACCACCGCGGGCGGGCCCGGCAATGCCACGACCAATCTCGCCTTCCTGATCTATGCCCGGGCCTTGATCCAGTTCGACGTCGGCGGCGCCTCGGCCGGCGGCGTGATCGCGATCCTGCTGGCCAATATCGTCGCCTTCTTCCTGGTGCGAACCATCGCCCGCCGGCTGGAGGTCTGAGATGCGGACCAGCACCACCACCTGGATCCTGACCACCGTGCTCGGCTGGGGCATCGCCCTCCTCATGTTCTTCCCGATCTTCTGGATGGTGCTGACCAGCTTCAAGACCGAGGGCGCCGCAATCGCGCCGCAGTTGGCCTTCACACCGACGTTCGAAAGCTATGTCGAAGTGCAGTCGCGCGCCGACTATCTGAGCTTTGCCTTCAACAGCGTCGCGGTCTCGGTCGGCGGCACCGTGCTGGCGCTGGCCTTCGCCATTCCCGCTGCCTATGGCATGGCATTCCATCCCTCGACCCGCACCCGCGGGACCTTGCTCTGGATGCTGTCGACCAAGATGCTGCCGCCGGTCGGCGTGCTGGTGCCGATCTATCTGCTGTTCCGTACCGTCGGTCTCCTCGACACGCGCATCGGCCTGATCCTGATCTACGGGCTGATGAACCTGCCGATCGTGGTCTGGATGCTGTTCACCTTCTTCAAGGAAATGCCGAACGACATCCTGGAAGCGGGTCGCATGGACGGCGCCCGGGCCTGGGGCGAGGTCTGGTACCTGCTGCTGCCGCTGACCTTGCCGGGCGTCGCTTCGACCGGGCTCCTGTCGCTGATCCTGTGCTGGAACGAGGCGTTCTGGAGCCTGAACCTGACCTCCTCGGCCGCGGCACCGCTGCCTGCCTTCATCGCGTCCTTCTCCAGCCCCGAGGGGCTGTTTTTCGCCAAGCTGTCGGCCGCTTCCACGGTCGCGGTGGCGCCGATCCTGGTGTTCGGCTGGCTGAGCCAGCGCCAGCTGGTGCGCGGCCTCACCTTCGGCGCGGTCAAGTAGGGAACCCCTTAAATGGCGACGCTTCAACTGCGCGATATCCAGAAAAGCTACGGTGCCCTGTCGGTCATCAAGGGCGTCGATCTCGACGTCGGCGACCGCGAGCTGGTGGTGTTCGTCGGCCCGTCCGGCTGCGGCAAGTCCACTCTGCTGCGCATGATCGCGGGGCTGGAGGAGATCAGCGGCGGCGATCTGCTGATCGACGGCCAGCGCATGAACGAGATCGGCCCGGCCGATCGCGGCCTGGCCATGGTGTTTCAGTCTTACGCGCTCTATCCGCACATGACCGTGCGGCAGAACATGGGCTTTGCCCTCAAGCTCGCCCGCGTGCCCAAGGCCGAGCGCGAGCAGAAGGTGGCGGAGGCCGCGCGCATCCTGCAGCTGGAACCCTATCTCGACCGCAAGCCTGGGCAGATGTCGGGCGGCCAGCGCCAGCGCGTCGCGATCGGCCGCGCCATCGTCCGCAATCCCAAGATCTTCCTGTTCGACGAACCGCTGTCCAATCTCGACGCGGCGCTGCGTGGCCAGATGCGCATCGAGCTGGCGCGCCTGCATGAAGAGCTGAACGCGACCATGGTCTATGTCACCCACGACCAGATCGAGGCCATGACCATGGCCGACAAGATCGTCGTGCTGCAGGCCGGCCAGATCGAGCAGGTCGGCACGCCGCTGCAGCTCTATCATCATCCGGCCAACCTGTTCGTCGCGGGCTTCATCGGCTCGCCGCGCATGAATTTCATCGAGGGCCGGGTCGCCGGGGTGGACGCGACCGGCGTCGCGATCGACCTGCCGAGCGGCGCTCGCGTCGCGGTCCCGGTCGAGCCCGGACGCACTCGCGTCGGCGGCACGGCGACCCTGGGCCTGCGGCCGGAAGCCCTGAGGCTCGACGCGGACGGGCCGCTCGGCGGCACGGTGCGGCTGGTCGAGCGGCTCGGCGGCCTGACGCTCATCCATATCGATCTCGACCAGGACGGCCCGGTCATCGTGCAGATCGAGGGCAGCGACGGCACCATGCCGCACCAGGCGGTGCGGCTGGCGATCGACCCCGCCGCCTGCCATCTGTTCGACGAGGCCGGCACGGCGTTGCCCCATCTGGCCCGCCACCCGCTGACCCACTAGATCGTCCGATGATCCTCGTCTGCGGCGAAGCGCTGATCGACCTGTTCGTGGACAAACCTGTCGGGACCACCGTCGCGACGCGGGCGATCGCCGGCGGGTCGCAGTTCAACGTGGCGCTGGGCCTGGCCCGGCTCGGCACGCGAGTGGGGTTTCTGGGCGGGGTTTCCCACGACCGGTTCGGCGGTTTCCTGGCCGATACCATGGCGCGCGAAGGGATCGATACCCGCTTCCTGAAGCGCAGTTCGCACCCGACGCCGCTCGCCGTGGTGTCGACCGACGACGACGGCCAGCCGAGCTATGGCTTTCACAGCGCGGGCTGCGCCGAGCGCGACCTCAATATCGCCGATCTGCCGGTGCTCGACCCGTCGATCGCCGCCATCGCCCTCGGTTCCTACCCGCTCGCCGTCGAGCCGGTCGGATCGACCCTGCTCAGCTTGGCCCAGCGCGTCACCGGCCGGATCGTCGTCAGCCTGGATCCCAACATCCGGCCGAGCCTCGCCGGCGATCCGGGCCGCTGGCGTCGGCGTTTCGAACAGTTCGCGCGCACGGCCACCATCCTCAAACTGAGCCGCGAGGACCTGGCCGTCGCCTATGCTGCCGATCCGGACGCCTGGGCCGCAGAGCGCCTGGCCGACGGGGCGGCACTGGTAATCGTCACCGACGGCGCCGCCGGCGCCACCGCCTATCATCGGCAGCACCGGCTGCAGCGACGGGCGCCTCCGATCGCGGTCGTCGACACGGTCGGTGCCGGCGACACGTTCCACGCCGCCCTGCTCGCCCGCCTCGCCCAGAAGAACCGGCTTAGCCGCGACGCCCTGGCGGCCCTTACGGCCGAGACGCTGGCCGACCTCGTCGACTATGCCGCCGCCGCGGCCGCGATCACCTGTTCCCGCCGCGGCGCCGACCTGCCACGGCGCGCGGAGGTCGAGGCGATGCTCGCCGGAGGCGCCGATGTTCCTCGGGCTTGATTTCGGCACCTCCTCGGTCAAGGCACTGCTGGTCGACGGCGAGCAGCGGGTGATCGGCCACGCCGCCGCCCTGCTCGCCGTCTCGAGCCCGGCTCCGGGCTGGAGCGAGCAGGATCCGGAACATTGGTGGCAGGCGATGCTGGACGCCATCGATGCGCTCCGGGCCGACCATCCAGGCGCTCTTTCCGCGGTCACCGGCATCGGGCTGTGCGGCCAGCAGCATGGTGCGGTGCTGCTGGATCGGGATGGTCAGGTTCTGCGCCCGTGCATCCTGTGGAACGACGCCCGCGCCATTACGGAGTGCCGGGAGCTCGAAGCCGCCTTCCCGGCGCTGCACGACGTCACCGGCAATCTCGCCATGCCGGGCTTCACCGCGCCCAAGCTGCTCTGGGTCCGCCGCCACGAGCCGGCGATCTTCGCCCGCACCGCCCGGGTCCTGCTGCCCAAAGCCTGGATTCGCTATCGCCTGACCGGCGAAATGATCGAGGATATGTCGGATGCCTCGGGCACGCTCTGGCTCGACGTCGCGGCACGGGACTGGTCCGACCAGGCGCTCGCCGCGACCGGGCTCGACCGTGCCGCCATGCCGCGCCTGGTCGAAGGCACGGCGCCGGCCGGCCGACTGAAACCCGAGCTGGCCAATCGCTGGGGCATGGCGCGAACAGTTTTGCTGGCCGGCGGCGCCGGTGACAATGCGGCGGGGGCGGTCGGCCTGGGTGCCATCCGGCCGGGCAGCGCCTTCCTGTCGCTCGGCACCTCGGGCGTGCTCTGGGCGACCACCGACCGGTTCGCCCCCTATCCGGCGGCAG
>Ga0302311_10004454_pt1 | contig 15073 bp, 16 predicted proteins | sample III_Palsa_N1_3_FD_200449 | JGI IMG/M metagenome (GOLD analysis project Ga0302311, IMG submission 200449) | Peat permafrost microbial communities from Stordalen Mire near Abisko, Sweden - III_Palsa_N1_3 | ecosystem: Environmental > Terrestrial > Soil > Palsa > Peat permafrost | place: Sweden... | reverse complement strand
AGACGTAGCTCGGGCTACGGCGAGCATTTGCAACGCAGAGCGGGCGTGTTTTGACGGGACGAGCGGGCGTGGCGGGTTCGTTCACAGGTTCTCAGGGCTTGGCGATCCCGCCCAGCGGATCGAACGCCGCCGGCGTCTTCGCCTGCCACGCGGCGATCGCGCGCGCCATCTCGTCGATGTCGAACACCGCGCTCTGCAGCAGCGTCATCTGGGCCAGCGAATCGGCGGTGGAATGATCGCGCGCGTGATTCAGGGCGAGCTTGCTCGCGGCGATGGCCAGCGGCGACTTGGCCGCGATCGCCGCCGCCAGCTTGCGGGCGTGCGCGACGAGCGCCTCGCCGTCCGCCAGCACCGCGTTGACGAAGCCCGCGGCGAGCGCGCGCTCCGCGCCCAGGCGGTCGCCCGTGAACGCGAGCTCGCGCGCGAGGCCTTGCGGCAGCAGGCGCTGCAGCCGCTGCAGCACGCCGAGGTCGGCGGCCATGCCGATGTGGATCTCCTGCACCGTGAAGAACGCGTCGGCCGTGCAGACGCGCAAGTCGCACGCCGCGGCCAGGTCGAGCGCCCCGCCGACGCACGCGCCCTGCACCGCGCAGATGATGGGAAAGCGCGCCTCGTCCAGCGCGTCGAACGAGGCCATCAGCCGGCGCAGCTGCGTCTGGAACGCGAGGCGCTTGCGCGCGCTGCCGGTGTCGAGCATCGCCTGCATCGCGCCGTCGGGCGCGAAGGTGGCTAGCGCCATGCCGGCGCAGAAGTGCTTGCCCTCGCCGCGCACGATCAGCGCGCGCGTGGCGCCGGCGTCGTCGAGCGCCCGCAGCGCGTCGCGCAGCGCCGGGAAGAACGCCGGCGCCATCGTGTTCATGCGCTCGGGACGGTTGAGGACCAGCTCGGCGATGCCGGTGGCGGGGTCGGCGTCGATGCGGAAGAAATCGTTCATGGCGAGATGATGGCACGCCGGGTCAGGCCGGCGCGACGTGGCGCACGCGCTTGCCGAACAGTCGATTCGGGAAGTCCTCGCCTTCGATCGTGTAGACGGCGCCGCCCAGGTCCTCGTAGCCGCAGCGCGGATAGAACTGCAGCGCGCGCGCATTGCCTGCCCAGGCCTGCAGCCACAGCATGTCGGCGCCGAGCGCGGCGGCGGACTTCTCGGCCTGGCGCAGCAGGTCGCGGCCGACGCCGCGGCCGGTGAAGCGTTCCTGCACGTAGAGGCGCTTCAATTCGGACGCCGCGGCGGACGGCAGCCGCGGATGGCTCACGCCGTCGCCCACCTGCGAGAACCCGACGAGATGCCCCGCGCATTCGGCCACCAGGATCGTCACGCCGGCGTCGGCCAATAGCGCCTCGTAGACCGCGACCGAGTGCTGCGCCAGCGCCTCGCGCGCCACCGCGGGGCGAATGCCCTGCGTGGCATAGGTGTCGAGAAAGACCTGCGTGGACAGCACGCCCAGGCACAGGGCGTCGTCGGCGCGGGCGGGGCGGAAGGTGACCGCGTGCGGCTGGGAAATCGTCATCGTGTCTTTTCGGTGGGATCGTCGTGATCGAAGGGGAAACGGCGGCGGCCGTCGTTCATCGAATTCCCGCCGTGTCTCCGGCGCGCAGCATAGCCCGACCGCGGGGGCCGACCCGATGGCGGCGCGGGCGGGCGCGACCTACACTGCCGCGAATGAACCCCGTGATCACCGACGACGGCCTCGCCCTCCACCTGCGCATCTGGCCCGCAGGCAGCCCGCGCCGCGGCCTGGTCGTGCTGGTGCACGGCCTGGGCGAGCACATCGATCGCTACGACCATGTCGCCAGGCGCCTGAACGGGCTCGGCTTCGACGTGGTGGGCTACGACCACCGCGGCCACGGGCGCTCGCCCGGCCAGCGCGGCGGCATGCCGGCCGACGACTCGCTGTGCGCCGACCTCGGCCGCGTGCTCTACGCGGCGCGCGAGAGTTTTCCCGGGCCGCTGGTGCTGATCGGCCACAGCATGGGCGGCCTGGTCGCCGGCCGCTTCGTCGCCGAAGGCCTGCAGCCCAAGCCCGCCGCGTGGTGGCGTCCGGTCGACGCGCTGGTGATGTCGTCGCCGGCGCTCGATCCGGGCACGAACGCCGTGCAGAAGCTGCTGCTGTCGCTGGTCGCGCCCGTGCTGCCCGACCTGGCCGTCGGCAACGGGTTGAAGGTGGACTGGGTGTCGCGCAGCCCGGCCGTCATCGAGGCCTACGCCACCGACAAGCTGGTGCACGACCGCGTCACCGGCCGCCTGGGACTGTTCTTCGCGCGCCAGGGCCCGGCGGTGATCGCCGCCGCGCCGCGCTGGACGACGCCCACGCTGCTGATGTGGGCCGGCGCCGACCGCTGCGTCGCGCCGGCGGGCAGCGCCGCGTTCGCGGCCGCGGCGCCGCGCGACGTCGTCGCCACGCGCGAATGGCCGGGCCTGTTCCACGAGATCTTCAACGAGCCCGAACAGGACGCCGTGCTGGCCGCGCTGGGCGACTGGCTCGCCGCGCGCGTGCCCGAGGCGGCTCACGCGTAGACGTTGCGCTCCGCGGGCGCCGCGCTGTCGTAGGCCACGAGCTCGATCTGCAGCAACTCCGGCTCGATCACCACGTAGGCACTGCGCCGGTGTTCGGTGCTGCCGCCGATGTGATCGAGCGCGACGCCGACGGCGCGCAGGCGTTCCAGGGCAGCGTCGAGATCGTCCACCACCAGCGCCAGGTGGTTGAACGCCACGCCCGAACCGGCGGCGCGCAGCACCTGGCCGGGGGGCGTCTCGTACAGCGACAGGTACTGGAAGTCGTCGCCGACATGGCGCCATTCGACCGTGTGGCCGGCGCCGTCGTCCCACGTACCGGTGCCGCGCACCGACCATTCCGGAATGATGGCCCGCAGGGCGCGCGTGGCGCGATCGAGGTCGGTCAGCGTGACGTTGAGGTGTTCGAGGCGGCTCGGGTTCATGGCGGACTCCGGTGTGTTGCGATGGCTTGAAGTCTGCGCATCCGCGGCCGCGCCCGCCACGCGCCTGCGCGCCCGGCCGCCCGATGGTTGGTTTGACGGACACGCCGCCGCCGCCACAATCGCCGCATGCCCACGCCCTCGACCACGGCCGACGCCACGACCCATCTCGCGCGCAACGTCGCCGCGCTGCGCCACACGCGCGGCCTCACGCAGCAGGATCTCGCGACGGCTGCGGGCGTGCCGCGCTCCACGGTCACGAGCCTGGAGTCGGGCACCGGCAATCCGTCGCTGCAGTCGCTGCTGAAGGTGGCGCACGCGCTCGCCGCGCCGCTCGACGAACTGCTGGCCGCCCCGCGCGCCGCCGTGCGGCTGTGGCGCGCCGCCGAGTTCACGCCGCAGCACAAGGGCCGCGACGTCGTCATCCGCTCGCTGGTGCCCGAGCCGGTGCCCAACGAGCAGATGGAGTTGATGGCACTCGGCGTCGGCGCGGTGATGGCCGGCACGCCGCACCTGCCGGCCACGCGCGAGTACTTCACCTGCCTCGAAGGGCGCGTCACGCTGGTGGTGGCCGGCGAGCTGCACGTGCTCGAGCCGGGCGACACGCTGGCCTTTCCCGGCCACCTGCCGCACTCGTACATGAACCGGGCCGACGCGCCGGCGCGCGGCGTGTCGCTGGTGGTGTGGGCGGGCGCCGGCTCGCGGCCCGCGGCGGCCGACGCCTGAAGCCGTCGCCGGCAGCGAAATCCTCCATTTCGACGCGGTTGCGCGCCGGGCATTCGCGGCCCGAAAGGCGCAAAATGCCGGTCTACCCTGAACCACGCCGCCCGGCCCGCAGCGCTCGACCCGCCACCCGCGCGTCCCGCCGCTGACATCCGCCGAGGTCGCCTCCACGGAGTCCGCCATGAACGCCCCCGAACGCCTGCCCGTCCCCGCCGAACCCGACAACCAGGCGCTGGCCGCCTTCGCCGAGACGGCGTGGAACGAGCGCATCCTGCCGCAGCTGAAGGACTACGTGGCCATCCCGGCCAAGAGCCCGATGTTCGACGCCGACTGGGAGCAGCACGGCCTGCTCGACAAGGTGGTGCGCGACGCCGCGCAGTGGGTCGAGAGCCGCAAGATCCCGGGCCTCGCGCTGGAGGTGATCCGCCAGCCGGGCCGCACGCCGGTGATCTTCTTCGAGGTCGAGTCCACGCGTCCGGCGCCGGGCTTCGGCACGCCGCCCACCATCGTCATGTACGGCCACCTCGACAAGCAACCCGAGTTCAGCGGCTGGCGCAACGACCTCGGCCCGTGGACGCCCAAGGTCGAGGACGGCAAGCTCTACGGCCGCGGCGGCGCGGACGACGGCTACGCGGTCTACGCGGCGGTCAGCGCGATCGAGGCGTTGAAGGCCCAGGGCATCGCGCACCCGCGCATCGTCGGCCTGATCGAGAGCTGCGAGGAATCGGGCTCGGGCGACCTGCCCGTCTACCTCGACGCGCTGAAGGATCGCCTCGGCGAGGTCACGCTGGTCGTCTGCCTGGATTCGGGCGCCGGCAACTACGACCAGCTGTGGCTCACCACCAGCCTGCGCGGCGCCGTCACCGGCACGCTGAAGGTCGAGATCCTCACCGAAGGCATCCACTCCGGCGACGCGAGCGGCCTCGTGCCGTCGAGCTTCCGCATCCTGCGCCACGTGCTCGATCGCCTGGAAGATTCCGGCACCGGCCGCCTGCTGCCCGAGAGCTTCCATTGCCAGATTCCCACCGACCGCGTCGAGCAGGTGAAGGCCGCGGCCGTGATCCTGGGCGACGAGGTGTGGAAGCGCATGCCCTGGGCCTGCGGCGCCGACGGCGGCCCGACGCTGCCCACCACGACCGACCCCACCGAGGCGCTGCTGAACCGCACGTGGCGGCCGACGCTGTCGGTCACCGGCGTCGACGGCTTCCCCGCGCTGCAGAACGCCGGCAACGTGCTGCGCCCGTTCAGCGCCTTCAAGCTGAGCCTGCGCCTGCCGCCTCTGGTCGATGCCAACGAGGCCGCATCCCGCCTGAAGACGCTGCTGGAGGACAACGCGCCGTACAACGCGAAGGTCACCTTCCAGCCCGACGGCCGCATGGGTGCGTACGGTGCCACCGGCTGGAACGCGCCGTCGCTCGACGCGTGGATGGAGAACGCGCTGAGTGCCGCCAGCCAGGCGCAATGGGGCGCTCCGCTGGGCTACATCGGCCAGGGCGGCACGATCCCGCTGATGAACCTGCTGCAGCAGGGCTTCCCGAAGGCCCAGATGATGGTCTGCGGCGTGCTCGGCCCGAAGAGCAACGCGCACGGCCCCAACGAATTCCTGCACCTGCCGTACGCCAAGCGCCTCACGGCCGCGGTGGCGCAGGTGGTGGCGGCGCATCCCTGAGGCGACACGGCGCGCGCGGTCGGTCGCCGGCCGCGGCGCACCGTCGTCGGCGAAGCGGTGTCACGGCGCCGGCATCGCCAGCGCCACGAAGTCGCCGCTCAGGCGGGCTGCCACCTGGCCGTCGCTGTGCAGTTCGGCCGTCACGTGCAGTCGCGCGCGGCCCATGCGCGCGAGCGTGCGCATGAAGCGCGGCCACTGATCCGGCTCGGCCAGCGCCGAGCGTGCGGTGAAGTCGCCGGCGATCGGCAGCAGGTACGCCATCGCGTTGCTCTGGATCACCAGCCGCGCGGCGACGCCTTCGGCGCGCAGGCGCGTGTGCAGCAGCGACCATGCGGCCAGGATCGCGATGGCCGAGGCGCTGCCGCCGAACACCGTGTCGCGATGGTTGATGTTGGGCGCCAGCGGCGCGGCCAGCGTCACGCCGGTCGCGTCCACGGCCACGGCCGCCACCTGCATCGCCGCCGACAGCGGGATGTGGGCATGCAGGTAGGCTTCGAGCTCGCGTGCGTCCATCCGGTCGCCAGGCGCCGCGTCAGCGCTTGTTGCCCATCACCAGCAGCACGCCGCCGATGACGATGCCCGCGATGCCCGCCCACAGCGGGATCGGCACGGTCTTGGTTTCCTTGACGTTCAGCTCGATCGGGCCGATCTTGGCCGCGGTGTGGTCCTGCGTGTAGCTGAACCCGCCGTAGACCAGCGCCAGCGCGCCGAGGGCAATCAGGAGGATGGCGATGATGCGCATGGTGTCGTTCGTGCGTGAAGGCGGCCGGGCCGCGGTGGCGCCAGCGTAGCTTGCGGCGCACTGAAGGTCTGTAGGCGTTCGCCGCAGCAGGTCGAGCAGGACGGCCGGCGCCGTGTCGGAAGGTCGCCGCAGCGCCGGCTCGCGCAGACCGCCAGGCGCGCATCATAGGGGCGTTCCGGCGCGCCCGGCTCGTCCGCCCCGGGTGCAGCCTGTCCCCCCAAACGCGACGCCAATCGCTTCGCCCTGACGGCGGCCGGGCAGCCACGTAGAGTGCAAGCATCGACAAGGTTTCGTTGGGCACTCCAAAAAAATGGCTACCTCCTACAACTCGCCGACACCGCAGGAACGCTGGAACCAGTTCAGCGCCGCGGCCGTGCGCGCGTTCCACCGCTACGCGACCTGGCTGGTCACGCTGAGCTGGTGGCGCTTCGGCTGGTATGCGCTGCTGCTGATCATCGTGACGGGGATGCTCCAGAAGCTGCCGCCGTTCAGCACGACCTACTACGAGACCGTCATCGACTCGGTGGAGCATCGCAAGCCCAAGGCGCCGAAGGCGCCTCCGGCCGCGCCCTCGGCGCCCTCGGCGCCGGCCGCGGTGCAGCTGGGCCAGCCGGAACGGCCCGAGAAGACCGAACAACCCGAGAAGGCGGAGAAGCCCGAGAAGCCGGAAACGGGGGCGCCCGCCGACAAGGACTCGAAGCGCGTCGACATCCAGCTGCCCGGCATCATCGTCAACACCAAGGACCACACGATCAAGAACAAGGGCGTGAACATCACGTTCACCGGCGACGGCATCCACATCTCGGATGACGACGACGGCGGCGCCACGCCGGCCGCGGCCGCGTCGCAGGCGCAGGCGGCGGCTTCGGCGGCGAAGTCGGCCGCCGCGACGGCCAAGGAACGCGCCGAGGCCGCCCGCTACGACGCGGCGGCCAGGCGCGACGCGGCCCTGGCCCAGGCCATCACCGCGAAGGCCGCCGCCGAGCAGGCGCACGCGCAGGCTCTTGCCGGCGCCAGCGCGGGCGCGGCCTCCGCCGCGGCCCAGGCCGCCTCCGCCGCCGCATCGGCCGCCAACGACGCCGCGGTGGACATGGTCGTCGGCGGCCAGCACATCCGCATCGCCGTGCCCGCGCACGCCAGCGCCGACGACGTGCGCGCCGCCATCGACGAGGCGAGGTCGTCCATCGTCGACCAGCTGAAGGACGCCGAGGAAGCCAGGCGCGCCGCCGAGCAGGAAGCCGCGGACAACGCCAAGGAAGCCGCCGAGTCGGCCAAGGCAAAGAAGCACGACGACAACGACGATGACGACGACGACAGTTCGTCCAGCGACTCCGAGGGCCGCCACACCCGCGAACACACGATCCACAACGGCAACCTGCCGATGCTGGCGGTGTGGTGGATCCTGGGTTCGATGCTGATCAAGATCACCTACAAGGGCAAGATGCAGGCGGAAGTGAAGGCCGCCGAGGCGACCGAGACGGCCGAGGCCGAATCGCTGCGCCGCCAGGTGCTCGAGGCCCGCATGGCGATGATGCAGGCGCAGGTCGAGCCGCACTTCCTGTTCAACACGCTGGCGTCGATCGACCACCTGATCGAGTTCGACCCGAAGCGCGCCAGCCAGATGCAGCGCAACCTGATCTCGCTGCTGCGCGCGAGCATGCCGTCGATGCGCTCGACCGACTCCGGGCTGCGTCCGCTGGACCTCGAGCTGGCCGTCGTGCGGCCGTACCTCGAGATCCTCAAGGTGCGGATGGAGGAGCGCCTGACGACCGAGATCGACGTGCCGGACGGCCTGCTGTCGGCCGAGTTCCCGCCGATGATGATCCAGACGCTGGTCGAGAACTCGATCAAGCACGGCCTCGAACCCAAGGCCGAGGGTGGCCACCTGTCGGTCAAGGCCGAGATCCGCCACGGCAAGCTGGCCGTCACGGTCTGCGACACCGGCCTGGGCTTCGAGGCCGCCGCGCAAGGCACGACGCACGGCACCGGCGTCGGCCTCGCCAACATCCGCGAACGCCTGGCGCTGCTGTACGGCGCCAAGGCCTCGCTGACGATCGCCAACAACCCGGTGGGCGGCACGATCGTGACGATCACCGTGCCCTACACCGCCCACACCGAAACCACCAGCGACGAAGGAGCCAAGGCATGACCGCCCCATCATTCGATCCCGTTCCCGAACCCGACGACCGCCCCGCCACGGTGGCCGCCGCCACCCCCGACGCGCCGGCCTCCACGGCGCTGGTGCCCTACCGCCCGCGGCGCAGCCGCTGGGCCACGGCGTTCCGCTGGTGGCTGGGCTTGAGCGTGCTGGCCTCGGTCGCGGTCGCGCTGTTCGTGTTCGTCGGCTACGGCCTGATGGACTTCGCCCCGCTGCACATCGTCGTGAGCGGCGACGATCCGTCCAGCGGCATCACGATCACCGGCCTGCCCGACGGCGCCGGCGCGGCGCTGGCCGTGGCGCTGCTGTTTCTCGTGCTGCTGATGCTGCTGCTGATTCCCGTCATCGTGCTGCTGGTCCTCGGCGCGGTGGCCATCGCGGTCGTCTGCGGCATCGGCATTCCGCTGATCGTGCTGGCGCTGGCCCTCGGCGTCGCCACCTCGCCGATCTGGATGGTCGGGCTGGTGGTCTGGCTGATCGTGCGGCGCCGCGATTCGCATCGCTACGCCGGCTCGGCTACGATGGCCGCATGAGCACTTCGAACACTCCCGAGGCCGCGGCTCCGATGCGCGGCGTGATCGCCGACGACGAGCGGCTGATGCGCGACCAGCTGAAGGCCCGCCTCGCCGAGGTGTGGCCGGAGCTGCAGATCGTCGGCGAAGCCAAGAACGGCCTCGAGGCGGTCGAGCTGGTGGCCCAGCATCATCCCGACGTCGTCTTCCTGGACATCCGCATGCCGGGGCTGTCGGGCGTCGACGCGGCGCGCCGCATCGCCCAGCTGCCGCCGACCAACGGCGACGAGGAGGAGTGGTCGCTGCCCGAGATCGTCTTCATCACCGCCTACGACCAGTACGCGATCGAGGCGTTCGAACAGGGCGTGGCCGACTACGTGCTGAAGCCGGCCGAGCGCGAGCGCCTGGGCGTGACCGTCTCGCGCATCAAGCAGCGCCTCGCGCTGCGCGGCACCGACGACGAGCCGCCGGCGCCGCACCTGCAGCAGCTGCTGCACAAGCTGGCCGCCAAGCTCAACCCGGGCGGCACGCCGCCGGCGCTGAAGTGGATCCAGGCCACCGTCGGCCAGGCGATCCAGATGATCCCGATCGAGGACGTGCTGTTCTTCATCTCCGACGAGAAGTACACGCGCGTGCAGACCGCGACGATCGAGGCGCTGATCCGCAAGCCGATCAAGGAGCTGGTCGACGAGGTCGACCCCGACCTGTTCTGGCAGATCCATCGCTCGACGCTGGTCAACACGCACTGCATCGCGGGCGTCACGCGCGACCTGCGCGGGCGCCAGATCGTCAGCATCAAGGGCAGCAACGAGAAGCTGGAAGTCAGCCGCTCCTACACGCACCTGTTCAAGGGCATGTGAGCGCGCCGGGGCGGCGCCCCGGCTCTCCGATCAACGGCGGATCAGTCCGGCGTGCATCGCCCAGGCGACGCCCCCGGCGATCGCCAGCACCAGCACGACCACGACGACCGGCCACACGCGCCGCGAGGGGCGCGCGGCGGCGTCGCCATCGGCCGCCAGCGCCTCCGGCGCGACTTCGCTCTCCACCGCGCCGATGTCCATGGCGCCGGTCGGCGCGAAGCCGGTGACGAAGGTCGTGTCGGCGGCGTCGTCGCCCGCGCCGCGGCGCAGCAGTTCGGCCTGCGCGGTGACGCGCTCGGCGTCGCTGAGCAGGCCCTCGAGGCGCGCACGGATCTCGCGCTCGCTGAGGTTGCGGTAGCTGCGGACCAGCGTGGCGCGGCCGTCGTTGTTCATTTGAGAGCTCATGCGGCCTCCTGGGGGCGGACGGCTGCGCAGGCGATGAACCATTGCCCGAGCCAGTAGATGGAAAGGTTCCACAAGGTCGGCATCGGGATGCCGCCCACGAACTTGTCGGTGGCGAGGATCGCGTCCGACAACACGAACAACGCGCCGCCGATCGCGACGGTGCGCCAGCGCGCGGCGTCGGGCTGGCCGCGACGCGCGAGCCACACCGACGTCGCCTGCGCGGCCATGGCCGACAGCGCGCACACGTAGACGATCACCGGCGCGCGCAGATCGGCCGGCACGCCGGCCCACAGGCTGGCCAGCACGCTGGCCGCCACGATCGCCCACGCGCCGAATGCCGGCGGGCTGGCGAGGAACCTCACGCGCCGCGTCAGCGCGACGAGGTACGCGGCGTGTCCCAGCAGGAACGCGACCAGGCCGACAAGAAAGCCCTGCACGGGCCACAGCAGCGCGACGTCGCCGGCCAGCGAGAACGCGAGGCCGATGACGATCCACCGCTTGACGAGCCCGTCGTCGCTGCGGCCCAGCGCGGCCCAGGCGATCACGCACAGCGTGGCGAGCGGCTTGAAGGCGAAGTTGAGCCAGGGGCGATCGAGCGCCCAGGGCGCGGAGGCGATCGCCAGCAGCGCGGCGATGGCGCCGACGGCCGGCAGCAGACGCCTTGGGGCGGCGTTCGAGGAATCGGGAAACATGGGCGCGAGTGTCCCCGGGTCGTCTGGATGAGCCGCTCAGGGATTGCCCGTTGACACCCCGATATTGGGGGTCCCTCACCAGACGGCGTGAGCACTACTGCACGGAACGGGCGGGGTCCGGCCCGGATGCCTAGGCAGGTATGCGCAAGCTTGCGTGGGGCGTGCGCGACAGGCGCATCAAGTCGCGGCGGTCGGCGGCGAAGCGGCCGTCTTGGCGGCGATCGACTCGCGCAGCTTGCGCAGGCGTTCGCGCGGATCTTCCTGCGACTTCGCTTCGTTCAGCTTCATCTCGGCGATGAAGCGGCTGGGCACGCCGGCGATCGTCTCGCGGCCCTTCTTGCGGCGTCGCAGCGTGCTCACCGCGAGCGTCTGGCGCGCGCGCGTGATGCCCACGTACATCAGCCGCCGCTCCTCCTCGATGTGGTCGGCGGACTGCTCCTCGGCGTCGGAGCGGAACGGCAGCAGGCCTTCGTTGACGCCCGCGAGCACCACGTGCGGCCACTCGAGGCCCTTGGACGCGTGCAGCGTGGACAGCGTGACCACGTCCTGTTCGTCGCCGCGCTCGGCCAGGCTCAGGATCACGCTGATCGACTGCGCGATCTCGAGCACGCTCTTCTTCTCGCTCTCGAACGTGCCGCCGTCCTCGGTGATCTCGCCACCGCAGCGCTTGGCCACCCAGTCGACGAAGTCGAGCACGTTGCCCCAGCGCGTCTGCGCGGCCTTCTCGGAGTCCTCGTTGTCGTAGAGATGCTTCTCGTAGTCGAGATCCTTGAGCCACTCCAGCAGCATCGGCTTGGCCGCCTCGGCGCCGATCGTCGTCTTCGCCTTGTGCTGGAAGTCGTTCACGGTGCGGCCGAACTCGTGCAGCCCGTCGATGGCCTTGGACTTCAGCGCGGCGCCCAGCGACTCGGCGAACAGCGCCTCGAACATGCTGACTTTCCACTTGCTGGCGAAGTCGCTCAGCGCGCCCAGCGTCGTGTGGCCGATGCCGCGCTTGGGCGTGGTGACGGCGCGCAGGAAGGCCGGATCGTCGTCCTCGTTGACGATCAGCCGCAGCCACGCGCACAGGTCCTTGATCTCGGCGCGGTCGAAGAAGCTCTGGCCGCCCGAGACCTTGTACGGGATCTGCGCGGCGCGCAGCTTCTGCTCGAACACGCGCGACTGGTGGTTGGCGCGGTAAAGCACGGCGAAGTCGGAAAACTTGATGCGCCCGTCGTTGCCGCGCAGCGCCTGGATGCGGGCGACCGCGCGCTCGGCCTCGTGCTCCTCGCCGTCGCACTGCACCACCTGCACGGGTTCGCCGTCGCCGAGATCGCTCCACAGCTTCTTCTGGAAGATCTTCGGGTTCAGCGCGATGACCTCGTTGGCCGCGCGCAGGATCGCGCTGGTGGAGCGGTAGTTCTGCTCCAGCGGGATCACCTTCAGCGTCGGGTATTCGGCGGGCAGGCGCTTGAGGTTGTCGATGGTGGCGCCGCGCCAGCCGTAGATGCTCTGGTCGTCGTCGCCGACCGCCGTGAAGCGCGCGCGCTCCGGCTCGCCCACCAGCTGCTTGAGCAGCTCGTACTGGACGGCGTTGGTGTCCTGGTACTCGTCGATCAGCACGTGCTGGAACAGCTTCTGCCACTTCGCGCGCGCCTCGGCGTCGCGCTGCAGCAGCTTCAGCGGGAAGCCGATGAGGTCGTCGAAGTCGACGGCGCCGTAGGCGAGCAGGCGCTCCTCGTAGAGCTTCATCACCTTGGCGGCGACCTGCTCGTCGGCGTCCCTGGCCACGGACATCGCGGTGTCGCTGGTGATGCCGGTGTTCTTCCACAGGCTGATCGTCCACTGCCACTGGCGCGCCAGCTTGTTGTCGGTGGCGCCGCCGGCGTCCTTCAGCACGCCCAGCACGTCGTCCGAGTCGAGGATGGAGAACTGTTCCTTCAGGCCCAGCCGGGTGCCGTCCTCGCGCAGCATGCGCACGCCCAGCGAGTGGAAGGTGCTGATCGCGAGATCCTTGGCCGCCTTCGCCCCGACGAGCTGCCTGGCGCGCTCGCGCATTTCCTGCGACGCCTTGTTCGTGAACGTGATGGCGGCGATGTTCTTCGGCGCCAGGCCGTGCTGCAGCAGGCGCACGATCTTGTAGGTGATCACGCGCGTCTTGCCCGAGCCCGCGCCGGCCAGCACCAGGCACGGGCTGTCGAGATGGTGCACCGCCTCCATCTGGGCGTTGTTGAGCCCCGACGCGGCGACGGATGCGGCGTGCGGGGAACGGGAATCGGAAGTGGCGGCCATGGGCGGGACGGGAACCTGGGACAGCGAAAGCAGGATGGTCGAAGCGAAGCGCGGCCGCCGCGCTCGGCCGCTCCGGCGCAAGGTCGCGCGCCCCTCGGGGCTGGCAGCGGCGCTCCGCTGGCTGGGGGCTCACGGAACCCGCTCGCCGGACTAGTCGCTCGATCATAGCCAACCCCGTCCCGCCGCCGAGTTCCCGCGGTGTGCTAGAGGCTCGCCAATTGCCTGCTTGGCGCACGGGCGACCCGCGCGCGGCAAGCGGCGGAGAAATCGCCCGATCCGCTCTCCGAAAGGCCCCCATCATGAAGACGCCGCTCATCGCCCTCGCCTTCGCGGCCGCCGCCACGGCCGCCACCGCCCAGCTCGCCGCGCCGATCTCGCCCGGCGCGGGGCCCACCGTGCGCGCGGATCCGTCCGACACGCAACCCGAGCGCGTCCAGCTGCGCGCCGACCGGGAGAAGGTGAAGGCCGACAAGGAGCGGCTGGCCGCCGCCCGCCGGGCGCACGACGACGACGCGATCCGCGCCGGGCAGGCCACGCTGCGCGCCGACATGGCCGCCTGGCACGCCGACCGCGAGCGCCTGGCCGACGCCAACAGCGGCGAGGCCCTCAAGCGCTGAGTGACGCCGGCTGGGCGGACGCCGCGGCGTTCGCAAGCTCGGCCTCAGGTTTCGCGTTCAACGTAGGGAGACTGCATGGCGGCGCGTTGCGTGGCCTCGGTGGTTACCCGAAAATGCCGGACGCACCGTTTCCGGTCGAGCGTTCCTGTGTTTTCTTCATTCGCATGCAAGAAAAAGACGGATGCACGTAAACCGTTCGTGCCCAGGGCTCGTTAATCCGACGTACCCCGCCCATATCCACTTTTTTAAAGGTTCACCATGAAGAAGATCCTCGCCGCCGTCCTGTCGCTCGCCATCGGCGCCACCGCTTTCGCCCAAGGCACCCCGGCCCCGGCCGCCCAGACCGCCACGGCGTCGCCGGACGTCGCTGCGTCGGCCGTCGCGAAGAAGGCCGCCAAGAAGAAGGCCAAGAAGGCGAAGAAGGCTGCCAAGGCCGCTTCCGCTTCGTAATGCCCTCATGTCGCGGCGCGGCCCGCGCCGCTCCGCGACCTGGAATGAAAGAAACCGACACGGTCGCCCGGGTCGGTTTTTTTTTGTCCACGCCTTCTCGAAAGCGGCGCGGGCAGGAAAAAGGGCGCCTGTCATGAGCGCCCTTTTCGTTGCGGACTGCGCGGGCCCGACCCCGCGGCAGTCCTTCCTGTCCCGCCGGTTCAGCCCAGGTTCACCGGGAAGAAGATGCGCTCGCCGTCGCGCCAGATCAGCAGAGCGACGCGCTTGGGCTTGGTCGCCAGGATCGCCTTGACCTCGTCGACCGAGGCCACCGGCTTGCCGTTGACGGCCAACACCACGTCGCCCTGCTGCACGCCGGCCTTGGCGGAGGCGCCGTCGGCGTTCTCCACCACCAGGCCGTTCGCGCCGACCTCGCCCTTCTCGTCGCGATTGAGCGGACGCAGCGCCAGGCCCAGCTTCTCGCCGCCGCTGGCATCGCCGGCACTGGCGATGTCCAGCTTGTCGGTGCTGGCGCCCAGCGTGGCGACGACTGTCTCCAGCTTCTTGTCGCGCCAGACCTCCAGCGTCACCTTCTCGCCCGGACGCGCCAGTCCGACGCGCGAGGACAGCTGGCCCGGCTCCTCGATCGCCTCGCCGTTGACCTTGGTGATGACGTCACCCGAACGCAGGCCCGCCTTGGCCGCGGCGCTGTTGGGCGCCACGGTGGACACGAGCGCGCCGTCCGGGCGCTCGAGGCCGAAGCTCTCGGCCAGATCCTGGCTCAGCGGCTGGATCGACACGCCCAGGCGCGCATGCGTGGCGTGGCCGGTGGCGACGATCTGGTCCTTGATGGCCAGCGCCACGTCGATCGGGATCGCGAAGCTCACGCCCTGGAAGCCGCCGGTGCGGCTGTAGATCTGCGAGTTGATGCCGATGACGTTGCCCGCGGCGTCGAACAGCGGGCCGCCCGAATTGCCCGGGTTCACCGCGGCGTCGGTCTGCAGGAACGGCACGAAGTTCTCGCCGCCCTCGCTGGGCAGCGACCGGCCCTTGGCGCTGAT
>Ga0302311_10004453_pt1 | contig 15074 bp, 15 predicted proteins | sample III_Palsa_N1_3_FD_200449 | JGI IMG/M metagenome (GOLD analysis project Ga0302311, IMG submission 200449) | Peat permafrost microbial communities from Stordalen Mire near Abisko, Sweden - III_Palsa_N1_3 | ecosystem: Environmental > Terrestrial > Soil > Palsa > Peat permafrost | place: Sweden... | reverse complement strand
CAGCGTCGATCAGGGGCCCGCCGGCGGGACGTTGTGGGACGGGCGCGCGCAGTCCGCGCACGATCAGGCGCGAGTGCCGCTGCTGTCCGAATTCGAGATGGCCAATGCCTCCACGGCCGCGGTCGTAGACAAAGTGACGCGTGCGCCCTATGCGGGAGAGTTTCGCAGCGCGTTTGGGGCGAGCGTATTCGATGATCGGAGCCGCGCCTTCAAGGCGGTGCTTCTCGCGCTCGAGACGTTCGAGGAGTCGCCTGCCGACTTCTATCCCTATTCGAGCAAGTACGACGCCGTCCTGAGAGGCACTGCCTCGCTCAGTGCCGCCGAGCAACGCGGCCTTGCGGCGTTCAACGATCCCGCGCGCGGCAATTGCGCACGCTGTCACCCGAGCGCGATGCGCGAGGGCGCATTCCCCCAATTCACGGACTTCGGCTTCGCTGCGCTCGGCGCGCCGCGCAATCCGGCCATTCCCGCGAATGCGGACCGCCGCTACTACGACCTCGGTCTGTGCGGTCCGCTGCGTACGGACCTCGCGGGACGCGCCGAATATTGCGGATTGTTTCGCACGCCGACTCTGCGCAACGTCGCACGCAAGCGCGTCTTTCTGCACAACGGCGTCTTCCATACCCTGGAGGACGTGGTGCGCTTTTACTCGGAGCGCGATACGGCTCCCGAGAAATGGTATCCGCGAGGCGCGAACGGAGCGCCGGTGAAATTCGACGACCTCCCCGCGAAGTACCGCAACAATGTCGACGCAGAGCCTCCCTTCGGCAGGCACCCGGGTGAGCCGCCCGCGTTGAGTGATGCGGACGTGCGGGACATCGTCGCATTCTTGAACGCGCTCAGCGACGGTTATGGACCGGCCGCAGCGCCCGGCGGGGCGCGCGTAGCGGACGAGGCGGAATAACCGGCGATTCCGGGCGAATTTGCCGCTTGACGCATTTCGGGCGCGAGGCGCCATATAGCTGAAGGCGAAAACTGCTACCGCCGGGCGCGGGTCCGAGGCGGCCGCTCAGAGTGCCGAGACCCCGGTGAGCTGAGTGAGGCTTTGCTCGCGCGTGAGGGAGATGAACTCGCGAATGTAAGCCGCCTCGGCTCCGGCATGGGTGGTTGCGGCGTACAGCTCACAGGACAGGCCCGAAGGTCCGATGGGCCGCGAGACGACGTAGCCGCGCTCGATGTAGTTACCGACGGTCCACGAGGGCAGAGCGGCAATGCCACGGCCGCTCGCGACCAGCTGCAGGATCGCGACGGTAAGCTCGGCCGTGCGGCGTTTGGGGTTCACGCCCGCCGGCATCAGGCAGTGCTTCATCACATCCAGCATCTCGTCGGGCACCGGATAGGTGATGAGCGTCTGGTTCGCGAAATCGCACGCTTCGAGCCAGCTCTTCGCGGCGAGCGGATGCCTCGGACTCATGAGCGCGACGCTTTGGTAGCGAAACAGCGGGCTGAACGTAACGTGCGGGTGCGGCGGCGGCCGGTCGTGAATCACCGCGAGCTCGGCCTCTCCGCGCTCCAGCAGAGGCAGGGGGTCGACGACGAACCCCGAGATGATGTCGAGCTCGACCTCGGGCCAGAGCGATCGATAGGAATCCATCGCCGGCATGAGCCAATCGAAACAATTATGGCACTGCACCGTGACGCGCAGCGGTCCTGCATGTCCTTGCGCCAGGCGGGCCACGTCACGCCCTGCCTCGGCGACCAAGGGTAAGACCTGGCGGGCGAGGGTGAGGAGGCGCTGTCCGATGGCCGTGAAACGCAGCGGGCGGATGTTCTTCTCGACCAGCGCCGCACCATAGTGACTCTCCAGGGCCTTGAGCTGGTGCGAGAGCGCGGACTGCGTCAGGCACAGGCGCTCAGCGGCCTTGGACAGGCTCCCGCACTCGGCGAGCGCCAGAAGCGTTTCCATGTGTCTGAATTCCAGCGCCGTGGTCGCCATGCACTTACTCCAGCAGCGGCGTGAACTTCGGGTCCGCGGCGGCCATGGCGCGCCGATACGCCGGGCGCTCTGCGATGCGCTTGAGATACTTTCGAGTATGCGGCGACGCCGATAAGTCGCGCGGCACGAAGGCGCGCATGGTGGTCAGCGGGAACAACATGATGATGTCGGCCGCCGTGAATTGATCGCCCGCGAAATAGGGCACCTGCGCGAGGCGATTTTCCACCAGGGTATATGCCCGCTCGCTGCGGTCGCGCAGCGCACGAATGAACTCGTCCCGGCCATCGACACCCAAACGTTGGGCGACCAGGTCGAGCATGCTGCTCGGCATGAGTGAGCCGTTGGCGAAGTGGAACCAGAACAGATATTGGGCAAATTCCGGCCGGTCGGGGCCGACGGCGAGCCGGCCGCCCCCATGCTTGGCGATGACGTACTCGATGATGGCACCCGATTCGCCGAGGGTGAGATCGCCGTCGGTGATCACGGGTGCCGTGCCGAACGGCGTCAGCGCGCGGTATTCGGGCGGCGCAAACTGGGTTTTCGGATCGCGCTCGTAGCGGATCAAACGATAGGGGATCGCGAGCTCCTCGCAGAGCCAGACGATGCGATCCGATTGGGAAATGCCAAGGTGATGGACGGTGATCATGGGGTCCTCCGTTGGATCGTCTCGATCAGATGGGGTCGTCGATGGACTTCGCGAGCGGCGTGAAAAGCTGCGCTCCACCCGCCGTCATATACCAGCAATCCTCGAGGCGCACCCCGAATTCCCCAGGAATGTAGATGCCGGGCTCGTCGGAGAAGCACATGCCGAACTCGAGCGGGGTCGAGTCTCCGTGAACGAGATAAGCCGGCTCGTGACCGTCGAGGCCGATTCCGTGGCCGGTGCGGTGGGAAAGCCCCGGAAGCTTGTAGCCCGGCCCGTAGCCCTCGATCTCGTAATAGCTGCGCACCGCGTCGTCGAGCTCGCCGGCCGCGATTCCGATCTTTGCCGTCTCGAGCGCGATCTCCTGACCGCGTCGGACGGTGCTCCAGATCTTTCGCTGCCGCTTGTTCGGCTCGCCGTAAACCCAGGTGCGCGAGATGTCGGATTGATAGCCCTCCACGGTGCAGCCGCAATCCATGAGGATGATCGAGCCATCGCCCACGGTCTGGGGCTCCAATGATCCGTGCGGATAGGCCGAGGCCTCATTCAACAAAACGAGTGCAAACTCCGGTGATCCTCCCAAGGCGACGGTCGTGTCGTTCATGAGCGTACTGAGATCCGCCTCGCTCATGCCGCGCTCGACGTGCCCGTGCACGTAGCGCAGAGCGGCGATGGTCACGTCGTTCGCGGTCTGCATCAGCGCGAGCTCGGCGGGCGATTTGATCATGCGGCAAGCGCGAATCAACGGATCGCCCGACACGATCTCATAGCCGCTCGCTGCCTTGCGCACGCCATCGACGATGAAGAACCGCACGGTCGGCTCCACGGCGACGGGACCCGCCCGCACGCCGAGGTCGCGCAGTCCCTGGACGATGGCGGCGAAGGGATTGTCGGATTCGTTCCAGGGCCGCACGTCGCCGCCGACCAGCAACGTCTCACGCACCGAGGGCTCCTCGAAGGCCGGGGTCACGATGAGCACCTCGCCGCGCGCGGGAATGACGGCAGCGGTGGTGCGCTCGGATCGATGCCAGCGAATGCCGGTGAAGTACTCGAGCGATGCGCCCGATTCGATCAGCAGCGCGCCGATCTTGCGCTGCTCCATGAGTGCCTGCACCTTGGCGATGCGGGCACGCCGCTCGGCGGCCGAGATGGGATGCGCGCTGCCGGTAATCGGCCGCAGCGCGGATGCGGGCGGAGCCACCGCCGCGGGTGCGGGGGGAGCCATGGCCGCGGGCTCGCGCGCCCCGGCGCGTCGGGTCGCGCCCGCGGCGATCACCGTGCAGGCGCAGACGCCCTTGAGAAATACACGGCGGCTGGGGCGGATCATCGGGCTCTCGCGGCGAGGATCTCCCGCGCGAGCCCCGCATAGTCTCCGTTGAAATGGTGGCCGCCCGGGAGCTTCACGATCTGCACCTTGTTCGCATCGAGCTTCGGGCAGAGTGATTCATTGTCGCCGTCTCCGTAAATGCAAAGCACCGGAATGCCGGTAATGTGGTTCACTTCTGGCAGGGTCGCCGGTCCTGAATTATCGTTCGAAATCCAGTTGCTCATGTGAAATTCGAATACCGCATGCTCGGACATCCCCATGAGCACCGCGAGCGCGATGCGTGCGCGGGTCGCCGGGGCGAGGCGATTCACTGCGAACGGCAACACGTCCGCCCCTTGCGAGTAACCGATGAGGAGCACCCGTTGCCTGCCGAAATGGCCGAGGTAATAGCGGATCATGCGATCGATGTCGGAGGCGATGCCTTGCGGGGTGCGCGCGCTCCAGAAATAGCGCAGCGAGTCGAGTCCCGCGACCGGAATGCCATGTTCGGCAAGTGCCTGTGCAACCTCCTTGTCGAGGCCCGCCCACCCCCCATCGCCCGAGAGAATGATGGCGAGCAGGTCCGTGGGCGGCGCCCCGGTGCGGGCAGGCACCTCGACGAGGGGCAGGTTGCCGAGGGCGACAGGCGCGAGCGGAGCGATATCCCGCGCAGTGCGCTCGACCAGGGTATCGAAAGCGGCGAGGAGGGAGGGCCACCAGCGGCTCGAGCTCTCGAGGCGACCGCCGACCTCGGGCAACGCGACGACGGCCGCACCGGACATGTGCGCGGTGAATTCGCGAATTACGCCCGCACCGCACTCGCCCTGATGCTCGCCTTGCAGCGTCACCCAGGGATCCTCGAGCTGCGCCGCCGGTAGATAGCGCAGCTGCTGATCGGCCGCGCGCTCGGACTCGAGAGCCCCCCCCTTGCATAGGGGCTTTCGCAAGCTCGCGGCGGGGCAAAAGCCCGCGGTGATCGCGCCCGCGAAGGTGTGCATGGGAGCCTGGGCGAGAGCCGCGTAGGCAAGATTCGCGCCTGCGCCGTAGCCCACCAGCAGCGGCGCTCGATAGATCGGCAAATGATAGTAGGCCTGGATGAAATGGCTCAGGTTCTCGAGATCCCCGTCGGGGAATACGCAGTCCGCGGGGTCAGCCTCGAGAGCCGCATCGAATTTCGACACATCGATCACGGCCACCATCGCGCCATGGCGCGCGAGCTCGAAGGCAAGGTCCGCGCCCGCGTTCGCCCCGCCCTCGCCGGCGAGCAGCAGCACCATGCTTCGCGGCGTGCCCTTGGGCGCAATCACGGCGACATTCTGAAATCGGCCGTGGCTGATGTGATCAGGCAGGCCGAGCGGCGCGGTTACGGTGGCGGCCACGGCGCACAGCACCCGTAGGACGCCGGTTGCGAGAGCCAGAACTGCGACGGCGCGCGGCGCGCGGCGGGACTTCACGCGCGGTCGTGCCGCGACCACGGCTCAGATCGCTCCGGTGCGTTTCAACACCGTGTAGCGCTTGACGAGCTCGACGCCGAGCAATCGCGGCTCGCAATCGATGAGCACGGCCCCGCCGCCTGCCAGACGCCGCAGCATGTCGCGCCGCTTTTGCTCGTAGTCGAGCGCAGCCGCGACCTCGAACACGGATTCAGGCCGCGACAGCGGTTGTGAGGCGATGGCACCGACGATTTGCTCGCGCAGATTCGCGATCACGACCACATGCCTGGATCGCAGCAGGCGCAAGGCGGCGAGAAGCTCGACCGAGTCCTCGTCACGGCAGTTGGTGATGAGCACGATCAAGCCGCGCTTGCGATGCCGGCGCATCACGTCGGCGGCGGTGTCGAGGTAATCGGAGAAAATGGCCGAGGGCTCCACGTCGCCTAGCCCGGCCATGAGCTCATTCAGGGTTTGCCGGCCCTTGCGCGGCGCGAAGCGCTTTTCCTGACCGGCCGCAGTGCCGAAGGTCATCGCGCCCACTGCATCTCCGGACGCGAGCGCGACGAAGGTCAGGAGCATGAGCGCATCGAGGGACTGATCGAAGTGGCTCGCGCCGATGCCCGATTGCGTGTCATCCGCGCGCATGCGGCGCCCGCAATCGAGCAGGAACAGCACGCTCTGGTCGCGCTCATCCTGGAAGACTCGCGTGATGGGGCGTCCGTGCTTGAGCGTTGCCTTCCAGTCGATGTGACGCACCGGATCGCCCGCGCGATATTCGGTGAGCTGGTCGAAGTCCGTGCCCTGTCCGCGGCGGCGGACGTTCTTGATGCCGAGCTCGGCGAGGCGTCGATCGGTCGCGAGCCAGGCGAGCGAGGCCTGGCGCTTGAAATCCGGGAAGACGCGGCGGGACTCGCGCGCTCCGATGCGCAGATTGTAATCGAGGAGCCCGAGGATCGAGCGCAGCCGCAGCTGCCCGCCGTCGAAGGACTTCAGGCCGCGTGCCGTGGGCGTCAGCCTGAACTCGAGCGTCTCGCGCTCACCCGGCCCCACGGCGAAGCGCAGCGGCATCGCGGGAATTTCGAGACTCGGATCCGCGAGCTCGAAATAGCGCCCGCGGCGCGTGCGCGGTCCGGGATTCGCAAGGCTCACTTGCACGCCGACCGGCGCGCCGACCGCGAATGCATGCGGCAAGCGCCGGGTCAGCGTGAGCGGCGCTCGCAGCCAGGACATCCAGCTGAGCCGCGCGTCGACGGCCAGAAGCCCCAGCAACCCGGCGCCAAGCCCCCCCGCCACGAGCGCGATCGTGCCCGGCGTCAGCGCGCTGAAGCGCAGAGCGATCAGCGCGGCGCCCGCGCAGCCGAGCAGCGCGGTCAGGGCGCGGGACGGCAGTACGGAGGCGAGGAACGGCTTCACAGACGCGGTGCCGCCGTCGCCTCGAGAATCCCCGTCAATACATCGTCCGGCTTGCGGCCGTCGAGCTGGGCGTCGGCGGAGAGCGCGATGCGGTGGCGAAGCGCCGCGAGTGCCACACCTTTGACGTCGTCCGGCGTGACGAAAGAGCGGGCGGCGAGCAGCGCAGCGGCCTTCGCCGCGCGCACCAGCGCGATCGGGCCGCGTGAGCCGGCGCCGATCGCGATACCCGGCCAGTCGCGGGTCGCGCGCGCGATGCGCACCGCATAATCGACCACCGCCGCGTCGACCCGCTGCCGGGCGGCGAGGGTTTGTAGAGCGAGGATGGCGCGATCGCTGAGCACGGGGGCGACCTGGGAGAGCGGCAGCTGATCGCCGGTCTGATCGGTCGTGGTGCGCGTGACGATGTCCACTTCCTCGCTCTCGGTGGGGTACCGCATGTCGATCTTTAGAAGGAACCGGTCGAGCTGTGCCTCGGGCAGCGGGTACGTTCCTTCGGTGTCGAGGGGATTTTGGGTCGCCAGCACCATGAACGGGCGCGGCAGCAGCAAGCTCTCTCCCTCGAGACTCACTTGGTGCTCCTGCATGACCTCGAGGAGCGCGCTCTGCGTCTTTGCCGGGGCTCTGTTGATCTCATCGGCGAGGAGGATATTGGTGAATACCGGCCCGCGCACCACGCGCATCGCGTGCGTCTCCGGGTCGAGCACCGCATGGCCGGTGATGTCGGACGGCATCAAGTCGGGAGTGAACTGGATGCGCGCCACCTTGAGCGACACGGCCTGAGCGAGGGCACGTACCAGCAATGTCTTGCCGAGCCCGGGTACGCCCTCGATGAGCACATGCCCCGCCACTAGCAGAGCGATCAAGGTCTGATCCACGGTCGCCGCTTGCCCCACCAGCGCGCGGGCGATCTGAGTACGCAGCTTGCCAAGCAGGTCGCCTGCGCGCGCGATGGCGGGAGATTCGTCGATCATGCGAGTGGCCTTTGGTGATCCGAGTGCATTCTAAGCAAGATTCGCCGGCAGACTTCCATCAACGTGATGGCGGCGCGCTCCTCGTTGAGCCGCCGCGGAGCGACTTCGGCGCGCGCGGTGCGGATGGCGGCGGCATCGAGGCCCGTAAAAGCCGCCAGGCGCTCCGCTCTCTGCGCGGCATCGAGCGCGCCATAACCGGCGATGTGCCGGGCCGCCGCCTCGTCCAGGGATCGCCGCGCCGAGGTCCTCAGACCTTCGAGGTTGCGCGTGCGCCAGGCGAAGCGCGCGTTCGCTCGAATTTGCTCGGCCAGCGAACGGCGCACAGCAGTCGGCAGCGGCACCGGCGGACCGAAGCGCGGCGCGTGGCGCCAGGCGAGAGCGATGAGCGCCGCGAGTAAGAAGACAATTCCGGGGGCGGCAAGCCGCCACAGCAACGCCGGTAACGGCTCGGCCGTCGCGGGGTGAAAGATGAGCAGCGTGTCGTCATGGCGCAGACCCGCCGCCGCGGCGAACATTTCCGCATGATCGGCACGCTTCAACATCGCATTGCTCAGCACCCCGGCAGGCTCGAGGACGGTGACCTCGCCGAAGCCGACGGCCGTGCGAATGACGTGCATGCCTCGATCGTCCGACAGCGACCAGGCCGGAGCTCGGTCGCCGTCGAAGGCGAGCGTCGGACCAGCATCGCACACCCGGAACGACTGACCCGTCGGCGTGCCGTCGGCGTGAACCGCCATGAGCGGGCAGTCGGAGCCCGACTCCGCCGTGGAGTGCACGGGAGCCGGCGCTGCGGGAGTTGAACCTGTCGGTGGTGCCGGCGCTACGGGAGCTGAATCCGCCCGTGGTGCCGGCGCGGGTTCAGCCGATGCATGCGCGCGCTTGATGCCGCTCCACGCCTTCAGCGCTGGATACGAGTCGAGCAGCACGGGGCTGATCACCAGGCGACCGCCCGACTCGACCCAGTTCTCGAGCGCTTCGACAGGCGGACGCGTCAGTTTATCGCCCGGCTCCTCGAAAACCAGCACCGCCTCGGGGGCCAGCCCGCGCACGGTCGAGATCTCTCGAGTATGAATGCCGAGATCGGCGGCGAATTGCTCGAGAGCGTAATAGGGATTGCGCAGTGCCTCGCCCTTCGGGGGTGTGGGCACCGTAATGGTTTCCCAATGGAGATGAAAGGCGATCCAGGTCGCGAGTGCCGCGAGCAGCGCGAACATTCCGAGGTTGCGTGCGAGGTTCGGGTTCACGGCGCGGCGCCTTCGAGCGATTCGGAAAAGCCCCGGCAGAGCGCGGCGATCGGCTTAGCGCTAACCGACTCTCCCGCATACACGGCGCGCTGCCAGAGCGCGACGAGGTCTGCGAAATAAGCCGCTCGAGGCGGATCGAGCGTCGCATTGACCGCGCGCAGCGCCTCGCCCTCGGTGGCCGAGGCCGCGATGGCGATGCCATGGCGGTGCACGGCCCGGGAAAGCGCGCCGCGATAGAGCAGCGAAAGCGCGTCGCGCTCGCGTCCCGCCGCGAGAAGCTCCAAGGCTGCCGCGCCGATATTCTCGGGCAGGGACTCGGGGCGGATGTCGAGGCCGTGCAGGCTCTCGACCCCGTGCTCCGGGGGCATGGTGAGGGGGGGGCGTTCTCGGAGCATCCGGATCCCCCACACCACGGCGACCGCCACACAGAGCGCGCCGACGATCCAGAGCAGCAGGCTGGAGGATTGCGCCAGAAAATCAAAAAAGAGCGTCAGCCAGCGGGGTGCTTGCGCGGCCTGCGCGGTCTTCGCGTCATTCGACTGGTTCCAGCGCAGCGTCCGCAAGGTCTTCTCTCCGCCGAGATTCGGATCCGCCCGCAGCTTTACCGCCGCGCCGCGGATCTCGTCGCGGCTCAAGTACGTCCCGATGGGGGCCGCGATCGGCGCAGCGTTCGGCGCAGCGTTCGGCGGAGCGTTCGGCTCAGCGTTCGGCTCAGCGCTCGCGGGCGCGGCGGGCGCTGCGGAGAGCGCCGCCCGGGCGCCGCTCGCGAGACCGAGCGCGAGACAGAAGGCGAGACACGCGGAGAGATACGCCGCGAGCCATTCAGCGCGCAAACGCACGTCGAAACTCCTGCTCGATGTCCCACGCCTCGAGCTCGACGCGTCGATTGAGATATAGGCCGAACCCGGCGGCCACATAGAACGGTTCCAAGAACGCGACGGCGAGGACATAGGCGATCGAGGAGACGAGCCCGGCTCGGGCGGCCGCCGTCAGCCAACTGCTCTCGAACCCAAAGACATGCGGCGCAAGCAGGACGCGAAGAATGAGCACGCTCGAGTACAGGGCCAGCTCCGCGTTCGCGAACGCGAGCGTCATGGCACGCGCGACGCCGCGATGGCGGAGGGTCAGCTGCCTCACGCGCTCGCGCTGCGCGCGCCCGGCGAGTCCCTCGAGCTGCACGATGGGCAGCTTGAAGGAGCGCGAGGCGCTCAAGCGCATGAGGAAAAGGGTGAGCAGATTCGGACGCAGGACTCGCTCGCGCGCAGCCCACAGATCCGCGAGTCCGGTGGATTCGCCGAAGAGCGCTCGCGACAACGCGAACAAGACGGCGCGGTCCAGCCAGGGCTTCGCGAGCCACACGAGCAGGGCGGGCAGCCAGGGCTCGAGGGGGTAGGTCGCGAGGCACACCAGGAACGTCGGCACCGCCACGGCGAGATAGCAGGCATAGACCGACCGTATTCTGAAGTGCAGGAGCTGAACCCCAAGATCGCAGCCCTCCCACATGGAGCGCGGGCGGAGCGTGAGAGCAATGGCATCAATCTGCATAAGGGCGGCGCAGGAAGAACAGAGTTACCAGGATCCAGCAGGCGGCGGCGCCGGAGTACTTTGCCGTCGGCGTGATCCACGCCGCGGACGACCAGAAAGCCTCGAGCGCCGCAGCGACGACCAGCATCACCGCGGAGCCGAACACGATGATGCTCGTGTCCTTGGCGGCGAGCTCGAGTGCCGCCGTGCGCCGCAGACGCCCGGGCAGCAGTACCGCGCGGCCCATCCGCAGGCCGGCCGCGCCGCAGAGCACGATGGCGGTCAGCTCGAACGCGGAATGAGTGGCGACGAACGGGAAGAACGTGCCGCCGAAGCCGGCGGAAGCCACGTATCCCGCGATCGCGCCGCCGAAGGCACCGTTCATGGCGATGAAGTACACGCTGCCGACGCCGAACAAGATCCCCGTCGCGTAGCATTGAAAGGCGATGCCGATGTTGTTCATGATGTAGAAGCCGAACATCATCCAGTTGCTGCCCGCATCGCGCAGCCGTCCGAGCACCGCGTTCGAAGGGTCGTACATCTTCTCGAATCTCGCCGCCGTGCTGCCGTCGACGATCGACAAGATGAGGTCCGGCTTGTGATATACGGCGAGTCCGAGGGCGATCGCCGGTCCCAGAGCCAAGAGCGCAGAGAGCGCGACGTAGCCGCGATGCGCGCGCACCATCGCGGGAAAGCGATTGAGGAGGACTCGCGCAATCCGCGCGATACCGAAATCGCTTTGCCGGTATACGATCTGATGAGCACGTGCAGTGACGATCGAGAGCCGCTCGATGATGGAGGAGGGAAAGCCGCGCGCCTCGGCGAGCGCAAGATGCTCGCAGCACGTCCGATAGAGTGCGAGGAATCGCTGCGGATCGAGCTTGCGCTCCGGGAGCCCGATGGCTTGCTCGAGCTCGGCCCACAAGGCCTCGTGTGCGGTCTGGAATTCGAGCGCAGTCATGGCGCTCGGGACCCGGCGGATGCGGGCGCCCCGCGCTCGCCGTGCAGCCAGCGGGCAACGCCCACCAGCCGGGCGGTGAGCGAGAGGCGGGGGGGCGCGTCCGCCACGGCGGCCGAAGCGAGCTCGGCGATCTCCTCGGCGCGTTGCGGGGTGAGACGTCCGACCCGAAATCCGAACGCCATGATGGCGATTTGCTGGCGCCTGGACAGGGCGATCGGCGGGGGCAGGGGATTGGCATCGGCGAGCGAGCCTGCCGGCTGTACGTCGTAGCGGTAGGCAACGACCGTCCCGCCCGCAAGGTCGCCGATGCGGCGAGAGTCGCCGCGCGACAGGATGGTGACGATCCCTAATGCGTAGAAGAGCGGCAGGAAATCGACGACCCGCATGAGGTTACGGATCAGGCAGCCAGCCGGGGTGATCGGCAGGCCGTTTGCCATGAGCACGACGAGGCCCATGATGCGCTTGCCGGGGGTGGCGGCGCCCGGGGTCAGCTCGAAGATCACGGGATAGAGCCAGTTCAGCACGAAGAGGAAGATGTAGAAGAGGCCGCTGCCGAAACGGCCGCCGGCGGCGAGCACACTGGCGCAGATCATCAGAAAGAGCACGCGGATCGCCGCGTCGATCAGGAAGGCCGTGGCGCGCACCGCAAAGCCGGCGGGGCGTATCGAGATCGCTATACCCTCCGGGGTCTCCGCAGTGAGGATGGTGTCGATCGGCGGATTCAAGCCCGGATGACGATGGTGTCGGCGATGTAGTCGTGGCAGCAGCGCCGCTTCTCGCCGAAGATCATGCAGGTATCGACCAGAGGATAGAAACCGCCGACGAACGGCACGAACACGAGCACCATCGTGACCAACTGGTTGACCACATTTCGCAGCCAGAAGATCCGAGCCAGGCTCGCGCGGGACCCGTCGGTGCGCGCGACCTTGATGCCCATCAGCTTCTTGCCGATGGTCTGCGCGTCGCGGTAGACGAGCACGATGGTGACGACCAGGAGCGCGAGATAGACGAGCCCGCCGACATACAGGAAAACGCCCGCACCCACCATGGCGGACAGCCACAGGGCCGGGAAGTTGCGCATGTTGGCGCCTGTATGAAACATCGTGCTGAAGAGAATCCAGTAGAGCGGGATCAACGGCACGCTGAACATCACGAAGTCGAGAAACACCGCACCCAGACGCGACAGGCGCGTAGCCTTCTCGAAGGGGGTATCGGTCGAGGCTATGTCGGCCACGACGCTCTGCGGCGGGGCGTAGTTATTAGGTGTCGACACGGTCTGCTCCTTGCGACTCGACCTCACAGCTATCATAACGCGGCCCATCCGCGCGCGGTTTCTTTTTGAGCCGGGGCGTCGCTCAGCGGCGACGGTCCGGATAGGCGTCGATCTCGCTCAGCATCTCCGGGCCTCCCAGCGCCTGCATTTGACCCAGGATCCAGTCCCGCCGCTGCAGGACATAATGCGAGGGCGCCGCCACTGAGTAACGCTCGGGATTCGGCAGCACGGCGGCGAGAATGGCGGCATCGCTGCGCGACAGCCGCGAGGCCGGACGGTGGAAGAACCGTTCGGAGGCCGCTTCGGCGCCGTAGGTGCCGCCGCCGAACTCCGCGATATTCAGATAGATCTCGAGGATGCGGCGCTTCGGCCAGAATCCCTCGATGAGCAGCGTGAAGTACGCCTCGAGGGCCTTGCGGAAATAGCTGCGGCCGGACCAAAGATACAAATTCTTCGCCACTTGCTGGCTGATGGTGCTTGCCCCGCGGACGCGATGGCTGTGCTGGTTGAGCTCATAAGCCTTCTCGATGGCCTCGACGTCGAACCCCCAGTGCTCGGGGAATTTCTGATCCTCGGAGGCGACCACCGCGAGCGGCAGATTGGGCGAGATGCGCGAGAGGTCCACCCACATGTGCCGGAACACGTAGCTCCGGTCGTGGGTGACCCACGCCTCGATCCGTCTCTGCGCCATGAACGCGCTGTAGGGCGGATCGATCCATCGCAGGAGCGCCACCGATAGGACCGAGAGCCCCAGGAGCAGCAGCACGAGCCACGCAAGCCCGCGCCAGAGACGGCCCAGGAACGTCTTGCCGCGCGCCAACTCGTCCGGTCCGGCGTGCCGCGGCTACTTCTTGCCGGCCTTCTTCTCTGCGCGGTGCACGCGGGTCATGGTCACGGCCTCGAGCGGAACGTCCTGATGGCCGTGAACCCGGCCCGTCTTGACGGCCGCGATCTTGTCGACCACGTCCATTCCCTCGACCACCCGGCCGAACACCGCATAGCCGAAGTTGCCGCGCGTGTGATCGAGGAACTCGTTGTCCTTGAGATTCACGAAGAACTGCGAGGTGGCGCTATTGACGTCGTTGGTGCGCGCCATGGAGAGCGTTCCGCGCGCGTTCTTCAGGCCGTTGTCCGCCTCGTTCTTGATGGGGGGGTGGGTGCGCTTCTGGGACATGTCCTCGGTGAAGCCGCCGCCTTGGATCACGAATCCGGGGACGATGCGATGAAAGGTCGTGCCGTCGAAAAAGCCCTCGTCGATGTACTTCAAGAAGTTGGCGACGCTGACCGGAGCCTCCTTCTCGTGCAGCTCGACGGTGAAGCTACCCAGGGTTGTATCGAAGTGGATCATGTGCGTTCCTTGAGGGGCGATGGAAGGGTTCCCCGCGTAACGCGAGGAAGGCCGGAGTAATCGGAATGACTGTCGACGGCGGCGAAGCCACGGCTCGGCGGGAGCCGCGCGACCGCGAGCTGTTGCGTGCTGCCGTGCTCGAGCAAAAGCCATCCGTCGCGGGTCAAATGCGAGGGGGCTGCGAAGACGATCGCCTCGAGCGCATCGAGTCCCTCGGGCCCCGCGACGAGCGCGAGCGCCGGCTCGGCCGCGAGTGCGCCGAGGGCGGGATCGCCGTGCGCGATGTAAGGCGGATTTGCGACCACCACCTCGAAACGCTCATCCGGGACGGCGTCGAACCAGGATCCCAGTCGAAAGTTCACGTTGGACAGCCCAAGGGCACGCGCGTTCTCTCGCGCGACCCCGAGCGCGTCCGGCGACACATCGACGCCAACGACGCGGGCGAGCGGCCGCTCGGAAGCGATCGCGAGCGCGACCGCGCCGCTGCCTGTGCCCAGATCGAGCACGGCGCATTGCATGGACTTCGACACGTGCCTCAACGCGACCTCGACCAGGATTTCCGTCTCGTGCCGCGGCACCAGTACGGCGGGCGTGATCTTGAGCGGCAGCGACCAGAACTCCCGGAGGCCGGTGAGGTAGGCCACCGGCATGCCGCTTCGGCGCCGCTCGATCAGATCTCGATACGTCTGCAGGGCATCCTCGGGCAGGGGGTCGGAGCCACGCGCGATGAGCGCCGAGCGTCCGACGCCGAGCACGGTGCTCAAGAGCACTTCGGCATCGAGCTGCGGCGAGCCGCTGTGGGCGGCGAGCGAGCGGACGGCCTGTCTCAAGGCGAATTCGACCGTGCTCGGATCGTGAGATCGATTCCATTCGAAGGGCGGCGCTTTCATCGGGCTGCTCATGGGTCCGGCGGGCTGCTCATTCGACCTGGCTTGCCAGCTCTTCCGCCTGGTATTCCTGATTCAGCGCTCCGATGAGCTCGTCGAGATTGCCGTTCATGACGTCGTCGAGCTTGTAGAGCG
>Ga0302311_10004451_pt1 | contig 15075 bp, 10 predicted proteins | sample III_Palsa_N1_3_FD_200449 | JGI IMG/M metagenome (GOLD analysis project Ga0302311, IMG submission 200449) | Peat permafrost microbial communities from Stordalen Mire near Abisko, Sweden - III_Palsa_N1_3 | ecosystem: Environmental > Terrestrial > Soil > Palsa > Peat permafrost | place: Sweden... | reverse complement strand
AGCCCGGCCGCCACGGCGTCCGAGAATCCAAGGGGGGGACTCCCGCCTCGTGTCGAGACGTAGCGCATGGCCCGCCGCGCGTTACACCTTGTCGAGCCCGAACGCGGCGTGGGCGACGCGGACGGCCTCGTCGGCGCGGTCCAGGTCCACCACGACGGAAATCTTGATCTCCGAGGTGCTGATGAGGTCGATGTTGATGCCCGCGTCGGCCAGGGCCTGGAAGAGCGTCGCGGCGACGCCGCTGTGGGTCTTCATGCCGACGCCGACGACAGAGAGCTTGGCGATGTGCTCGTGCACGGCCACCTGGCCCCCACCGATCTCGTCGAGCACGGGCTCCAGCGCCTTGACAGCGCGGCCCGTGTCGGCCTGCGGCACCGTGAAGGTCAGGTTGGCGATGCCATGGCGGCCGACGTTCTGGACGATCATGTCCACGACGACGTTCGCGTTGGCCAGCCCGCGGAACACCTTCGCGGCGGAGCCGGGTTTGTCGAGGATGTTGCTGACGATGACCTTGGCCTGGTCCTTGTCGGCGGCGATGCCGCGGACGACGACCTGTTCCATGTATGCAACTTCTTCTTTCACGAGTGTTCCTGGATTGTGGTTGAACGAGGAGCGGACTTCAAAGACGACGCCGTACTTCTTGGCGAATTCCACCGAACGGGACTGCATCACCTTCGAGCCCGAGGACGCAAGCTCCAGCATCTCGTCGTAGGAGATCTCCGGGAGCTTGCGGGCGTCCTTGACCACCCGCGGGTCGGCCGTGAACACGCCGTCGACGTCCGTGTAGATCTCGCAGCGGTCTGCCTTGAGGGCCGCCGCCAGGGCCACCGCGGTCAGGTCCGAGCCCCCGCGCCCGAGGGTCGTGATCTGCCCCTCCTCGTCGATCCCCTGGAATCCGGCGACGATGACCACCCTGCCCTCCTTCAGGTCCTTTATGACCGGCTTCGGGTTGACCATCTTGATCTTGGCCTTCGTGTGCACCTTGTCGGTGAAGATCCCGGCCTGGGCGCCCGTGTAGCTGACGGCGTCGACGCCGGTCCCGTGGAGGGCCATGGCCATGAGCGCGATCGTCTCCTGCTCGCCGATCGACAGCAGCTGGTCGAGCTCGCGCTCACTCGGCTCCGCGCACACCGACTTGGCGCGCGCGATCAGCTCGTTCGTGACCCCGGCCCGGGCCGACAGGACGACGACGACCTCGTTGCCCTCCTCGCGGGCCGCCTTGATGCGCGCCGCGACGTTCTTGATCCTGTCGACGTCGCCGACCGAGGTGCCGCCGTATTTCTGGACGATTCTGGGCATGGTGTGTTTAAAGGGGTCTTGGGTCAGTCGCCGAGGTCGCCGATGCGCAGGAGCAGCGGCGCCTCGCGCACGCTGCCCAGTGCCGACAGGGCCCGCATGGCCACGCGCATCGAGCGCTCGTCGCTCTCGTGGGTGGTGAGGATGAGCGAGGCCAGCCCCGCCTTCTCGGAGGGGCCCTGGATGACGCTTGCGATGCTCATGTGGTTCCTGGCCATGATGGTGGCGACGCGGGCGAGCACACCGGGTCGGTCGGCAACCGTCAACCTGACGTAATACCGGCCCCGGATGCGCTCGGGGGGCGCGAGCCGCGTCCCCTTGGAGGCCGGCAGCGCGTCCTCGCCCATGAGGTGGGCGCCCTTGCCGTGGATCAGGAGCGAGACCGCGTCCGCGATGTCGCTGATGACGGCGCTCGCCGTGGCGTCCTGCCCGGCGCCCCGGCCGATGTAGACGGTCGTCCCGACGACGTCACCGGTGACCGAGATCGCGTTGAAGACCCCGCTCACCCGGGCCAGCACGCTGTCCTCGGGCAGCAGCGTGGGCTGCACCCGGACGCTGATCTCGTTGGTCGTGAAGTCGCGCGTGATGATCCCGAGCAGCTTGATGCCGTAGCCTAGCGCCGCGGCGTTCTTGAAGTCGGCAGGCGTGATGCGCTCGATGCCCTCGACGATCATCTGCTCGGGCCGCACCCAGACGCCGTGGGCGAGCCAGGCGAGGATGGAGGCCTTGTGCGCCGTGTCCCAGCCCTCGACATCCAGGGACTCCTGCTCCTCGGCGTAGCCGAGCAGCTTGGCCTCCTTCAGCACGCTCGCATAGGGCGTGTCGAGCTCCTCCATCTTGGTCAGGATGTAGTTGCAGGTGCCGTTCAGGATGCCGTAGATGCGCGGGAAGCGGTTGGCGACGAGGCCCTCCCTGACCGCCTTGATGATCGGGATGCCGCCGGCGACGCTGGCCTCGAAGAGGAAATGGCCGCCATGCCTGCGGGCGGCCGCGAAGATCTCGGCGCCGTGCGCGCAGATGAGGGCCTTGTTCGCGGAGACGACGATCTTTCCGCGGGCGAGCGCCTCAAGGGTGACCCTGCGCGCCATCTCCGTGCCGCCCATCAGCTCGCAGACGATGTGGATGTCCGGGTCGGTCGCGACCCCCAGCGCGTCCGTCGTCAGGCGCGAGGCCGGGATCTTGACGCCGCGGGCCTTGCGCGGATTGCGGACCGCGGCGCGCTTGAGGACGATCCGGGCGCCGAGCCGCGCCTCGAGGTCCTCGCGAAGGCGCCCGAAGTGCTTCCACACGCCGACGCCGACCGTGCCCAGGCCGCAGAGCCCGATGTTGATGGTCCGGGAGGCGCTCATGCCTTCGGGTCCTTTCGGAACTCCATGCGCTTCTCGGTGCCCTTCAGCAGCCGGGCGATATTCGCCCGGTGCCGGATGATCACGAAGAGGGCGATGGCCCCGGAGACGCACAGGGCGAGCGTGTCGCGCTTGAAGAGGTAGGCGGCGACGGGGAGCGCCAGCGCCGCCGCGATCGAGGCCAGGGACACGAACCGCCCGGCGAAGAAGACGATGATCCAGACGACGACCGCCATCAGGCTGACGTTCGGCATCAGGACGGCGACACCGCCGGCGCCGGTCGCCACGCCCTTGCCGCCCCTGAACCGGGTGAAGCAGGAGAAGGAGTGGCCGAGGAGCGCGAAGCCCAGCCCGACGTAGCCCAGGACGCTCGGGACATCGAAGGCGCGGATGGCGCCCCAGGCGACGAGGAGCGGCCAGCCTGCGGCGACGGCACCCTTCAGGATGTCGAGGACGAGGACCGCGATACCCGGCCCGTTGCCGAGGACCCGGCGCACGTTCGTGGCGCCGGAGCTCTTGCTGCCGACCTCGAAGATATCGACCCCGCGGGCGCGCGCCACCAGGTAGCCGAACGGGAGCGAGCCCAGGAGATAGCCGGCCGCCGCCGCGATAAGGAGCGGAAGGAGGAGGTCACCCTGGTCTGCGGTTCCGGCCATGGGCTCAGAGCTGCACGAACTTGGCGAGCTTGATGGCCTTGTGGGACTTCAGCTCCCTGCGGACGTTGTCGCTCGGCTCGCTGTCGAGGTTGATGACGACGAGCGCCGACTGCCCGGGCTCCTGGCGGCTGAGCGACATGTTGGCGATGTTGACGTGGTCCTCCCCGAGGAGGGTGCCGATGTAGCCGATCATGCCGGGCTGGTCGCTGTTCTCGATGATGAGGAGCTTGCCGTCGGCCGACACCTCGACGGCGCGGGAGTTGATGGCGACGATGCGCGGGCTGCTAGCCTTGCCGATGAGCGTGCCGGCGGCGCTCGCCGTCCCCCCGGCCGCGTCCATGGCCTCGACCTGGATCAGCTCGTTGTAGTCGGCCTCGCCGGTAGACTTCACGACCTCGTAGCGGATGCCGAGGCGCTCGAGGTAGTACGGCGCGTTGACGAAGTTGACGGTGTCGCCGCTGATGCGGCGCAGCCAGCCCCTCAGGATGGCCCGCGTGATGGCGTTGGCGTCGAGGTCGACGATCTTGCCCCAGTAGGTGATGCGCAGCGAGGCGACCTTGGCCGGCGCAATCTGCTGGAGCAGCGTCCCCAGCTTGGCCCCGAGGTCGAGGTAGGGCTTCAACACAGCAAGCGTCGCCGCGTCCAGGGTCGGCATGTTGACCGCGTTGCGGATGACGCCGCCGTTGAGGACGTCGGCGATCTGCTCGGCGACCTCCACGCCGACGGCGTCCTGCGCCTCGACCGTCGAGGCGCCGAGGTGCGGCGTCAGGGTGACATTGGGCAGCGTCCGCAGCTCGCTCGTCGCGGCCAGGGGCTCCTCCTCGTAGACGTCGAGGCCGGCGGCCGCCACGTGGCCGGACTTCAGGGCGGCGATGAGGGCCGCCTCCTTGATGATGCCGCCCCGAGCGCAATTGAACAGGCGCACGCCCTTCTTGCACTTCGCCAGGGCCGCCTCGTCGATCATGTAGTGGGTGTCGTCCGTCAGCGGCATGTGCACCGTGATGTAGTCGGACTGGGCGAGGAGCTCGTCCATCGAGACGGACTCAATCTGCATCGCCTTGGCGCGGCTGGGGGCCAGGTACGGGTCGAACGCCAGGACCCGCATGCCGAAGGCCTGCGCCCGGCGCGCGACCTCGCCGCCGATGCGGCCCAGGCCCACGATCCCGAGGGTCTTCTTGAAGAGCTCGATGCCCGAGAAGGTCTTGCGGTCCCACTGGCCGGCCCGCATCGACGCGGAGGCCTGCGGCACAGGCCGGGCGCCGCAGAGGATGTGCGTGAACGTGAGCTCAGCCGTCGCGACGGTGTTGCCCGACGGGGTGTTCATCACAATGACGCCGCGCTCGGTGGCCGCGTCCACGTCGACATTGTCGACGCCGACTCCGGCCCGGCCGACGACCTTCAGGAGCGGCGCCGCCGCCATCACCTCAGCCGTGATCTTGGATTCGCTGCGGACAGCGATCGCATGCACATCCTTCACCAGCTCAAGGAGCTTCGCAGGCGAGGACCCGTAGGCCTCAATGACTTCTAGGCCGGGCTGCTTCTTCAGCCAGGCGACACCCTTCGACGATATCTTGTCTGCGACGAGGACTTTCATGGGGGCAAAATGCGTATGATCGAAATCCCCGGCGGCGCGCCTAGCAAGGAAAAGCGGCGCGCCAGCGCCGTATGACGCACGGGCGCACCTATTTCCGTCGGCGCGCGTCTGCCAGCCGTAGGGATCCAGCAAAACAGCCGTAAGGATTTGAGCTTTGGCCCAAACGCCTCACGATGAGACCCTTTACGCCCAAAAACCCGCCATGTGGATCGTCCGCCTAGCCCTCCGCCGTCCCTACACCTTCACGGTGATGGCGCTCCTGATCGTGGTGCTGGGAATCCTCTCCGCCCTGAAGATGGCCAAGGACATCTTCCCGCCAATCGACATCCCGGTCGTGGTGGTCATCTGGCAGTACCAGGGCCTGACCCCGGATGAGATGGCCAAGCGCATCGTCTCCATCAGCGAGCGCGCCATGACGACCACGGTGAACGACATAGAGCACATGGAGTCGCAGTCGTTCATCGGCGTCGGGGTCATCAAGGTCTATTTCCAGCCGGGGACCAGCATCGACGCCGCCGTGGCCCAGGTGACGTCCATCAACCAGACGATCATCCGGGTGCTGCCCCCCGGGGGCACCCCTCCCCTCATTGTCCGGTTCAACGCCTCCAATGTGCCGATCCTCCAGCTCGGCCTCGGCAGCAAGACCCTGTCCGAGCAGCGCCTCTTTGACCTCGGCCTCAACTTCCTACGCGTCCAGCTGGCCGTCGTCCAGGGCGCGTCCGTGCCCCTGCCGATGGGCGGCAAGGTGCGCCAGGTCGAGGTCGACCTCGACCTGAAGGCCCTCGAGTCCAAGGGCCTGACGCCCAATGACGTGAATGTCGCCCTCTCCGTCCAGAACCTGACGATCCCGTCGGGCACCGTGAAGATCGCCGACCGCGAGTACGACGTGCTCCTGAACAGCAGCCCGTCCGTCCTGGCCGAAATCGGCGACCTGCCGATCAAGGTCGTCAACGGCGCCATGGTCTACATCCACGATGTCGCCCAGGTGAGGGACGGCTTCGCGCCGCAGACCAACATCGTGCGCCAGGACGGCAACCGCGGGGCGCTGGCGACGATCCTCAAGAGCGGCTCGGCCTCCACGCTCGACATCATAGACCGGGTGAAGGCCGTCCTGCCGCACATCAAGACGACGCTGCCGCCCGAGCTGGAGCTGCATGCCGAGTTCGACCAGTCCATCTTCGTCCGCGCGGCCCTGAGCGGCGTGATCAAGGAGGCGGTGATTGCGGCCTGCCTGACGGCGGCGATGATCCTGCTCTTCCTCGGCACGTGGAGGAACACCCTTGTCGTCGCCCTCTCGATCCCGCTCTCGATCTTCTGCTCGATCATCTGCCTCTACGCGCTCGGCCAGACCATCAACGCGATGACGCTCGGCGGCCTCGCGCTCGCCGTCGGCATCCTGGTCGACGACGCTACGGTCGAGATCGAGAACATCGACCGCAACCTGCACATGGAGAAGACGCTCGTGCGGGCGATCCTGGACGGAGCGCAGCAGATCGCCGTGCCGGCCTTCGTCTCGACCCTGTGCATCTGCATCGTCTTCGTCCCGATCTTCTTCCTGCAGGGCACGGCCAAGTTCCTCTTCGGCCCCCTCGCGATGGCGGTCATGTTCGCGATGCTGGCGTCCTATTTCCTGTCCCGCACGGTGGTGCCGACCTTCGTCCACTACCTGCTCCTCGGAAAGCCGGTCCTCCACGACGACGGCAAGGGCCACGCCGACCAGGGCGACGTCTTCTGGAAGGTGCATGTCGCCTTCAACCGGTATTTCGAGCGCTTCCGTACGGGCTACACGTCGCTCCTCGACCGCGCGCTCAACCGCCGCTGGCTGGTCGCCATCGCGATGGCCTGCCTCGTCGTCGTCAGCGTCGCGACCGTGTTCTTCGTCGGGCGCGACTTCTTCCCGCTGGTCGACGCCGGGCAGTTCCGGCTCCACGTGCGGGCCCCCGACGGGACGCGCATCGAGGAGACCGAGCACTACTTCACCCAGGCCGAGAACATCATCCGCTCGGTGATCCCGCCGGCCGAGATGGAGACCATCATCGACAACATCGGCCTTCCCAACGGCAGCACGGGGCTGGCGTTCAGCGACACGGCGACGGTCGGCACCGCCGACGGCGAGATCCTCGTCGCCCTGAAGGCCGGAAGGCACGGCTCGACCTGGGCCTACGTGCGTGAGATCCGTGCCCGCCTGAACCGGGAGATGCCGGACTGCACCTTCTTCACGCAGCCGTCCGACATCGTGGGCCAGATCCTCAACTTTGGTCTGCCCGCCCCCATCGACCTGCAGATCGCGGGCCAGGACCGCGACGGCGACTACACGCTCATCAAGGAGCTTGCGGCGCGGGTCGCCAAGATCCCGGGTGCCGTCGACGTGCACGTCCACCAGGTCGTCAACGCGCCCGCGCTCGCGATCAACGTCGACCGCACCAGGGCCGAGCAGATCGGCCTGACCCAGGGCAGCGTCGCCAACAACGTCCTCATCTCCCTGAGCGGCTCGGCCCAGGTCGCGCCGAGCTACTGGCTGAGCCCCCAGGGCGTCCAGTACTTCGTGGCGGCACAGGCGCCCCAGTTCACAATCGACTCGATCGACGCCCTGAAGGCCCTGCCGATCGGCGTGGCCGGCCCCGAGGGCACACCCGAGATCCTGGGCAACGTGGCCACGATCCAGCGCACGGTGAGCCAGCAGGTGGTCGGCCACTACAACATCCAGCCGGTCTTCGACGTCTACGCCAACGTGGACGGCACCGACCTCGGCTCGGTCGCCTCGGCCGTCCGCAAGCTCATCCCGGAGTTCCAGAAGCGCCTGCCCCGCGGCAGCACGATCCAGCTGCGGGGCCAGGTGCAGAGCATGGACTCGTCCTTCCTCGGCCTGGGCATTGGCGTCATCTTCGCCGTCGCCCTCGTGTACCTGCTCATGGTGGTCAACTTCCAGTCCTGGCTGGATCCGTTCATCATCATCATGGCCCTGCCGGGAGCCCTCTGCGGCGTGGTCTGGATCCTCTTCCTGACGCGGACGACGTTCAGCGTGCCTTCCCTGATGGGCGCCATCATGAGCGTTGGCGTTGCGACGTCGAACTCGATCCTCCTGATCACCTTCGCGAACGACCTGCGCCTCGAGGGCCGTGACGCGCGCGCGGCCGCGCTCGAGGCCGGGCACACCCGCCTGCGGCCCGTCCTCATGACGGCGCTCGCCATGATCATCGGCATGCTGCCCATGTCGCTCGGCCTCGGCGAGGGCGGCGAGCAGAACGCGCCGCTCGGCCGCGCCGTCATCGGCGGCCTCCTTGTCGCCACCGCAGCGACGCTCCTCTTCGTCCCGGTCGTCTACGCCACGCTCCGCAAGAAGGCCGGCCACACACCGGAGGAGGAGCTGGACGAGGAGCTGAGGGAATCCAAGTGAGACCCCGCACCCCAACCTTAACGGGCCAGCGCCCGCTGCCATCATGAAACTATCCCGCATCCTGCTCATCGCCGTCCCCCTTGCGCTCGCCCTGGTCTTCTTCGCCGGCATCCTGCCGCGCCTGCGGGCGTCGGCCGCGCTCGAGGCGCGCGACGCGGCGGCGGCGAAGCCCGTCGTGAACATCGTCATCGCCGCGAAGACGACGCTGCCCGCGCAGATGACGCTGCCCGCGCAGATCGAGGCCCTCCAGGACACGCCCCTCTACGCCCGCACGACCGGCTACATCGAGACGTGGACCGCCGACATCGGCGACCGCGTGAAGGCGGGCCAGGTCCTCGCGGTGATCGAAACCCCCGACCTGGACCAGGAGCTCAACCAGGCCCAGGCCGGCCTGGCCCAGGCCATGGCGAACCAGGTCCTGGCCCGGATCAGCGCGGACCGCTGGAAGGACCTGGGCACCCAGAACGCCGTCGCGCAGCAGGATGTCGACCAGAAGGTGGCGGACTTCGAGGCGGGCAAGGCGGCGGTCCTGGCCGCGCAGGCCAACGTCGACCGGCTGGTGCAGCTCAAGGACTTCGAGAGGGTCACGGCGCCCTATGACGGCGTCGTCACGGTGCGCAATGCGCAGGTCGGCGCCCTGATCAATGCCGGGGCCGGGACCGAGATCTTCCACGTCGCCGAGACGGACACCCTGCGTGTCTTTGTCCGGGTGCCCCAGAGCGCGGTGCGCTCCATCAAGGTCGGCCTCGTCGCGGACGTCCGCGTCCCGGAATTCCCCGGGCGCACCTTCCACGGCACCGTCGCGCGCTTCGCGGGGTCCCTCGACAGCGCCTCGAGGACGCTGCTGACCGAGGTGCGGCTCGACAACGCCAAGGGCGAGCTCTTCCCGGGCATGTACGGGGAGGTCCATTTCAGCTTCATGGCCGCGGCGCCCGCCGTCCTTTTGCCGTCGAACGCCGCCATCATCAACGCGGCGGGCACCGAGGTTGCGACGGTCGACGACGCCGACAGGATCCACCTCGTCCACGTGACCCTGGGCCGCGATTTCGGGTCGCAGATCGAGATCATAGGCGGCCTTGAGCCGGGAGCGCGGGTCGTGGCCAAGCCGAGCGATTCCCTGACCGAGGGGCTGGAGGTGTCGCCCCAGCAGGACTCAGACGCGAAGCCGTGATGCGCCTTTCGCGATTGCTCGGGCGGGAATTCGCCGCCACCGCCCTGGTCCTCGCCGCCGGCTGCGCCGTCGGTCCGGACTACAGGCGCCCGGTGGTGGCCACGCCTGCGGCGTACGCGGAGCCGGGGCCCTGGAAGGTCGCCGAGCCCAAGGACTCCCTGCCCAAGGCCTCCTGGTGGACGGTCTTTGGCGACCCCGTTCTCAATGACCTGGAAACGAAGGCCGTCGCAGCCAGCCCGACCCTCAGGGCGGCGCGGGACCGCTTCGACGAGGCCCTCGCCGCGGCCCGCTCGACCGAGGCCGCCCTCTACCCCTCGCTCGCGGTCAACGCCAGCGGGTCGCGGGAGCGCTACTCCGCCAACCGGCAGAGCGAGTTCCCGTCAACCCGGTTCGCCTACACGACCAGCTCCTTCGACCTGCCGCTCGACCTGAGCTATGAGATCGACCTCTTCGGCGGCACGCGCCGCGCCGCCGAGAGCGCCCGGGAACTGGCCCAGGCCCAGGGGGCGACCTTTGAGAACGTCCTGCTGGTCCTGGAGGCAGGCGTGGCCGAGAACTACGTCACGCTGCGCTCCCTCGCGGCCCAGCGGGTCCTCCTCGAGCGCAACATCGAGCTCCTCCAGGACGCCCTCGACCTGGTCCGCAAGCTGAGGAAGGGCGGCGCCAACAGCGACCTCGACGTGTACCAGGCTGAGGCCGAGCTCGCCTCGGTCCAGAGCACGTCCGTCGCCAACGACCGCGCCATCGCGGTCCAGCAGCACGCGCTGGCCGTGCTGGTCGGCCAGAACCCCGAGGGCTTCGCGATCGACGCCGCCCCGATCGGCGCCGCGGCGCCCGCCGTCCCCGTGGGCCTTCCGAGCGAGCTCCTGGAAAGGCGCCCGGACGTGGCCGCCGCCGAGCGCACCCTCGCCGCCGCCAACGCCCGGATCGGCGTCGCCAAGGCGGCCTTCTTCCCGTCGATCGCCTTGACGGCGTTTGGAGGCGTGAACAGCAACGACCTGGGTTCGCTCCTGGCGTGGAGCAGCCGCGAGTGGGCCGCCGGCCCCCTCGTCTCCCTCCCCCTCTTCAATGGCGGCGCCAACCTGGCCAACCTGCGCCAGGCCCGCTCGGCCTATGACGAGGCGGTCGCCGACTACCGCGGCCAGGTGCTGGTGGCCTTCCAGGAGGTGGAGGACAGCCTCTCCGACCTGCGCCTGCTCGCGAGCCAGGAGGGGTACCTCGAGGGCGCCACGTTCGCCTCCGAGAAGGCGACCGACCTCTCCGTCATCCGGTACAAGGCGGGCCTCGTCAGCTACATCGAGGTGATCGACAGCCAGAGGACGCAGCTGGCAAGCGAGCTCTCCCTGACGCAGGCGAGGGCGGACCGGCTGACGGCGACCGTCCTGCTCATCCAGGCGCTCGGCGGCGGCTGGTAGCCCGGCTCAGCTGGTGGCGGGCAGCGCAAGCGTGCCCGCCGGCATGAAGTGCGCGGCAAAGCCGATCTTGTCGGCCCATTCGTCGATGAGCTTCGACGACGCCGCCGTGCCCGACGAGCCGCCATGGCCCGCATTGTGCTCGATCCGGATGAGGACGGGCGGCGAGCCCGGCACCTGCGCCACGGCGTGCTGGAGGGCCGCCGCGTACTTGAAGGAATGCGCCGGAAAGACGCGGTCGTCGTGGTCGCCCGTGGTGACCAGGATCGCAGGATAGCGCGTCCCCTCCCGGACGTTGTGCACGGGCGAGTAGGCTCGCAGGTAGCGGAAGCCCTCGGGGGTCTCGCTCGTCCCATAGTCCGAGGCCCAGTGCGCGCCGATGGTGAAGGTGTGGTACCGCAGCATGTCCATGACGCCGACACCCGGCAACGCGACGGCGCAGAGGTCCGGCCGCTGGTTGACCACGGCCCCGACGAGGAGCCCCCCGTTCGAGCGCCCCTCGACGACGAGCCTGTCGCGCCGCGTGTAGCCCTGGTCGACGAGGAAGTCGGCGGCGGCGATGAAGTCGTCGAAGACGTTCTGCTTGCGCTCCCTCGTGCCCGCCAGGTGCCACGCATCGCCGTACTCGGACCCCCCGCGCAGGTTGGCCTGGACATAGATGCCGCCCATCTCGAGCCACAGGGCAGGGGGGGAGGAATATGCCGGCGGGATGGCGATGTTGAACCCGCCATATCCGTAGAGCCACGCGGGCGTGGAGCCGTCCAGCCTGAATCCCTTCCTGCCCGTGATGAAAACGGGGATCCTTGTCCCGTCCCTGGACGTGCAGAAGGTTTCCTGCGTCTCATAGGGCGTCGGGTCGAAGGCGGTCTCGGCGCGCTTGAACAGCGATGTCGTCCCGGTCTGCGTGTCGAGCGCCATGATCGAGGCCGGGACGAGGTACGAGGAATACTGGTAGAACGCCTCGGGGCTGCCGTCCACGGCGCTGATGCCCTGGATGGAGCAGATGCCGGGCAGCGTGAGCTGCCGCGGCGGCGAGCCATCCGCGGCATACACGGTCAGGCGGCTGGCGGCGTCATGGAACGCCGCGACGATGATCCGCCCGCCCGAGCTCGCGGCCTGGTCGATGCTGTCGGGCCCTTCGGGGACGATCGTCGTCCACGGGGATCCGGGCTTGGTGGAGTCGATCGCCACGATGCGGCCATGCGGGGCATCGAGGTAAGTCAGGACGTAGAATACGGGTCCCCTGTTGCCGAGGATGCTGCAATTGGCGTCAAAGGCGTCCGCGAGGGGGATCGCCGGGCCGTTCACCCTTGGGGCCATGGGGTCGCCCAAATCAATGTAATAGAGTCCCGTGTGCGTCGTTCCCGCCGGGCTCACCCGAAGGTAGAGGTAGCGGCCGTCGTCGCTCACCGCCTGGGTGTGGTGCCAGTCGGGATGCGCCTTCACATCGAACACGAAGAGGTCCGCGGATTGGGCGGTCCCGAGCACGTGGTAGTAGGACTGCCGGCCGAAGAGCCTGCCGAAGAGCTTGTCGCCCCTGGCGACGTCCGGGTACCGGTCGTAGAAGAACCCGCGCCCGTCCTTGGTCCACGATCCCCCGGTAAACTTCGCCCAGTGGATCACGTCGGGCAGGTCGTGGCCCGTGGCCACCTCCCGCACGTGGATCTCCGTCCAGTCGGACCCGGCTGTGGACAGGGCGTAGGTCAGGAGCTTCCCGTCAAAGGAGGGTTCAAAGGTGACGACACCCACGGTCCCGTCGGGGGAAAGCAGGTTGGGGTCCACGACCACCCGGGCCGGGCTGCCCGCTCCCTGCGAGACGCACACGACCGGGTGGTCCTGGAGGCCCGTGTTCGTGGTGAAGAACAGGGCGCCTCCCCTGCGAAACGGCAGGGTGTACCTCGGGTAGTTCCAGAGCTGGGTGAGCCGCGCCTTTAGGGTAGTCCGCTCCGGCATGGCCCTCAGCGCCTCCGCCGTGCAGACCCGCTCCGCCTCGACCCAGGCCGTCGTCTCCTTCGAGTCGATGTCCTCCATCCAGCGGTAGGGATCCGCCACCTTTTCACCGAAGTAATCGTCTACCTGTGTGCCGCGCCGGGCCACGGGATATTCAGGAGGCAAGGCAAACACCGTTTTCGACATAAGAATCGTGCATATTATCAATGAGTTCCTGGAATTGGAACGATTCATGGTACTAGCTGTCGGCAAATCTGCGTGAAGTCCAAGGTTGAAGTGCTTCCGACAAGCCGGGACCTGCGTTTTGACACGCTCAGGGGCCTCTTCCTCGTCTGCATGACGATCAACCATATGCCCACCGAGATGCGGTGGGCGACGGACCAGTCGATCGGCCTCTTTTCCGCGGCGGAGGGCTTTGTGTTCCTTTCGGGCCTGCTCGCGGGCTGGGTGTACACACGCAAATACCGCACCGGCGGCGAGGCAGGCCTATGGGCCGCCTCCACCGGCCGCGCCCAAAGCATCTACCGCTGGCACATTGCGGCCTTCCTCATCTCCTTTGTCGCCGTGCAGGCCACGGAGCATCTCCTGGGCTACTGCGCCCCGACGGTCCCCAGGCTCTTCTTTGAGCATCCGCTGGAAGCCCTGGGCCTGGGCGCCACCCTCCTCTATCAGCCGGGGCTCCTCGACCTCCTGCCGATGTACTGCGGCTTCGTGCTCCTGCTGCCGACGGTCCTGAAAGCCCTCGATGCCGGCAGGTACAAACTCGTCCTCGGCGCCAGCGCGGCCCTGTGGTTCGTCATGCAGTACGCGCCCCCGGTCGACGGCGCGCCGCTCTACCCGATCAACACGGGCAGCTTCAACATCCTCGCCTGGCAGTTCCTTTTCATCGCCGGCGTCGCCATCGGCCACGCCCGGATCAGCGGGTTCCCCCAGCTGCGCCGGCCCAACCGCTGGGTGCTCCTCGCCGTCACCGCCGTCGCCGTCTACTGCTTCGGCGTGCGCCACTACCAGTGGGCCGTCATCTGGCCGGACCACCTCTTTGGCGTCCTCGTCAACAAGCCCGCGCTCGGCCTCCTGCGCCTGGCGGACTTCGGCTGCGTCGCCTACCTCGTGGGCGCCTTCGGCGCCCGCTTCCCCGCGGCGCTCTCATGGAGGCCGCTGGCGCTCCTGGGCCGGCACTCGCTCGCTGTCGTGGCGATCCAGAGCGTCGCCATCACGATCCTCCTGCAGTTCCCCCTCTTCGACACGCTGCTTGAGCGCACGCTGATGGCGTTCGCCATGGTGGGGATCCTCTTCGCCGGGGCGGCCATAAAGGAGCGCTTCTTCGACAAGCGCGGCGCGCTTCCGCCCGTCCCAGTCGGTGCTCGCCAGAAGCCGCAGCCCGGGCTAGTCCGTCCGGATGACGCACGAGCGGCTTGAGCAGCAGGTCCGGTTCATCCTCGAGGTCGACAAGCTGAAGGAGATTTTCCGGCAGACGGTCTGCACGCGGAGCCGCCGCGCCGAGAACGACGCCGAGCATTCCTGGCACCTGTGCCTCGCCGTCATCGTCCTGGCCGAGCATGCGAACAGCCCCAGGCTGAACGTGCTCCGGGTCCTGAAGATGGTGATAATCCACGACCTCGTGGAGATCGACGCCGGGGACACCTTTGCCTACGACACAGCCCGCATGGCGGATCAGCATGAGCGCGAGGCCCGCGCCGCGGACCGGATCTTCGGCCTCCTCCCCGCCGACCAGGCCGCGGATTTCCGGGCGCTCTGGGACGAGTTCGAGGAGAAAGGGACGCCTGAGGCCAAGTTCGCAGCGGCTGTGGACAGGTTCCAGCCTGTCCTTCTCAATGTGAGCACCGAGGGAGCCGCATGGAAGCGCCACGGCGTGACCGCGGACCGAGTCAGGGCACGCAACGCTTCCATCGCCGAGGGCTCGGCCGCAGTCTGGGACCATGCGGCGAAGATGATCCAGGGCGCCGTGGACGCGGGGCACTTGGAGCCACCACCCGCGACGGGCCCCTGAGCGGCCTCATTTGCCCGGCGCCTCTCCGCCGCGCGACACTCGCAGAATCTCACCGGTAAAACGCGGAAGCGTGGTCGAGCCCCCGATTGTATTCTGGCCGACGACGACCTCCTTCCTGGTTGAGGGATAGGCTGTGGCATCCTCGGAGAAAACGGTCACACCATTCACCCTGATGGATACTTTCCTGGAGGCGCTGGGATCGCGGTAGAGCGAGCCGAGGTCGATTTCGAGCTGTTGGGAGT
>Ga0302311_10004447_pt1 | contig 15080 bp, 14 predicted proteins | sample III_Palsa_N1_3_FD_200449 | JGI IMG/M metagenome (GOLD analysis project Ga0302311, IMG submission 200449) | Peat permafrost microbial communities from Stordalen Mire near Abisko, Sweden - III_Palsa_N1_3 | ecosystem: Environmental > Terrestrial > Soil > Palsa > Peat permafrost | place: Sweden... | reverse complement strand
TGACCGCCAGCGCGACATCATCCGCTCGCTCATCGACATCTACCGCCACACCGGCTACATGCCCGACGCTCGCAGCGGCAATGACAATGGCCGCACTCAGGGCGGTTCCAATGCGAACGTCGTTGTAGCCGATGCCTTCGTGAAGGGCCTCAAGGGGATCGACTACGAGACCGCCTTCGCCGCGATGATCCACGATGCCGAGGTTCCTCCAGCCGACGCGCAGAAAGAAGGCCGTGGAGGCCTGAAGGACTACAACGAAAAAGGCTACGTCACGCTCGCCGACGAGCGCTCCGGTTCGCGCACTGCCGAGTATAGTTATGACGACTTCGCCATCTCCGAGGTCGCCTGCGGTCTTGGCAAAACGAAAGAGGCCGCACTCTACACAAGCCGAACGCACAACTTCGAACACCTCTGGGATAAGGACATGACTGCCGAAGGCTTCAAGGGCTTTATGAGGCCGCGCAATCCCGACGGCGCCTGGGCTCCGCCGTATCTTGTCGTTCGTGGCACCTGGCCCGACTTTTTCTACGAGGGCGATATCTGGACCTACTCCATCTACGCGCCGCAGGATATGCGCCGCCTCATCGAGATGGCTGGCGGCGATCAGATGTTCGTCAATCGTCTCGACTGGATCTTCGGTCGCCGCCACTTCGACGTGACCAACGAGCCCGGCTTTCTGCTTCCTGTGCTCTACAACTACGCCGGTCGTCCCGACAAGACTGCCGACATCGTTCAAATGACTCTTGAAAAGGCCTTCACCGACAGTCGCGCCGGCATCCCTGGCAACGACGACTCGGGCGCGATGTCGAGCTGGCTGATCTTCTCCACGCTCGGCATCTTCCCCGTCGCCGGTCAGGACGTCTACCTCATCAGCACACCGGGCATTCCCGATGCTTCGCTCGCTCTTGGCAACGGCAAAAAGCTTCGCATCATCGCGAAGAACCTCGACGGCAAGGGACTCAACCGCTATGTGCAGTCGGCCACGCTGAACGGAGTCGATCTGCCGAACGCATGGTTCCGCCACGCACAAATCAAAGATGGCGCGACGCTGGTGCTCACGATGGGTTCAGCTCCGTCGAGCTGGGGCAGAGCTACGCCGCCGCCTTCGATGAGCGATGCCAGCTTCCATTCGTGTGTAGACTCGCAGCCACATAGTCATTCCACCGAGTAACCCGGCTCGTCGTCTCTCAACTGCGATCACCCCGCCGCTGAGAGACGACGAACCTCTCATTCGTATCGCACTCACGGACATACTTTATGCGCAGACTCTTTCGTTCCTGTTACGCCATCACCTTCGCTTTGCTTCTGAGCAATCCAGCGACAAACACGTTTGCCCACGCCCAGACAGCGATTCCCATGCGCATCGCACTTGTCGGACTGGTGCACGGCCATACCGCCGGCCTCCTGAAGTTTCTTCCCACACATCCTGAGGTAACGCTCGTCGGCATCGCCGAGCCGGATGCGGCTCTCCGCGAGAAGTACAAGGAGCTCTTTCATCTTCCCGACAGCCTCTTCTATACCTCGGAGTCAGAGCTGCTCGATCACACTCATCCTGACGCGATCCTCGTCTACACCTCCCCGTTGGCACACCGGGCCGCAGTCGAGATGGCCGCACGTCATCACATCGCTTCCATGGTTGAAAAGCCCTTCAGCACCACGCTTGAAGACGCCCTTGCCATGCAGCGTGCCTCGCGGGAGTATCACGTTCCGGTGCTCGTCAACTATTCCACCACGTGGTTTCCGTCCAACATCGAAGCCGCTGACATCCTTGCCAGCGGAAGGATTGGCGACCTGCGCAAAATCGTCGTTCACGACGGACACCGAGGCCCCAAAGAGACCGGCGTCTCCCCGGAGTTCTTCCGCTGGCTCACCGATCCGGTTGAAAATGGAGCCGGTGCTCTCTTCGACTTCGGCTGCTATGGCGTCGATCTTACTACCTGGCTGATGCACGGCGAGATGCCGCTCACGGTCACTGCCATCACCCTTCACATCAAGCCTGACATCTATCCGAAGGTCGATGACGACAGCACGATCCTGCTGACGTATCCGCATACGCAGGCCATCATTCAGGGCTCATGGAACTGGCCGTACGACCGCAAGGATATGGAGATCTACGGTGCAACCGGCTACGTCGACACCGTGAAGCTGAACGGGCTTCGCGTGCGCCTTACCGGCGAAACCGATGAAACTCTCAGGACTGCAAAGCCGCTGTCGGCTCCACAGGACAATCCCCTCAGCTACCTGGCCGCTGTACTCCACGGTCAGATTCAGAATCCGGACGATCTCTCCGGCGTCGACACCAACGTGAAGGTGATGCGTATTCTCGATGCAGCCCGCGAGTCCGCCCGTACCGGCCGCACCATCACGATCCAACCCTGAGGGCTCCGTCCGTGGCGTGGATCGCCGGTTATTTTTCCGTCGCCGGCTTCGCGGAGGGTTGTTCTCCTGGCTGCGCGGCGAGCCACTTGTCGAAGGGGATCGTGTAAGAGAAGAGCTGTTTTTTGCCGTCGAGGGTGTGGATCATCTTGACGTAGAGCTGCGCGCCTTTGAGCGGTGGATCGTCCAGCCGGCGAACGTCGTAGAAGAGGTAGCCGGCGAGGGTGCTGTGCGCGTTGACGACCGTGCCGGAGAAGCCGAAGTCGTTCTCGTCTTTGCTGATCTGCTTGTCGACCGGCTTGTCGTGGAGGTGGATCGGTGGAAGCGGCAGGGGCAGTGGAATTTCGCGGCCCTTGATGTTTTTGGTGGAGAACAGGCGGCGCTGAATGTCGTCGTCCGTGGCGGCAGGGATGATGTCGTTGTTCACGGAGATGAACTGGATGCGCGCTTCATCGAGCGAGAGGGCCGTGTCGCCGTCGTTGGTGAAGATGACGCGGATGGGCATGAAGCCGTGCTGGATATAGGGCAGGCGAAAGAAGCTGCAGTCTTTGGGATCGTCGCAGGGCTCGGCGGCGATGGTGAGGTGTTCCTGCGGATGCGTGTCGAAGGCGGCGTACTGACCTGCGGGTTTAACGGGAGGCGCTTTTTTATCGGCGGCAGGAGAATCAACGGCGAACATGCATGCCGTAGTTACTATCATCAGAGGAATCTTCGCGAATCGGTGGGACTTCATGGCCTGGTTGATTATCATCTTCGCTGATGCTCCAGGTAAAGCGAGGACCGGCAAAGGGTGACGATGGGGTTGTATAGCGTGCTTCTGCTGGCTGCTCTGGTGCTGGGCGCGCCCTACTGGCTGCTGCGCATGGCGACCAGCGGACGGTACCGCGCCGGGCTGGCCGGACGCCTGGGGCTGGTGCCGCAGGGGTTGCGTGCCGCGGTGGCCGCGCAGAAGGTCATCTGGCTTCACGCGGTCTCGGTGGGCGAGGTGATGGCCGCGATGCAGCTGATTCGTGAGCTGAAGACCGCGCTGCCGGGGTGGGTCGTTGCGGTTTCGACGACGACGGAGACGGGGCAGCGGCTGGCGAAGGAGCGGCTGCCGGAGTCGCCGGTGTTCTATCTGCCGCTGGATTTTGCTTTCGTGGTCCGGCGTTATCTGCGCGTGCTGAGGCCGAAGTTGTTGATCCTGATGGAGAGCGAGCTCTGGCCGCATCTCATCAGAGAGTGTGCAAAGGGTGGGGTGCCGGTCGCAGTGGTGAATGCAAGGATCTCGGACCGCTCGTTTCCGCGATACATGCGGCTGCGGCGGCTATGGCGGCCCTTGCTGGCGAAGGTCTCGCTGTTTCTTCCGCAGAGCACGGAGACTGCGGAGCGGCTGGTAATGATCGGTGCGCCGAAGGATCGGGTGAGGGCGACGGGGAATCTGAAGTACGACATCCGCGTGGGTCACGAAAGCCCGCTGACGGCGATGCTCCGCGATCGACTGCAGGCAGAGGCCAAAGTGGTCGTCTGCGGGAGCACGCTGGAGGGCGAGGAGCGAGTGCTTCTGGAGGCCTGGCCTGCGATTCTGGCTGCTGAGCCGCACGCTGTGATGGTGTTGGCCCCGCGGCATCCGGATCGTTTTGCTGCGGTGGCCGGTATGGTTGCCGTGTGCGGGTTTTCGTTGCTGCGGGCCAGCGGGTTTCGCGAACGGCCAGAGGCTGTCGCGTCAGGGAGTATCTTTCTGCTGGACACAATCGGCGATCTCGCCGCGCTCTATTCTCTGGGGGCGGTGGCATTCGTGGGAGGAAGCCTGGTGGCGAAGGGTGGACATAATCCATTGGAGCCCGCGCAATTTGCGGTGCCGGTGGTGATGGGGCCGTCGTACGAGAACTTTCGTGAGATGGTGGAGATGATGCGGCAACGCGACGCCATCAGGATCGCCTCGACGGCCAGCGTGGGCGGGGAGCTGGTCGAGTTGCTGCAGCACCAGCCAGAGGCGAGGGCAATGGGAGAGCGTGGCCGCACAGTATTCGAGACACAGTCGGGGGCGACGGCGCGAACCGTACAGGCGCTGATGGCGTTGCTGGAGGAGACAGCGGTGGGGGGAAGATGAGTGTTCGAAGACCGCTGTTGCTGCCGCTGGCTCCGTTGTACGGGGCCGGGCTGGCGATCAAAAGACAACTGTTCCGGCGGGGGTGGTTGAAACAGAAGCATCTGCAGAGCCCTGTGATCAGCGTGGGCAGCCTGTCGGCGGGTGGCGCGGGAAAGACGCCGGTGGTGCTGATGCTGGCGACGATTCTGCGACAGCGCGGCTACGCAGTCAGGATTCTTACCCGCGGCTACAAGCGCGGCTCGAAGGGCGCGGCGCGGGTCGAGCCCTTCGACGATGCGGGCTGGCACGGCGACGAGCCGGTACTGCTGGCGCAGCGGTCGGGTGTGCCGGTCTTTGTTGGTGAAGATCGCTATCTTGCCGGAGTCATGGCGGAGCAGAGCGAGCCTTCCGAGAAGATCGTGGTCCATCTCCTGGACGATGGGTTTCAGCACCGGCAACTGGCGCGCGACTTCGACATCGTTCTGCTGACGAAGGAGGATGTCGAGGACATTCTGTTGCCGCCGGGGAATCTGCGGGAGCCGCTGTCGGCGCTCGCCGAGGCCGATGTCGTCGTGCTGCGTGAAGAGGAGGCCGAAGCGCTGCGGAGCGTGGTCGCAAGGCTCGCGGGACGGAAAGGCGGCCCAGCGATCTGGGTGATTCGGCGGCATCTCAGCCTGGGCGAGGGCGGCGATGTCGCGCTGCCAACGATGCCGTTTGCTTTCTGCGGAATCGCGCGCCCGCAGAACTTTACGAAGATGCTCACGGCGCATGGCTATGAGCCCGTGGAGACGATCATCTTTCCCGACCACCATGCCTATGACGAGCGCGATGTGGCGCGGCTGCTGGAGCACGCCCGGTCTCGCGGGGCCAACGGATTTGTGACGACCGAGAAGGACGCGGTGAAGCTGACGCCGATTCTCCGCGACCGGCTGGAGATGGTGGGTCCCGTCGTCGTCGCGCGGCTGAACGTCGAGCTGCTGGACGAGAAGGACGCGCTGGTTCAACTGGTTTCGATGGCGGGTCGGCTGGACCGGCGCAGGCGCTGAGTCTCTGCGTGAGAAAATAATGGTTTGGCCATGAGATCCAACCTGCCGCCTGTTACTGGCCGTCCGCTGCGCGTGCTGATCGTGCGAATCGGCGCTATGGGCGATGTGCTGCACGCAATGCCGGCGGTTGCGGCGCTGCGGAAGCTGCATCCGGAGTGGTTTATCGGGTGGGCGATCGAGCCGGGGTGGAGTGAGCTGCTCCAGGCGGCGGACGATTTTGACAGAAACCCATACGCAAAGGCCGGAACTCCAGGTAAACCACTGGTGGATGTGTGGCATCAGGTGCGGGCACGGGAGTGGAAGAAGAGACCGCTCGCTCCGGCGACGCTGCTGGATATCAACGCGCTGCGGCGGGAGCTGCGGAAAGACCGCTACGACATCTGCGTGGATATGCAGGGAACGATTCGTTCTGCCGTGGTGGGGCGAATGGCCGGAGCGCATATCTTTGCCGGGGCTGCAGCGCCGCGCGAGGCTCCTGCGGCGTGGCTCTATGGCCAGCGCGTGGGTCTAAGCGCAGCGCACGTCGTTGCGCAGGGCTGCGAGCTGCTGGGCGCTGCTGTGGGCGAGACCCTGCAGCCCCCGAAGGTCACGCTGCCGGTCGAGCCAGCGGCAGAGCAATGGTGCGAGAAGCTGCTCGCCTCGACGGCCAGGGAGCGGTTCGTGGTGATCGCCCCGACGGCTGGCTGGGGCGCGAAGCAGTGGCCTGCCGAGCGCTATGGCGCGGTCGCGGCAGAGCTGGCCAGGGCAGGGTATCGGACGCTCGTGAATGCGGCTTCGTCCGCCGACGAGACAGGTAATCGCGTGGTCGCGGCCAGCGGTGGAGCGGCCATGCTGGCTCCCTGCTCGATTGGGCAGTTGATCGCGCTGCTGCGCCGAGCCTCGCTGGTGATTGCCGGGGATACCGGCCCGCTGCACCTGGCAGCGGCGCTGGAGCGGCCCGTGGTGGCCTTGTATGGGCCGACCGATCCGGCGCGCAATGGGCCGTACGGAACCCGGTCGAGAGCGTTGCGCCACCCCTCCAGCCGTCGCGATCATTCGCGCCACGCGGAGACGGAGGCCGGGCTGATGCAGATCACGACCGGCGAGGTCGTCCAGGCGGCGCTTGAGCTGCTGCAGAGAGAACAGGATAAGGTGAGTGTGTGAGCGAACGAACGAGGTGGCAGAAGATCGCACGGCGCATCCGCGTGCCACTGGGATTTGTCTTTGCCGGAGTGTTTCTGTGGCTGGCGCAGCCGACGGGCCGAACGATGCTGGCCAGTCTGCTGCTGGTCGTGCCGGGCGTCTGGCTGCGCGCCTACGCTGCGGGGTACGTCCGCAAGAACGCCGAGCTGACCCGCACCGGCCCATACGGCTACACCCGCAATCCGCTCTATCTGGGCTCGATGATGATCGCCTTCGGGTTCGCGGCGGCGGCGGGAAGCTGGGTGATTCTGGTGGCGCTGGCCGTACTCTTCGCCGCGATCTATCTGCCCACCATCCAGTCGGAGGAGGCCTTTCTGCGAGAGCACTTTGCGGACTTCGACGACTACGCCGCGAAGGTGCCCAGGCTGCTGCCTCGGCTGACGGCGGCGGCCTTTCCCGATAGCGGCAACGCCAGCGGCGGCAGGTTCTCCTGGCTGCAGTGGCGTCATCACCGCGAGTACAATGCTCTTATGGGTGCCGGTGCGATCTATCTTGCGCTGGCGATCCGGCTTCTTCTGCATCACCACAGGTGATCGGGGGGTCCGCGCTGAAGGCGTGGAGGCTGGGGCAAATCGCCCAAAAATCTGAACTGTCGCGAGTGCTGCCCTTTGCTGAAGCGTGAAAGTTTTTTCCCGGCGTTGATTTTTCTGGTGATGTGTTCCCCCTGGGGCCCTCCGGCGAAGGCGCAGCTGCTCGGTCCAAGGCCAGCCCCGCAGCCGGTCGTCATTCCCACGCTGCAGCCGCCCCCGCCCGGCTATGTAATCCCGGCGAAGCAAACCCTGACCTTTACCGTGGACTGGCGCGTATTTACCGCAGGGACGGCGGTGTTTCATCTCGACCAGGACGGGACCGTGCAGAAGATCACGGCCACGGCGGATTCGGTCGGTGCGGTGACGATGCTCTTTCCGGTGATCGATCGCTTTCAGGCCGGCTTCGACACCAAGACCGGCTGCTCGACCGGCTTCAGCAAGCAGCTGCAGGAGGGCAGGCGCAGGATCTCGAGCGACCTGAGCTTCGACTATAAGCAGGGCAAACAGACGCAGGTGGAGCGCAATCTGGTCAAGGGAACCTCGAAGGAGCAGACGGCCTCGATCCCGGCCTGCGTGACCGACTCGCTCTCGGCGATCTTCTACGCAGCTTCGCAGCCGATGGTGGTCGGGCAGAGCATCCGGTTCCCCTTGGCGGACTCCATGCGCACCGTGACCGTCGCGATGAAGGTGGAGGCCAAAGAAGAGATCAAAACCCCGGCGGGCACCTTCCAGACGATTCGCGTGGAGCCCACCGCGGACGAGGGCATCGTAAAGAACCGCGGACGCATCTGGGTCTGGTACACCGACGATGCGCGGCACATGCCCGTGCAGATTCAGGCGCGCCTCTTCTGGGGAACCATTACGTTCCATCTGCAGTCGTTCGACACGAAGTGAGGCTGAATTTCATGCACGAAGCGATCGACGATCCGGATAAATTCGTGACAGTGGGGAAGTTCCTCGAGCCGGTCAACGCGCAGATGGCAAAGGGGATGCTCGAGTCCGCCGGAATTGAGTGCTTTTTGCAGGGAGAGAACGCAAACAGTCTGCTGGCGCTGGCGTTTCGTGCGCGTCTGCTGGTGCACAGGCAGGACGAAGAGGCGGCGCGGCAGCTCCTGGGAGGCGCCGGAGATGAGCTGAGCGACGCGGAGAAACCGGAGCGACTGGATGGATCGGATGGACTCGATGGATAAGCTGCAGCAGAATCGGCCACGCTCTATCGTCTGTCTCTCCGGCGGAATGGACTCCTGTGTCTGCACCGCGCTGGCTGCTCGCGATTACGAGGTCTTTGCGGTCCACTTCAGCTACGGCCAGAGAACCGAGGCGCGGGAGCTCCGGTCGGCGCAGGAGACCGCACGCATCGTCGGCGTGCGCGAGCTGCTGCACCTGAAGATTGACCTCTTCCGGCGAATCGGCGGGTCTGCCCTGACCGACCACGAGATCGCCGTCCCTGTTGCCCCGGTGGATGAGGCGAATATCGGAATGGGCAGCGAAGTTCCGGTGACGTATGTCCCGTTCCGCAATGCGCACTTTCTCTCCGCGGCGGTAAGCTGGGCCGAGGTGCTGGGCGCTCAGACCGTGTTCATTGGAGCGGTAGAGCAGGACAGCTCCGGCTATCCCGACTGCCGTCCCGCCTACTATGAGGCCTTCAACCAGCTCATCAAAATGGGAACGAAAGACGGCGATATTCGCGTGCTGACGCCCCTGATCGAGATGCGCAAAAGCGAGATCGTCCGGCTGGGAGTTGAACTGGGCGCACCGTTCCATGTAAGTTGGTCTTGCTATTCCGGTGAAACTGAAGCCTGCGGCGTATGCGAAAGCTGCGTTCTGCGATTGCGGGCATTTCGTGAAGCCGGCGCCGTCGATCCCATACCGTACGCAGTGGGAAAATGAACATCAAACCATTTGTTGTTAAGATTGTTGTGAAGACTTTCGCCCGCAGCGATGGGCCAGGAGAAAGAAAGCTATGAAACGTATCGGATTGAAGGTAAGCAGCATCCTGGCAGTCTCGCTGCTGGTGATCTGCGCAATGGCGCGCCCCTCTAACCTGTTGGCGCAGGCGCAGGGAACCGCCAGCATTCACGGCCATGTCCAGAATGCCATCGGGCAGCCGGTCAACAAAGGCGTCGTGAAGCTCACCACGGACCGCTCCTCTGATGCCAAGGACCGCAAATACCCGTATTCCTTCCCGCTCGATGCGAATGGAGACTACAAGGGCACAGGCATTGTGCCGGGCAACTACGTCGTCATCGTCTTCCAGGACGATAAGAGCCTGGACTTCAACGACAGCGTGGTCTTCGCGGGCACCGACGACAAGCTCGTCAACTTCGACATGACGCGCAAAGAGTACATCGACAAGATGACTCCTGAAGAAAAGAAAAATCTTGAGGAGTTCAAAAAGAAGAACGCTGAAGTCGTTGCCAACAACTCCAAAATCGCCAATCTGAACGCGACGCTGCAGCAGGCGCGCGCGGATACGAAGGCGGGCAACTTCGACGCGGCCATCACGGCGATGCAGGGTGCGACCACCACCAAGCCGGACGAATCGATCCTGTGGGTCGCGCTTGGCGATGCGCAGCTCGGCGCTGCGGACGCGGCGGCAAGGGCGGCCAAGGCTGCGGGCACATCCCCGACTGATCCTGCGATTCTGCAGAAGTACAGCGATGCTGCAGCTTCTTACAAAAAAGGTGTCGACCTGAACGCTGCCTCGAAGAAGCCGAATCCGGATATCGCGGCCTCGGCCTACAACCAGCTCGGACAGTCGCTGGCCAAGCAGGGAAACCTGAAGGACTCCTCCGACGCCTACGAGCAGGCCGCGAAGGCACAGCCTGCTTCGGCTGCAATGTACTACTACAACGAAGCGGCCACGCTCTACAACGCCGGCAAACTGCCTGAGGCCGGTGCGGCTGCGGACAAGGCGATCGCTGCCGATCCGAAGAAGGCTGACGCTTACTACATCAAGGGTCAGGCGCTGATTCCGCAGGCCAGCGTAGACCCGAAGACGCAGAAGATCGTCGCTCCTCCGGGATGCGTGGAGGCCTACCAGGAGTATCTGGAGCTTGCGCCGGATGGGCCTCATGCCGCCGACGTGAAGGGTATCCTCGAAGGTATCGGCGCGCCGGTGAAGTCGACCTACAAGGCAGGGAAGAAGTAATCACGGAAAAAAGAAAAAGGCCCCGGGCGACGCTGCTCGGGGCCTTTCTCTTTTGCGAGTGGGGGAGCACGCAATGAGCACGGCTGCGGTTGGAGTTGTCAGCTTCGATGAGGCGCTGAAGATCGTGCTGGAGCATACAGCAGGCATAGCGACACCGGCGACAGAAACCCGGTCGTTGCTCGCCTGCAGCGGTCGCGTGCTCGCGAAGGCCGTCGCGGCGGATCGCGACCAGCCGCCGTTTGACCGCTCGACGCGGGACGGATTCGCGGTAAAAGGGACGGACACAGCCGCGAGCGGCGAGCTTGCCGTCGTGGGGCAGGTGCGCGCGGGCGAGCGCTGGCAGGGAGCCGCGCTGGAGCAGGGAGTGGCGATTGAGATCATGACCGGAGCTCCCATGCCCCCGGGCGCGGACGCGGTGCTGATGGTCGAGCACGTGGAGCGCTCAGGAGACAGTATCCGCCTTGCCTCCGGAAAAAAGATCCAGCCCGGAGAGAACGTCGTGGCGCAGGGCAGCGAGGCCCGAGCCGGAGCAACCGTGCTGCCTGCAGGAACGGTGATCGAGGGTGCGGAGATCGCTCTGGTCGCGTCCTGCGGAGCCTCCACGCTGACCGTCTACCGCATGCCGAGGGTGGCGATTGTCGCGACCGGCGACGAGCTCGTCGAGCTGGACACGGTGCCGGACGCCCAGCAGATTCGCAACTCCAACAGCTACGGGCTGGCGGCGCTGGTGGCACGCGCAGGCGGCGAGCCGGTGCGGCTGCCCATCGCTCCCGATAGCCGCTCCGAGCTCGAACAGACGATCCATCAGGCCCGGACTGCCGATCTGATGCTGCTTTCGGGCGGCGTCTCGATGGGCAAATACGACCTCGTCGAGGAGGTGCTGCAGTCGCTGGGGGCGGAGTTTTTCTTTACCGGCGTCCACATGCAGCCGGGCAAACCGGTCGTCTTCGGCAGGCTGCCCGCAACGAGCGAACTGCCCGCTCAGTTTTTCTTCGGTCTGCCGGGAAACCCGATCTCGACTCAGGTGACCTTCCACTGTTTTGTCGAGCCGCTGCTCCAGGCCATCTCCGGAGCCGCGGTGCAGGGCCCGCGTTTTGTGCAGGCCACCCTGTCCGAAGAGGTTGCCGGAAAGGCCGGGCTGATGCGTCTTCTCCCCGCGCGCCTGACCTCGAACCGTGTCCGTCCCGAGGTGCGCGTCGTGGGGTGGCAGGGATCGGGCGATCTGGCGGCCAACGCCAGGGCGAACTGCTACGCGGTCCTGCCGCCGGAGCAGAAGCACTTTATCGCCGGAGAGGTGATCACGGTGCTCCTCCGGTAGTAGGCTTTATGCATGGACGAGAAAGAGCTGATCTATTCCGCTGAGTTAATCGTCGACGACGTGGCCGATGGTCTGCCCGACGCAACTCCTGCGCGCCTGTCGCACTTCGACGCCGCGGGCCGCGCCTGCATGGTGGACGTCAGCGCAAAGCTGGAGACGCGGCGTGAAGCAGTTGCCGCGGCCTTCGTCGAACTCTCTGAAGCAGTGCTGGCCGCCCTCCCACAGAATCCCAAAGGCAATCCGCTGGAGGTGGCGCGGTTCGCCGGAATGCAGGCGGCCAAACAGACCTCGAGCCTCATCCCCATGTGTCATCCCCTGGCGCTGAGCTTCGTCGATGTGCAGGCCCGCGTCGTCGAGGGCGGTGTCGCCATCGAAGCCACAGCCGCCACCGTAGCGGGCACCGGCGTCGAGATGGAAGCGATGGTCGCGGCCTCCATCGCCGCGCTCACCGTCTACGACATGACCAAGGCGCTCGACAAAGGAATCCGTATTCGCGACGTTGTATTGTTGCGCAAGAGCGGCGGAAAGTCCGGAGAGTATCGGCGCGAGCTGCTCTAAGCCACAGCCTACAGCGCCGTGGCCAGCGTGACCGCGAAGAGGTGGTGCTCGTCCTGCCAGGTCTTCGTTACCTCGAAGCCCGCGTCGGCCAGCAGCGACTCCACGGTGTCGGGAATAAATTTGTAACTGTTTTCGGTATGAATCGTCTCGCCCGGCGCGAAGTCCACGGCGAGCACAGGCCCTGCGGCGTTCTCCGGAATATGAACGCGCTGTGCGATGAGAGATTCGAGGTGCATCTCGATGCGCGACTCGGCCGCATTCCACAGCACCTTATGGCGAAAGTTATCCGTCGTGAAGTTTGTCCCAAGGTCGCGATTCAGCCGCGTAAGAACATTCAGGTTGAAAGCCGCGGTAACACCGGCGGCATCGTCGTAAGCAGCCAGCAGTGTGGCGATACTTTTATTCTCGCCGGGGCTCAGGTCCGTGCCGAGCAGCAGCGTATCGCCCGGCAACAGCTGGGCGCGCAGATTCCGCAGAACCCCCACAGCATCCTGCGGCGTAAAGTTGCCGATGCTCGAGCCAATGTAGACCGCCAGAGTTCGCGTGTTGGGCAGCCGGTTCAGCGGCAGCGCCTCACGCGTGTAATCGGCCACCTGCACCCGCACCGTGACACCAGGAATATTGGCAAGAATATTCTCTCTGGCCTCGGCAAGCGCGCTCTCGGAGACATCGACGGGCTGATACACCACCGTACCCTGCTGACGAACCGCAGCGGCGAGCAGCAGCCCGGTCTTGCTCGCGGTGCCTGCGCCGAGTTCGATGAGAGTAAGCTCTCCTGCCGGATGCGGCCCGTGCGAACTGGCGGCCTCACGCAGAATCTCCTCTGCATGCCTGGCGAAGATGCCGCGCTCGGTGCGGGTGAGATAGTACTCAGGAAGCTCGGTGATCTGCTCGAAGAGCTGCGATCCCGCCTCGTCGTAGAAGAGCCACGGCGAAAGCGTCTTTGGCATAGCCGACAGCCCCACGCGGGCCTCGTGGGCTATCGCGGTGCTGGTCGATATGGCTTCGGGAGCGATGGCGAATGAGGACATGAGGGGCACCTGTATGCAGCTAAGTTGTGGTGAAACGCACACCTTCATCGTTCGCTTCCCACCGCTCCCTGGTTTGATGCGGGTTCGACCCAGGCGATTCCTGCGAAGCTCACTCTTTTACGAAGGTATTTTTGACGAGGCAAAAAAATCAGGTCTTCCGGAGAATTTTCTCTGATGCTTCCCAGGCAGCCTGCAGCGAAGAACCAACGACGTGCGACGGTCAGGAAGTAACATCCTGGGCCAGGCGCAGCCCCGAAAACTGCCAGCGGGTTGCGGGCGCAAAGAAGTTACGGTACGTCGGACGAATATGCGTGGCCGGCGTAACGCACGAGCCTCCGCGCAGCACAACCTGCGACGACATGAACTTGCCGTTGTATTCGCCCAGCGCTCCAGGCAGCGGTTTATAGCCGGGATAGCCGGTGTAGCCCGACTGCGTCCACTCCCACACATCGCCGAACATCTGCTGCAGGCCGCCGAGTCCACTGGCCGGAGCCGGATGCAGGTTGCCTGTCTCCAGCAGATTGGGCCGAGGTGAAATCGCCAGCGAAGAGATTCTGCGCGTCTCCAGCCCCGGCGTCTTCGAGGGAGCAGACGAATCACCCTGCGAAAGAGCCTGCACAAGCTGCACTGCCGCGTGCTCCCACTCGAATTCCGTAGGCAGGCGATGTCCGGCCCACCGTGCATAGGCCTCTGCCTCGAAGAAGCTCAGGTGGCACACCGGGCTTTCGCTCAGGTCGTCCAGCGACTGAAAGCCGTGCAGCGTGTAGATGCACCAGCCTGCGTTCGTCGTGTTATCCCGCTGCCAGTAGAGCGGAGCCTGCCAGCCCTCCGCACGCAGCGTATTCCAGCCTTCGGACAGCCACAGTTCAGGCCGGTTGTAGCCGTTCTGCTCGATAAACGCGAGATATTCCACGCAGGTCACCAGCCGTGTGCCGAGCCGGTACGGCTGAAGGTAAACGGCGTGCCGGGGCGTCTCGTTATCGAACGCGAAGGCCTCCACGGCGGCCGGGTCGGGCGTCAGCCCAATCTGCGTCAAACCACCGGCAAACTCAACCCAGTCCAGCGGCGGCGCGATGGACTCATTCTTCTTTTGCCTGTGCGCTTCGAGATACGCCGGGTGCAGCGGATTAGTAAAAAACGCGTGCTTGATATCGGTGGCGATCAGCTCCTGGTGCTGCTGCTCATGCTCAAGTCCCAGAGCGATGCGCCGCGCCGCCTCATCTTCGAGCGGGTGCTGCAGCAGCGTCTCCATCGCGGCATCCACGCGGGTGCGGTAGGAGAGAATCTCGTCAAGCGCTGGCCGCGAAAACGAGGCGCGCAGCTTCTTCTCCGGCATATCGCCCAGCGAGTTGTAGTAGCTGTTGAACAGCCAGTAAAAATCCGGATGAAACGGCTGATAGCCCGCAACGAACTCACGCAGAACAAAGGTCTCGAAGAACCAGCTCGTGTGGGCCAGATGCCACTTCACCGGGCTCGCCTCCGCGCAGGACTGCACCATCAGGTCCTCAGGGGACAAGGGTTTACAAAGCTGACGGGTCGCATGGCGAACCGCCCTGAAGCGGGCCAGAAGAGAGGTTCCGGAGGTGCTGGGAGCTGTAGTCAGCGGCATGGATGGTCTCGCCCTTTTCGCTTTGTCTGCAATTCGCTAACCAAGATGTGATGTTCAGTAAGAGTATGTGGTTGCCGAAATGTTACAGAGGCACAGCCTGCGTGGTGTTCTCTACGCTACACCGCTCCGCCACGGCTGTCATCGCGAGAGTTTGGCCTCGAGCTCAGCTCCGGCCGTTATCGCTCCACTCGTAAACCACCACGCCCAG
>Ga0302311_10004440_pt1 | contig 15097 bp, 14 predicted proteins | sample III_Palsa_N1_3_FD_200449 | JGI IMG/M metagenome (GOLD analysis project Ga0302311, IMG submission 200449) | Peat permafrost microbial communities from Stordalen Mire near Abisko, Sweden - III_Palsa_N1_3 | ecosystem: Environmental > Terrestrial > Soil > Palsa > Peat permafrost | place: Sweden... | reverse complement strand
CCATGCGGGCGTAGGACGGAACGCCTATGCTCGCGGGTCACTGATTCGGGCGAGGCTGGATGGATTCGCAGGCGCTGCTCCTTGTGGCGGCGGCCGGGGCGGCGGCGTTGGCTGTCGGCGCGGCGCTCTGGGCGTTGATAGCCAGGCGGGCGTCCGACGCCGGCGTCCGCGAACAGGGCCAGCGGCTCACCGACACCGACCGCGCGCTGCACGCCGCCAAGGCCGCCGCCGAAGCGTTCGAGACCGCGGTCATTGCGCTCGGCGACGGCGTGGCGCGACTGGTGACCGGCGAGGAGAGCCTGGCTGTCTGCGCCGAGCGACTGGGCGCGTCCGGCGGCGATGCGGCCGCCGTGTTGGATGTCCTGCGTCGCGCCGACCCCCATCACGCGTCGCTGATCGACGCTCTGATCCAGAGCGGCGCGCCCTGCGCCTTCGAGGTGCGCGCGACGTCGGGCGGCGTCGCGGTCGAGGGCCGGGCGATCGGGGCGCTTGCCTTCCTGCGGCTGTCGCTGCTGGCCGCCGACGCCGGTCTGCCGACCGCCGCGCGGCTGGCCGCCTTCATCGACGCCCGCGCCGCGCCGGCCTGGATCGCCGCGCCCGACGGCGCTCCAGCCTTCGCCAACCGCGCCTGGCTGGAGGCGGCCGGCGCGGAAAGCCTGGGCGGCGCCCGCGACAAGGGGCTCACCTTCGACCGCGCCGCCGACGAGGTCGCCCGCGAGGCCGCGCGGACCGGCGAGCGGCGCGAAGCGGTGCGCTGGGCCGCCGCCGGCGGTCGCCGCCGCGCCTTCCACCTCACCGCCCAGCCGCTCGAGGGCGGGGCCGTCGGGGTCTGGTCGGAAGACGTCACCGAGGCCGAGGAGGCCGCCGAGAGCCTGCGCCGCAACACCGAGGCGCAGGACCAGACGCTGAACCAGATCCGCGAGGGCGTCGCCATCTTCGGCCGCGACCGGCGCCTGCAGTTCAACAACGCCGCCTTCGCCGCGCTTTGGGGGCTGGAGCCGGCCTGGCTGGCGGAGCGGCCGAGCCACGGCGAGCTGCTCGATCGCCTGCGCCAGCGCCGCCGTCTGCCCGAGAGCGCCGACTACAGCCGGTGGAAGGGCGCCGAACTGGCCGCCTACGAGGCCTTGGCGCCGGCGGAAGATCTCTGGCGGCTGCCCGACGCGCGGACGCTGAGGGTCGTGCGCCAGCCGCATCCGTGGGGCGGCCTGCTGCTGCTGTTCTCCGATCTCACCGACGAGCTGAAGCTGAAGGCCGAGTTCAACGCCCTGATCCAGGTGCAACAGGCGACGCTGGACAAGCTGACCGACGCGGTGGCGGTGTTCTCGTCCGACGGGCGCTTGAAGCTGCACAACGAGGCGTTCGAGCGGTTCTGGAACATCACCGCCGCCGACCTGGCCGCCGCCGCCGACTTCGAGGGGGTCGAGGACCTCTGCCTGCGCCGCCTGCACGACCGCCAGTTCTGGCGCGACCTGAAGGCGCGGGTCACCGATCCGGAGCCCAAGGCGCGCGCGCCGATCTCCGAGGAGCTGGTCACCGCCGACGCGCGCATCGTCGCCTTCCAATCGCGGCCGCTGCCCGACGGCGCGACCTTGATCGGCTTCGTCGACATCACCGACACCCGGCACCTGGAAGGCGCGCTGCGCGAACGCGAGGCGGCGCTGGCCGAGGCGGAACGACTGAAGCGCGAGTTCGTCGGCAACGTCTCCTACGAGCTGCGCACGCCGCTGACGACGATCATCGGCTACTCGGAGCTGCTGGAGCGCGGCGGCGAGGGCCTCTCGGAGCGCGGCCGCGGCCACGTGGCGGCGGTGCGCTCGGCGGCGATCCAGCTGGGCCGCTCGATCGACGACGTGCTCGACATCGCCCAGATCGACGCTGACGAGATGGCGCTGGACATGGAGGACGTCGACGTCGCCCGCCTGCTGGAGGCCGCCGCCGGCCGCTGGGCGCCGGGGGCGGATAGCAAGCAGGTCCTGCTGACAGTCGCGGGCGGCGCCGACGTCGGCCTGATCCGCGGCGACTCGCGCCGGCTGGGCCAGATGCTCGACCATCTGATCGAGAACGGCCTGCGCCAGACGCCCGCCGACGGCCTGGTGACGCTGGCGGCCGAGCGCGGTGGCGGTGAGGTGCGGCTGATCGTCTCGGACACCGGCCGCGGCATCCCGTTCCACGTCCAGGCCCACATCTTCGACCGCTTCGTCGGCCGCGACCAGGGCGGTCCCGGCCTCGGCCTGGCCCTGGTCAAGGCGCTGGTCGAACTGCACGGCGGCTGGGTCGCGCTCGAAAGCGAGCCTGGGGCGGGCGCCACTTTCACCTGCCACCTGCCGGAAGCGGCGCACGCGACGGCGGCGGCCCCGGAACTGTTCTGACCTCTGAAAAACCGCTCACTCGGCTTGCGCCGGGATAAGCGGGAAGGGGGTTAGTGCTGGCTTTGCGGCATGCGCACGACCAAGCCGTCCAGTTCGTCGGTGACCTTGATCTGGCAGGATAGCCGCGAGTTCGGCTCGACGTTTTCGGCGAAGTCGAGCATCGACTCCTCCATCGCCGACTGGCTGCCGGTCATGTCGGCCCAGTTCTCGTCGACATAGACGTGACAGGTGGCGCAGGCGCAGGCGCCGCCGCAGTCGGCGTCGATGCCGGGGATGTTGTTCTTGACCGCCCCTTCCATCACCGAGAGGCCGGTCTTCACGTCGACGACGTGTTCTTTGCCGTTGAATTCGACGTAGGTGATCTTTGCCATTTCGTCCCCGACACGCCGCCCTAACTGGCGGCGACCTCTTTCATGGAAACCGTAGTGTTCGCAAGCTTGGCGCGGTCGATCGGCTTCTGCGAGCCGATCAATTGCCGCGCCGCCATGAATTCCGCCGGCGCGTTGATCGCCTCCACCGCCCGGATCACGTCGCCTTTCAGATGGAAGACCGCGAACTTGGCAGCGGCCGGATCGCCGCGCACCAGGATGTCGTCGGTGTCGAACGGCATCCCGGCCATCTGCAGCTTGATGTCGTACTGGTCGGACCAGTTCCAGGTCACCTCCGGGGTGGGCGGCGGTCGCCCAGCGATCGCGGCAGCCGCCTGTTTGGCCTGCTCCAGCGCGTTGGCGACGCTCTCCAACCGCAGCATGCGGTCATAGAGCGGCATCGGCCGGTGGGTCACGTCGCCGATCGCGAACACCGTGGGGTCGGCCGTGCGCGCCTCGAGGTCGACGACGACACCGTTGGCGCATTCCAGTCCGGCGTCGCGCGCCAGCTCGTCGTTGGGGATGATGCCGATGCCGACCACCGCGTCGTCGCAGGGGATCACCCGGCCGCTGTCCAGTCTCACGCCAGTGACGTGGCCGCCCTCGCCCTCGAACCCTTCGATCGCCGCGTCCAGCTCGAATACGACGCCGCGCGCCCGGTGGTAGTCGGTAAAGAAGCTCGACAGCATCTCGCAGGACGAGCGCGTCAGGATGCGGGTCTGGGCCTCGATCACCACCGCCTCGGCGCCCAGAGCGCGGGCCGAGGCTGCTGCTTCCAGGCCGATGTAGCCGCCGCCGACGACGGCGAGGCGCTTGCCGGGGCCGAGCGCCAGCTTCAGCACCTCGGCGTCGGCGGCGCTGCGCAGCACTTGGACGCCGTCGAGATCCGCGCCTGGCAGGTTCAGCCGACGCGCGCGGGCGCCGGTGGCGATGATCAGCGTCTCGTAAGGGACCGTCTCGCCGGTTTCTAGCGTAACGATCTTGGCCGATCGCTGCAGCGAGACCGCCTTGGTCGCGAGCCGCAGCGCGATGTCCTTCTCGGCATAGAAGCTCTCCGGCCGCAGCATCAGCGAGTCGGCGTCGGCCTCGCCTTTCAGCCAGGCCTTGGACAGCGGCGGGCGCTGATAAGGCGCGATCGGCTCTTCGCCGATAATGGTCACCCGGCCCTCGTAGCCGTATTGCCGCAGGAACGCCGCGGCAGAGCCGCCGGCATGGCCGCCGCCCACGATCACCACGCCTGCACCGGGCTCGCTCATGGCGGACCGATGCAGAAGAATGACGGCCCCGTCAACTTAACGCTAAGGGTAAGGTCTTGCATACGGCAGGAAGATACGGCATCATCCGCCATATGTCTGATATGCGCAAGATTACCGCTTTCATCCCGGCTGCGCTGCTTGAGACCGCCCAGGCCAACACCGGCGAGGGCGTCAGTGAGACGCTACGGATCGCGCTTGAGAAGTTGAACTACGCTGCTTGGTGCAAACGGATGCTCGAACTCCGCGGCAAGGTGAAGTTCGAGTGGAACCTCGACGAACTAAGTGAGGATCGCGAGTTCGACGAGCACGGAAACGTCATCAATTGATCGCGCCCGACGCAAGTTCGTTGATCGCCTATTTCGACGGCGAAATCGCTCCGGACACGGACCGCATCGCCGAAGCTTTCGAGACCCGAGATTTGGTTCTGCCACCGCCGGTGTTGGTGGAGCTTATAGGGCGCGCTACGACAGTTGCGGCCTTCGGCGAGATCGCGAACGGCGCTGCTCAGTTGCCGATCAGCCCCGGCTTTTGGCTGCGGGCTCGCCAGAGCCGGGGCCTCATCCTGTCGAAGGGACTGAAGGCGAGGGCGCTCGACAGCCTGATCGCACAGTGTTGCATCGATGCCGACGTCCCACTCATCGCCCGCGATACTGACTATCGTCACTTCGCCCAGTGGTGCGGGCTCAAGCTCGCCCTCTAAACCACCCGCTCGACCAGCATCCGCTTCACCTCGGCGATCGCCTCGGACGGGTTGAGACCCTTGGGACAGACCTGGGCGCAGTTCATGATGGTGTGGCAGCGGTAGAGCTTGAACGGGTCTTCCAGCGCGTCGAGCCGCTCGCCGGTGGCTTCGTCGCGGCTGTCGATGATCCAGCGGTAGGCCGCCAGCAGGGTGGCGGGGCCGAGGAACCGCTCCTCGTTCCACCAGTAGCTGGGGCAGGAGGTCGAGCAGCAGGCGCACAGGATGCACTCGTAGAGGCCGTCCAGCTTGGACCGATCCTCCGGCGACTGCCGCCACTCGCCCTGCGGCTCCGGCGTCTTGGTGTGCAGCCACGGCTCGATCGAGGCGTACTGGGCGTAGAACAGCGTGAGGTCGGGGATCAGGTCCTTGACCACCGGCTGGTTCGGCAGCGGCGCCACCAGCACAACCTCGCCCGGCACCTCCTCCCAGCCGTGGGTGCAGGCTAGGGTGTTACGCCCGCCGATGTTCATCGCGCAGGAGCCGCAGACGCCTTCGCGGCATGAGCGGCGGAAGGCCAGGGTGGAGTCCATGGTGTTCTTGATGTGGATCAGCGCGTCCAGCACCATCGGTCCGCACTCGTCGACCCTGACCTCATACTCGTCCCAGCGCGGGTTCTCGGTCCCTTCGGGGTCGTAGCGGTAGACGCGGAACAGCTTCAGCCGCCCCGCGCCGCTGGGCGCGCGATGGCGCTTACCCTTGCCGACCACGGAGTTCTTCGGAAGCGTCAGCTGGACCATGCCCGACCCTCGTTGGATTGGGCATGGTCCTAGACTGCTACCAGCGGGCTTGTCTACGCACTGGCCGCCGCTGTCGGCTTCGTCGTCGCCTTGCCGCCGTACCAGTCGAGATTGCGGGTCAGGTACATGGCGCCGGCGAGGCCGAGAAAGCTGGCGATAGAGCCGGCGAGCAGGGCGAAGTCTTCCAGCCGCATCAACAGGTAGATCAGGCAGTAGACCACCGAGAACACCGCCAGCGCCTGGGCCCCACGGCCCCGGCTCTTGAGCGCGGCGCCGGCGTAGAGGCCCATCAGCAGCACGGTCGCGGTGGCGGCGATCGCGAACGCGCCGTCGAAGCCGAGGTACTCCGAGAGGCTGAGCAGCAGCAGGTAGAACGCCATCTGCGCCAGCCCGACCAGCAGGTACTGCGCGGCGTGGACGCGCTGGCCGGAGAGCGCTTCGAACACGAAGAAGGTCAGGAACACCAGGCCGACGAACATCACCGCGTACTTTAGCGCTCGCATCACGGTCTGGTACGGATCGCTGGCAGGGACCAGGCTGACGCCGAGGTCCTTCGCGCCGAGCTGGTCAAGCGACAGGGCGTCGGTGCTGCCGTGGTCGGACAGCCCCCGGGCAGTGAACGGCACGTTCCAAGTCGCGGCGAAACCGCTCGCGCCCAATTGCGGAGGACTTGGCAGGAAGCCGCCGTCGAACGAGGGCGCTGGCCAGTCGCCGGCGATCTTCACCACCGTCGACTTGGCGAACGGCATGACGCTCAGGCGCTCGGCGCCGGTGAAGCGCAGCGAGACGTGCAGCGTTCCGCCCTTGCTGGCGACCACCGCCGCGCCCGGCGCCTCGACCAAGCCGTAGTTGGTGGTCGGCTTCGGCGCGCCGTCGGGCATGACTTGGCTTGGCGAACCCAGCGAGAGGCCGGTGGTCGGGCTGAATACGATGGGCGTCTTGCCGCTCCGATCGGTGAACACCCCGGTGACGTCGCTCTTGGCCCCGCGCAGGTCGGAGAAGCCGACCACCAGCCGCGCCGCTTGCCAGTTGACGCTCGAACCGGCCGGCAGGTTCACGCCCTGCGGCGGCGGCGAGAACTTGGCGTCGATGTCCGCCTGAGCCTCATAGACCGGCACATTGAAGATGCTGCGGTGGAGCGAGGCGGCCTTCAGGGTGACCGTGGCCGAGCCCTCGTCCGGCGAGACCACATACCAGCCGGTCTCCGGCGGCTGCGGATGCGGCACGCCATTGGTGTCGTTCGCGGGCGGCCTGGGCGCGACACAGGGCGCGATCAGCATCGGCCCCAGCAGCTGCTGCGGCCCGCCCTGCAGCGCGCTGACTTGCTGGGTCACCGTCTCGGCCCGGTGTTGGCGGTCGAGCACCAGGCTGAAGACGAACACGCCGGGGATCGCCATCAAGACGGCGAGCACCAGCACCAACATGGCCTTGGCGCCCCAGTCGGCGGATCGGGCGGCTGGTTTGGCGGCGGGAGCCTGCGCCGCCGAAGAGGTTGCATCCGCCATGCTGAGCGCCTTTGTCAACCCAATTACTTTGCAATGCAAAGATATGACTCTCGAAACGGCTGAGGCCAATGAAACTTTCGTAAGCACGAAAGCGACCCCGCCCCTCGATGGGGCGGGGCAGGGGTGGGTGGACGCACGCTGGCGAAGGGCGGGGCGCGGCGAGGCGCCGGCGCCTCCATGGCTGTCTCGCCGAACCCGGCGCTTCCACCCAATCCCAACCCTTCCCCATTGAGGGAAAAAGGACCGCGTTTGCTCAGGCCGTGGGTGACACGTCAGCGCTATCGGGCGGCGCGGCGCCGTTGCCCTTTGGCGCGGGCAGCGTCGCGGCCGGCTCGCCGCCGTTATCGCCGGACCCCTGCGACAGCCGCCGCATCGCCAGCGGCACCAGGGCGGTGAGGCCGCCGAGACCGCCGGCGTCGCCGAGGTTCAGCGCCAGGTTCTCTGGCATGAACCGCTGCGAGCCGGTGGAAAGCTCGCGCACCACGTTGATGAAGGCGGTCTGGTCGCGGCCGACGGCTTCCTGCTGGGCGTTGAGGCCCTTGGCGATGGCCAGGCCCTCGGCTTCGGTCTTCACCGCGCTGGCGCGGCCGACCTTTTCCAGCCGGTACGACTCGCCGTCCGCCTCGGCCTGCACGCCGGTGGCCTTGTTTCGCGCGATGTCGATGCCGACCGACGACTTGGCCAGCTCCGACTGCATGTCGGCGCGGCCGCGGGAGGCCTCGAGGTCGAGCCGCTTTTCCTGGGCGTCGCGCTCGGCGCTGAAGGTCTGCTGCTGCTGGTTGGCGATCTCGCGCGCGGTCAGCACCTGCACCAGCTGGTCCGGGAACACCACGTCCTGGATGTAGACCCCGCGCGTCTCCACCCGGTACTCCTTCAACTTCTCGGTGATGTGCGCCTGGGCGTCGGCCTGCACCTCGGCCCGCCGTTCGATGAAGTCGATCGCCGGCATCGCCTGCAGCTTGTCGCGGAAGTGGTTGCCGACCGCGGCCTGCAGCACCTCGTTGACGAGGTTGGTCATGGTGCCGACGGTGGAGATCACCTTGGGCGCCTCGGTGTCCGGCACGTGGATCTGCACCTGCAGGTCCAGCGCGAAGACGAAGCCCTCGCGGCTCTTGGCCACGATCTGGTGCAAGTCCTTGTCGTAGTTGTGCGCGGTGGAGTTCGCGTCAGCCCAGTTCAGGGTCAGGATGAAGGTCGGCACGATCTCGGCCGAATAGCAGCGCGGGTTGATGGCGTACTTGCCGGTGCGCAGCGGCTCCTGCCAGATGCCGCGGCGCCCAGGCCGGACCAGGTGGCCGAACTTGAAGTCGACGCCCGAGGTGTCCTGTGTCGCCAACCCGACATAGGCCTTCATCACCGCCACCTGGCCCTGCTGCACCACCAGCATCGGCATCATCTCCACCGCGACCAGGAACGGGTTGAGGTTGTAGGCGCCGTAGAGCAGCGGGTCGTGCTGCAGGCCGATGCGCCCGCCGTTGTCGAGGAAACGCTGGAAGTCCTGGTAGTTGTTGTGGACGTCGTTCTTGACCGACAGCAGCACCTCGACCAGGTCGGCGTCGGTGACCTCGGGCTTGCGCTCCAGCGCCTCCAGGTCCTCGAAGTCGCCGAGGCGGTTGGCGATCGCGCCCTTCGGCAGCGGCGTGCCTTCGAGCGTGGTGACGATGCCGATCATGTCGAGGATCTTGCCGTCCTCGCGCACCTCCGGCTCGATCCGCACCACCTCGAGCTGCTGGGGGGTGAGGCCGAAGTTCTGCGGCTTCAGCGCGCCCTTGGCCGCGGCGCGGGCGTAGGTGTCGTCGATCGGCGTGCCGAAGAAGGCGTCGCGGGTGATCACCAGGAACCCGACTGGGTGGATCGGCGCCACCGTACCCGGCGACAGCACCGGGCGCTGCACGCCCTTCTCGCCGCCGCCGTCGACGAAGGCCGCGAGGTCCTGGAAGTTGCCGAACTCGGGCTTGTAGGCGGCCGACTTGGCCCCGATCGGCAATGGCGCGCCGACCTGAGCGATCACCACGCCGACCAGGCCGGCGGGGATTTGCACCATCGGGTGGCGGGTGACGGTGTAGAGCGGCCAAAGCTTGAAGCGCAGGCCGGGCATCAGCAGCCGCGCCTGATAGCCGGCCTCGCCGTGAAAAGCGACCGGCCCGTCGCCTCTGAGCGATCCGCCGAAGCGCTTGCGCACCAGACCGACCTCCGTCGGCCCGATGGTCCAGAAACTTCGCACGGCGATGAAGAGCGCTACGACCGCCAGGACAAGCGCAAGCGGTCCCGCCAGCCCGATCTGGGCGAGGGAATTCAGAGTGTCAGACACGGATGTGGCCCCAAAAGGAAACGCGCCACGTCGGACGCGCACGTTGAATTTATAGGCTTCCTACAGCGAAGCTAAGGGTTGATCGCGGGGTCGTGATGCGAGGTGATCGGCCCTAGTAAACCCGCGCTTTCGGCGGGATGGTCGCGATGTCGTTGGTCATCGGCGTCATGTGCACCGGGCGGTAGTCGAAGCGGACGGCGCCGGTGGCGTCGTCGAGCCAGCACAGGGTGTGCTTCATCCAGTTGACGTCGTCGCGGTTCGGGAAATCCTCCCGGGCGTGGGCGCCGCGGCTTTCGGTGCGGTTGAGCGCGCTGTTGACAGTGACGATCGCCTGCACAGCGAGGTTCTCGAACTCCAGCGTCTCGACCAGGTCGGTGTTCCAGACCAGCCCGCGGTCGGAAACGCGCAGGTCGGCGCGCTGGTCGTGCACGCTCTGCAGCCGCTTGACCCCGGATTCCAGCGTCTCACCGGTGCGGAAGACGGCGGCGTCCTCCTGCATCGCGGTCTGCATCTCCAGCCGCAGCGTGGCCGTGGGCGTGCCGCCGGCGGCGTTGCGCAGGCGGTCGAAGCGGGCGAAGTGCGCGTCGGTCCAGGCCGGCTTCGGCTCGGGCTGGGTGGCGCCCGCGGTCAGCTTGTCGGCGCAGCGCAGGCCGACCGCGCGGCCGAACACCACCAGGTCGATCAGCGAGTTGGAGCCCAGCCGGTTGGAGCCGTGCACCGAGACGCAGGCCGCCTCGCCCACCGCCATCAGGCCGGGGATGACGGTGTCAGGCTCGTCGCCGACCTTGGTCACCGCCTCGCCGAAGAAGTTCGTCTGCAGCCCGCCCATGTTGTAGTGCACGGTCGGCGAGACCGGGATCGGCTGCTTGGTCACATCGACCCCGGCGAAGATGCGCGCGGTCTCGGAGATGCCGGGCAGGCGCTCGTGCAGCACCTTCGGATCCAGGTGGTCCAGGTGCAGAAAGATGTGGTCCTTCTTCGGCCCCACCCCGCGCCCCTCGCGCACCTCGATGGTCATGGCGCGGCTGACCATGTCGCGCGGCGCCAGGTCCTTCACGGTCGGCGCGTAGCGCTCCATGAAGCGCTCGCCCTCGGAATTGGTCAGATAGCCGCCCTCGCCGCGGGCGCCCTCGGTGATCAGGCAGCCGGCGCCGTAGATGCCGGTGGGGTGGAACTGCACGAACTCCATGTCCTGCAGCGGCAGGCCGGCTCTGAGCGCCATGCCGCAGCCGTCGCCGGTCTGGGTGTGGGCGCCGGTGCAGGTGAAATAGGCCCGGCCGTAGCCTCCAGTCGCCATCACGGTGGTCTGCGCCCGGAACCGGTGCATCGTGCCGTCGTCGAGCTTCCAGGCGGTGACGCCCCGGCAGTGGCCCCCATCCCCACTGTCATGGTCCATGATCAGGTCGAGGGCGAAGTACTCGATGAAGAACTCGACGTCGTAGTTCAGCGACTGGCCGTACATGGTGTGCAGCATGGCGTGGCCGGTGCGGTCCGCGGCCGCGCAGGTGCGTTGGATCGGCGCCTCGCCGAAGTTGCGGGTCATGCCGCCGAACGCACGCTGGTAGATCTTGCCCTCGGGCGTGCGGCTGAACGGGACGCCCCAGTGCTCCAGCTCGTAGACCGCCGCCGGGGCGTTCCTGACCAGGTACTCGATCGCGTCCTGGTCGCCCAGCCAGTCCGAGCCCTTGACGGTGTCGTACATGTGCCAGCGCCAGTCGTCCTCGCCCATGTTGCCGAGGCTGGCGCTGATGCCGCCCTGCGCCGCCACCGTGTGCGAGCGGGTCGGGAACACCTTGCTGATGCAGGCGGTCTTCAGCCCGGCCTGGGCGCAGCCCAGCGCCGCCCTCAGCCCCGACCCGCCCGCGCCAATCACCACCACGTCGAACTGGTGGTCGATCAGGTCATACGCCGTCATCGACCTGGCATCCTTCGCTTTCGCCGATAGATCGAGGCGCGGCGTGCTGACGGCAATGCGCGATTGCGCTAGGCTGACTTCGCGAAGGACGAAGGATGCGCGTCGATCTCACCGACATGAAGCTGTTTCGCGACGTGGCCGAAGCGGGCTCGATCACCGCCGGCGCGGCGCGCAGCCGGCTGGCGCTCGCCGCCGCCTCGACCCGCATCCGCGGCCTCGAACTGGATATCGGCGCGCCGCTGCTGGTGCGCAGCCGCAGCGGCGTTACCTTGACGCCGGCCGGCCGCGCCCTGCTCACCCACGCCCGCGGCCTGCTGGCCGACGCGGAGCGGTTGGTCGAGGACCTGCGCGCCTACGGTTCGGGCCTCGCCGGCGAGGTGCGGCTGCTGTCCAACACCAACGCCATCACCGAGTTCCTGCCGGAAACGCTGGCGACCTTTCTGGCTGCCAACCCGGGCGTCAGCATCGACCTGGAGGAGCGGCTCTCCGATGAGATCGTCGGGCTGGTGGCCGAAGGCGCGGCCGACATGGGGATCGTCGCCGGCACCGCCGACCTCGGCACGCTGGAGTCCTTCCCGTTCCGCACCGACCGCTTCGTGCTGGTGACGGCGGCGGACCACCCGTTGGCCGGCGCCGCGGCGGTGCCGTTCGCCGAGGCGCTGGACTACGACCTGGTCGGCCTCGATCGGGCGAGCGCCCTGCAACGGTTCCTGACCGATAAGGCGGCGCGCGCCGGTCGGGCGTTGCGGTTGCGGGTGCAGGTGCGCAGCTTCGACGCGGTCTGCCGCCTGGCTGAAGCCGGCGTCGGCGTCGGCGTCGCGCCGCAGACTACCGCCCGGCGCGCCGCGGCGACGATGCGGCTGGGCGTGATCCCGCTCGCGGACGACTGGGCGCTGCGCGAGCTTACCTTGTGCGTGCGGAACCTGGCGGCCCTGAAACCCACGGCCCGCCGCCTGGCGGACGCGCTGCGGACGTCCAGGGCCTAATGGCCGTGCGAGCCTTCGTAGACGCCGGGGGCCAGCAGCTCGCTTTCGAGGCCTTCTTGGCCGGCTTCCAGCACGAAGCGGCGGTCGCAGTAGGAGCATTCTACGAAGTTGGCCTCGCCCATCTCCAGCCAGACCCGTGGATGGCCGAGCGCGCCGCCGACGCCGTCGCAGGCGACGCGCCTGGAGCGGACCACGATCACCTCGGGCGGCGGCGTGTCCGGGGTCGGGTTGGCTGGAGCCGGCGCCGGCTCAACCTTCACCTTCGATTTGCGCGCCATCGACCTCAACTCCATCGCCGCCTTGGCGCGGCGCACCTGCGGCCCTAGGTATGCGGCGAGCCGCCGGCCCGTCAATCGAGGGAGCGGCCGCGCACAGCTTCCGGAGCGAGATGGATCTTCCCGAGTACGCCATCGAGGCCAAGGGTCTGGTGAAGACCTATCCGTCCCTGCGCGGCGCGCCGGAAATGCAGGCGTTGAAGGGGATCGACCTGATGATCCCGCGCGGCTCGATCTTCGGCCTGCTGGGGCCAAACGGCGCCGGCAAGTCGACCTTTATCAACATCCTCTCGGGGCTCTGCAAGAAGACCTCGGGCAAGGTGACCATCTGGGGCCGTGACATCGACGCCAGGCCCAGGGACGCCCGCGCCGCGATCGGCGTGGTGCCGCAGGAGATCGCCGCCGACGTCTTCTTCACGCCGCGCGAATCGCTGGACGTGCAGGCCGGCATGTACGGCGTGCCGAAGAAGGACCGCATCACCGACCAGCTGCTCGCGGCGCTGGGCCTGGCCGACAAGGCCAACGCCTATGTGCGCCAGCTCTCCGGCGGCATGAAGCGGCGGCTGATGGTGGCCAAGGCGATGGTGCACAATCCGCCGGTGCTGATCCTCGACGAGCCGACCGCCGGCGTCGACGTCGAGCTGCGCCGCCAGCTGTGGGACTATGTGGTGGGGCTGAACCGGCTGGGCGTCACCATCCTGCTGACCACCCACTACCTGGAGGAGGCCGAGGAGCTCTGCGACATCATCGCCATCGTCAACCATGGCGAGGTGGTGGCCTGCGAGCCGACCTCCCAGTTGCTCAAGCACCTCGACACCCGCGCCGTGGTGATCACGCCCGGCGAGCCGCTGGCCGCGGCGCCGTCGCTGCCGCCGTTCGAGACCCGGCTGCGGCCCACCGGCGAGCTGGCGATCAGTTTCAAGACCCACGAGGCCAGCGTCGAGCAGGTGCTGGCTGCGGCGCGCGACGCCGGCGTCCACATCCGCGACCTGCGCACCGAGGAGCCCGACCTGGAAGACGTGTTCCTGGCCCTCACCTACGGCGCGGACGCAGCGCGGGTGAGCGTGCCTTAGCGGGATTTAACTTGAGCGGCGGTTCGGAACCGCAATGATCCCGGCGCGCTCTCTAGAGCCGGGCCCGAACGGCCACGTTCAAACAAGGAACGACAATGAACTCGAAAGCGATCGTCCTGGCGCTGTCCATCGCCCTTGCCGGCGCGGGGGCCGCGGAAGCTCGGGGCTGTCTGAAGGGCGCGGTCGTCGGCGGCGTCGCCGGCCACTTCGCCCACCATCACGCGTTGGCGGGCGCGGCGATCGGCTGCGTCGTCGGTCACCACATGGCCCACCAGCAGGACAAGCGCCTAGCGCTGGCCCACCGGCGATAGCCTTTTCGGCTAGGCCTTCACGAACTTCAGCGTCATCCGGTCGCTCTCGCCGATCGCGTCGTATTTCGTGTGGTCGAAGGCGGGATTGGGCGGCTGGCCGGCCGGCGCGCTGCGGCGCGTCGGCGGCAGGGTCCAGACGCCGAAAGGATGGTCCTTGGTGTCGTTCGGGTTGGCGTTGATTTCGGAGCGGGCGGCCAAGACAAAGCCTGCCTTCTTCGCCTCGCCGATCACATAGGCTTCCGAGATGTAGCCGTCGCCCTTCTTCGGGTCGGCGCCGTCGACCGCGCGATGGTCCTCGATGGCCAACACGCCGCCGCGCTTCAGCGCCGCGTGGAAGTCGCCGAACGCCTTCTGCACGAAGCCGTCGACCATCGCCCAGTCGTGAATCTCGCGCGAGACCAGCACCAGGTCGACCGTCCCGGGCGCCGCCAATGGTCCCGAGACCTGGCCGAAGCCGACCGCGCTGACATTGCCGTACAGCTTCGGGTCGGCCTCGTACTTGCTCTCGAACGCCGCGCGGCCCTTGCGGGCGCCGTCGCTTGTCTTCGGATCGTTGAGATCGGCGGTCGCGGCGATGTAGCGCCCGCCGGTGCGGGCGAGGTAGGGGGCCAGGATGTCGGTCCACCAGCCGGTTCCCGGCGCGACGTCGATCACCACTTCGCCCGGCTTCAGGCCCCAGAACAGCAGCGAGGCTTCGGGATGGCGCCAGATATCGCGCGCCTTTTCCTCCGGCGTTCGAGAGTCGTTCCGGATCACGTCGGCCAGAATCGGGTCGGCCGCCGCGAAGGCCGGAAAGGCGGCGAGGGCGCTCGCCGCGCCAAGGCCGATCATGACGCCGCGCCGATCGATCGAGTTCATCTGGGGCTCCTCCGCCGTTTCGCCGCATCTTAGACGCACGCGGCGTCGCCGCCACCCGCGCCACGCGGTTTGCGCGTCCGGCCCCTTTCGGCTAGAGATCGCGCCCTTCCGCGCACCTCGCACCCGTAGCTCAGCTGGATAGAGCGCTGCCCTCCGAAGGCAGAGGTCACAGGTTCGAATCCTGTCGGGTGCGCCAGGGCTCTCGCTACGTACGGCGTTGAAGTTCCATACATAGGTTAAGCTCGGTCGGTAGCACCCCCTCTTCCGCACCGACAGTTGGCGGCTGCCGTTCAGCGTCACGCGGGGCTGACAGCCAACCGGGGCTTTTCCGACCTTCGTTTGAGCGACAGGACAGGTTTTTCGATCAGGAAGTAGCTGAGCGTCGCCAAGC
>Ga0302311_10004437_pt1 | contig 15102 bp, 10 predicted proteins | sample III_Palsa_N1_3_FD_200449 | JGI IMG/M metagenome (GOLD analysis project Ga0302311, IMG submission 200449) | Peat permafrost microbial communities from Stordalen Mire near Abisko, Sweden - III_Palsa_N1_3 | ecosystem: Environmental > Terrestrial > Soil > Palsa > Peat permafrost | place: Sweden... | reverse complement strand
GGCGGCGAGCTGCTCGGCGCCGGCGCCGCCGAAGAACACGTGCGGGGTGCGCTCCATGATGGCGCGGGCGAAGCGGATCGGGCTGCGCACGCGGCTGATGCCGGTGACGGCGCCGCAGGCGCGGTCGACGCCGTTGACGATGGCGGCGTCGAGCTCGGGCTGGCCGTCGCGGCTGAGCACGGCGCCGATGCCGGCGTTGAACAGCGGGCAGTCTTCCATCAGTTCGACGGCACGGGTCACGGCGTCGAGGGCGGAGGCGCCGTCGCGCAGCAGGGCCTGGGCTGCGGAGGCGACGCGATGCAGCGCGGCGCGCTGCTCCGGCTGCGCGCCGGAGCCGGGGGGCGGGTCGCCGGCGCCGCCATGCAGGGCGAAGCGGATCAGGCCTGGATCGGGGAATGAGGTAGTCATGCGCGGAATTATGCGCGGAATCGCGGGGAGATTTGCGGTGCGATGCGCAGCGGATCGCGGTGCGCGGCCCGGCATTGGGTAAGCTAGGGCCTGTTAACGATCGTCAACGAACCGGGATTTCCTTTCATCCGCATGATCAGTTTCTTGTCACGGCTTGCTCCGCTGCGCGCTCCCGGTCTCGTTTTCGCGGGCGCCCTGCTGCTCCTCGCCGGCTGCGCCAGCGCCCCCGCGATAGTCACCTCAAGCGGTACACCGGATGTCGCGCCGGCAGCGCCGCAGGCGGTGGACAATGTGCCGCGCGTTCCCGTCACGGTCAGCGCTTTCGACTACCGCTTGAAACAGCGCGGCGATATTGGCCAGGGCATCGCCGACCTGCTGGCCGATGCGCTGTACAGCAGCGGCCGCTTCCAGCCGCAGGCCGCAGTGCCGGGCGCGCAGCTGCTGATCGGCGGCAGCGTCGTCGCCTTCGATCCGGCCTGTGCCGGCGGCGCGCAGATCATCGTGTTCGACAACCAGGCCTGCGTCACCGTCAACATACGCATCGTCGACGCCGCCAGCGGCAGGCTGCTCAAGGCTGCCACCGTGGATGGCACGTCCGCCGCCGGTGGCGCCCCGGTGCCGGCGCGCGGCAAGCTGCCGGCCAGCCTGCAGGCCTACGGCAAGCTGCCGATGGAACAGGCGATCCGCAATTGCGTCGAGAAGGCGGCGAACCTCGTCGCGGCGCTCAGCCCCCAGTAAGGAGCGGGTGTCGTTGCGCCGCCGCCCTCACTCCTCAGCCCTTACTCGTACTTCACCGAGCAACCGTAGGGCGGTGTCAGCGGCTGGCTCAGCGGCTTGCCGGCCAGGGCCTCCTCCAGCGCCGTTTTGACATAAGGGCTGGCCCGGGCGATATCGTCCGGATCGGTGCTGGGCAGGCTGTCGATGCCGCCGGCATAGATCAGTTTGCCGCCGCCGTCGATGATGAACATGTGCGGCGTGGTCTTGGCGTCGTACAGATGGCCGATCTTGCCGGAGGCATCGAGCAGCACCGCGCTGGGTGCCGCGCCGCGCTGCCGGGTGAGCTGGTCGGCACGGGCGCCGTCGGCATAGCCCTGGGTGCCGGGAGCCGAGGAAATCACCGACAGCCAGATCACGCCCTTGCCGGTGTACTCCTTCTGCAGGGCCTGCATATTGCCCTTCTTGTAATAGTGCTGGACGAAGGGGCAGCCATCGTTGGTCCATTCCAGCACCACCAGCTTGCCGCGATAGTCCGCCAGCGACACGGGCTTGCCGTGGCTGTCGGTGCCGCTGAAGGCCGGCGCCGGCTGGCCGATGCGCGGAGCGTCCGCCGCCAGCGCGCCGCCCTGGAAGACGCTGCCGAGCAGCGCGGCGAGCACTCCACCAAGAATCCCGCCAAGAGTTCCTGACTTGCGGAGCCTATTCATCGCAGCCTCCCTGAAGGCCTGGAGAGCAGCCTCAACCCGGTTTGAGCGAATCCACGACGATCGAGGGCGTCAGCAACTGGGGCAGCACTTTCGGATCGCCGCCTTTCACGTATACCAGATACAGCGGTACACCGGAACGCCCATAAGTAGTCAGCAACTGGGTGATGGCGGGATCGGCGCGCGTCCAGTCGCCCTGCAGCCAGGCCACCTGCTGATCGGCGAAAACCTGGCGCACCGCAGCGGTGTCGAGCGCCACGTGCTCGTTGACCTTGCAGGTGATGCACCAGTCGGCGGTCATGTCGACAAAGATGGTGCGGCCCTGGGCGCGCAGCTCGGTCACGCGCTGTTCGCTCCAGGGCTCGATCGCCGCGCTGCCCGGCTTGGCGGCGGCAGGCGTGCCGCCGCCCGCTGAAACCGTGCGGATCTGCGGCGAGCTCAGCAGGGCCAGCGCCGCCAGCAGCGCCGCCAGCTTGAGCAGGCCGGCGACGCGCCCCGGCCGGTTCCACAGCCACAGCGCGAAAGCCACCAGGGTCAGGCCGAGCAGGGCTACCGCCATGCCGCTGCGGTCGGTGATGCCGCCCAGCACCCACAGCAGCCACACCACGCTCAGGTAGAGCGGGAAAGCCATCACCTGCTTGAAGGTTTCCATCCAGGCGCCGGGGCGCGGCAGCAGCTTGCCCAGCCGCGGAAAGAAGCCGATCAGCAGGAACGGCAGCGCCAGGCCCAGGCCCAGCGCCAGGAACACCAGCATGGCCAGCGCCGCCGGCTGGCCCAGGGCATAGCCCAGCGCGGTGCCCATGAAGGGCGCGGTGCAGGGGCTGGCCACCGCCACCGCCAGCACGCCGGTGAAGAAGGAGCCGCGATAGCCGTTGTCAGCGGCGAGGCTCTGGCCCACGCCCATCAGGCGCGTACCGAACTGCACCACGCCGGACATCGACAGGCCCATGCCGAAGAACAGGTAGGCCAGCACCGCCACGAACACCGGCTGCTGCAGCTGGAAGCCCCAGCCCACCGCCATGCCGCCGCCGCGCAGCGCCAGCAGCACGCCGGCCAGCCCGCCGAAAGTGGCGAGCACGCCGAAGGTGTAGGCCAGCGCATGGCCGCGCTGGCGCCGCGCCACCTTGGCGCGTGCCTCGATCAGGCTGATGGCCTTGATCGACAGCACCGGGAAGACGCAAGGCATCAGGTTGAGGATCAGGCCGCCGAGCAGGGCCGAGAGCAGCACCAGGGCCAGGCTCAGCGGCGCCGCCGCTTCCGCCGCGGCAGGCAGGGCGCTGCCCGCCGCGCCCTGCGGCACCGGCTCCACCGTGCCGGGCTGGGCGTGGATTTCCCAGGCCTTGACGCTGTCGCCGTCGTGCACCACCAGCTCGCCGTCCACCTGGGCCGGCGGCTTGACGAAGTAGTCGCCCAGCGTCTGCGAGATGCGCAGGCCATGATCGGCGCTGTTGGCCAGCCGCTGCGGCGCCGAGTGCTTGACCAGGTCGCTGACGTAGGGGAAGAACTCGATGGCGCCGCCGGCGGAGAAGTGCGCGCCTTTCACCGCCAGCGAAAAATCACCTTCGCCGGCGCCGCCGTGGGTGGCGAACTGCACTTTCCAGTCGGCCGGGGCCGGCTGCGGCAGTTGCGCGCGGGTGCTGCTGAAGGCATCGCGCCAGCGCGGGTCGGCCTGCTGCGGCGTGCCGGCGGGGGTAACCGGCAGAGCCAGGCTCAGGTCGGCGCTGCCGGGGATGCAGATGTCCTTGCACACCAGCCATTTGGCCTTGGCCTGCAGGTTGACGCTGGCGCCGCCGGACCAGTCGGCCGGCACCGTCAGCGGCACCAGCAGCAGGGTTTCCTTGCCGTAGCCGTAGTTGACGATATCGCCGAGGGCGCTGCGGTGCGGATACGGCCACTGCAGATCGCCGGCGCTGATGCCGGCCGGCAGGGTCCAGGCGAGGGTGGTGGCCAGCCCGGAATCGCCCGGGTTGCGCCAGTACACATGCCAGCCGTCCTCCGGCGCGATGCGCAGCGCCAGCCAGTTGTCGCCGCCGGCGGCCAGGCTGAGGTTTTCGGCGATCAGTTCGGCTTCGACATGCTCGGTCTGGACCGGCGTGGCCTGGCCGGGAAGGGTGAAAGCGGCGAACACCAGGCAGAGGGGCAGGCCGAGGGCAAGAAGCGGGCGCATGCGGGGGAGGGGTCTGAACTAAGGCAAGTAGGAGAGTGTAATGACCTTCGCCGCGGCGTGGGGTTCCGCGCCGGAACCGGATGATCCGGCCAACCCCGTCTCAGGGGCTTCCCCATGACCTCCGGCGCGCTGACGACAGGCGGGAAAGCAGGGCTACAATAGCTGCATTACGGCTTGGGACGCTGCCTTGGGGGCTGCGGGCATAGCCGGCTGTGCCAGCCGCGGCGCATCGCCGCAGGCCGACCATACCTATACTCGGAGAGCTTCTCGCAATGACCGCCAGCCCACGCCGCGGGTTCACCCTGTTCATGACCGGATTGTCCGGCGCCGGCAAGTCCACCCTGTCGGAACGGGTGGCGGAGGTCATCAAGGCCGATTACCAGCGGCCCGCCACCATCCTCGACGGCGACATCGTGCGCGAGATGCTGTCCAGCGGCCTGACCTTCTCCCGCGCCGACCGCGAGCTCAACATCCGCCGCATCGGTTACGTCGCCGGCGAAGTGACCAAGCATGGCGGTATCTGCATCTGCGCCGCCATCGCGCCGTTCCGCACCGCCCGCGCCGAGGTACGCGCGCGCATCTCCCAGCTCGGCGGCTTTTACGAGGTCTACATCGCCACGCCGCTGGCGGTGTGCGAGAGCCGCGATCCGAAAGGCCTGTACAAGAAGGCGCGGCGCGGCGAGATCAAGGGCTTCACCGGCATCGACGATCCGTTCGAGATTCCGGAGCACGCCGAAATCTCCATCGACACCAGCAAGATCGCCATCGACGACGCGGTGAAGAAGATTCTGGCGCTGCCGGAGCGCGATGGCCTGCTCTAGAAGCAGTGGTTAGTGGCCAGTGATTAGTGGTTAGTGGCCGCGGCGCCAATGACCATGCTGGGCCTTAACGCACAGACTGTTTGTTATGCGGTTACTAATCACTAACCACTAGTCACTAACCACTTTTTCCCAGGACTCAGCATGGCTTCCCCGCGCAAATACGATCTCGTCCTGTTCGGCGCCACCGGCTTCACCGGCGGCCTGACTGCCGAATACCTGGCGCAGCATGCTCCGGCGGCGACGCGCTGGGCCCTGGCCGGGCGCAACCGCGCCAAGCTGGAGGCGGTGCGCACGCGGCTGGCCGCGCTCAATCCGGCCTGCGCCGGCCTGAGCCTGATCGAGGCCGACGTCGGCGATGCCGAGGCGCTGCGCCAGCTGGCGCAATCGACCAAGGTCGTGCTGACCACCGTCGGCCCCTACATCCTCCACGGCGAAGCGCTGGTGGCGGCCTGCGCCGCGGCCGGCACTCACTATGCCGATCTCACCGGCGAGCCCGAGTTCGTCGACCTGATGTGGCTCAAGTACCACGAGCAGGCGCAGCAGACCGGCGCGAAGATCGTGCACTGCTGCGGCTTCGACAGCATACCGCACGATCTTGGCGCCTACTTCACCGTGCAGCAGCTGCCGCAGGGCGTGCCGCTCAAGGTGGAGGGCTTCGTCCGCGCCGGCGGCACCTTCTCCGCCGGCACCTATCACTCCGCCATCAACGCCTTCGGCCGCATGCGCGAATACGCCCAGGTGGCGAAGCAGCGGCGCGGCCGCGAGCAATATCCGCAAGGGCGCAGGATCGGTTCGACGCGCCAGAAGGTGCGTTTCGAAAAGACGCTCGGCACCTGGGTGGTGCCGTTCCCCACGGTCGATCCGCAGGTGGTGCGCCGCTCCGCGGCGGCGCTGGACCGCTACGGTCCGGAGTTCCGTTACGGCCATTACGTGCAGGTGAAGAAGCTGGCCAGCGTGGCGGCCATGATCGCCGGCGTCAGCGCCCTGTTCACCCTGGCCCAGGCCGGGCCGACGCGGCGCTGGCTGCTGTCGAAAAAGACCTCGGGCGAAGGCCCCACGCCGGAACGGCGCGCCAAGAGCTGGTTCCGTGTGCGCTTCCACGGCGAGGGCGGCGGCAGGAAGGTCGTCACCGAAGTGAAGGGCGGCGATCCTGGCTACGGCGAAACCGCCAAGATGCTGGCCGAGTCGGCGCTGTGCCTGGCCCATGACCAGCTGCCGGATCGCGCCGGCCAGCTCACCACCGCCGCGGCGATGGGCGATGCGCTGCTGGCGCGGCTGCAGAAGGCGGGCATCAGTTTCGAAGTGGTGCCGGCGTGAACCCGAGCGCCGCGCGCCTGTTCCTGTTGTTCGGCGCGGGCTATGGCCTGCTCGGCGTGGCTTTCGGCGCCTTCGGCGCTCACGCCCTGCGCGCGCGCCTGGCGCCGGATCTGCTGGCGGTGTTCCACACCGGCGTCGAGTACCAGTTCTACCACGCCTTCGCCCTGCTGGCGGTGGGCGTGCTCCTGCTGGTGAAGCCGGCTCCGGCCCTGCCCGTGGCGGGCTGGTGTTTCGCTCTCGGCGTGCTGCTGTTTTCCGGCAGCCTCTATGCTCTGGCGCTGAGCGGCACGCGCTGGCTCGGCGCCATTACGCCGCTTGGGGGGCTGCTGTTTCTGGCGGGGTGGGGTGCGCTGTTCTGGGGCGTGCTGCGCTCGGACTGAAAGCAGCCCGTAGGTCGGCTCAAGCGTAGCGGAGCCGACGCGCCGCGCTGTCGGTTCCGGGCGCGAGGCGCCCTTGAACCGACCTACATCTGGAAACCGCTTCTAGCGCTGCACCGCCGCCGGCTTCAGCACCCGCAGCAGCGATTCCGCGATCTGGTCGGAGATGCGCTGCGCGGCGCTCATCATGACGCGCTCGGATACGGCATGCGCTTCTTCGATCACCGCCTGGCGCAGGCTCTGGCTGAGCTGGTCGATGCGCTGGTTCTGCACCGCCAGCAGCTCGTCGATGTCGCCGCGCAGGCGGCCGAGCAGGTTTTCCACATTGCGGCCGAGGGCGTCCAGCTGCGGCTCCACCGCCCTTAGCGCGATCTGCTGCAAATGCTGGTCGTCGCGCCCGCTGTGCGCCGCCGCGTCGCTGTGGGCCAGCTGGGCCTTGATCTCACCGATCTGCACGAACAGGTCCTGGGTGATGCGGCGCAGGCGCGCTTCCATTTCCTCGCGCATCGAATCGCCGCGCGGCGCATGGTCCTCGCGCGGCGCCGGGTTGCGGTTGAGCAGCGGCATTTCCTCACGCGGCGCGGCGGACCACAGCGTCGTGGGCGCGGCGACCGGCACCTGGGCCGGCTGCGGCAGTACGTCGCGCAAACTCTTCATCACCGCCTGCTCGATCGCCACTTCCGGCTCGCGGATCGATTGCACCTTGCTCGGCGCGGCCGGCGCCAGGGCGGCCGGCGGCGCGGTTTCCTGCAGGCGCTTGAGGTTGTCCAGCACCGAGCGGATCTGCTCCGGACTGGGCGGCTTCTGCAGCACGTCGATGGCGCCGCAGACCCGCGCCTGGCGCAGGAAGTCGTCGCCCTCGTTGGACGAGCACAGCACCACCGGCAGGCCGGCAGTCAGCGCGTTCTGCTTGATCGCGCGGATCGCCTCGAAGCCGTCGGTGCCGGGCATGATGTGGTCGAGGAACATCACCTCCGGCAGCTTCTTGCGCAGGTAGATGTAGGCGTCCTCGGCGCTTTCCGCGGTGTCGACCTGGTAGCCGAAGCTCTCCAGGAACTTGCGCATGGCGAAGCGCGCGGACTTCGAATCGTCCACGACGAGTGCAATTTTGGCGTTCATCCTTGATCTCCCCAAAGATCAGAATCCACAGCTTGAATCATCCGGCACGAAGCAGGCCGGATGCTCTTGTTACCACTGCCGGGGCCGCCGCGCAAGAGGCGGGCGTTCGATTCTGCCCGGCGGAAGCATCGCGGCGACCCCCGCGGCAAGCCGCACCGCCGGCCCTTTCGCGAAGCGGTCCATCCCCCCAAGCGCCCGATTTCCGGGCAAAAAAATCCCGGGGAGGCTTGCGCCGTCCCCGGGACGATTGCAGCAGATGCTACCGTCTTAGCTGCGCTTGCGGCGCCGCAGTCCGGCCAGAGCGAAGCCCGGCAACAGCAGCCACGGCCCGAATGCGCCGCCGCCGTTGTTCGGATTGACGATGGCCGAAACCGCCACGCTAGCCGTGCCGCCGGCCACATTGGTGGCATTGGTGGCGATCACCAAGGTGCCGATGCCCGTGCCGACGCTGCTGGTATTCAGCGCCAGCGTCACCGTGCAGGTGGCGCCCGCCGCCAGCGGCGCGGTGCAGGTATTGGTCTGGCTCACCAGCGCTGGCGTCACCGTGACGCCGCTCACGCTGAGCATGCCGACTCCCGAGTTGGTTACCGTGACCGCCTGCGAAGCGGTACCGCCCTGCTTCGCCAGAAGGTTGACCGACTGCGGCGCCACCGTGACCTGTGCCGGAACGCTGATCGGCACCGAGGCCGCGCCGCCCTGGCCCTGGGCGTTGGTGGCAAAGCTCAGCGTGCCCTGGTCGGCGCCGGCGCCGGCCGCGGCGAGGGACAGCGTGATGGTGCAGCTTGCCCCGGCCGCAATCGTGGCGGGGCAGTTATTGGTCTGCGTCAGGCCGGACGGAGTGACCTGGATGCCGCTGAACGTCATCGGTCCGGTGCCGGAGTTCGTCACCGTCTCGGTCTGTGTCCCCGCGCTGGTGAAGGTGAAGCTCGGCGCCGACAGGGTGAGCTCGGCCGGCAGCAGCGCCGCGATGGCGGCATCCGCCTGCAAGAAACCGAAGCCGCTGTCGTAGTCGAAGCCTGGAGTGTTCATGTCCATGGCCGACTTCTCCATCGCGCTGTAGACGTCGGTGTTCTTCACTGTGACGCCCGCCGCCGCGGCCGCTTCCAGCATCAGGGCTGCGACGCCCGCCGCGTGCGGTCCTGCAGCCGAGGTGCCGGCGAAGCTGAAGGGGTAGTTCGGGTACTCCTGGCACTGAGGGGCGAGCTCATAAACGCCATCCAGCGGGCCACCGAAGAAGGTTGTGTCGCCACGGTCCGGCGCCACGATTTGCGGCTTCTGCGGCGTGAATGATGTTGCCAACGGGAGGCCGCTATGCAGGTCGAACAAGAAGGGATCGCCACCCGCCGAGGAGAACAGTTCCAGCGACGCGGTGGAGTAGTTGCCGCACAGAGGAGTGCGGTAGTACGGAGCCGCACCCACGGCCATGGCGCTTTCGGCCAGGGGGTGTCCCTGGATGGTCGGGCTGGCGGTGATGAACTGCGTGATCTCGGTGCCGCGTCCATCGTCCTCGATGATGATTTTGACGCGCTTGGGCAGCGGCGGAACATAACCGTTCGAACCGGGTTGGAAGCCGACGACCAGGCTGGCCTGGGTCGCCGGGCTGGCCGAATTCGAACCATTTCCGATGATGATTCCGTTGATCGGGTCGGTGAAGAGGGGGCTGAATCCGCCGCAACCCTGGGCTTGGATATTGCCCTGAGCGTCAGCTAGGCAGATGTCCAGCTCATTGGCTGAGCCCGATGTTGCGGTGGGGTTGGTAACGCCTGTGAGATAGGGCTGATCCCACTCCAATATGACGAAGTAAGAATCCCCCGCGGCCAAGGGCGGGATGGTGATCGGCAGATAGTAGGTTTGTGTGCTGCCGGTGGGGTCCATGTTGAGCAGTTGCTCGGGACCATCCGGCGTGCTTGTGGTCGAGGTGGCGAATTGCGGGCTGGTGTTCTCGTAAGAGTCGCGGCCCTCGTTGCCGGCCGAGGAGAAATACAAGGTGCCAAATTGCTGTGCCACGGTGTTCACGGCATCGCCGACGATACCATCCTGATACACCGGTTCATCGAGGTAGCCGACGTCGTCGTCGATGATCTGCGCGCCGCCGCCGGTATAGCTGCCTGGGCCTTGCTGGCCCTTGGGCGTGGCCAGTGTGATGATGCCGTTGGCGAAGTCGGCCTCGCTGACGTCGGCGCTGTAAAACTCCAACTGAGCGTTCGGGGCCACGTCATACACGATCTGCGCCAGAGCCCGGCCCTCGTCGGTCCCGGATACGCATTGATTCGTGTTCGGGTTGATCGGGTCTTCCTGGATGACGTTTACGGGATTGGGGTTGCTGGGATTTTGTGGGCCCGGCAGATCGTTGGTTTTTTCATCCTGGCTTTCGCCGCCAAGGCAGTTGAAGCTGTCGGAGATGAGGCCGACAGTGAGCCCGGCACCGGTGAGCCCCGCTCCTTTCACTCCTGTATAGAGCGAGTTGGTGCGTAGCGCGAGGCTTTTCTGCACGTAGTCGCCCTGCGAGTTCACGGCGCCCGTGTGCAGATGCATTTGAGAGGCGCGCATGAAGCGCACTCCGCCAAGTGCCGCGGCGGTATTGATGCTATCCACCGGCAGCCAGCCACCGATGTCGTTTTTATAAACCGCCGTGGTCTGGAAGCCGATGCTTTCAAGCTGGGCTCTGGCGGCTGCGGGATTTCCGTTGGCAATCACGTCCACTACAATCGACGGCTTGCCCAGCAGTGAGCGTGAGGCGATGTGGGCGCCAGGCGCCACGCTGCTCAGGTCGGCCGCCGCCGAGTTGCCGTTGTTGGTGGCGAGCTTCTCGTTGATTCGCACCAAGGTGTTGTCGAGCTTGGCGTTGGTGCCGGTCAGACGCTGCTTCGACGGCATGGTAGGCATGCCGATGACCTTGAGCTGGCCACTGGCCAGTCCATTGCCCGGTCCAACCTCGATTTGAGCGATCGCCGCTGCTAAAGCAGTTGGAGCAGTGACCCCAATTGAAACGGAAACGCAGACACCGGCCCAAAAGGCCTTGTTGCCTAGTAGCATTTTGATTCTCCCTAGTTCGTGCCGGCACCGCTCACCGCGGCGCCGGGCCATGCAGTGGAACGCCGTCCCCAGGGTTCACATACAACGCCCCTTCCCTGGAGACGTCGGCCATATCGATTGCCGATCAGGCCGAATGCGTATGGCCCGATCTTAGGCCCGCATCTTGCAACCTGCAAACCTGAAGACGGGTGGTGGGTGTTCGTCGCCAGGCGAAGCAAGAAGCGATCCACGGCGGTGGACGGCGCCTGGTTCGCCGCCGTACGAAGGGTTCGCGAATTTGCAGCCAAAGTGAATTCCGGGCATCGTCTGCCGTGTCGCTGTATGGGATTTTCTCAGGGAGGAATCATCCGATGCGCAGCAAAAACTTGATATTGCGTACCCTGCTTGCAGGGCTTGCTTCACTGGCTTTTTGTCAAATGGGACAGGCGGCGCCGGGGGCTGGTTTGTCGGCCTTCACCGTGGCGGCGTCACCGCAGCAAACGGTCGATTTCGAGGTATTCCTGCCGATCCGCAACAAGGCCGGCCTGGAAAAACTGCTCGCCGATCAGCAAAACCCGTCGTCCTCGTCGTTTCACAAATGGCTGACGCCGGCCCAGTTCGGCGCGCAGTTCGGCCCCACCGCGGCTTCGGTGCAGCGTGTCGAGGCAGCGTTGAAAGCCGGAGGCCTGCAAATCACCACGGTCCATACGCGCTCGCTCAGTGTCAAGGGTAGCGTTGCGCAGATCCAGCAGCTGTTCTCGACCAGGCTGAACGCGGTGAGGCAGCCTGGAACCGCGCAACGTCTGGTGGCGGACGGCAACTTTGTGCTGCCGGCTGCATTGACGGCGGAAGGCGCGACGGTGGTTCATTTCGCCGGCATACCGCGGGCGCATTCGATGGCGAAGAACCTCGGTCCGGTCAAGCCGGCAAGCCGGCTGGGGCAGTATGGCGGCTACTTTTACGACGATCTGAAACAGGCCTACGATTACCCGTCGTACCAGAAGCTCGACGGTACCGGCGCCAACGTCGCCATCCTGATGAGCAACGACGTGCTCGATTCCGACATCAAGGCGATGTTCGACCACGAGCACTTCAGCCAGACCACGGGCAAGCCCGATCCCACGCTGGCCGGCCGCTTGCTGATCAACGGCGGCGCGCCGTTCGATCCCAACGCCTCGTTCGAGGCTTCGCTGGATACGCAACAGGTGCTGGGTGGCGCGCCGGGCGCGGCGGTGACGCTGGTCAATATTCCCGATCTGTCCGACGAGAATATCCTGGCCGGCTATCTGGACATCGTCGAGTCGAACTCTTTCGACATCGTCAATTCCTCGTTCGGTGGCTGCGAGAAGTTTTATGCGCCAGCCTACAACGGCGGCGTCAACTACAACGGCATCCTCGATACCTACGACACGCTGTTCGAGCAGGGCAATGCCCAGGGCATCACCTTCGTCGCCAGTTCCGGCGATGAAGGCGGCGTGCCTTGTCCGGATCCGACCTACTTCTCGGGCAATCCGAACGCCACGCCGAAGTTTGTCACTGGCGTCGAGGAGCCCGCGTCCAGTCCGCATGTGACCGCCGTTGGCGGTACCAACCTCGCCACCACGGCCCCACCGAGCCCGCAGACCACGCCGCCGACCCTGACCTCCAACTATGTCAGCGAAAACGCCGATGCCGATCCTGAGGTGCCCTACGATCCGTATGGCGTCGGCCTCAATGTCACCGGCGGCTACTGGGGCGCCACTGGCGGCCTCAGCGACTATTTCGCGACGCCGGCCTACCAGTTGCTGGTGCCGACCGCCCTCGCCTTCGGCAAGCGCGGGGTTCCGGATATCGGCATGCAGGTCGGCGGCTGTCCGGCCGGCATTTCGGTGCTGCCCTGCTCACCGGATCGCAGCTTCGTCGTGATCTGGGACGGCGGCCAGGAGGACGGCGTGATCGGAACCTCGGTGTCCTCGCCGGAATTCGTCGGGGCGCTGGCGCTGCGCATCCAGAACACCGGAGGCAGGCTCGGCAACATCAATTACTTCCTCTACGATCGCGCCCTGGTGCAGGACCTCGCGGGTGCGGGCGCCGCGCCTGCGCAGTTCGAGTTCTACCACCGCAACATCCCGGGTTTTGACGGCTACTACCACACCGATTACCTGATCAGCGATTACAACTTCATCACCGGTAACGGCACACCCGATGTGCGCAAGCTGCTCGAACTCGGCGACGTCGCCGCCGGCAATCCGCAGACGCCCAGCAATCCTTAGACGCCGGGCGGTTTGAATTGAAAGGCAGGGGCAACCCTGCCTTTTTTATGCGCGACGGATCTGGCCACATGGCAGGGCTGGCAGTCTTCTCAAAATCCCCTCTCCCCCACGAATGTGGGGGAGAGGGCTAGGGAGAGGGGGCGTGTCCGAATGTGCTGGAGTCTGATTTCTGCGACAAGAGCCGGCTTCGCCGGCGCCCCTCACCCTAACCCTCCCCGCTGTGCGGGGAGAGGGGATATTTTTTGAGAGGGCTTCTAGTGCGCGCGCGCCGCCGCACCGCGCGCGCCGCGCAGCAGCATCTGGTTGTAGCGCGCGATCTGCGCCAGCGCCGGAAACTCGAATTCGGCACCGAGCCGCAGCGGCGCGGTGGCCGCGGCGATGACCAGGCTCAGGTGCACATTGGGATCGGCCACCGCATCGCCGACCTGCTCGCGCGGCTGCCGGCGCAGCGCGGCGAGAAACACCAGCAGGCCGCGGATGCGCGCCAACACGTGATCCCTGGTCTTGGTATCGCCGCCGATCGCCTCGTGCACCTGTAGTGCCGCCGCGATAATCGGATGCGTGGCGTCCTGTGTGATCAACGCCTCGATGCGGCCGTCGCGGCTCAGCGCCGCCACGGCGCGTTCCTCGCTGGCGCTGTCGCGGGTTTGCGCCAGGGTGGTGAAGCGTAGGAAGTAGTCGTGGAAACGATCCGGGCGGATCACCCGCAGCGGCTCTGCCGAGACGCTGCCGTGATCGAGCATGCCCGCCGTCGCATCCAGATGCACGGCCAGCGAGCGCAACTCCACCAGGCCGCGGCCGCCGAGCGCCTCGTCGTCGTTGCGCAGGCCTTCGTAGAGGCGGTAGATCGCCAATGCCAGTGTCTGCTGCGGCGCCGGCACGCCGGGTTCCGCCGCGGCCACATAGTGCTCGAGCGCGCTGGCCGCCTTCAGCAACGCCGGCAGCTGCGCTGCCGTCGCGGCACCGAGCTGCGCCAGCACCGCGCCGACTTCGGCATCCGGCACCGCCGCGAATTCCACTGCATCGCCGTCGCTGCCGAACACCAGCGCGCCATGCGCCGACAGCGCGGCGCGCGCCAGCAGGGCCAGCGCACCGCCGCGGGTGCGGCCAGCAGCGGCCGCGGCGGCCAGCAGCGGGAAGGCTTCCTCCGCCGGCGTTTCGTCGTCGAGCAGCACGCCGTCGAGATCGGCCAGCACCTGCCGGATCAGTTGCTCGGCAAAATCGTGGGCGTTCGGGATGTCGCTGGCTTCGCTCATCGGGTTCATGCGTTGTTCGAAAAAGTTGTTCGGTAAGGGGCGGGGGGGGGGGGGGTCAGTCCAGGTTTTTTTCCGCCAGCAGGCTCTTGAAGTAGGCGTAATAGATCGGCGCGGCGATGACGCCGACGATGCCAAAGGCCGCTTCCATCACCACCATCGCCAGCAGCAGCTCCCAGGCCTTGGCGCGGATGTGCGAGCCGATGATGCGGGCGTTGAGGAAATATTCGAGCTTGTGCACCGCCATCAGGAACACCAGCGAGCCCAGCGCCACCGACAGCGAACTACTCAGGCTGACGATGACGATCACCGTGTTGGAGATCAGGTTGCCGACAATGGGCAGCAGGCCGGCGAACAGGGTCAGCGTCACCATCGACTTGGTCAGCGGCAGGTGCACGCCGCACAGCGGCAGGATGATCAGCAGGTAGATCGCGGTGAAGGCGGCGTTGATGACGGCGATCCAGGCCTGGGCGAACACCACGCGGCGGAAAGCCTCGCTCAGTTTCCCCGCCTGCTCGGCAATGACGGCCGAGAGCGGCCCGCGCTCGGCTTGCGCGCCGCCTTCGCGCAGCGCCAGCAGCGAGCCGATGATCATGCCGATCAGGATATGGGCGAAGACCCGTCCGGCGATCATGCCCGCGCCGCCCACCGCGCCGGCATGCAGACGCAGCCAGCCGGTCAGCTTCTCGCGCAGCTCGTCGGCGTCGGCCGGCAGATAGTCATTGATGGATTCCGGCAGCCGCTGGCGCGAGTTGTCCAGAATCTCGGCCAGTTTCTGCAATAGCGCCGGCAGGCTGTCGTTGCCGTGGCGCAGGGCCGAGGCCAGGCCCAGGATCACCAGGATCAGCAGCACCACCACGGTCCCGGTGAGCAGGGCCACCGACACCAGCTTGGCGTTGTTGCGGCTGATCGAGCTGAGTTTCAGGCGATTGGCCAGCACATGCACCAGCTC
>Ga0302311_10004434_pt1 | contig 15108 bp, 12 predicted proteins | sample III_Palsa_N1_3_FD_200449 | JGI IMG/M metagenome (GOLD analysis project Ga0302311, IMG submission 200449) | Peat permafrost microbial communities from Stordalen Mire near Abisko, Sweden - III_Palsa_N1_3 | ecosystem: Environmental > Terrestrial > Soil > Palsa > Peat permafrost | place: Sweden... | reverse complement strand
ACCAAGCCCGCAGAGACCAGGGCCATCACGGCGGGCGCGGGGCTGCTGAGTGCCGACGACGTGGCGCGCGCGATCCTCGACGGCCTCGCGCGCGGCGCATTCGCCATCACGCCGGGCCTCCCGATGACGCTGCTTTACCGGTTTCACAGTATCCTGGCTCCCCTGCTCAACTGGAGCTTCGATCGCGCCGCGGCGCGGGGGCGTCGCGCAAGCCACGCCAAGGGGAACTAGGACCGGTCGCCTATTGTCCCAATTTCCTTGAAAGCCAGACTCCTCCTCGCGCTTTTCGCCGGCGCCCTGGTTGCCCGCGCCGACGGGACGGACTTTCACGCCTGGGCCCCTACGCCCCCCATGGGCTGGAACAGCTGGGACTGCTTCGCGACGACGATCACCGAGAGCCAGACCAAGGCTGAGGCGGACTACATGGCCGCACACCTAAAGGATCATGGGTGGCGGTACGTCATCGTTGACATCCAGTGGTATGAGCCGGCGGCGTCGGGGTATGACTATCGGCCGGGCGCCGCCCTCGTCCTCGACGAATGGGGCCGGCTGCTGCCCGCGGTGAACCGGTTTCCGTCCGCGGCCGCCGCCAAGGGATTCGGGCCCCTCGCGGATTACATCCACAGCCTCGGACTCAAGTTTGGCATCCACCTGCTGCGCGGCATCCCGCGCCAGGCCTATGAGAGAAATCTTCCGATCAAGGGGACCTCGTACCGTGCGCGGGACATCGCGGACGTGAACAGCGTCTGCCGGTGGAACACGGACATGTTCGGCGTCGACATGACGATGCCCGGAGCGCAGGCGTACTTCGACTCGGTTTTCGCCCTGATCGCGTCGTGGGGCGTCGACTATGTTAAGGTGGATGACATCAGCAGGCCCTACCACGTCGGGGAGATCGAGGGCGTGCGCAACGCGATCGACCACAGCGGCAGGCCGATGGTCCTCAGCCTGTCGCCCGGGGACACGCCGCTCGTCTCGGCGGAGCATGTCCGGCTCCACGCCAACCTGTGGCGCATCAGCGACGACTTCTGGGACAACTGGACGTCGCTTGACCAGCAGTTTCCCCGCCTTGAGAAATGGAACGGCTACCGCATGCCGGGCGCATGGCCGGACGCCGACATGCTTCCGCTGGGTGTCATCGCCCTGGGCAAGCACGCGACGAACTTCACGCCCGACGAGCAGCGCGTCGTGATGACCCTCTGGTCGATCGCGCGCTCACCGCTCATGTTTGGCGGCGACATGCTGAAGATGGACCCGCACACGCTGACGCTGCTGACCAACGACGAGGTCCTTGCCGTCGACCAGCACAGCGCCCACAACCAGCCGTTGTACGACCACGATGGCCTGGTGGCATGGACCGCCGATGCCCCGGGAACGGTCGACAAGTATGTCGCCGTGTTCAACAGGACCGGGAGCGCGTCCGCCGTGGGCGTTGCGCTGGCCGACCTGGGCCTCGGGACCCACGTCCAGGTTCGGGACCTGTGGACGCACAAAATGGGACCGGCCTCGGGCCCGGAGTTCTCCGTTGTCGTGCCCTCACACGGGGCGGGGCTCTACCGACTGTCCCCCGCAACCCCTCCCTGAGGCAGAAGCCCTCCGGGAGGCGCCAAGTCTTCGGCATTGACCCCCGGGCGCCTTCCTTTCCCGATGGCGGCTCCCGCCGAATGCTGCACCCTGTCTCGAAGCACGTAACCCCATCGCGATGAACCCGGTTGTCCCGGCCATCGAATCCCTGGCGACGTCCTTCAACAGCCTAGGCCTGTGGCGCGGTGAGCAGAATGTCTGGGGCAAGCGCATGAACGCCAACACGTTCGACCGTTGCCTCTACCTGTGGATGCACCGGCTTGGCTTCATGGGGAAGGCCGAGCAGAGGTTGATGAACCGTCTGATCCGCCCTGGCATGACCGTGGTGGACGTGGGGGCGAACATCGGCCTCTACTCGCTGTTTCTGGCGGGTCTCGTGGGTCCGCAGGGCCGGGTCATTGCGTTTGAGCCCGATCCCGACCTTGTGGCCCTGCTGCGCGCCAACTGCACGGCGAACGGGGTGGGCAACGTGGAGGCCCACCACGCCGCGCTGGGAAGCAAGGCCGACCGGCTCATGCTCCAGCGCCTCACGATCAATTCGGGTGAAAACCACCTGGGATCCAAGGGCAGGGAAGCGTTCCGCAGACCCGTTGAGGTTGACGTCGCGGCCTTCGACGCGCTGCTCCCGGGAAGCCGCCCCGACTTCGTCAAGATCGATGTGCAGGGCTGGGAGCTCAACGTGCTGCGGGGCATGGAGGCGACGCTCCGCGAATCGAATCCCGTCGTGTTCGTCGAGTTCTGGCCGGACGGCCTGCGTCGCGCGGGGAGCGAGCCCATCGAGCTGTTCTCCTTCGTGCGCGACCTCGGCCTGGACTTTTACGCCTGCGACGATGGCCGCCAGCTGAGCGAGGCCATGTTCCTCGACATGGCGGGCAGGGTAAAGGGGATGAACTACGCCAACCTCCTGGCGAGCCGGGGCGGATCGCCCCTGGCCTGACGCGCGCGAGCCCCCTTCGCATCGCGCCATGCCCCCGATACCGAGCAGATCCGACGCCCCAAGCCGGGTGCTGTCCGGAATGGCCCGGGTCCTGCTCGCCCTGCTGACCGCAGCGTCGTTCCTCCTCGTCTTCCACAATTACGGCCTGGATCTCCTGCCCGACCGTCGCATCCGGGTCGACCCGGCGCAGATCACCCCCTACGGCGACGGCAAGACGTTCGCGTACGTCGTTCCGTTCGACGCGAGCGAGCCCGACCGATGGCCGACCATGCGCAGCCGCGTCCGCTTCTTCGAGGACGCCACGGCCTACAGGCTCAGGCTCCGCGTGCTCGACGAGGTGACGGTCACCGGCGGGGACCGCTTCGTTCACGAGCCCGGGCGGATCGTGTTTTCGACGCTCGATAACACGGATCCCCGGACGAACGGCCACGCGTATTGGATATCGACGCCCATTTGGTACACCGTGGCGACCGGGGACGCGGCGATGCTCGTCTTCCTGGCCTGCGTGGTCGGATGGCATCTCCTCTGCCGCGGCGCCGCGCGCGAGCCGAGGCCGCACGCCCCGATCCGGTCCTGGCGCGGGCACTTCTGGGGGGCGACGGCGCTCTTCCTCGCGGGCCTCTACTGCAACACGGGGTCGCTGCCTCCCTACGCCATCACGAGCTTCCCGCTGGTCGATCCGGCCACCGGCTACACCTACAACGGGGACCATGTCCATTTCCGCGTCCTGTTCGACTTCGTCAACGGGGCCAACCGCTCGGTCTGGGACCACGCCATCCTCCTGAGGCGCATCCTTTTCCCGGTGCTCGGATGGCCCATGATGAGGCTGTTCGGCTTTGAGGTCGGCGGCATCCTGACAAGCCTTGCCCTCAGCACCGCGGCCTTTGCGGCGTCGCTCTCCTTCCTGCGCAGGTGGATCGGCGAAAACGGGGCCGCCTGCGCCGGCTGGATCATGGCGGTATACCCGGGCGCGGCGTATTGGGCTGGGCTCCCCTACACCTACGCCCTGATATTCCCGGCGTCGCTGCTCCTCATGCTCGCCCTCGTCACGCTCGCCGAGTCGAGGGACTGGCGCACGCTGGCGATGGTCTCTGTGGGGATGGGCGTGGCGTACCTCGCCTACGACCTCGCCATCACGTTCCTTCCGGCCGCGTTTCTCGTCCTCTGCTGGCGGCGCCGGTTTGGGGCCGCGGTGGTCTCGACCCTCATCCAGATCGTCCCCTTGGCTCTGTGGCTGCTCGCCCTGGTCCGCGTCTTCCATCAGCCGCTCCAGAACGGGAACTCGGGGATCTATCTCTCGATCCTGTCCGAGCTGACCCATCCCGCAGGCCTTGAATGGTGGCTGAGCCAGGCCGCGCACGCGCCCGGTTACGGGAGCGACATCTTCTTCGCCTCGAACTTCATCTTCATCCCCGCGCTCTTTCTTGCGGTCGTCGCGCTCAACCCCTCCACGTCGCGGATCCGGATGCACGTGGCCGAGGCGGCCCTTCTCCTGTCGGGACTCGCCTTCTTTGCCGTGCTCAACCTTGCCCCAAGCGACTCAGGCGGCTGGGAGATGCGCGGCAACTGGATCTCGCGTCTCTATCAGCCCATCTTCCCCGCCCTCGTCCTCTTCATCTCCCGGTGGTGGCAGGACCTGCCGCCCGTGCCGCGTGCGGTTCGCGGCTTCCTGGCTGCGCTCCTCGCAGGCGCGACGCTCGGTGACGCCCTCATCGTCTTTGGACCGATCCTCAATGATCCCTGGCATCTCTCACGGGACGCCTTCTACAGGTTCTACGACCACACTGACGCCCATTTTGTGTACGACGAGCACCTGGCGACGTTCGGCCGCAGGCCCCTCGGATTCACCCGGGTCATCGATTCCGGCGAACCACGCGTCACCCTGGAGCAGCTCCAGAACCAGATCGCCGCGGCCAAGCAGTCGCTCCTGGGCATCCGCAAGGCCATCTGGGACAACAGGGTCGCACTCCATAATGTGAGGACGGCGCTCCGGGACGTGGGCCGCGCCGCGGCCCAGCAGCATCTGGACCTGTACTCCAAGCAGCTCGCGCTCCGCCGGTTCAGGGGCGAGATCACCGCGGAACAGTCCATGAACCAGGTGAAGACCCTCGATTCATTCATCTCGCCCGAGATTCGAGAGGTCATCGACGACGCTTCGCTCGATTCGAAGGAGTCGACGGACATGATCCTGCCCCCGCTTCCCCCCACGGCCGACGAGGTGCGGGCTGCTATCGTCAAGGATTCGGCAGAGCTCACTTCGCTGGAGCACGAGGTCACGAAGGCGGAGAACGAGCTGACCGCGGCGCTCGCCGACCAGACCCAGGCCATCAATGACATGACCCGGTTCCTTAACGCCTCGTCCGCGCCGTCACACCCCTGACCCTCGTGGAGGGGTAGGGCTTGCCATCAAGCTTGGATTGAAGTAATTCGGATGTTGTCCACAACTAGGGAAGTTAATGGCAAGCCGGGTTTAACATAACCTCCCGAAGCCTCCAGCGAATGCCCGGCACACGAGCCCCAAGAGATCCGCATCACCACGGTCCAGCCATGAAAAAAACAGCCCTGCTCGCCCTCCTCGCCGCCGGCTTCCTGCCGGCGTTTGTCCGCGCCGACGGCCCCGCTTCCCCTGCCGATGCCTCTGCGGGCGGCCTGCGCTTCAGCATTGCCGTGTCGAAGTTTGAGAACCATGCGAACTACAGCGGCCCCTTCCAGCTGTCGGACACATGGGGATCGATGCTCACGGACTCGCTCCAGCAGAGCGGGCACTTCATCGTGCTCGGCGAGGCCGACATGCGCGACGCCGCGATGAAGGAGCAGGACCTTGCCGCGAGCGGCCGCGAGGCGGGCGGCGACAAGGCCCCGAAGACGGGCTTCATGACCCCGGCGCAGCTCCTCATCAAGGGCGAGATCACCAATTTCCAGACCACGTCGGGTCACCACGGCGGCATCGGCTTTGGCGGCATCTCGCTCAGCACGGGCGGCGACGAGGCCGAGATCAACGCCGTGCTCTATGTGGTGGATTCAACCACCGGGCAGGTCGTCGCCTCACACAAGATGCTGGGAAAGATGAAGAGCAGCGGGCTGTCCGTGGGCTTCAGCGAGCGCGACTACAGCGGCGACATAGGAGGCTTCAAGAAGACGAATGTCGGGACCGCGATGGAGCAGGCGATCGACGACGGCGTGGCGTTCATCGTCGCGCAGATCCCGAGCCTGCACTGGAGCGGAAACGTGATCCTCGCGAAGGGCGCGACGGTCTACATCAACCGCGGGACCCGCGAGGGCGTCGCGGTCGGCCAGGAGTTCAAGGTCGGCACCTCCGAGATCCTGCGCGATCCCGCGACCGGCGAGACGCTCGACGTCGCCTTCACCGAGAAGGGCCGCATCAAGGTCCTCACCGTGAAGGAAAAGATCTCCATCTGTTCCGTCCTCTCGGGGGACGGGATTGAGAACGGCATGGCCGTCGTCCCGCCTACGACCTGACCTTCTTGGGCCGCTTGGGGGCCGTGTATTCGAAGGGCTTGAGGAGCCCGTCCTGGGAGGCGGGGAAGCGTCCCGTCACGAGGACGCCATCCTCGCGGTGCTCCTGGGCCTGGACATGGCCGAGCGCGTGGAGCCTGGCGACGATGTCGTACCGGTCGTGGGGGACGAGCAGCTGCACGGAGCCCGCGTCCTGGGCGATCATCTCGCGGCAGCGCTCCTTGAGGGCGTCGATCCCTTTGCCGGTGACCGCGCTGACAAGCAGGGCGTCAGGCACGGCCTGCCTCGCCGCCCTGATCTCGACGGGATCCGCCAGGTCGACCTTGTTGAACACGTTCAGGATGGGCCGGTCGCCTGCGCCGAGCTCGGCCAGGACGCTCAGGGTGGTCGCCCGGTGCTTCTCGAAATGCGGGTTCGTGATGTCGACGACGTGGATCAGGAAGTCGGCTACCAGAACCTCCTCGAGCGTGGCCTTGAACGCCTCGACAAGGCCGTGGGGCAGGCGCCGGATGAAGCCCACGGTGTCCGTGAGGAGGAGCTTCAGGTTCCCCGGGAGGAGCATCTGCCGGGTCGTCGGGTCGAGCGTGGCGAACAGCTTGTCCTCCGCCAGGACGGCAGACCCGGTCAGCGTGTTCAGCAGCGACGACTTTCCCGCGTTCGTGTAGCCTACGATCGAGGCCGTGGGCAGCGGCACGCGCACCCGCCGGGTGCGCTGCACGCCGCGCTGGCGGACGACCTGCGCGAGCTCCTCCTTGAGGTGGGAGATGCGGTTGCGCACGACGCGCCGGTCCTGCTCGAGCTGGGTCTCGCCCTCGCCGCCGAGCGCGCCCTTGCCCCTTTGGCGCGAGAGGTGGGTCCAGGCCCGCGTGAGTCGGGGAAGCGAGTACTCCATGCGGGCGAGCGCGACCTGGAGCACCGCCTCGCGGGTATGCGCCCGGTCGGCGAAGACCTCGAGGATGACTTCCTGCCGGTCGATGACCGCCCTTTCCGCGAGCTCCTCCCAGTTCCTCTGCTGGGCGGGCGACAGCGCGGAGTCGAAAATGATCACCTCCGCGCCGCATTCCTTGGCCTTGGCCATCAGCTCCTCGGACTTTCCCTTGCCCAGGTAGAGCGCGGGGCTGGGCGACCGGAGCTTCACCATGGTCGACTCGACGATCTCCAATCCGAGGTTCTCGACGAGCTCGGTCAGCTCAAGAAGAAGCTCTTCCCCCTCCCCAACGGGCATTTCCGGCGTTTGGACCCCGATCAGGAACGCGCGCTGTGCCTTGGGCAGTGTGGGGAGAAAATCGGCCATTTATATGTTTGCGGTGGCGTGGTATGGCACATGGGCTTGCCCACGCGACTGTCCGAAGCTACCATCACCCCTTAACTTAGGCAAACCAATGCCCGCCTGTTCGATACTAGTCGTAGATGATGAGCCAGGGATCAGGGAACTGCTTAGTCTCATGCTTGAGGCCGCGGGACACACCGTCACGGTCGCTGAGGACGGCATACAGGCGCCCAAGATCCTGGAGTCCCAGCCCATCGACGTGGTGATAACGGACCTGCTGATGCCCGAGCGCGACGGCCTCGAGTTCATCACCGAAGTGCGCAAGAAGTACCCCAAGGTGAAGATCATCGCCATGTCGGGCGGTGGCCACATTGCGCGGGACTCATACCTGAGGATAGCGAAGAATTTCGGGGCGCACGTGCTGCTCGAGAAGCCATTCAGCCAGTCCGGGGTGCTCGGTGCGGTTGATGCGGTGCTGACGGCGCCGTAGACGGGCGCTCAATCCAGGAACTGGACGCATACGGGCATCGAGACGGCGATGGTGCCGGGAGTCCTCGCCAGCCGCCCGGTGGCGCCGTCCACGCGGAACGAGCAGAGCGTGTTGGAATCCTGGTGCGCGCACACGAGCCATGTCCCGTCCGGCGAGAGCGAGAAGCTGCGCGGCCCCTTGCCCCCGCAGGGGACGAACTCAACCGGCGACAGGCGGCCCGTATTTTCCTCCACGGAGAATACCGCGATCGTGTCCGGGCCGCGCGACGACCCGTAGACATATCGCCCGTTCGGGTGGACGCACACCTCCGCCGCCGTCGACTCCCCGGCGAACCCCTGGGGAAGAACCGACACGGTCTGGACCAGGGAGAGTTCGCCGTTCGACGCCGTGTAGTCGTGCACCATGATCGTGTTGCCGAGCTCGGTGATGACGTAGGCATGCATGCCCTCGCGACCGAACGCCAGGTGCCTCGGGCCAGACCCGGGCGTGGCGGCGATGTACGGCGGCGTGCCCGGCTCCATGATCACCCTCTCGCGGTCCAGGGCGTAGGTGTAGACCCGGTCGAGCCCGAGGTCGCACACGAGAGCGAACCGCCCGTCCGGGCTGAAATAAGTTGAGTGGACGTGGGATGACGTCTGACGGGTGGGGTGGGGCCCCTTCCCGTCGTGGGCGACCACGCGCGGCGTTCCCAGGGTCCCATCGGCATTCAGGGGAAGGGCTGCGGCCAGGCCGAGATGGTAGTTGGCGGCCAGCGCGATCGTTCCCTCGGCGCCCACGCTTATGTGGCAGGGCGTCGGTCCCGACCCGGGCTCGTCCTGCTGGATGGGTGTTAGCTTTCCCGCCCTGTCCACGCGGAATGACGAGGCCCATGAGGCGCCGGCGCACACCGCGTACAGGATTCCCCCGTCCGGCGACAGGGCGATGAACGTGGGATTCGGGGCCTCCGCGGCGAGCTCGGGCGCACCCAGCGCCCCCGTGGCCGAGTCGAGCGAGATGGAGTAGATGCCGCGGCTCCCGCTCCTGGTGTACGTTCCGATGAAGATCCGGTGGAAGCTGGCTTTGGGGGGCATGTGCGGGAGATGAGTTGGCCTATCCAGAGACATGCCGCCGTCGACCTGGTTCAGGTGGCCTCCCCGGGAAGCTTGAACGTCCAGAGGGCGGCGGCAAGGAGAAGGCCGCTGGCGGCGAGCAGGGCGCCGCGATAGTCGCCGACGGGGGCGAGCCATCCGAAGATGAGGGAGGCGGCGGCCGCGGCGAGGCGGCCGATATTGTAGCAGAAGCCCGCGCCGGTCGTCCGCAGGAGAGTCGGAAAGAGCGGCGGCAGGTACATCGCGAACAGACCGAATACACCCGAGAAGAACCCGACAAGCGGCAACCAGAACCAGGCCAGCTCGGTGAAGCCGCGCGGCACCACAAATGCGCCGACGATCGCCCCGAACATCCCGGCAAACATGACCGTCATCGCGCGCCGGTTGCCGAGGCTCCTCGCCAGCCAGCCGGCGAAGAAGTTTCCCGCGATGGCGACCACGTTGAGCCAGAAGAACGCGGCCGAGACGGAGCGCGTGGCAATGGCAGGCGCCACGCCCGAGAGCTCGAGCAGCCGGCGCAGGTGCTGGGGATGCCAGAATTGGAAGAGCCACCATCCCGACAGGCTGAGCGCGCAGACCATGGTCGTGTGCAGGGTGAGGGGAGCCACCGCCCCGCGAAACAGGTCCCCAACCGGGGCCTGTACGGCCCCCGCTTTCGCCGCGTGGGTCCAGGCCTCCGACTCCGGGACCTGCCTGCGGATCCAGAACACGAGCAGGGCGGGGGCGACGCCGATCAGGAATACCCACCGCTCCGGCGGCGGGTGCGGCAGGAAGGAGAGCAGCGTCACGAGGCCGGCGGCGAAGATGATCCCCAGGTTTACGGCGGTCTGCAGGATCCCGGTGAGCCAGGGGCGCCAGCTCACGGGCCAGGTCTCCGTGAGGAGGCAGGCTCCGACCGCCCACTCCCCGCCGATGCCGAGGGCCGCGAGGAAGCGGAAGATCATGAGCTGCCACCAGGTCGCGGCCACGGAGCAGAGGCCGGTGCAGAGGGCGTAGGTGAGGATCGTGAACGACAGCGCGCGGCTGCGGCCGATCCTGTCGCCGAGGCGGCCGAAGAACGCGCCGCCGAGCGCCCATCCGACAAGGAAGGCCGCCTGGATGTAGGCGCTCTTCTCCTTTACCGCGGGGTCCGAGCTTCCCCGCGCGCCGAGGAGGTGCACGACAAGCGGCGTCGCCACAAGGGTGTACAGGTGGATCTCGAGGCCATCGAAGAGCCAGCCGAACCAGGCGGCGGCCCCGGACTTCCATTGCCGCGGGGAAATGCCGCCAGGGCTTTCGGCGCTGGCGGTCACTCCGTGCTGCGACTACTTCGTAGAGGCGGCTTCCGCCACCGCAGCCTGCGCCGCCGCGAGGCGGGCGACCGGCACGCGGAACGGGCTGCAGGAGACATAGGTGAGCCCGATCCGGTGGCAGAACTTCACCGAGTCCGGGTCGCCGCCATGCTCGCCGCAGATGCCGAGCTTGATCCCCGGGCGGGTCTTCGAGCCCTTCTCGATGGCGATCTTCATGAGCTGGCCCACGCCGGTCTGGTCGACAGAGGCGAACGGGTTCTTCTTCATGATCTCTGACTCCTGGTAGGCGCCGAGGAACGAGCCCGAGTCGTCGCGGGACATGCCGAGGCAGGTCTGCGTCAGGTCGTTCGTGCCGAAGCTGAAGAACTCGGCCGTCTCGGCGATCTCATCAGCCGTCAGGGCGCCGCGCGGGATCTCGATCATCGTGCCGACGGAATAGGAGATCTTTGTCTTCTTCTCCGCCTGGACGGCGCGGGCGACCTCGTGGACCACCGCGACCTGGAGGTCGAGCTCGCGCTTGAATCCGACGAGCGGGATCATGATCTCCGGCTTGGCCTTGAAGCCCTGCTTGTTGGCGTCGGCGGCGGCCTCGAACACGGCGCGCGCCTGCATGGCCGTGATCTCGGGGTACTTGATGCCGAGGCGGCAGCCGCGGAACCCGAGCATCGGGTTGAACTCATGGAGCTCGTGCACGCGCTGCGTGATCTTGTCCGTCGAGATGTTGAGCTTCTTGGCCAGGTCTGCCTGCGACTCGGGTGTGTTCGGGAGGAACTCGTGGAGCGGCGGGTCGAGGAAGCGGATCGTGGCCGGGAATCCCTTCAGCGCCTTGAAGATGCCGAAGAAGTCCGCGCGCTGGTAGGGCAGGAGCTTGGCGAGGGCGGCCTCGCGGTCGGCGAGGGTGCCGGCGAGGATCATCTCCCGCATCGCGTCGATGCGGTCGCCCTCGAAGAACATGTGCTCCGTGCGGGTCAGGCCGATGCCGACGGCGCCGAAGGCGATGGCGTTCTGCGTCTGCTCGGGCGTGTCCGCGTTCGTGCGCACCGACATGCGGGTGGCCTGCGCGCACCACTTCATGAGCTGGTTGTAGTTCTTGAACTTCTCGGTCGCCTGGGCGGCCTTGTCCCCGTGGATGAGGCCGGCGACGATCTCCGAGGGGGCCGTCTTGATCTGGCCGGCGTAGACGACGCCGAGCGTCCCGTCGATGGACAGGAAGTCGCCCTCGTTGAAGGTCTGCCCGGAGACGGACACCGTCTTCTTGTCGTAGTCGACCTGGAGGGACGAGGCGCCGCACACGCAGACCTTGCCCATCTGGCGGGCGACAAGGGCTGCGTGGGAGGAGACGCCCCCGCGCGCGGTCAGGATGCCCTCGGCGGCGATCATGCCGCGAAGGTCCTCGGGCGACGTCTCGACGCGGACCAGCAGGGCCTTCTCGCCCTTCTGCTCGGCGGCTACGGCGCGGTCGGCGTTGAAGTAGATCTTGCCGGTGGCGGCACCGGGGCCGGCGGGAAGGCCGCTCGCGATGACCTTGGCCTTCTTGACCTCCGCCAGGTCGAACACGGGTGCCAGCAGCTGCTCAAGCTGGTCGGCCGGGTTGCGCATGATGGCGGTCCTCCAGTCGATGAGCTTCTCCTTGACCATATCGATCGAGAACTTGAGCGCGGCCATGGCCGTGCGCTTGCCGTTCCGGGTCTGGAGCATGAAGAGCTTTCCCTCCTGTATCGTGAACTCGATGTCCTGGACGTCCTTGAAGTGGTGCTCGAGGATCGAGCGCACCTTCAGGAGCTCGGCATACGACTTGGGCATCTCGTCCTTCAGACGGAGGACAGGCTCGGGGGTGCGGACGCCGGCGACGACGTCCTCGCCCTGGGCGTTGATGAGGAACTCGCCGTAGAACTCGTTCGTGCCGTTCGCCGGGTTCCGCGTGAACGCGACGCCCGAGCCCGAGGAATCGCCGGTGTTGCCGTAGACCATCGCCTGGACGTTGACGGCGGTGCCCCACTCGGTCGGGATGTTGTACTTGCGGCGGTAAACGATCGCGCGGTCGTTCATCCAGGAGCCGAAGACGGCGCCCGAGGCGCCGCGAAGCTGGTCCCAGGGATCATTGGGGAACACCTTGCCGGTGCGCTCCTGGACCAGGGCCTTGAAGCGCTTGACGAGCTCGCGCTGGTCGTCGGCCGTCAACTTCGAGTCCTCGATGTTCGTGTGGTACTTCTCGTGCTTGTAGCCCTCGATCACGGTCTCGAACGGCTCGTGGTCCTCGCCCTCCTTCTTCTGCACGCCGAGGACGACGTCGCCGTACATCTGGATGAACCGGCGGTAGCAGTCCCAGGCGAAGCGCTCGTTCTTGGTGGCGGTCGCGAGCGAGAGGACCGTCTGGTCGTTCAGCCCTAGGTTGAGGATCGTGTCCATCATCCCGGGCATCGAGTCGCGCGCGCCCGAGCGGACGGCGACGAGCAGCGGGAAGCCGACGGCGTCGCCGAACTTGTAGCCCATCGCGGTCTCCATGTTGCGCAGCCCGGCCTCCATCTGCGCCTGCAGGGACTTCGGGTAGGTGCGCTTGTTCGCGTAGTAGTAGGTGCAGACCTCGGTCGTGATCGTGAATCCCGGGGGCACGGGCAGTCCGATCCGGGTCATCTCGGCGAGGTTCGCCCCCTTGCCGCCGAGGAGGTTCTTCATGCCTCCGTTGCCGTCAGCCTTGCCGGCTCCCCATGCGTACACGTATTTGGGGCCCTTCGCGGGGGCGGATTTCTTGGGGGAAGCCGGGGCTTTCGCGCGGGACTTCTTATTGTGGGTTTTGGCAGCCATGTCGTGGGTCTGTGTTTGGAAAGTAACGCTGTGCGCGTGAAGCGCAAAACGCTGATCCCAACGGCTGACGCGGGGGCCTGTCAATCGTCCAGCACGGGCCGAAAAAAAGGTCGCATCCGGGTGGCGCCCCTTTCAACACTGCGGTCAGTGCTTCCCGACGCCGACCACAGGATCAAGCTGCAGGTTTTTGAGGGGCCGCTCGACCTGCTGCTGTTCCTCATACGCAAGAACGAGATAGACATCTATGACATCCCCATAGAGTCCGTCACCAAGCAGTATGTCGCCGTCCTGCGCTCCATGCAGCAGCTCGACCTTGAGGTGGCGGGCGAGTTCTTCGTCATGGCCGCGTCGCTCATGGAGATCAAGAGCCGGATGCTGCTGCCCAAGGGGCTGCACGCGGTCGATCCCGACGCGGACGCCCAGGACGAGATGGACCCCCGCTGGGAGCTCGTCCACCAGCTGCTCCAGTACAAGAAGTTCAAGGATGCGTCGGCCAGGCTGGCCGACATGGCCCGCCTGCAGCGCGACCTCATGGAGCGCCAGATGTCCCGCAGGCCGTCGGACTCGCTCGACCGCCCGCTGCGGGGCGTGAGCCGCATCGAGCTCTGGAACACCTTCAACCAGGTGCTCAGGCGCCTTGCCGAAAAGCTCGTCGTCGGCGAGATCCACGACGAGGTGGTGACGGTGGCCGACCAGATGGAGTGGCTCCTCTCGCGCATGCGCACCGAGAAATCGTTCGTGTTCTCAAGCCTGCTCGGCGACGGGATCACGCTGCGCAAGCTCGTGGCCACATTCCTCGCGGTGCTCGAGCTGACGCGACTGCGCAGGATGCGCCTGCGCCAGTCCGAGGCCTTCGACGACATCTTTTGCGACGCGAATGACGAGAACCCGCTTGAAAGTCCTGCGGACGAGGCCACGGTTGAATTGTGAGCAAGAAGAAGGCAAAACGTTCTCCCGCGGCGCTCCTGGGCCTGGGGCTCGACAATGACGACGGGCACCGCCGGATCACCACCGGGGAGCAGTTTGCGATCGTGGGGGGCTCGGCGGAGACCCACGAGCGGATGACGGAGACCGTCGTCAAGACGTTCGAGGAGCTCAAGCAGCGGGGAAAGCACCTCAGCGAGGTGCGCCCCAAGGAGCTGGCCGACATCATCAAGAAGGCCGAGCCCCGCTAGAGGGGGATTTGCTTTTTCCGCGCGCGTCCGTTTACTTAGACACAAGCCCTATGTCCGACAAAATCGCCAACCTGACCACAGACACCTTCAAGAGCGCCGTATCGAGCTCGGCGACGCCCCTTCTCGTCGACTTCTGGGCGCCCTGGTGCGGGCCATGCAAGGCCATCGCCCCGGTCCTCGACGAGCTCGCGAACGAGTTCGACGGGAAGATCTCCATCGCCAAGGTGAACATCGACGAGAACGAGTCCATCGCCGCCGAGTTCGGCATCCGCGCCATCCCGACCATGCTCCTCTTCAAGGGCGGCAAGGTCATCGAGCAGATCGTTGGCATGCTGCCCAAGGCGGCACTCAAGACGAAGCTCGCGGCCGCCGTCTGAGCGGCCCTGCGGCGTCTATAAGAGAACACCCGCCGCAAACAAGGCGGCGTACAGCGCGATGAACCTGCCGGTGCTTCCGAGCAGGGCCACCAGCTCCGCGGGCGTCCTGCCTTGCTTGAGCCGGCGCATGAGCGAGAAGCCCACGGGGGCCGACACGAGCGGAAGCAGGCACCAGGGGCCGTAACCTGAGGCGCCGAAGGCGAGGGGCACGAGGAGCGCCAGCGCCAGCGAGATGCCGAACTGCGCCCGGGCAAAACTGCGGCCAAAGCGCACCACGAGCGTGCGCTTGCCGGCCGCCGCGTCGGTCTCCGCGTCCCTGTAGTTGTTCACGACGAGGATATTCGCGGCAAGGAGGCCCATCGGGACACCGGCGAGGAGCGCGTGCAGCGAGACCCGGCCCGCCTGCACAAAGTACGTGGCCGTGACGGCGACGAGGCCAAAGAAGACAAAGACGAAGACATCGCCGAAGCCATGGTAGCCTAGGGGCCACGGGCCGCCGGTGTAGGCGATGCCGCTCAGGATGCTGGCAATCCCTATGGCCAGCATCCACGGGCCGCCCCAGTGGATGAGACCGAGGCCCAGAGCAAAGGCAGCCAGGAACACGGCGGCCATC
>Ga0302311_10004431_pt1 | contig 15112 bp, 9 predicted proteins | sample III_Palsa_N1_3_FD_200449 | JGI IMG/M metagenome (GOLD analysis project Ga0302311, IMG submission 200449) | Peat permafrost microbial communities from Stordalen Mire near Abisko, Sweden - III_Palsa_N1_3 | ecosystem: Environmental > Terrestrial > Soil > Palsa > Peat permafrost | place: Sweden... | reverse complement strand
GTTCATCGCCGGATGGCCGGCGCCCGCGCCCATCAGCACCTGGTCCCACTCGGTGTAGGTGTGCCGCCCGGTCTTGCCGACCACGACGCTGGGCACGAGCTCGGCGAAGCGCCGGGCGCTCTCGGCCGACGGGAACGAATACATCACCTGGGTGGCGCAGTCGTGGTCCGGGCTGTTCATCGGCGTGGCCTTGAGGCCGAGGTTGCCGAGGTGGCGGGTCGCATCGAGGATCTGCCGCTTCTCGGCCCGCATGGCGCCCACCATGGCGTCGATGCGGTCCAGCTGCACGTTCAGCATCGCCCCCATCAGCTCGGAGGCGCGCGCGCCGTTGCCGCTGAACGGCTTTGCCGCGTCGTTGCGCCCCTGCCAGTAGAAGTGGCACGGGTCGATGGCGCAGCGGACGCGCTCGGCCAGCACGTCGTCGTTGACCGCCACGCCGCCGCCTTCGCCGCAGGTCATGTTCTTGAAATAGTTGAAGCTGAAGGCGCCGACGTGCCCCACCGCGCCGAACTTCTTGCCCTTGTAGCCGCCGCCGACGCCCTGGCAGGCGTCCTCGATCACGATCAGGTCGCGGCGCCGCGCGATGTCCATGATCGCCTCCATGTCGCAGGCCGCGCCCCACATATGCACGGCGACCACGGCCCGCGTGCGCGGCCCGATCGCGGCCTCGATCGCCTTCGGGTCGATGGTGACGGTCTCGTCGATGTCGACGATCAGCGGGATCGCGCCGGCGGTCAGCACCGAGGTGGCGGTGGCCATGTAGGTGTGGGCCGGGATGATCACCTCGTCGCCAGGGCCGAGGCCGACGGCGGTCATGGCGGCGGCCAGCGCCTGGCTGCCGCTGGCGGCGAGGGCGAAGTGCTTCACCCCCAGCCACGCCGCGTAGCGCTGCTCGAAGCGGTCGCACTCGTGGCCGACCCCGTAGCGGAACAGCTCGCCGGAGCGGATCACCCGACTGACGGCGTCGATCTCTTCCTGCCCGACCTTGTACATCGGCGCCTCCCCGCGGATTTCGCGACCCGGCCACCTTGCGGCCGGCCGCCGGAAGGTTCTAGCAGAAACGCCGTGGCGCGGCGGTGGCGGGACGGTTCGAGGTGAGTGGGATGGGGAACGCACCGAAAGTCGCCCTGCTGGGCGCCGGACGCATGGGCCAGGTGCACGGCAGCAACGCCGCCGCCAATCCGCGCCTCGACCTCGCCTATGTGGTCGATCCGCACGCCCCGACCGCCGAGGCGCTCGCCGCCGAGCTGGGCTGCGCGGTCGCCAGCCAGGACGCGGTGCTGGCCGATCCAGAGATTAAGGCCGTGCTCGTCGCTACCTCCACCAGCACCCACCTCGACGTCGTCCTCGCCGCATTGGCGGCCGGCAAGGCCGTGTTCTGCGAGAAGCCGCTGGACCTCGACCTCGCCCGCCTGCGCGCCCACGCCGCCGAGCTTTCCGCCCCGCCAGCGCCGCTCTACGTCGCCTTCAACAAGCGCTTCGATCCGAATTTCCGCGCGCTGAAGGCCCGCATCGCCGGCGGCGAGATCGGCGCGCTGGAGAGCCTGCACCTGATCAGCCACGATCCCGCCGCGCCGCCGCCGGCCTTCATCCCCACCAGCGGCGGCCTCTTCCGCGACTTCAGCATCCACGACTTCGACATGGCCCGCTGGCTGCTGGACGAGGACCCGGTCGAGCTGTTCGCCTGGGCGAGCTGCCTGGTCGATCCGGCCATCGCCGCGGCCGGCGACGTCGACACCGCGCGGATCGTGCTGCGCTGCGCCTCGGGCAAGCTCTGCGTGATCAGCAACACCCGCCGCAGCGGCTACGGCTACGACCAGCGCGCCGAGGCCTATGGCGCCAAGGGTGCGGTGCTCTCCGGCAACGAGCGGATTTCGACCCTGGAAACCTGGACCGAGGCCGGCGCCCTGGCCGCGCCGATCTACCCCGGCTTTCAGGCCCGTTTCGCCGCCTCCTACCGCGCCGAACTCGACCACTTCGCCGACGTGCTGGAGGGCGAGGCCGAGCCGCTCACCGCCTATGCGGCCAGCGTCGGCGCGTCGGTGCTGGCCGAGGCGGCGGCGCGTTCGGTCGCCAGCGGCGCGCCTGTCCGGCTGGGGGACGTCTGATGCCCGCGCTCGCCCTCTTCGGCGCCGGTCGCATCGGCCAGATCCACGCCGCCAACGCCGCCGCCCACCCCGGCCTGGCGCTGAAATACGTCGTCGATCCGGTGGCCGACGCCGCCGCTCGGCTGGCCGCCCGCTTCGGCGCCACGGTTGCGACCGCCGAGGCCGCGCTCGCGGACACTGAAGTGGCCGGCGTCATCGTCGCCAGCTCCACCGACACCCATCTGGACCACTGCCTCGCCGCCGCGAAGGCCGGCAAGGCGATCTTCTGCGAGAAGCCGATCGATCTCGACCTGGCCCGCGCCCGCGCCGCCGCCCCGGCGCTGGCGGACGCGCGCCTGCTGCTCGGCTTCAACCGCCGCTTCGATCCCAATTTCCAGGCGCTGAAAGCGCAGCTCGACGCCGGCGCGGTCGGCGCGCTGGAGACGCTCAACATCACCAGCCACGACCCCGCGCCGCCGCCGATCGCCTACGTCAAGGTCAGCGGCGGCCTCTTCCGCGACATGGCCATCCACGACTTCGACATCGCCCGCTGGCTGCTGGGCGAGGCGCCGGTCTCGGTGTTCGCCGCCGCCAGCGCCCTGGTCGATCCGGCCATCGGCGCGGCCGGCGACGTGGACACCGCCAAGACCCTGCTGCGCTGCGCCTCGGGCAAGCTCTGCCTGATCAGCAACAGCCGCCGCAGTGGCTATGGCTACGACCAGCGCATCGAGGCGTTCGGCTCGCGCGGCATGGTCCGCGCCGGCAATGTCACCCTGACCACGCTGGCGGCCTGGACCGAAGCCGGCGCCGCCCAGGACGCGTTCCAGACCTTCTTCCTCGACCGCTACGCCGACGCCTACCGCCTGGAGATGTCCCACTTCGCCGAGGTGCTGGCCGGGGCCGCGCCGAAGGTGGGCTACGCGGATGGCGTCGCCGCCCTGGCGCTGGCGGAAGCAGCGGCGGAATCGGTGCGGACGGGGCGCCCGGTCAGTCTCTAGCGTCCGTCCCACAGGCTCGTCGCGCCCTCGTCTGCGCCGCCGGTCGCGAACGATGACGTTTCCAGTGCGAACCAGGTATCGTCCTTCGGCCTTCGACGTACACGAGCGATCGCCGATGGCGCTTAGTTTGGCGAGGCGCCGTTTGCGTCACCGCTCGTGGGCTGAGACTGCTGCTGACTTTCGTCGGGCGTGGCGTTGGAGTCGGGCGATGGAGGCGCCGGCGCCTTGGAAGCTGCGGCATTCGCAGCAGCGGCGGCAACCGCGTCGGCGTCCGCCTTGGCCAAGGTGGACAGCATGACCTGAATCGACCCTTGCATCGCGCCAAAGCTTTGATTGTCCATGCTATAGACAAAATCCGCGCCATGCGCGTCGGGCTGGACAGTGAAATCGGACTCGGAGGTGTCGACCCCCCAATTTACTGCCGGCTGTATCGCCTTGAGTTTCGCGACAATTGCGTTCGGCCAATTAAATGTCAATTTTCCAGAACAACTAACCTTTCGGGTCGTTTTGTCAAAACTGTCCAGAACGACAGTGTCAACTGTTACTTTCGTCTCCGCCTGTAGCTCGTTCTTGTAGGATGGATTGAGCGGAGGGTTGTATGTGGACGTGTCGAGGTTACCCAAAACGACGTTTGCCATACCGCTCATTGTGTCCGCCGACGCACAAACCGCGCTAGGGTTGGTGTCCATGAGCGTGTCGGTCGACGTGCCGGTGTTTTGCGTACAATTGCTGAGAAGCAGTGGCCCGCTAAGCGCCGCTATCAGCCAATGCGCCTTCGGTTTAGGAGGGTTCGCCACGCCAACGTGTCCCCGTCAAGGAAGTTAGCTACTGCTAACGTAGCTATTGCTAGCCGACAACGCCCAGTAGCACCAAGCTCAAGTGGGAGTTCGCTTTCGTCGGCCTTGGGCGGCGAGCCCTACTTCCCCGCCAATATCTGCTCGTGCGCCGGTTCGTTGTGGAAGATCCGTTGCGGCGGGGCCAGCCATCACGCGCCGACAAACGCGTTCAGCTTCACCCCATGGTCGCGCGCGATCAGTTCCGCCGCCTTCTCGCCGATCATGATCGAGGCGGCGTTGGTGTTGCCGCTGACGATCTCGGGCATGATGCTGGCGTCGGCGACGCGCAGGCCCTTCACCCCGAAGACGCGTAAGGCAGGGTCGACCACGTCGCCGATGCGGCAGGTGCAGGTCAGGTGGTAGACCGTGGTCGCATAGTGCAGCGCCATGTTCTCCAGCAGCGCGTCGCTGGGCGGTGCGCCGGGCTTGTGGCCGTGCATCGCGGCCAGGTGCGGCGGGATGTTGAGCGGGCCAGGTTTGTTCGGCCCTGGCCAGGCGTCCGCGATATCCAGCACCCGCCGCATCACCGCCACCATCACCTTCAGGTCGTGGGGATCGGCGAAGTAGTTCATGTGGATCGCCGGCGGCACGCTGGGGTCCGCGCTCTCGAGGATCAGCTCGCCTTCGCTGTGCGGCAGCACCGGGTTGGCGAGGAAGATGATGCTCTCGGCATCGACCGCCAGGCTCGCCTCGGCGTCGGCGAAATAGGTCGCCAGGTCGATGCTCAGCCGGACGCCCAGCAGGTCGGCGTCGTAGCCGCACGGGATGAAGCCGATCTGGGCGTCGTGGCTGTGCGGATCGCCAAGTCCGGTCGAATAGAAGGCGATGCCGTCATAGAGCGACGACGACACCAGGCTGGAGCCGGTCTCGGCCCATTCCGCCACGCGCCGCTCGGCCTCGGCCTTGAGCGCGGCCAGTTCCGGCGACAGCTTCGCGTCGTCGGCGGGGTTGGCCGGCAGCGGCCCGGCGGGGGCGCGCAGGGCGTCCGGCCCGAGTGAGACGCCGATCTCGGCGGTGGGAACGCCGATCCCCGGCGCGGGGAAGAACATGGCGCACTGGATGTGATCCTTCAGGTGTTTGCCGACCGCGGCCAGCTCGTGGCGGCAGGCGACGCCCGCGGCCTCCAGCTCCCGTCGCGGTCCGACGCCGGACAGCATCAGCAGGTGCGGCGAGCCGACCGCGCCGGCGCTGAGGATCACCTCGCGCGTCGCCCGCAGCTGGCGCGTCTCGCCGTCCGCGTCGCGGTGCTCGATCCCCGTGGCGGCCAGGCCGCCGCCCTCACTCTCGAGCAGCACGCGCGTCACCTGGGCGTTGGTGACGATGGTCAGGTTCGGCCGCCGCTCGGCCTCGCCCTCGAGGAAGGCGTGATAGGTGCTGGATCGCTTCCCCTTGCGGGTGTTGGTCTGCACCAGCGAGGCGACTCCGGCGGGGCCGCCGCGGTCTCGGCCGTTGTAGTCGCCGCGCGGAATACCGGCGTTGGCCGCGGCCTCGACGAAGGCGCGCGAGCCCGGAATCACCGGCGATCGCACCCCGACGCCCATCGGGCCGCCCTCGCCATGCGCCTCGCGGTCGGTGGTGATCTCGTTGGAGGCGCTGAAGTCCTCGATCTTGCGGAAATAGGGCAGCACGTCGGCATAGCCCCAGCCAGCCGCGCCACGCTGCGCCCAGCCGTCGAAGTCGCCGGGATGGCCGCGGACATAGACCATGTAGTTGATGCCCGACGAGCCGCCGAGCATCTTGCCGCGCGGCGCCGGCATGCGCTTGCCATGCAGCCCGCGCCCGGCCTTGCCGGGATGGGCGGTGAACATCCAGTCGGTCGCCGGATCCAGCTGCAGGCTGGCGCAGGCGACCGGTATCTGCTCGCGCTCTGGCGGCCGGTCCCCAGCCTCTATCAGGGCCACGCGGCACGCCGGATCTTCGCTCAGCCGCGCCGCGATCACCGCGCCGGCGGACCCGCCGCCGACCACGATGAAGTCAAAGCTGTCCGACATCGTTTCCGTCCCGTTCTTGGTTTCGTTGGAGCGAGCTTAGCCGGTTGGACAGGGACCGTCTGCGCGCTTCGTGCGCTCCTTCTCCCCTTGCGGGAGAAGGTGGCGGCGAAGCCGACGGATGAGGGGTCGCGCCCGCCGTAAGAGATTGTCCGGGTTGGGGTTTCGCGCCGATGGGTTTGTGCGACCCCTCATCCGGCCCTTCGGGCCACCTTCTCCCGCAAGGGGAGAAGGCTCAAAGGCCGCCACTCGTGCTGAGCACGCGCCTACTTGCCCGCCAGCATCCACTCGTGCGCCGGGTCGTTGTGGAAGATCCACTGGCGTTTGGGGCCGGCCATCACGTTGAGATAATAGAGGTTATAGCCATGCGGCGCGCCGACCGGGTGATAGCCACGCGGCACCAGCACCACGTCGCCGTCCTCGACGCAGACCGTTTCGTCGAGGCTGCGGTCGTCGGTGTAGATGCGCTGGAAGGCGAAGCCCTGCGGCGGCGAGAGGCGGTGGTAGTAGGTCTCCTCCAGCGCGGTCTCGACCAGGGCTAAGTCGGTGTCGTGCTTGTGCGGCGGATAGCTCGACCAGTGGCCGCCCGGCGTCACCGCCTCGACCACCAGCAGCCGCTCGGCCGGTTCGGTCTCGGGCAGGATGTTGCGGATGAAGCGCTGGTTCGTCCCCTCACCACGGACCTCGCGCGACATGTGGTCGGCCCCGATCCGCCGCGCCGCGCCGACTCCCGCGCCCGGCGCCGTGCAAACGGCGACATCGGCGTCGGCGGTCGCCGTCACCGTGATCTCCAACCCCGCCGGCGCATAGACCGCGCCCGGCGCCGCGTCGTCGAACACCGTGGCGCGGCCGCCGACGCCCGCGAAGCGCGCCTCGCCGGCGGCGATGTCCGCCTTGCCGGTGACCACCACCACGCAGGTCTCGCGGTCGGCGAACGAGAAGCTCGCGCCTTGGCCGGCCAACAGCCGCCGCACCTCGAAGCCGACATAGCGCCAGCCGGCGCTGGCGGGCGTGATGTCGATCACCCGGCCGCCGGCGTCAGGGGCCTTGGGTCGAACGCGCAGATTGGTCATCGCCGTCACTCCGTCCTGAGGCCCGCCGCGCCGGCCGCCGCTTTCAGGCTCGCCAGGCCCAGGCGGCTGTAGTCGCGCGGATCGGCGAGCTTGGGGTCCTGCTCGGCCTCTATCACGATCCAGCCGCCATAGCCGATGGCGGCGAGGGCGGCCATCACCGGGCCGAAGTCGAGGTCGCCGTCGCCCGGCGCGGTGAACATGCCGGCGAGCACCCCGTCGAGGAAGCTGCGCCCCTCGGCTTGCATCCGCTCGAACACCGGCCGGCGGACGTCCTTGGTGTGGATGTGGGCGATGCGCTCGGGATGCCGGCGGATCAGCGCCGCCGCATCGACCCCACCCAGCGCCGCGTGCCCCGTATCGACCACGAAGCCGACATTGGCGGGCGTGTGTTCGATGAAGCGGTCCAAGTCGATCTGCCGCTCGACCACGGTGCCGAGGTGGAAGTGGTAGGCGAACTTCAGGCCCTGCGCCTCGACGTGCGTCGCCAGCGCGCCGAGCCGGACGCCGAACTCGGGCCAGTCCGCCAGCTCCAAACGTGGCGTCTCGCTAAGCGGCGTGGCGCGCTCGCCGTGGATGGCGTTGCTGCACTCGGCGGCGATGAACACCGGCGATCTCATGGCCTTGAGCAAGGCGAGATGCGACTGCAAGGCCGCGATCTCGATTTCGGCCCGGCGCGCCAGCAAATGGGTCGAGTACCAGCCGCCGACGAGGTCGAGGTGGTGGGGCGCCAGCATGGCCTTCAGCGCCGCCGGTTCGCGCGGGAACTTGCCGCCCAGTTCGACGCCGGAGAAGCCGATCTCGGCCGCGTCGGCGAGGATGGTCTCGATGGCCGTGTCGCCGCCGAGCTCGGGCATGTCGTCGTTGGTCCAGGCGATCGGGCTGACGCCGAAACGGATACTCATGCGGGGTCCTTACGCGCCTTCAGCCGGTCTTCGTATGCCGCCCGCGCCTCCATCACCGCCGGGCGGTGCGAGACCTCGGGCACCGCCACGTCCCACCACGCGCCGCCGGCCTCGGTGGTCGGCTCGGGGTCGGTGTCGATGACGATCACATAGGTGCGGGCCGCACCGGCGGCGCGGCCCATGGCGGCCTCGAGCCCGGTGATGTCGTCGACCCTTTCCGAGAGCGCGCCGAGGCTGGCGGCGTGGGCGGCGAAGTCGATCGCGGGCAGGGTCTCGTGACGCGAATCGGCCAAGAGGTTGTTGAACGGCGCCGCGCCGACCTGTGCCTGCAGCCGGTTGATGCAGCCGAAGCCACGGTTGTCGAGCACCACCAGGGTCAGCTTCAGCCCCAGCATCACCGAGGTGGCGATCTCGGAATTGAGCATCAGATAGCTGCCGTCGCCCACCATCACGATCACGTCGCGTGCCGGGTCGGCCATCTTCACGCCCAGGCCGCCGGCGATCTCGTAGCCCATGCAGGAGAAGCCGTATTCGACGTGGTAGCCGCCCGGCTGCTTCGCTCGCCAGAGCTTGTGCAACTCGCCCGGCAGGCCGCCGGCGGCGCAGACCACGACGGCGTCCTCGCGCGACCGGCGCCAGACCGCCCCGACCACCTGGGCGTCGGAGGGCAGGGCGTTGTCGGAGGGCGCGGCGGTGGCGGCGTCCCAGTCGCGGTTCCAGATCTCGACGTCACGGCGCGCCTGTTGCGACCAGACTTCGGGCGTCCGGTAGCCGCCGAGCTTCGCCGACAGCGCCTCCAGCGCCGCGCCGGCGTCGGCGACCACCGAGAGCGCGCCGTGCTTGGCCGCGTCGAAGGCGCCGACGTTGATCTGGGCGAGGCGCGTCTTGCCGCCGGCCAGAAGGGCGCGCGAGCCGGTGGTAAAGTCCTGCAGCCGCGTGCCGATCCCGATCACCAGGTCGGCGCCGGCGGCGGCGTGGTTGGCGGCGCTGGTCCCTGTCACGCCGATCGAGCCCAATGCCATCGGATGGTCCCAGGCCAGCGCCCCGCGCCCGCCCTGCGTCTCCGCCACCGGGATCCGCGCCGCCTCGGCGAAGGCCGCCAGCGCCGCCTCCGCCCCGGCGTAGATCACCCCGCCGCCGGCGACGATCAGCGGCGACTTTGCCTCGCGCAGCGCCGCCGCCAGGTCGTCGATCTCGCGCGGATCGGGCGGCGGGCGGCGGATGCGCCACACGCGGCGTTCGAACAGGCTGGCCGGATAGTCGAACGCCTCGGTCTGGACGTCCTGGCAGAAGGCGAGGGTGGCCGGGCCGCAGGTCGCCGGATCGAGCATCGTCGCCAGGGCGCGCGGCAGGCTGTCGATCAGCTGTTCGGGGCGCTGGATACGGTCGAAATAGCGCGACACCGGCCGGAAGGCGTCGTTGGCGGTGATCGTGGCGTCGGCGAAATCCTCCACCTGCTGCAGCACCGGATCGGGCGCGCGGCCGGCGAAGACGTCGCCGGGGATGAACAGCACCGGCAACCGGTTGACGTGCGCCACGCCGGCGGCTGTCACCATGTTGAGCGCCCCCGGCCCGATCGAGGAGGTGCAGGCCATGGCGCGGCGGCGCTTCATCGCCTTGGCGAAGGCGATGGCGGCGTGGGCCATGGCCTGCTCGTTGTGGGCGCGGAAGGTCGGCAGCTCATCGCCCGCCGCGTGCAGCGCCTCGCCCAGGCCGGCGACATTGCCATGGCCGAAGATCGCCCAGACCCCGGCGAAATAGGGCGTCTCGGCGCCATCGATCTCGATGAACTGGCGCGCGAGGTAGCGAACCAGGGCCTGGGCGGCGGTGAGGCGGATCGTGGCCATGTCTACTCCGCCGCGGTCCGGCTCCTGGCGCGCGACTTGGCGCCCCGCCATGACTGGATCAAGGCGCCGAAGCCGTCAGCGAGCCGATCGGTCGCCGCTGCGTCGTCGATGTCGCCCGCCAGCCACGCCCGCGCCGGCGCCTCGAAGATCGTCCGGCCCACCGCGAAGCCCTTGACGATCTCGAACCTCGCGGCGGTCTCGAACGCGGCGGCCAGCGCCTCCGGCCGCGCCGACTGGCCCAGCACCAGCACGCCGCGACACAACGGATCGTGCGTCTCGATTGTCGTCGAGATGGCGGCCCAGGCGGCGGCGTCCGCCTGCGGCTCCAGCTTCCACCAATCGGGACGCACGCCGGCCGCGTAGATCTCGCCGATGGCGCGGGCGACGGTCGTGGCGTCCACCGGTCCGGCGCGGCCGGCGACCACCTCGACCAGCAGCTCGTGGCGGGTGGCGCGAGCCGCGTGGAAGAGGCGCGCGAGCTGGCGGAGCTGCCGCGCCTTCAGCTCAGCCTCGTCGCCCGGGTGATACTGCACCAGGCATTTCACCACCTGGCCCAGCGGCCATTCGCGCAGGGTGGCGGCCACGTCCGCGCCGCCCTCGAATTCCAGCGGCCGCGAGCCCTGCGCTTCGATCGGCCGGGCGATCCAGAACGGCGTGTCGGCGGCCAGTTCCAGCGCGCGCTGGCCGAAGCGGCCGTCGAGCAGCAAGCCGAAATTCGGATCGTCGCCGGCCACGCGCCGCACCGCGTCCAGCCCCAGCACCTTGAAGGCCTCGATCCGCGCAGGATCGGCGCCGATCTCGGCCGCCAGATCCTCGAACTGGCTGCGATGGTCGAGGGCGAGCACGCAAAGCTCGCCAAAAGCGCCGCGCCGCGTCGTCGCCCAGTGCAGCTGCTCCAGCTCGGCGTCCTCGCGCAGCCGGCGCGGGCGCGGACCGCCGTCCAGGAAGGCGCTCAGCTCCGGCCAGGTCGGCATCGCCGGCGCGCAGCCGTGGCGCGAGACCACCAGAGCGCCGCAGGCGTTGGCATAGTCGCAGCAGGCGGCAACCGGCGCATCCCGCAGCCAGCCGCGCAGGAAGCCGGCCATGAAGGCGTCGCCGGCGCCCAGCACGTTGAACACCTCGATGTCGAAGCCGCTCCGCGCCTCGCCGTCCGCGAATCCCGCCCCGATCTCGCCGCCGAACGCCACGCACCCCTGCGGCCCGCGCTTGCAGACCAGCAGCGCGCCCGTCAGCCGCCGCACCGCCCGCAGCGCGTCCTCGGTGTCGCTCTCGCCGCCCAGGATGCGGAACTCCTCCTCGGTGCCGACGATCAGGTCGCAGAGTCCCGCCGCCTCGCGCAGCCGCTCGGTCACCGAGGCGTCGGCGACGAAACGGTCCTCGCCCCGATCCGGCGCGGTCAGGCCCCAGAGCACCGGCCGGTAGTCGATGTCGAACACCACCTTGCGCCCGGCGGCCTTGGCCGCGCGCGCCGCCGTCAGGCTGGCCTCGAACACCCGCGGCGTCGACAGGTGGGTGCCGCTGATCAGCGTCGCCTTGGCCGAGGCGATGAAGGCCGGATCGATGTCGGCGGCGTCCAGCGCCATGTCGGCGCAGTCGTGGCGATAGAACAGCAGCGGGAACTGCTCGCGATCGCGGATGCCCAGGATGGCCAGCGCCGTCAGCCGGGTCGGGTCCGACGTGACGGCGCGCGTTTCCACCCCCTCGCGCCCCAGCTCCTCGCGGATGAAGCGGCCGAAGTGGTCGGAGCCCACCCGGGTGATCAGCGCCGCCTTCAGCCCCAGCCGCGCCGCGCCGATGGCGGTGTTGGTGGGCGAGCCGCCGATATATTTGGCGAACGAGCCCATGTCCTCGAGTCGCCCGCCCACCTGCTCGCCATAGAGATCGACGCTGGAGCGCCCGATGGCGATCAGGTCGAGGTCGGGCTCGCTCACGCCGCCGCGCCCGCCGGCGTCAGTCGGATCACCTGGCTGGCCGCCGCGTCCACCGCCGCCCGCGACCACAGCATCGGCACGTATTCGCCCTTGGCCCACAGTGGGAACAGGTCGCCGTAGTGGGGGCTGTCGGGGTCGCCGGACTGGCCGGGGGTGTTGATCACCAGGCTGTTGTCCCAGGCGCCCACGTCGCAAACCATCCGGATCGACGCCCCGGTGGTCATGGCGAAATCCTCCGGCCCATAGGTCGCGGCGCAGACCGTATAGGCCGAGCCCGGTATGGGCGCCGGTCCGTGGATCAGCTTTTGGCGCAGCGCCGCGTCGGCGAAGACGGCCGCGGGCGGCACGAAGCGGGCGTGGTGCAGGTCGCCCCATTTCCAGGCGCCCATGTCCGGCCCCAGCCGCTCGGCAAGCTCGTCCAGCGCCGAGCGCAGGCTGGCGACCAGCACCGCATCCCGCTCCGCCGCGTCCAGCACGCAGCCCCGCGACTGCAGATAGGTCACCACCGCGTACTGGTTGCCGTAGCCGATGATCTTGGCGGCGGCCTCGGTGGTGATCCGGCGCGCCGTGGCCGGCGCCAGATGCTTGGTGATCCATACCTCGACGATCGCGGCGGGCAGGCTCTCCAGCGTCTCGGCGCCGTCCCAGCCGCCGAGCAGGTCGATGGCGCGCCGCACCTGCGGATCATCCGAGGTCACGCCGCGCAGCAGGGTGATCGCGCGCAGCGCGGCGAGATTGACGACGTCGGTCTGCAGCCGCGCCGAGTCGTCGATCGTCACCCGATCGTTGGCCGACAGCACCTCGGCGATGCGGTTCATCCGCGCCGGATCGGCCCACTCGAAGCCGAGGTTCAGCGCCTGCGCCGGATGGTCGAGCGGGATGTTCATCTCGTTGGCGGTGCCGACCCAGCCGCGCTCGGGGTTGTAGAGGCTGGGCAGCTCGTCCTGGGTCGCGAACCCGTCCCACTCGTAGCGGCCGTCGCCGGGCGCGCCCATCAGTCCGTCCCAATTACGGCGGCGCGGCATGAAGGCGGCCGGAATCCAGCCGATGTTGCCGTCGACGTCGGCGTAGACGAAGTTCATCGGCGCCGCGCCCCAGTGGCTCAGCGCTTCCTTGAACGTCTCCCAGTCGCCGGCGGTCTGATAGCGCGCGGCGCCGAAGTAGGCGGAGGTCCCTGGCTCGGTCCAGACGGTGCGCAGCGCGTAGGCGCGCTGGATATCGGGGGCCATCTTCAGCACCGGGCCGTGGCGGGTGAAGGCGAGTTCGACCTCGCGCGGCGCCTCGCCCCTGACCGCCAACGTCTCGGTGACGAAGCGGAAGTCCTCCCAGCCATCGCCGTAGCGATACTGGCGCGGGTTCGCCGGGTTCAGCTCGTAGACGTAGATGTCGGCCTGGTCGGCCATGAACACGGTGATGGCGAAGGCGATCCGCTCGTTGTGGCCGATGGTGACGCCCGGCAGATGCAGCTCGCCCGCGCCCATCACCTTCAGCTCCGGCGAGTCGAGGTGGACGATGTAGCGGATCGAGGGCGCCAGGTAGACGCGGTGCGGGTCGCTGGCGAGCATCGCGCGGCCGGTCGCGGTGCGCGACGGGGCGATCACCCAGTTGTTCGAGCCTTGCGCGGCGGCCTCCTCGGCGATCTCGGCCAACGGGCGATCCGGCGGCGGCGACGCGCCGGGCGTCACGAACGCCATCTCCTTGGTGGCGAGCGTGTAGTCGGCCAGCACGTCGGCCGGCACGTCCGCGATATCGAGGCCGTCGGGGGCGACGACCTCGTGCTCCGGGTCGAGCTTGCGGCGGACGACGTCCGCGGCGAGGCCGCCGGCGCTGGCCACGCGCAGCCGCAGCACCTCCGACTCGGCGTTGTTGCTGATCCCGTGGCTGCGGATACGCACGATGTCCGAGGCGTCCCAGAGTTCGGGCCGGGTGTCGGTCAGGGTGAACTCCACCGGCAGCGGCGCCGCGCCGGCGCGCACCTGCTCGACGTAGGCGTTGACCCCGGCGGCGAAGGCTTCTGACCAGGGCCGCGCATTGGGTCCGTACACCGCCCACTCGGCCGCCATGTCGCCGCGATAGAGGAAGAGCCGCGTCGCCCGGTCTTGCGCCGCATAGTCCGGCCCGAAATTCTCCGCGAGCAGGCCGAGGCCGCGCTTGCGCCACAGGTCCATCTGCCAGAGCCGGTCGCGGGCGGCGTTCCAGCCCTGGGCGAAGAACACGTCGCGGGTGTTGCCGGCATAGATGTGCGGGATGCCCCAGCGATCGACCACGATCTCCACCGGCGCCTCGAGGCCCGGCGTCGCGAGGGTCCGCCGATCGATCGGTTCTGCGCTGTCGGCCATGTGCGTCGTCTCCTTCAGGCGTGGATCCGGAATGTCGGCCACCAGGCGCTGATATCCCGGCCATCGTACACCGCGATGTCGCCGAACTGCAGGAAGACGCCTTCGCTTTCGGTGGGCCGCATGAAGACGAAGTCGTCCTGCGCCAGCTCGACCCTGTCCGAGCCCGCCAGCATGGCCCGGCCGCCATAGATGGCGCTGAAGCGCAGCCCCGGCGGCGAGACTGGCTTCGCGTCGCCATAGCCGCCGTAGAGGAAGAAGCCGCGCCGGCTGTTCGGGTCGAGGGCGTGGTAGGCAGCGGTGAGCGCCTCGCGGCGCGGGAAGATCGCCGGGTCCATCACCTTCAGCACCGGCTGGGCGATGAAGGCCGCCGGCTGGTGATGCGCCAGCGTCGGCAGGTCGAAGTGGGTGGGCATGACGAAGGCCGAGCCGATCGAGACCTCATTGGCGATCTCATCGCTGAGATGCAGCGGATAGGTGCCGCTGCCGGCGGTGTTCAGCGTCAGGCCGTCCAGGCTTCCGAGCTTTTCGGCCAGCAGCTTCACCGCCTGGCCGTAGCGCGCCTGCACCAGGCTCATCTCGCTTGACGGCGAGACCGCGCCGAGGACGTGAGGCTCGTAGCCCATCAAGCCGGTGATCTGAAGCAAGGGCTCGGCCTTCGCCAGCGCGATCACCTCGGCCAGCGCCGCCATATCCGGCAGGCCGCCGCGGTGCAGGCCGACGTCGATCTCCAGGCTGAGCTTCAGCGGCGCGTCATTGGCGCGGGCGATCTCGGCGTATTGCGCCAGGCGTGGCGCACTGTCGACCAGCCACTGCGGCCGCGCCGCCGGTGACGGATCGTTGGCGTGCCGCCGCACGAAATCGGCGACCTGCGCCGCCGGCAACGGCCGGCCGGTCAGCACGTCGGCGTCCGGGAAATGCGCCGCGATCTCGTCCAGCATCATGCCATTGAAGACCATCAGCCGCCGCGTCCCGGCGCCGGCCATCACCGCCTCCACCAGCTTCGGCGCCGGCAGCGACTTGGTCACTACCCGCAGGCCGAGCGTTGTCGGCGCCAGCGCCTGCCGCACCGCCGCGATGTTGGCCGCCAGCCGCCGGGCGTCGACCACCAGCG
>Ga0302311_10004426_pt1 | contig 15137 bp, 17 predicted proteins | sample III_Palsa_N1_3_FD_200449 | JGI IMG/M metagenome (GOLD analysis project Ga0302311, IMG submission 200449) | Peat permafrost microbial communities from Stordalen Mire near Abisko, Sweden - III_Palsa_N1_3 | ecosystem: Environmental > Terrestrial > Soil > Palsa > Peat permafrost | place: Sweden... | reverse complement strand
TGGTCCAGGCTGGTGGACGGGGCGCTGGCCAGCCTGATCTGGCTGTTCGAGCGGGTGATGTCGCCGGCGAATGCGGAATATGCGGTCAGGCTGCTGTGGCCGCTGGCGTGGATCTTCCCTGCGACGCTCTGCGGGCTGACCATCGCCCGACGGCTCGGCGGCCCGGCGGCGGTGTTTGTCGGCGCGGTGCTGCTGGCCACCAACATCCAGCTCTATGTGCAGTTCCGCCCGGGCCGGATCGACCACCACGACCTGCAGATCACCCTGGCGCTGGTCGCCGCCACCTGTTCGATGGCGCGGGGGCGACGGACGCGGTGGGCCCTGCTCGGCGGCGCCGCGGCGGGGCTGGGCCTGGCCATCGGCATCGAGGCGCTGGCCTTCCAGGCCATCATCGGCGCCAGCTATGGCTTCCGGCTGCTGCTGGACGAGGATGAGGCGAGGCCGGCGCGCGCCTATGGCCTTTCGCTGGCCGGGTTCGTGACGCTGTTCTACGCCATCCAGACGCCGCCCTGGCGCTGGTCGATGGCCTTCTGCGATTCGTTGGGATGGAACCTGCTGGCGGGGGTGATCGTCGGCGGACTGGGCCTGGCCGCGGTGGCGACCTGGGGCGCAAAGACGTCGTGGAAGGTCAGGCTCGGCCTTTTGGCCGTCGTGGGCGTCGCGGCGGCCGGGACGTTTCTGATCATCGATCCCGCCTGCATCCACGGTCCGTTCGGCGCGGTCGATCCGCGGGTGCGGCCGTTCTGGTTCGACAAGGTGCAGGAACTGCAGCCCTGGAGCCGGCTGCTGGTCACCGACCGCAGCTCGGCGGTCAGGGTGATCATCATGACCGTGATGGCCTTGGCCTCGGCCGGCTTCCTGGTGTTTCGCCGCCGGCCCTGGCTGCGGCCGATCAAGCTGACCATGGCCGCCCTGATCCTGCTCGCCGCCTGGGCCGCCGCCCACGCTTATCGGATGCAGGACTATGTCTATTGGTTTGGCGTGCCCGCGCTGGCTGCATCGATTGGCGTCCTCGGCGAGCGGCTGCTCAAGGGTCTGATGCTGCCGGTGTTGCTCGCCACGCTCGTGCTGTCGCCGATCTGCGCGGCGGTGGTTGTGATCGGCCTGATGAATCTGATCCCGGCCAAGGCAGGCGCGAGGACGCCGTCCGATGAGCGCTGCTACAACGACGCCACCTACCGCACCTTGGCGCGGCTGCCGCCGGGCCTGGTGCTGGGCGAGATCGACCTGGGGCCGTTCATCCTGGCGGACACGAAGGATTCGGTGCTGTCCGCCCCCTATCACCGAATGTCCTGGGGCATATTGGCGGCCCATAACGCCCAGGCCGCGACCTCGGCCGAGGCGGAGCAGAAGGTGAGGGCGCTGAAGGTCGACTATGTGGTCGAATGCCCGATCAATCCGCTGCGCGTGCCCGCCGCCAGCTTCGAAGGCGATCTGCGGCGAGGGGTGGTTCCGGCCTGGTTGACCAGGGTTTCGGGGTCGAAGGACCTGTTGCAGATCTATCAGGTGGTCCCAGCCAGGCCTGCTGGCTGATGGCCCGCCTGCTCGGGCGGAATTAAGCGGGGTTCACGTCGTCCGGCTATGCTCGCTCGAACACCATCACACTCGGCCTGCTGCCGCTGGTGACGTGCGCCGTGATCGTCAAGGTCTTCAGATCGCCTGAGAGCCGAATCGTCTCGGTGTCCGTCACCGTCCCGCTGGCCTTGTTGGTAATCACGAGCGTGTGCTCGTCCACCCGCTGGGCCGAAGAGGAAGCGCCTCGGTCCCCGGCCGGCCCCTCGTTGGGATAGTCCTTGCCGTCGAACTTCACGTTTTGCGTCTTCTTTTCCAAGGTTGTGACGATGGATAGGCCGTCGCCCTGGAACGCCCCGACCTGAACCGGAAAAGGCGAGTTCATCGTCTCTCTGATGCTCTGCCAGTCTGCCGCGAAGCCCGATCCCGCGCCGGAGCGCTGGTAGACGTAATCGATGCTGACCGTCGAACCGTCGGATGCGAACTGGCGGAAATAGTCCGTGAGCGTCCTGCCGTCCTTCGAGAGCTTCCACGTCGCCTTGAGCAGCAACTTGCCGTCTTTCTTGCGCTCGACGATCCAAGTGTCGGGCGCTTCAGCCTTGACCGACAACAGGGTCCCGCCGTAGCCCCCCGGTTGGTCGCTGCCATCGACCAGGATGGTCTCGGCGCCCCCGCCGAAATCGAACGCGAATTTGGCGCCGCCCTTGCTCTCAACCTTCATCTCGTCGGGCATTCTGGTCTTCGCTGGGTCGAGCTTCCACTCGCCGATGAAGGGGCTTTCCGCCGCCCAAGCCATGCCCGTCGTCAGGCAAGCCGCCAGGCAAACCGCCGGCAGGATTTTGACAGTTCGGTTGAACACACAAACCTCCCTCGCTCACTTCGGAAGCGCACCGACGGTCATCTCGCACGCCGCGCCGACCGAATTGCGGCTATCGGGACGCTTCGTCGCTGTCAACCGACTGCCTTGCCTACCCCATCCGAGACCCCAACCGGCTCGGGCGGGTCGAGCAGGCTCTGGCGGCGGCGCAGGTCGGTCACGGGCTTGCTGAGCCCGGCCAGGGCCTCGACCATGGCTTCGTGGCCGGCCTCGACGCAGGGGTCGAAGGCCTTCCAGTCGCGGATCTCGATATTGTCGATGGCCGGCAGCACCAGCACGTCGGACGCCTCGCGGCTGGCGCTGATATCGCGGCCGGTCGACACCGTCGCGGCGCGCATCAGCAGGGAGACGATCGGCGGGCCCTGGCGCCACTCGCCGGACCACAGCCAACGCCAGAAGGACGCGGGCCGCTGGACATCGCTGGCGTCGATGCTGCGGCCGCGGGTCACGTCCACGCCGACGATCGGTCCCAGGTGCATGGAGCGCATCACGTCGGTGGGGAAGTTCTTCATCACCGCCCCGTCCACCAGAACATTGTTGTCCTGGGTCACCGGCGGCAAAAGGCCCGGGATGGCGATCGACGCCCTCAGGGCGTGGCGCAGCTGGCCCCGGCGGTGAATCTGGTAGGCGCCGGAGGTCAGGTTCGAGGAGATGCAGAAGAAGGGCAGCCAGAGGTCCTCGATCTGCTGGTCGCCGAAATGCTCCTTCAGCCGCTCGCGCACCTTTTCCCCGTGGATCAACGCCACCATGGGAAAGGCGAGATCGTCCACCGGACTGGTGTCGACGAAGGCCTTGCGAATGCGCCAGTCCACTTCATGGTCGTCCCAGCCCATCGCCACGGCCGCGCCGACGATCGCGCCCATCGACGCGGCGCCGATGAAGTCGATGGGGATATTGGCCTCATGCAGGGCTCGGATCGCGCCCACGTGGGCGTAGGCCCGCGCGGCGCCGCCGGAGAGCACCAGGCCGACGGAGGTTCCGGTGATGGTTCGGGCGATCCGCCGGACATCGGCCAACTCGCCATCGCGCATATGGAACAGCCGCGCCGGGTTCATGGCGTCCAGCCAGGCCGCCGAGCCGGAGGGCGTCACCAGGTCCTTGTGTTGATAGAGGATCAGGTCGACCAGCAGCTGGGTCTGCAGCGGCTCGGCCACCGTCAGGTTCAGTCCTTGCGGCGGCTTGTGCTCGCCGCGCCCGACACGAAACAGCCGATCCACCTGGCGGCTGACCAGGTGGGTCCAGCCCAGCTGATGCGCCTCGGCGGCGTACAGCACGAAGTCGTGCCCCTGCTCGACGTTGGAGAACCACTCGATCGGCGCCTGCAGCGCTTCCTCGCCGGCGGTGGCCACTGAAAAGCCCAGCGCCTCGATCTCATGCGCGACCTGTTCCATCAGATCGCGGGCCATGACGTCGGGGGTCAGGCCGACGAAGCCGAACACGCTGGGCTCGCCGATGGAGGTTTTCCCGGCCGTCTGGCGCGCGCGCATGATCATCAGCCGGGCCAGCTCGATCATCACGCTGGGATCGGTCTCGGCGGCGGCGAAGAAGACCGAGCTCGGCATGGCCAGGATTTCGCTGTCGCGAATGGCGACCACCGAGGCGGAGTGGGCGGCGCGGGCGATCATCGCCATCTCGCCGGCGGGCTCGCCCGGGCGGATCACCCCCAGGAACCGCGGCTCCTGGCCCTCCTCGCGGCGGATGGCGGCCAGGCGGCCGGTGCGGACGAAATAGAGATCCTCGGCCATCTCCCCGGCGTTGAACAGGGTCTGGCCGCCGGGGATCGAGAACCACCGCGTCTCGCCGGCAAGATCCTCGCGGGAGAACAGGTGCGCCAGGGCCGTGTCGGGAATGGAATCAGGAAGATGCTTCACGGAAGCGATCCTAGACCGAGCGAGTGAGTCGGCGCGATGGGGGAGAGTAGGGGCTATCCGACGCTTGGCGCCCGCCGACGATCGTCCTTCGCCCGTGTTAGCCGGTGACACCGTCTTGCCCGGCCAGCAGACCTTCCGAAGGCCGCATGAGGGTGGCTTAGGACCCTCGTCGTGGTAGCTTGGCCAATGGCGGCCCTTTCAACGAGCAGTCGAGAGGGGAACCATACGTCTTGGACCTCTGGCTTAGGCCAGGCATCCAAAACTTTTTGAAGGCGCAGCGATGGCGGGCGAGGTCGAAGCAATCCTTTCAAGAGCCGATCCCGTTGTGCGGGAGACCTATGTTGCAATCTTATCGGTCGTTGACTCCTTCGGACCTGTGGCCGTGGACCTGAAGAAGACATCTATTCATCTGGTCGCAGGTTCGGCTTTCGCGGGCGTCCATCCGCAACTCAAGAAGCTCCGGCTCAATATCAGATTGGCGCGCAAGCTGGAGCAGGAACGCATCCGCAAGGTCGAGCAGGTATCGGCCAGCCGCTTTCACAACGAACTGGACCTCGGTTCGCCAACAGAGGTGGACGGGGAACTGACCGGCTGGCTCAGAGAGGCTTACGACCTCGGGGCTCGGCCAGGTCCGCAGGTGCTTTGACAGGCCAGCTCATTCATGGCTGACGGCGTCACGGTCTTCGCGGGCATCCCTATTCCGTCGACGTCGCTGGCCTTCCTTATTGTCGTCGGTTTCCACGTTCTGGCCGGGCTGGTCTGCGTCGTGACCGGGGCCGTCGCCATGTTGAGCCGCAAGCAGCGAGGCCGACACTCGGATTTCGGGTCGATCTATTTCTGGGGTCTGGCGGCGATCTCCGCCTCCTCCACCGGCCTGGCGATCGTCCGTTGGGCCGAGGACTATCCCCTGTTCATTCTTGGGGCGCTCGCCATGACGTCCGCCTATCTGGGCCGTACGGCGCTTCGCCGGCGCTGGCCAGGCTGGGTGCGGATGCACATCGCCGGCATGGGCGCCTCCTACGTCCTGCTGCTGACCGCCTTCTATGTGGACAATGGGAAGAACCTGCCGGTCTGGCGCACGCTGCCGCCGCTCGCGTTCTGGCTCCTGCCGAGCGCGGTGGGCCTGCCGATAATCGCCTACGCACTCGCGCGCCACCGCCTCGTCCGGGCGAACGCGGACAGGCTAAGCGTTTCCGAGCGGAGCGACTGACATCGAGGGCGCAGATAACCTGTCCCCGAACGGGTCTGCGGATGTTCAGTCGAGATTTTCAGGGATCAGCAGTTCGACGATCACGCAGTCCTTCCACACCCCTTCGAGCTTGCCGTGGTTGCGGTGGACGCCGATCTCTTTGAAGCCCATCCGCGCCATCAGGCCGAGGCTGGCGCGGTTTTCCGGGAAGATGCGCGACATCAGTTTCCACAACCCGCCCTCGCGCGCCGCGTCGATCAGCGCGGCCATGGCTGCCTGGCCTACGCCCCGGCCCCGGTGCGAACGGCGGACGTAGACTGAGAATTCGCCGATGCCCTGGTAGCAGCAGCGATCCGAATAGGGGTGCGCGACCGCGTAGCCGACCACCTCGCCGGCTTGATCGACTACCGAGACAAACGCATGGGCATGGGCGAACCAGGACTCACTGTCCGAGATCGCGCGCGGCTCGGTCTCGAAGGTCGCGATGCGGTCCTCGATCCCCTGGTTGTAGATTTCGGTGATCGCCGGAGCGTCTTCGAGACGGGCTGGACGAACGGTAAGTGACATGGCGCTTGACTCTTCGATAGTTCTGGAAATATTGAATCCTATCTGACGCGGGAGTCAACGATGAAACGTATGCATCTGCATGTCGGCGTGGCCGACCTCGACCAGTCGATCCAATTCTACCAGACCCTGTTCGGCGCGCCGCCATCGGTGGTGAAAGACGACTACGCCAAATGGATGCTGGACGACCCGCGCGTCAATTTCGCGATCTCGCAGCGGGGCGCCGTTGGCGTCGATCATGTGGGCCTGCAGGTCGACAGCGCCGCCGAACTCGGCGAACTGGCCGGCCGGCTGAAGGCGGCGGGCGAGACCACCTTCGACCAGACGGCGACCACCTGCTGCTACGCCAAGGGCGACAAGAGCTGGGTTACCGATCCGTCCGGCGTGCGCTGGGAGAGCTTCTTTACCTTCGACGAGGCGGTCACTTACGGCGAAGACCCCGCGCCGCCCGCCATCGAAACCGCCGCCTGCTGCGGCGCGCCGGCCAAGCAGGCCGCGGCGGCCTGCTGCTGATGGCGATGGAGTCCGCCAATGCCGTCGCCGCCCTGTCGGCCCTGGCCCATCCCGGACGTCTTGAGGTGTTCCGGCTACTGGTGCGCGCAGGACCAGAAGGCATGGCGGCGGGGGACATCGCCCGCGCCACCGGCAGCCTCGCCAACACCCTGTCGGCGAACCTGAACCTGCTTGCCGGCGCGGGCCTGTTGTCATCGCGGCGCGAGGGCCGCTCGATCATCTATGCCGCCGGCTACGACCAGATGCGCGAGTTGCTCGCCTTCCTCATGGAGGACTGCTGCTCCGGCAACCGCCAGATCTGCGCGCCGCTGGTCGCCATCGCCGCCGCCTGTTGCTGAAGGGGCTTTGGCCATGCGCGACGCCCCGCTGAAGCTGCTCGTCCTGTGCACCGGCAACTCGGCGCGCTCGATCCTCGGCGAGGCGATCGCCAATCGGGACGGCCAGGGCCGGATCGCGGCCTGGTCCGCCGGATCGTTTCCCAAGGGCCAGGTGCATCCGCAGGCGCTCGCCCTGCTGGCCGCGCGCGGCTATCCGACGCAAGGCCTCAGGTCCAAGAGCTGGGATGAGTTCGCCGGCGCGGGCGCGCCGGTGTTCGATGTGGTGATCACGGTCTGCGACAACGCCGCCGGCGAGACCTGTCCGGTGTGGCTCGGCCAGCCGTTGCGTGTCCACTGGGGCATAGCCGATCCGGCGGCGGCGACCGGAGATGAGGCCGCCGTCGCCCGGGCGTTCGAGGACGCCTATCGGGTCCTGAAAGGCCGCATCGACCGGATCGCCCAACTGCCGCTCGGCGAGTTGGACCCGCCGTCGCTCAAACGCGCGCTGGATGCGATTGGCCAAAGCGACGCGACGGCGCCCGCATGAGCGCGGACGCCAGCCTGGAGCCGCCGTTGGCCCCGTTCACCTTGGGCCGTCGGCTGGCCGCCGAAGCGCTCGGGACCGCCTTGCTGCTGATGATGGTGGTCGGCTCGGGGATCATGGCCCAGCGCCTGGCGGCGGGGAACGACGCCCTGGCCTTGATGGGCAACACCCTGGCCACCGGCGCGGGCCTGGTGGTGCTGATCATCATGTTCGGGCCGATCTCCGGCGCCCACTTCAACCCGGCGGTGACGCTCGCCTTCGCCCTTCGCCGCCAGATCGGCTGGCGGCTGGCGCTCGGCTATCTGGTCGTGCAGATCATCGCCGCCATTGTCGGCGTCTGGATCGCCCACGCCATGTTCGGCGAGGCGGTCTGGCAGGTGTCGACCAAGCTGCGCGACGCACCGGGGCAGGCGTTGGCGGAGTTCGTCGCCACCTTCGGCCTGGTTGGCGCCATCCTGGCCTCACTCCGGTTCCGCGCCGAGGCGACGCCCTTTGTGGTTGGGCTCTACATCACCTCCGCCTACTGGTTCACGGCGTCCACCTCGTTCGCCAACCCGGCCGTGACCATCGCCCGCAGCCTGTCCGACACCTTCGCCGGCATAGCGCCATCCTCCGCGCCGGCCTTCATCCTTGGGCAGGCCGCCGGCTCGGTCGCGGCGGTGGTCCTGTTCGGCTGGCTGCTCGACGAGCGGTCGATCATAGGCGGCGCCTGAGCCTACGGCCCTCCTGCGTTCGCCCGCCGACGTTGAAGCTCCCGGTAGAAGGCTTCCGGTGACACGCCGATGTCCTCCGCCACGGCGCGCCAGTTTCCGGCGGGCGGCAGCACTCCATCATTGAACACCAGCCAGGCTTCAAGGCGTTCGCGGACGGTCCGTTTCGACAGCACCTCGACCCTGACCCGGGTGCGCTGGACCTCGCGCGCCAGATGGCGGGCGACGTCCTCGACCAGGGCGGGGGTCCGTGTCATGGCCTCGCGCACGACCTTCTTTTCGAACCGTTGAACGCCGGCATCGGCGATGACGACGGCGTCGCAGTGGTAGGTCTCGGAGAATAGCGAGCTTTCCGCGAGGAGCGTGCCGGCCGTCGCCCGCTGCATCACCGCGCCGATTCCATTGGCGTCTGACCGGGTCAGGTGGAGGCAGCCGGAGCAGACGACATAGAGCGAGCGCACCGGGTCGCCGCCATAGAACAGGGCCTGTCCCGCGCGCAGCGCCATGTCCTGGCTTGGCAGATGGCTTAGCGCTTCGATCAATCCTGACATGATACCTATCATGGCGGAGGTTCCGCCAGCGTGGCAACCCATTGGTTCCCATGCAGGAGGACCCCATGAACCGCCTATTTGTTGTCGCCCTGGCCACCGTCGCACTTTCCGCGGGCGGGCCGGCGCTCGCTCAGGATCACCAACACATGCCGGGGATGTCCGGCATGAAAGCTGGACCATTACCCCAGGAAGGCGGTCAAAGCGCCTTCGACGCCATCGGTGAAATCACCGCCATGCTGGAGGCCGACCCGACTACCGACTGGTCGAAGGTCAATATCGACGGCCTGCGCCAGCACCTGGTCGACATGGACAACGTGACGCTGCGCGCGCGCGTGATCATGACGCCGGTCCCTGGCGGCGCCCGCTTCGACGTGGCGGGCGACACCGACGCGGTGCGCCAGTCGATCCAGCATATGGTGGCGTCGCACACGGCCATGGCGGACGGCGAGGCGGGCCGCCACGTTGTTTCCTCCCCGACAGCGGATGGGGCCACCATGACCGTCACCGGCTCGGGAGACGCCGCCCAAACAAAGATCAGGGCGCTTGGCTTCTTCGGTCTCATGACCAGTGGGGTCCATCATCAACTCCACCACTGGATGATGGCCAAGGGCGAAATGATGCACCACTGACCGGACCAAGCCCGCGAGCTTCCAGCGGACAGGATTGGCGGCGCTATTCGCCCGCCGTCTCGGCCTTGAGCCCCGGAAACACCTTGCCGACCTTGTCCTGGAGGTAGTCGCCGTAGCGCCCCGTGAAGGCCTTGGGGTCTATGCCGTCCCAGCGTTCGCGGCGGCGGTCGCTCATGACGGCCTCGCCGCCGACCGGGGTCATCACCGCGTCGAAGTCGGGGTCGTAGAACAGGGGGAATGACAGCCGCTCTTGCCCGCTGACGTTCAGCACCCGGTGAGGGGCGGAGACGAAGCGGCCGCCGGTGAGGCGTTCGAGCATGTCGCCGATGTTGCAGACCAGGGTTCCCTCGATCGGCGGCGCGTCGATCCAGCCGGCGTCGGTGCGCACCTCAAGGCCGCCCCAGTGGTCCTGGGCCATCAGGGTCAGCAGGCCATAGTCGGTGTGCTCGCCCACCCCCCAGCCGCCGGGCGCCGAGGGCGGATAGCGGAAGATGCGGAACAGCACCGTGGGCCGGGCCAGATAGGCGCGCGCGAAATGGTCGGCGCCCAGGCCGAGGGCGAGGGACACGCCCTGCATCAGCGCCTCGGCGGCGCGGCTGACCTCGCGGATATAGGTCTCCACGGCCGCGCGCAGCCCCGGCGGGTGCGCGGGCCACAGATTGGCGCCGTGCATCAGCCAGCCGGCGCGCACCCTGGGATCGCCCGCCCCCAGTTCCTCGCCGAAATAGACGCCCTCCTTCTGGTCGGCGGCCCCTGAGGTCAGCTCCCCGCCAAGGGGAAACCAGCCGCGCCAGGCGGCGCCGGCGCGGGCCATGGCGATCCCGGCCTTTTCCGCTTCCGGCAACGCGAAGAAGGCCCGCGATTCCGCCTCGAGCCGGGCGGCCGTGTCCGCCGCCAGGCCATGGCCGGTGACATAGAAGAAGCCGTCCCGCGCCGCCGCCTCGCCGATCGCCGCCGCCGCCCGTGCGCGCGCGGCTTTGTCGTCGCCGAACAGGGGCGAGATGTCGATCGTGGAGAGGGTGGCGGGCGCGGTCATGGCCAGGCCAGGCTACACCAGTTTGGGTCGGGGGTTCAGAGGGGGGGCAGAACCGGGTGCGGCGATATGATCCGGCCAGTTGTGATTGTATTGCAGACTGCAATAAAGCTACTCTGACTGGTGGGGCAGGGATTGGCTTTGAGCCAGTTCAGGAGCCCGATCTGATTGGGGGGCAGCAGATGACGCCGAACCTGGCCACGAGTTTCATGCCCAACCTTGTCGAACAGACGGCGATCTGTCTGCATACGGACAATGCCCGCGAATTCGCCGAGCAGAGCGTTGCGGCCAGGGGGCAATTCGAGGCCCTGTGGCGGGCGCATGAGACCCTTGGCGCGACGATCGGCGCGATCGGCGTGGAGCTCGCCGGGCTCGCCGCCGGCGGCGACAGGCTGGCGACGGACGGCCTGGCGCGGGCTTTGATGGTGCTGCGGGCGCAACGCGGCGGCGCCAATGTTTCGTGGCTGGATCTGTACTGCACGACCACCGACGCCATCGAGTCGATCAATTTTCGCGTGACCAGGTCCGTGATCAGACTGAGCGACGACCAGCTCGGCGTGGTGCTGGCCTTCGCCCGGCAGGCCTGCGCCTTTGTGGAGATCGACTATAATCGCGACTTCGCGGTCGCCGGCATGGCGGTGACCTGTGACCGCCTGGTCGAGCAGGGGATCACCTCCGATGCGGACCGGTTCCGCGTGGCCACGCTGCGGCAAAGGTTCGCCAGCGCCGAGCGGGACGTGGCCGAGAACGGCGCGCGCTGGTCGGCGGCCTTCGAGGCCATGGCGGCGCAACTTGAAGAGGGGTTCGTCAACAGGCGCCCCGCGCAGGGCGCGTCCGCCGACTGGCGCGGGACGCTGAGTCACTGGTGGAGACGTCCGGCGTCGAGCCGTCAGGGGGTCGCCCGCACGGACTTTGAGACCACCGGCTGCAGCCAATAGGCCCGCGGAAGCGGGGCGGACGCCGCTGAATCAATCCCCTACCGCTGCGGCGCGGCCCAGACCACGGCCTTGGCGGCGTCGGCCAGGGCCAGGAAGCCGCCGAGCTGTGAGCGCAGGTTGGCTTCGCTTACGCCGGCGTCGACGTCGATGTAGCGGGTCAGGCGGATGGAGCCGTCGGGCTCGACCATGAATTTTCCGGCGGCGTACTGGTGGTTCAATCGCGCCGCCAGGGCCGCGCGGTCGGCGCCCTTGCCCGGGTCGAAGCTGGCGATGCCCTCTATGCCGCGGCAGAAGGGCTCGGCGGGGGCGGCCTGCGGGCTGCAGGCCTTGGCGTAGACGCCCAGGCTGAGGCCGTCGGCGGTGCGGGCCAACAGGCCCGGCTGGCCGGCGAGGGTGGTGCGTTCAAGATCGGTGGCGCCAAGCGATTGCAGCAGCCGCTCGACCACCGGCTCGCTCCAATGGTCCACCAGCGCGGGCGTGGCGGCGCGGGCCTGGCTGGACAGGAGAAGACCCCCGGCAAGGGCAAGTAGGCCATATCGCATTGAATTTCCCCTGAGCCCGCACCGGCGAACCTGACAGGCGCACGCACGCGCGGCAAGTCGCGGGGTTTGCTCCTTGGTCAAACGCCTCTGGAGGCTCGCGCGATTGTGGTCCGTCGTCATCGTCTCAAAATTGACCGCGAAGTACGCTAAGGACGCGAAGGGGGCGCGAAGCGCAGATACGGCATATCGCTGCTCTCGCCGATTTGCATGCGGGCAAAGCCCGCCTTCGCGTCCTTGGCGTCCTTCGCGGTGAAACAGACAAGCACCCCGTTGCTGGCCGGGCGCCATATGAGATAGCGCGGGCTTGCTCCGGGTTCGGCGAGGGGGAATAAGTCGGCCGACTCCGTCGTTCCAAGGATGCGCCGTGCCCCGACTGTCTACCGCCGTCGATCCGCGTTCGGAGGCTTTCGCAAACCAATCGGCGGTCAACCTGGCGCTGGCCGAGACCCTGAAGGCGCGGACGGCGGAGGCGGCGCTGGGCGGGCCGGCGGCGTCGCGGGAACGGCACGCGGCGCGGGGCAAGCTGTTGCCGCGCCAGCGGGTGGAGCGGCTGCTGGACCCCGGCTCGCCGTTCCTGGAGGTCGGCGCCCTGGCCGCGTTCGGGCTCTATGGCGGCGAGGCGCCTGGGGCCGGCTTGATCACCGGCGTCGGACGGGTGTCCGGCCGCGAGGTGATGATCGTCGCCAACGACGCCACGGTCAAAGGCGGCGCCTACTTCCCAATGACGGTGAAGAAGCATCTGCGGGCGCAGGAGATCGCCCAGCAGAACCGGCTGCCCTGCATCTATCTGGTGGACTCCGGCGGAGCCAACCTGCCGCACCAGGCGGAGGTGTTTCCCGACCGCGACCACTTCGGCCGCATCTTCTTCAACCAGGCGCGGATGAGCGCCGAGGGCATCGCCCAGATCGCCTGCGTGATGGGCTCCTGTACCGCCGGCGGCGCCTATGTGCCGGCCATGGCCGACGAGAGCGTGATCGTGCGCGGGACCGGCGAGGAGAGCCAGGGCACCATCTTCCTCGGCGGGCCGCCGCTGGTGAAGGCGGCCACCGGCGAGGTGATCACCGCCACCGAACTGGGCGGCGCCGACACCCACGGTCGCCGCTCCGGGGTGGTGGACCATGTGGCCGAGAACGACAGCCACGCCCTGGACATCGTCCGCTCCATCGTCGCGCGGCTGAACATGCTGCCGAAGACGATGATCGACATGGCCGAGGTTGAGCCGCCGCTGTTCGATGCGTCGGAGCTCTACGGCCTGATCCCGTCCGACGTGCGCGCGCCCTACGAGGTGCGCGAGGTGATCGCCCGGCTGGTCGACGGCTCGCGGTTCGACGAGTTCAAGGCCCTGTACGGCACGACCCTGGTCACCGGCTTCGCCCACATTTGGGGCTATCCCGTCGCCATCCTGGCCAACAATGGGGTGCTGTTCTCGGAGAGCGCGCTGAAGGCAGCCCACTTCATCGAACTGGCGTGCAAACGCCGCACGCCGCTGATCTTCCTGCAGAACATCTCCGGCTTCATGGTCGGCGGCAAGTACGAGGCCGGCGGCATCGCCAAGGACGGGGCCAAGATGGTCACCGCGGTCGCTTCGGCCGAAGTGCCCAAGTTCACGGTGCTGATCGGCGGCTCGTTCGGGGCCGGCAACTACGGCATGTGCGGCCGGGCCTACAGCCCCCGGTTCATGTTCTCCTGGCCCAACAGCCGCATCAGCGTCATGGGCGGCGAACAGGCGGCCAGCGTCCTGGCCACCGTCCACCGCGACGCCGACCGTTGGACTGCGGAGGAAGCGGAGGCCTTCAAGGCGCCGATCCGCCAGCGCTATGAAGATGAGGGCGAGCCCTATTACGCCACCGCGCGTTTATGGGATGACGGGGTAATTGATCCGGCGCAAACCCGCGACGTGCTGGGCCTGGCTCTGTCGGCCTCGCTCAACGCCCCGATACCGGAGACCCGCTTCGGCGTGTTCCGGATGTAAGCCACGGAGACTGACCAGATGACCAACCCCATCGCCGATCCGCTGGTCGAAGGCGTCGACAGTGACGCGGAGTCAAAGCTGGTGCGGATCGAGTCGACCCGCGAGGGCGCGACCACGGTCTGGATCAACCGGCCGGAGCGCAGGAACGCCTTCGACTCCCTGACCATCGCCGCCCTGCATGAGGCGTTCGAAACCCTGTCGGGCGCCGAGGGGGTGCGGATCGTCTTTGTGCGCGGGGCGGGCGGGACATTCTCCGCCGGCGCCGACGTGCAGTGGATGCGCGACGCCGCCGACCTGACCGAGGATGACAATCGCGCCGACGCCCTGGCGATGGCGCGCATGCTGAAGACGCTGGCGGACCTGCCGTTCCTCACCGTCGCCCTGGTGGAGGGCTCGGCCTTCGGCGGCGGCGTGGGTCTGGTGGCGGCCTGCGACATGGCGGTGGCGACCGCTGGCGCCAAGTTCGCCTTTTCCGAGGTCAAGCTGGGCCTGGTCCCGGCGACCATCAGCCCCTACGTGGTCGCCGCGATCGGCCCCCGCGCGGCCAAGGGCCTGTTCGCCACCGGCCGGATCTTCGGCGCAGCCCACGCCGAGAAGATCGGCCTGGTCGACGAGGTGGTCGCGGATGCGGCGGCGCTGGATGCGGCCCAGGCGAGGCTGGCCGCCGAGATCATGGCCTGCGCGCCCCACGCGGTGGCCGATTCCAAGGAACTGGTGAACGAGGTTTGGGCGCGGCCGATCGATGAGTCGCTGATGCACGAGACCTCGCGCCGGATCGCCTCTGCCCGGGTCGGCAAGGAAGGCCAGGAGGGCGTGCGGGCTTTCCTGGACAAGCGGAAGGCGTCCTGGACCACCTTCTGAATGCCGCTGAACCTGGTCAAACTCTGCGTCGGCTGCGACACGCCTCAGGACCTGCTCGATTGGCGGGCCCAGCGGCGCGCGCAGGGCGGCCGGGTGTCGGTGGTGCATACGCGCCAGACGCCCAAGCGCGCGGCCGAACTGCTGGACGGCGGCTCGCTCTACTGGGTCATGAAGGGCGCGATCCTGATCCGCCAGCGAATCACCGCGATCGAGACCCTCGAGGCGCCCAAGCGCTGCGAGATCATCCTCGAGGACGTGCTGGTGGCTGTCGCGCCCTATCCCCGGCGGGCGTTTCAGGGCTGGCGCTACCTGGAAGGCCAGGACGTTCCGGCCGATATGCCGATGGGCGAGGGCGGCGAGGGCATGTCGCCGAAGCTGGCCAAGGAGCTGCGGGAACTGGGGGCGTGGTAGGGGCGGGTTGGAGCAACTGGTGCAGATCCTCTTCGTCGCTTCGCGCCAACTTCCTCATGAAAACCCGGGCGATGCACACGTCTCGTGGTTTGAACGAAAGGCA
>Ga0302311_10004421_pt1 | contig 15148 bp, 10 predicted proteins | sample III_Palsa_N1_3_FD_200449 | JGI IMG/M metagenome (GOLD analysis project Ga0302311, IMG submission 200449) | Peat permafrost microbial communities from Stordalen Mire near Abisko, Sweden - III_Palsa_N1_3 | ecosystem: Environmental > Terrestrial > Soil > Palsa > Peat permafrost | place: Sweden... | reverse complement strand
CGGCACGATCGCCGACGTCGAGCATATCGTCGTGTTCATGCAGGAGAACCGCTCGTTCGATCATTATTTCGGCCATCTGAAGGGCGTGCGCGGCTACAACGACCGGTTTCCGACGCCGCTGCCCAACGGGCTGCCGGTCTGGTTCCAGCCGCGCCAGCTGCAGCCGGGCGAGCCGGTGCTGCCGTTCCATCTCGACACGGCCAGCACCAGCGCCCAATGCCTGGGCGCGCTCGATCATGGCTGGGCCAAGACCCAGGACGCGTTCGACGGTGGCCGCTACGGCCGCTGGCCGGCGAACAAGACCGACATGACCATGGGCTATCACCGCCGTTCCGATATTCCGTTCCACTACGCGTTGGCCGATGCCTTCACCGTTTGCGACCAGTATTTCTGCTCCCTGCCCGGCCCGACCCATCCGAACCGGATGTATCTGATGACCGGCATGATCGACCCGACCGGCGCCGGCGGCGGGCCTTTGCTCGACAATAACGACATCGTCGACGTGGCCAGACTGCCGCCCTTCACCTGGACCACATATCCCGAACGGCTCGAAGCCGCCGGCATCTCCTGGCAGATCTACCAGCAGGGCCTGGATTTCACCGACGATTACGAAGGCAATTACGGCACCAACGTGCTGGCGAATTTCCAGCAGTTCATCGACGCGCCCGCCGGCTCGCCGCTGCAGCGCCGCGGCATGTCGATCCGCACGCTGGAGACGCTCGCCGAAGACGTGAAGGCCGACCGGCTGCCCCAGGTCTCGTGGATCCTGCCGCCCGCCGCCTTCTCCGAGCATCCCCATTGGACGCCGGCCTATGGCGCCAGCTACACCGCCCGCCTGCTCGATGCGCTGACCGGCAATCCCGAGGTCTGGAGCAAGACCGCGCTCTTGATCATGTATGACGAGAACGACGGGTTCTTCGACCATGTCGTGCCGCCGCAGCCGCCGACGCCGGTGCTGCCGGGCAAGAGCACGGTCACGACCGCGGGCGAGATCCACGAGAGGGTGAACGAGGCCCATCGGCCGCTCTATACGCCCGACCATTTGCCCTATGGGCTCGGGCCGCGCGTGCCGATGACGGTGGTGTCGCCCTGGAGCAAGGGCGGCTTCGTCTGTAGCCAAGTGTTCGACCATACCTCGGTCATCCGCTTCATCGAGCAGCGCTTCGGCGTGATGGAGCCGAACATCACGCCCTGGCGCCGCGCGATCTGCGGCGACCTGACCAGTGCCTTCGATTTCTCCTTGCCGGACCAGGCCTGGCCGGCGCTGCCGGACACGAGCGGCTATCGCGCCATGACCGACGAGCAATGCCGCACGCTGGCCAAACCGACCGTGCCGGCGCCTGGCGACACGCCCCCCACGATCGAGCCGCAGGAACCCGGGACGCGACCGGCGCGCGCGCTGCCCTATGATCTGCATGTGGAGAGCGGGACGAGCGTGATCGAACAGACTGTCACGCTGACCTTCGTCAACGATGGCACCCAGGGTGCGAACTTCTATGTCTATGCGCTGAACCGGCTCGACGGCCCCCGGCGCTACACGGTCGAGGCCGGCAAGCGGCTCGACGACAGCTGGTCGGTCGCCGAGACGGATCATGATTATGCGCTGGCCGTCTATGGCCCGAACGGCTTCTACCGTCGCCTCATGGGCACGGTCGGCAAGGATGTGGTGGGTCTCGACCTGATGACCGGCATCGACCGATCGACCGGGGTGCTGCAGCTGACCCTGACCAATCAGCGCTTCCAACCGCTCACCTGCCGGGTCACCGATCGGGCCTATGGCGCCAAGCCGCGCCTCCACCTGCTCGGACCCTGCGCCACGGTAGAGGACCGCCTCGACCTTGCGTCCAGCGGCCATTGGTACGATCTCGCCATCACCATCGAAGGGGCGCCGGCCTGGAGCCGTGTGCTCGCCGGCCATCTCGAGACCGGCCGGATCAGCATCAGCGATCCGGCGTCAACGGCACCGGTGCTGATGATCGTGTGAGGCGCTAGACTAGGCGTGTAGCGTCTCCACCCGCCGCCAAGACCTACACTCGACGTCTACATGGATAAATTGTACATTCTCGATGGACATCGGACGTTAGAGTTCCGCACACGGGAATACCATGAAGCCAAGAATGTTTATCGCATCATCGGTCGAGCACTTAGACTTGGCGTATGCCGCGCAGGAAGGGCTTGAGCATAACGTAGAGGTGACTGTTTGGTCTCAAGGTGTTTTTAAGCCCTCAAGAACCGCCATGGCATCGCTAATAGATCAATTGGATGAGAGCGACTTTGGACTGTTCGTTCTAGCACCCGATGACATAACTGAAATCCGTGAAGCATCAAATAAAACGGTGCGAGACAATGTGATATTCGAATTAGGGTTATTCGTCGGTCGTTTGGGGAGTGATCGATGCTTTTTGATTGTCCCTAGAGGAGTCGAGGACTTACATCTTCCGACAGACTTACTCGGGCTAACTCCGGCAACCTTCGATCCTGACAGGCAGGACGGAAATATGTCAGCCTCATTGGGTCCTGCCTGCAATCGCATTCGTAAGGCGGTGAGCAAGCTCGGACGAGTCGATCCTAAAGTCTCGAGTCCGCTGTCCTTACGAGGCCCCTCAAAAGAGACGCTTTGTAGTGACCCCACCGATTGTACCGCTCTAATTCAATCATGGATGGGATCACGCACATTTACAGAAAATCTCAGAGCCATGCGATACGACGATGTGGACCGTGAGTTGAATCTGGCGCCCGGCTCGGCGCGGCTATATCTCGAAAAGGCCGCCGCGCGTTGGGGGTACCGTGTCGCTCAAAAAGGCAAAGACGTTATCCTCCTAGAGAAAAGTGACAGATGAGTTCCAAGATAGAGGGTCATAGTCCCTCCGCTTCACAAGATGATTTGACCTAACTTCACGCCGCTCACACCACCAGCGCCTGCAGCGTCTCGACCCGGTCCGCCTCCTCGGCCGGCTTGTCCCAGCGGATGCGGTGGACACGGGGGAAGCGCATGGCGAGGCCGGATTTGTGGCGGGTCGAGGCCTGGACGCTGTCGAACGCCAGCTCCATCACCAGCTTCTGCTCGACCTCGCGCACCGGGCCGAAGCGGTTGGTGGTGTGGTGGCGGATCCAGCGGTCGATCTCGACCAGTTCCTGGTCGGTGAAGCCCGAATAGGCCTTGCCGACCGGCACCAGTTCCTCGCCGCGCCAGGCGCCGAACGTATAGTCGGAATAGAAGGACGAGCGCTTGCCGTGGCCGCGCTGGGCGTACATCAGCACGCAGTCGAGCGTGAGGGCGCCGCGCTTCCATTTGAACCACGGGCCCTTGGGCCGCCCGGCCAGATAGGGCGTGTCGCGCCGCTTCAGCATCAGGCCCTCGATGCCGCGCTCGCGCGCCTCGTTGCGCAGAGTTGAAAGCTCGCCCCAGCTCTCGAACGGGACCAGCGGCGACAAGTCGAGCCGTGGCCGCACCTTGCGGCGGAACCAGTCCTCCAGCAGCGCGCGCCGCTCGACCTGGGTCAGGCCGCGGATGTCCGTGCCCTCGATCCAGAGCGCGTCATAGAGCCGGACATAGGCCGGGTATTGGGCGATCAGCTTGGCATCGGGCTTCTTGCGGTTGAGCCGCTGCTGCAGGTCGTTGAAAGAGCCGATATCCTCGAAGCCACCGACCAGCAATTCGCCGTCGAGCACGACGCCGTCGGGCAGCACGGCGGCCAGGTCCGGGAAAGCGGCCGAGATCTCGTCGCCGGTGCGCGAATAGACCCGCGTCTCGCCGCCACGCGCCGCGATCTGCACGCGGATGCCGTCCCATTTCCATTCGGCCAGGTAATCGTCGGGCGCCATCCGGTCGAGCTCGCCATCGTCGAGCGGCGTCGCCAGCATCAGCGGCATGAAGGTCGGCCGCTCGCCCGGGTCGGGCTTGGGCGTGCGGCCTTCGAGCCAGCCGAACAAGGGCTCGTAGGGCGCGTCGAGCCCGTGCCACACCTCCTCGACCATGTCCGGATCGACGGGCCCGAGGGCTGCGACCGCCGTCTTGGCGAGCCGCGCCGAGACGCCGACGCGCAGGCCGCCGGTCATGAGCTTCAGCAAGGCCCAGCGGCCGGTTGCATCCAACGCGTCGAGCCAGCCTTCGAGCAATCGGCCGACCTGGCCTCGCCCGACGGTCGAGAGGCCGTCGACGATCTCGGTCAGGTCCGGCACCCGGTTGGCACCCGGCCGTTCGGGCCAGATCAGCGCCGCCGTCTCGGCCAGGTCGCCGACGAAATCATAGGACCAGCCGAACAGCTCCGCATCGACCCGCTCCAGCACCAGGGCACGGATCTGCGCCGCCTTGGCCTCGCGAAACGACAAGGCGCCGGTCAGCGCCGCCAGCGCCCAGCCGCGCTCCGGATCGGGCGTGGTACGGAAATATTCCTCCATCAGGCGCAGCTTGCCGTTGCGCGCCGGCGTGAACAGCAGCGCATCCAGCAGGCGGGCGAAGGCGATCATCGGGCGTCCTAGCGCGAGCCCGCCAGCAGGGCCAACAGCGCCGGCCCGGCCCGCTCGGCCATGGTCTGGCCCAGCAGCATCAGCGCATTGCCGGGCCGGATCATGACCTCCATCTCGGCGATCAGCCCGTCCGCGTCGAAGCGGAACATGTCGATGCCCTTCAGCGACTTGGTACCGATGTTGGCACCGAACTCCAGCACCGCGCTCGAGCCATCGGGCGTGTAGAACTCGCGGTAGTAGACGAAGTTTTCGAACACCGTGATGACCGTGCTCAGCACCAGCACGGTCGCCTCCTTGCCGGGGTACGGCTTGAAGAAGGCCGGCGAGCGGAACACGACATCGTCGGCCAGGATCGACGGCAGCCGGGCGACGTCGCCGGTCGCGATGATCTCGTGCCAGGTCGCGAGCGTGCGCGCGACCTGCGGCGGCATGGTCTGGTTCATTCTGCTTCTTCCTCCCCCAATCCGACCAGCCTGAGCGCGCGGGCGCGCCGGCCGGTCAATGTCGCCTGACGAATCAGCGCATCCTCGGAGCCGTGGGTGACCCAGATCTCCGGCGCGCCGACATCGTCGAACGTCTGTATCAGTTCGTCCCAATCCGCATGGTCGGAAATCACCAGCGGCAGCTCGACGCTGCGCTGCTTGGCGCGCTGTTTCACCCGCATCCAGCCGGACGCCATGGCGACGACCGGGTCGGGCAGCCGGCGCGCCCAGACGTCCGCCGTGACCCCCGGCGGCGCCAGGATGATATGGCCTTTGAGTTCGTCCTTGGGCACGCCCAGCATCGGGCGGATATCGCCGAAGCTCTGGCCGAAACCCTCATAGATCGCGCAGATATTGGCGACCGCCCCGTGCAGATAGATGGGATCGTCATGGCCGGCGGCACGGATCAGCGCCAGCACCCGCTGCGCCTTGCCCAGCGAATAGACGCCGACCAGCGCGCAGCGCTCCGGAAACAGCCGGAGCGTATGCAGCAGCTTGTCGATTTCCTCGGTATCGGGCGGATGGCGGAACACCGGCAAGCCGAAGGTCGCCTCGGTGACGAACACGTCGCAGGGGACCGGCTCGAACGGGGCGCAGGTCGGATCGCGCCGGCGCTTGTAGTCGCCGGAGACCACGGCGCGGCTGCCCTGCCAGTCCATCACGACCTGGGCGCTGCCCAGCACATGGCCGGCCGGGACCAGGCACACAGAGACTTCGCCCAGCTTGATGGTCTCGCCATAGCCCAGCGGCTGCAGGCTGCCGCCGGCGCGCTCGCCCAGCCGGTGCTGCATGATCGCGAGGGTCTCGGCGGTCGCCAGCACGGCGCCATTGTCGGCGCGGGCATGGTCGGAATGGCCATGGGTGATGATCGCCCGGTCGGCGCGCCGGGTCGGGTCGATGAAGAAATCGCCGGGCAGGCAATAGAGCCCGCCGGGGACCGGTTTCAGCCAGGTTTCGGGATGCGGCGCGCTCATTGTCATGAGGATGGCCTCATAGGGCTGGCAAAACCAGAGGCTTCAGTCAAAATAAGAACAGATGGAAAACAAAATTTTCCCCCAGACGATCCTGCCCGATCGCTTCCGCGCCTGGTTCCGCGCGCGCGGTTGGCAGCCGCACGGCCATCAGCTGGAAATGCTGGCGGCGGCGGAGGCGGGACAATCGGCGCTGCTGATCGCCCCGACCGGCGGCGGCAAGACCTTGGCGGGATTCCTGCCGAGCCTGGTCGATCTGGCGGGCGACGCGCCACCCGGGCTGCACACGCTCTATATCTCGCCGCTGAAGGCGCTGACATCCGACATCCAGCGCAACCTGATGACGCCGGTCGGCGAGATCGGGCTGGACCTCAGGATCGAGACCCGGACCGGCGACACCAGCACCAAGGATCGCCAGCGACAAAAGACCGATCCGCCGCACATGCTGCTGACCACGCCGGAGTCGTTGGCGCTGCTGATCTCCTACCCGGAATCCCGCAGCATCTTCGCCGGCCTCAAGGCGATCGTGATCGACGAGCTGCATGCGCTCGCCGGCACCAAGCGCGGCGACCTGCTGGCGCTGGGGCTCGCCCGATTGGCGAAGCTGGCGCCGGGCGCGCGCCGCATCGGCCTGTCGGCGACGGTCGCCTGGCCCGACGATCTGGCGGCCTATCTGGCGCCCGACGGCATGCCGGTGGCGCTCATCCGCGGCGGCGCCACGCCGGAGCCGCAGATCGCGATCCTGGAGCCCGCGGCGGAGCTGCCCTGGGCCGGCCATATGGGCGTGCATGCGGTGCCCGAGGTGCTGCTGGCGATCAAGGCGCACCGGACGACGCTGGTGTTCGTCAATACCCGCGCCCAGGCCGAGATCGTGTTCCAGGAGCTGTGGAAGCAGAACGACGACAGCCTGCCGATCGCGCTCCATCACGGCAGCCTGGCGACCGAGCAGCGCCACAAGGTCGAGGCGGCGATGGCAACCGGCAAGCTGCGCGCTGTCGTCGCGACCTCCTCGCTCGACCTGGGCATCGACTGGGCCGGGGTCGATCTGGTCATCCAGATCGGCGCGCCCAAGGGCGTCGCCCGCCTGGTCCAGCGCATCGGCCGCGCCAATCATCGCTTCGACGCACCCAGCCGCGCGATCCTGGCGCCGGCCAACCGGTTCGAGGTGCTGGAATGCCGCGCCGCCGTCGACGCGGTCGCCGCCCACGAGCTCGACGGCGAGCGGCCCAGGCCCGGCGGGCTGGACGTGCTGGCCCAACATATCCTGTGCCTGTGCTGTGCCGAGCCGATCACCGGCCAGGATCTGTTCGACGAGGTCACGGGTGCGGCCCCCTATCGCCGGCTCGACCGCAAGACGTTCGACGATTGCCTGGATTTCGTCGCGACCGGCGGCTATGCGCTCGCCAGCTATGAACGCTGGCACAAGCTGTTCCAGGATTCACTCGGCCGTTATCAGGTCGCGGGCGATCCGGTCGCGCGCCGCTACCGGATGAACATCGGCACCATCGTCGAGGCGACGACGCTCAAGGTGCGGATCGGCGGCGGCGCGGCGCTGGGCGAGGTCGAGGAATATTTCGCCCAGCAGCTGCGCCTGGGCGACACGTTCCTGTTCGCGGGCCAACTCCTCAGATTTATCGAGATCCGCGACATGGTCGTGATCGCCCAGCGTGCCGCCGGCGGCGGCGATCCGAAGATCCCGGCCTATGCCGGCGGCAAGCTGCCGCTGTCGACATATCTGGCCGACCGGGTGCGCGCGATCATCGCCGATCCCGGCCAATGGGAAAACCTGCCGCCCGACGTCCAGGAATGGCTGGGGCTGCAGCGCTGGCGCAGCCAGATGCCGCCCAAGGGCGGTCTGCTGATCGAGACCTTCCCGCGCGGTCCGCGCTGGTTCCTGGTCGCTTATTGCTTCGAGGGCCGCAACGCGCACCAAACGCTGGGCATGCTGCTGACCAAGCGCATGGAGCGCGCGGGCCTGCGCCCGCTGGGCTTCGTCGCCAGCGACTATGTGCTGGCGGTCTGGAGCGTCGAGCCGGTCGGCACGCGCGCGCTGGACGAGCTGTTCGACGAAGACATGCTGGGCGACGACCTGGAAGCCTGGATGGCCGAATCCTCGATGCTGCGCCGGACCTTCCGCAACGTCGCCGTCATCGCCGGTCTGATCGACCGCAACATCCCGGGCCTGAACAAGACCGGGCGTCAGGTCACCTTCAACACCGACCTGATCTACGACGTGCTGCGCAAGCACCAGCCCGACCATATCCTGCTGCGCGCGACCCGCGCCGATGCCGCCACCGGCCTGACCGACATCAAGCGCCTGGGCGAGATGCTGGGCCGGATCAAGGGCCATATCACCCATCGGCGCCTGGACCGCATCTCGCCGCTGGCCGTGCCGGTGCTGCTCGAAATCGGCAGGGAGACCGTCTATGGCAACGAGGATGCGCTGCTGGAAGATGCCGAAACCCTGATCGCGGAAGCCATGGCGCGCGAGGAGTAGCCGCGACGCGAAGTTCCATGATCTAGTTGCTCCAAGAGCAGTCGCGAACTGCCGGAACGAGGGGGAGGATCAGGGATGAACAACACGACGCGGGTGTACGGCGGATTGCTGGGGTTGGTGCTGTCGGTCGGGTCGGCCGCGGCCGACGAGACCAAACCGGCACCTATCCCCATGCTGGAATCGGCGGCGAGCCAGGGCTTCTTCTTTGCCGGCGGCCATTACATGGGCGATCCGGGCAAGGAGGTGATGGACGGCGCGATGTATGTCGAGGTCTTCCATCCGAAGAAGCCGACCCAGCGCTATCCGCTGGTGTTCTTCCACGGCGCCGCCCAGACCGCGCTCAACTGGCTGGGTACGCCCGACGGCCGCAAGGGCTGGGCCGAGTTCTTCCTGGAAAAGGGCTATACCGTCTATCTGGTCGATCAGCCGGCACGCGGCCGTTCGGCCTATCACCCGGCGATCGACGGCGCGCTCGCGACCTTCGCGGCACCGGTCATCCAGAAGCTGTTCACCGATCCCGAGGAACTGGGGTCCTGGCCGCAGGCGAAGACGCACAACCAATGGCCCGGCACCGGCTCGAACAAGGGCAAGGCCGGCGACCCGGTGTTCGACGCGTTCTTTGCGACCCAGGTCGAGTTCCTGGCCAGCAACGTCACGACCCAGAAGCTGGTGCAGGATGCGGGGGCGGCCCTGCTCGACCGCATCGGCCCGGCGATCCTGGTCACCCATTCCCAGGCGGGCGCCTTCGGCTGGCTGCTGGCCGACGCACGGCCGACGCTGGTCAAGGGCATCCTCGCGGTCGAACCGCTGGGCCCGCCGTTCCAGGACGCCGTGCTGGCCGAGGGCAAGGCCCGCGCCTGGGGACCGACCGATATTCCGATCACCTACGATCCGCCGGTCAAGGACCCGAGCGAACTCAGCGTGGCACAACAGGACAAGCCCGACGCCCCGGATCTCTCGGCCTGCTGGATGCAGACGGCGCCGGTGCACAAGCTGAAGAACCTGGCCGGCATCCCGATCCTGATCATCTCGGGCGAAAGCTCCTATCACGCGGTCTACGACCATTGCACGGCGAAGTTCCTGACCCAGGCCGGCGCGACCGTCGATTACCAGCGGCTGCAGAACCACGGCATCCACGGCAACGGCCATATGATGATGCTGGAAAAGAACAATATCGACATCGCGGCGTATCTGGCCGGCTGGGCCGAGAAGCACATCAAATAATCAAATAACCTAGGCGGGTGCCGAGCCGGCAGGAACGACCCGGCAATTTTTGCCGGGCGTTGCATTCTGCCGATTTATTTTTCTATTAAGCGACTGAGAAACCGCGCGGCGCATTCCGGCCGTCGGATTGCTCTTGAGACACGGGTCAACGCCCCATGCCTCAGGAGGGTCCGCCCATGAGCGTCAGCAGTCTTGCGAAATCCCCGGTCGCTCCCACCCTCGATGCCGTCTTCGAAATCGCGATCCTGCATCACCAGTCCGGACGGACCGGCGAGGCTGATTCCTTCTATCGCCGGATCCTGGAGATCGACGGCGATCATGCCGACAGTCTGCATCTGTTGGGGCTGATCGCGCACAGGGAAGGTCGGCTGAACGAGGCGAAACGGTTGATCAGCCGCGCGATCGAGATCGATCCCCATGCCGCCCCCTATCACAACAACCTGGGCAACCTGCATCACGACCAGGGCGATCTGTCCGCCGCGGTCGCCGAATATCGCCGCGCGCTGGAGCTGCGCCCGGAAAGCGCCGAGATCGCCAGCAACCTGGGCACGGCGCTGCGCGAACTGGGCGACGTGCCTGGCGCCATCACCTCCTATCGGATCGCGCTCAGCCACGCCCCCGGATCGGCCCAGATCCTCTATAATCTGGCGAACGCGCTGGCCGATCTCGGCAACAGCAAGGAGGCGGAGGCCTGTTACCGCGCCAGTATCGAGCGCAATCCCGCCTATGCCGAGGCCTACTACAACCTCGGCAACCTGCTGATCTTCCTGCGCCGCTGGAATGACGCCGAGGCAGTGTACCGGCGCGCGCTCAAGCTCAGGCCCGAGCATCCGGAGACGCTGAACAACCTGGGCACCGTGCTGCAGGAGCTGGGTTTCCCCGACCGGGCCGAGCAATGCTACCGGCAGGCCTTGGTGCAGCTGCCGAACTATGCCGCTGCCCACTACAACCTCGGCTGCCTGTGCCAGGTCGATGGAAGGCTCGACGAAGCAGCCGGTTGCTACGAGCGCGCGCTGGAGATCGATGCCGACTATGGCGCGGCGCGGGTGGCGCTGTGCATGGCCCAGCTGCCGCTGATCTATCGCGACGAGCTGGAGATCTTCAGCCGGCGCTCGCTCTATCTGCAGGCGCTGAAACGGCTCAAGCTCGAGGCCGGGTCGGGCATTTCGCTGGAGCGGCTGGCCGACGGTGCCGGGTCGAGCCAGCCGTTCCTGCTGGCCTATCAGGGCTTCAACGATCGCGCGCTGCAGGAACTCTACGGCGAGCTGATCTGCAGCATCATGGCCGCGCGCTATCCCCTGTCCTCGATGCAGCGGCCGCCGGCCGGCCAGCGCAAGATCCGCATCGGCATCGTCAGCGGCTTCTTCCAGGACCATACGGTGTGGAAGCTGTTCATCGAGGGCTGGCTGAAGCAGTTCGACCGCAAGCGGTTCGAGATCTACGGCTACCACACCGGCACGACCGAGGATGCCCAGACCGCGCTCGCGGCCGAGCTTTGCTGCAAATTCACCAGCGGCGGGCGTCCGACCGGCGACTGGCGCCAGATCATCCTCGCCGACCAGCCGGACGTGCTGCTCTACCCGGAAATCGGCATGGACCCGATGTCGGCGCGCCTGGGCGCGATGCGGCTCGCCCCGTTGCAATGCGTCAGCTGGGGCCATCCGGAGACGACGGGCTTCACCACCATCGACGTGTTCTTCAGCAATGCCCTGATGGAGCCGGCCAACAGCAGCTCGCACTACAGCGAAAAGCTGGTCCTGTTGCCGAACCTGTCGACCTACTACGAACCCTATGCGCACCCCCTGCCCGAGGTCTCGCGGAGCGAGCTGGGGCTGCGGCCGGGCGCCACGGTCTATTGGTCCGGCCAGGCGATCTATAAATACCACCCGCAGTTCGACCTGATCTATCCGACCATCGCGCTCAAGGTCGGCGATTGCCAGTTCGTCTTCATCGAATTCGCCAAGAGCCGCGCGGTCACCGACGTGCTGCGGACCCGGCTGGACCGGGCCTTCGCGACGATCGGGCTGAAGGCCGAGGATTATTGCGTTTTTCTGCAGCCGATGGATCAGGACCGCTTTCTGGCCGCGGTCGGACAGGCGGACGTGCTGCTGGATACGATCGGCTGGTCGGGCGGCAAGTCGACGCTCGACTGCTTGACCCAGAACCCGGCGATCGTGACGCTGGAGGGCGGGCTGATGCGCGGCCGGCATACCGCCGCCATCCTCAGACGCATGGACTTGACCGAGACCATCGCCCATTCGGTCGATGAGTATGTCACCAAGGCGGTGCGGCTGGCCCAGGATCCGGCTGCACGCCGCGCGATCCGCGCCAAGGTCGCCGCCAACAAGGAACGCGTCTTCCGCGACCGCTGCTATATCGCGGCGCTGGAGAATTTCCTGGAAGAGCGTGTCCGGACGGCGCCGGACACGCCGACGGCGGACACGGCCCCGCCGCTGAAGCGGAAGCGCGCGGGCAAGTGACCGGCGGGGCTATTGCACCTCGATGCCGGTCACATGGCGCACGCTGCGCCCGCCCTTCTTGTCGCCCGGCACGACCAGGCGCACGCCTTCTTCCAGCGGCTGACCATCCTTGCGGATCGCCAGGATCGCGCCGTCGTTGGCGAAATCTGGATTGATCTCGCCGATCGACAACAGCACGCCGTAGCCGTCGGCCGCGGTGACCAGGATGCCGTGGCGCAGAGGACCGCCCTTGGCCGTGCCGTCGACCACGCCGGCCTTCTGCAGCACCGACCAGAGCGGCACGCCGGCATAGTCGGCACTCTCCGGCCCATGGCTGGTATTGAAGGACGAATGGATCGTGACCTGCGGCTCGGCCGCGAGCTCCGCGACCGTCAGGGTCAGCGGCTTCGAAACCGCACCGGTGACGGCGACTTGGGCCCCGGCGAGCGACGCGCCACCCGCGACCCAGACGACGGCGAGCGCCGCCAGAATCCGACCGCGCACGCTATTTGCCGATCATCACGTCGGAGGCCTTGATCACGGCCACGGCCTCGTCACCGACCTTGAGCGCCAGATCGTCGACCGCCTCGTTCGTGATCGACGAGGTGACGATGACGCCGCCGCCGATGTCGATGCGGACATGAGCCGTGGTCTGGCCCTTGGTCACGGCCACGACCTTGCCTTTGAGCTGATTGCGCGCACTGAGCTTCATGGCGGCTCCCTCCGATGGATGACGATCGGCGGATCTTACGGCTTGCCTCTATCCATAGCGCTATATTTATCGGAATATAGCGCTATGGATAGAGGAGACAGGACCGTGATTTCACTGCTTGGATCGCCGTTGCATCGCCCGCCGGCCCTCGGCCGCCTTGGTGATGCGCCTGTCGTCTCCGCCATGAGCGACGATGAATTGGCGGCGATGCTGGCGGCACCGGCCAAGCGGCGCAGCCGGATCTGGGAACTGTCGCCCAGCCTGCATTGCTCGATCATCGGCACCTGTCTGGCCACGCGCGAGCTGCGGCAAATCGTCGGACGCATGAGCGGCCGCGACGTGGGAGAGCTGGACGAGCATGAGGTCCATGGCGAGGGCGTCCGCCTGGCCGGCCGCCACGACGACGGCGGCAAGCTGTTGCAGAAGGCCTTGGACAAGCGCCATCACGCCGCCCTCGCCCGCTTCACCCAGGCCAAGAGCGCCGAGGCGGTCGCCGGCCTGTGGGACGAGGCGAAGCGCGCTGGCGAGATCCCCGGCGCTTATTGGGCGACGCTCAGCCATCCGGCCGCGACCGACAAGCTGGTCAAGCAGGCCTTTGCCGACGTGCATATGCTGTCGCACCTGGTCGGCGCCGCCAATCGCGCCGACATCCGCCGCCTGACCCAACTGGAAAAGGACAAGGCTGAGCTGGAGCGCAAGCTGGAGAAGAGCCAGGCGCATATCCAGACGTCCGACGCCACCATCCGGCAGCTGGATGCGGCGCTCGCCGCCGCCGTCGCCCGCGCCAACGATCAGACAACGGCCCCGGCCCCGGCCGACGATGAGGTCGCAGCCCTGCGCCGGCTGGTCGGCGAGATGGACGGCCGGCTGCGCAACGAGGCGGCCCGACGCCTGCGCGCCGAACAGAGGGCCGAGAAATCCCAACGAGACCTGGCTGACAGCGAGGCGGCCCGGCACCATGCCGAGGCCCAGGCCCGGGTGCTCGCCGACGAACTGACGGCGATCGAGGCCGAGGTCTCGCCCGAAGCGGTACCCGAGTCGGAGCCGAGTCGCGTGCCGCCGGGCGTCAAAAGCCTGCTCTACGTCGGCGGTCGGCCCGGCGAGCTGCAACGGCTGCGAGCGTTCGCGGAGCGCAGCGCAATCCTGCTGTTGCATCACGATGGCGGCATCGAAGACCGGGCCGGATTATTGGCGGGTTTGATCAGCCGCGCCGATGTCGCCTGCTTCCCGGTCGACTGCGTCAGCCACGATGCCGCCGCATCGGTAAAACGCCTTTGTCGTCAAGCCGGTAAACCCTATCTGCCGCTGCGGAGCGTCGGCATCGGATCGCTGCTCGCCGGCCTCGGCCGGCTGGCTCTGGCCGCACCCGGGCGTGACAACTGAACGCACGAGCCCGTATTAGGTTCCCACGTGAAGATCCTGTTTACTTCTGTGACCGACCATTCTCCCCACCGCAACGCAAAAGGGTCAGGAGCCGGCTGTCACGATGTCACGTTCGCGATTGCACCTTGGGGCCGTTTTTCTCGCCGTCGGCACGCTGGCCGGATGTGCCGATATCACGCCGCAAGCCCCCGCTCCGACGCTGACCGGGGCGGAAGCTAGACTCGATGCCGCCTGGCGTTTGACCCTGGGCGGCTATGTCGTTCCGGTCGATACCGCCGTGCTGGCCTCCGCCGCGAGCGAGGGCATGGATGCATCGGCCCAGCAGCGCTCGCCCGACGTGAAGCCCGGATCGGCGCCCCGGCCCGACTGGTCGCAGCGCCCATCGGCCCGATCGGCCGAACCGGTCGAAACCGCGATGCTGGATCATCTGCGCACGCTCGAGGCGCAGCCGGGTGCCGATGCCGACAAGCTGTCCGACGCGGCGATCGAAGCGATGACCGCCGCCCTCGATCCCCATTCCAAGCTGGAGCCGCCGGGCGGCGAGGCCATGTGGGACAAGCTCGCCGACCCGGCCGAGCATTATAAGGGCCTGGGCTTCCAGGTCCGGCCGGTCCCTGCCGGCTACGAGATCACCCGCCTCTATCCCGATGGTCCCGCCGCCCAAGCAGGCCTGGCCATCGGCGATGTCATCACCGCGATCGACGGCAACAAGACCGCCGGTATCAGCAACCATGATTTCACCAAGCTGTCGCGCGGCGACCAGACTGCCTCGGCCAAGCTGGATGTCGAGCGGCAGAACAAGCGCCTGCACCTGGCCGCCGTGCGCGGCGTGGTCGATATTCCCCGGGTCGAAGCCCGCGTCGTCGGCGATGTCGCGGTGTTGCGGCTCAACGCCTTCACCCGCGATGCCGGCCAGGAGCTGCGCCACAAGGCCGCCCGGCTGTTCGCGG
>Ga0302311_10004420_pt1 | contig 15150 bp, 15 predicted proteins | sample III_Palsa_N1_3_FD_200449 | JGI IMG/M metagenome (GOLD analysis project Ga0302311, IMG submission 200449) | Peat permafrost microbial communities from Stordalen Mire near Abisko, Sweden - III_Palsa_N1_3 | ecosystem: Environmental > Terrestrial > Soil > Palsa > Peat permafrost | place: Sweden... | reverse complement strand
GTGCGTCGGAGGACAGGATCATGGAAGTGGCGCTGGAAGCCGGCGCCGACGACGTGATCACGCACGACGACGGATCGATCGAGGTGCTGAGCGCGCCGACCGAATTCGAGGCGGTGCAGCAGGCGCTGGAGGCGGCCGGGCTCAAGCCCGACGGCGCCGAGGTGACGATGCGCCCCGAAAGCAACGTCGAACTGGCGGGCGACGACAGCACCCGCATGCAGAAGCTGCTCGACGTGATCGAAGACCTCGATGACGTGCAGGACGTCTATCACAACGCGGTACTTTCCGAATGAAGATTCTCGTCATCGGCGGCGGCGGGCGCGAACACGCGCTGGCCTGGAAGCTGGCCCAGAGCGACCGCGTGAAACGCGTCTTCGTGGCGCCCGGCAACGGCGGCACCGCGGCCGATCGCCGGCTGGTCAACGTAGCCATCACCGATCCGCAGGCGCTGGCGGCCTTCGCCATCGCCGAGAAGATCACGCTCACCGTCGTCGGGCCCGAAGGCCCGCTCGCGGCCGGCGTGGTCGACGTGTTCCGCGCGCACGGCCTGCGCATCTTCGGCCCCACCAAGGCCGCGGCGCAGCTCGAGAGCTCGAAGGCGTTCTCGAAGGACTTCATGAAGCGCCACGGCATTCCGACGGCGGAATACGAGACCTTCACCGACATCGCCGCCGCGCACGCCTACGTCGACAAGCTGGGCGCGCCCATCGTCGTCAAGGCCGACGGCCTGGCCGCCGGCAAGGGGGTGGTCGTCGCCACCACCGTCGCCGAGGCGCATGCCGCCGTCGACTGGATGCTGGCAACCGTTGGCGGCCTCGCGGTGCAGCACAACGCGGACGCCTCCGGCCACGCCGTGCCGCGCGTCGTCATCGAGGAATTCCTGGCCGGAGAGGAAGCCAGCTTCATCGTGATGGTGGACGGCAAGAACGTCGTCGCGCTGGCTTCGAGCCAGGATCACAAGCGCCTGGGCGACGGCGACACCGGCCCCAACACCGGCGGCATGGGCGCGTATTCGCCCGCGCCCATCGTCACGCCCAACGTGCACGCGAAGGTGATGCACGAGATCATCCTGCCCACCGTCGAAGGCATGGCGCGCGACGGCATCGTGTTCACCGGCTTCCTGTACGCCGGCCTGATGATCGACTCGCAAGGCCATCCGAAGACGCTCGAGTTCAACACCCGCATGGGCGACCCCGAGACGCAACCCATCATGATGCGCCTGAAGAGCGACCTGGCCGAGGTGCTGATGCACGCCATCGACGGCACGCTGGACCAGGTGGAGCTGGTGTGGGACCGCCGCGTGGCGCTGGGCATCGTGATGGCCGCCGCCGGCTACCCCGAGTCGCCGCGCAAGGGCGACCGCATCAGCGGACTCCCGGCCGATACCGACGAGGCCGTCGTGTTCCATGCCGGCACCGCGCTGGCGGACGACGTCACCACCGTCACCGGGGGGCGCGTGCTGTGCGTCACCGCGCTCGGCGACTCCACGCGCGCCGCGCAGCAGCGCGCGTACGAGACGCTGCGCCCCGTGCACTTCGACGGCGAGCAGCACCGTACCGACATCGGGCACCGTGCCATCCACAAGCGTTGACCACGGCGTCGATGTGGCGGCCGTTCGCGGCTGGCTGCTCGAGCTCCAATCCCGCATCGTCGCCGCCCTCGAGGCGGCCGATGGCGGCACGTTCGTGAGCGATGGGTGGGTGCGCCCGGCCGACGGCAAGCTGACCGGCGACGGCCTCACGCGCCTGATCGAGAACGGCGCGCTGATCGAGCGCGGCGGCTGCAACTTCAGCCATGTCGCCGGGCAGACCCTGCCGCCGTCGGCCACGGCCACGCGGCCCGAGTTGGCCGGCGCCGCGTTCGAGGCGCTGGGCGTCTCGCTGGTGTTCCATCCGCGCAACCCGTACGTGCCGACGGTGCACATGAACGTGCGGATGTTCTGCGCGTTCCCGAAGGACGCCGCGCCTGTCTTCTGGTTCGGCGGCGGAATGGACCTGACGCCGTACTACGGCTTCGAGGAAGACGCGCGCCATTTCCACGCGAGCTGCCGCGATGCGCTGGCTCCCTTCGGCGACGCGCTGCATCCACGCTTCAAGACCTGGTGCGACGAGTACTTCTTCCTGAAGCACCGCAACGAGCCGCGCGGCATCGGCGGCATCTTCTTCGACGATGTGTCCGAGCTCGGTTTCGAGCAAGGCTTCGCGATGCTGCGGTCGGTGGGCGACGCCTTCCTGCGCGCGTACCTGCCCATCGTCGAGCGCCGCCGCGCCATGCCCTACGGCGAGCGCGAGCGCGATTTCCAGGCCTATCGCCGCGGCCGCTATGTCGAGTTCAATCTCGTCTGGGATCGCGGCACGTTGTTCGGCCTGCAATCGGGCGGCCGCACCGAGGCCATCCTGATGTCGATGCCGCCGCTCGCCACGTGGCGCTACCGATGGGCGCCCGAAGACGGCACGCCCGAGGCCTCTCTCTACACGGACTACCTGCGTCCGCGCGACTGGATCACCCCCTGACGAACACCACCCGCTCCGCCGGACTCTTCGGCGGCAGCTTCGACCCGCCGCACCTCGCGCACCGCGCGCTCGCGGAGGCTGCGCTCGCGCAACTGCCACTGGATACGCTCGTCTGGCTGCCGGCCGGCCAGTCGCCGCACAAGGACGCTCGAGCGCCGGTGGCCGGCGCCGACCGCGTCGCGATGCTGCAACGCCTCACCGAAGGCGAGCCGCGCTTTCTCATCGACGGCCGCGAACTCGACCGTGTCGGCCCCAGCTACACCGTCGAGACGCTGCGCGAACTCCACGCCGAGCAGCCCGACACCCGCTGGTGGCTGGTCATCGGCCAGGATCAGTACGCCCGTTTCGACACCTGGCACGAGTGGCGCGAGATCCTCGCGCTGGCCGGCCTGGCGGTGGCCGCACGCGACGGCGACGCCGTCCGTTCGGCCCCCGGCCTGGCCGGTGTCCCCCATGCGCTGCGCATCGTCGAGATGCCGGCACTCCCCCATTCGGCCACCACGGTGCGTTCGCGCGCCGCGGCAGGGCTGGACGTCACGGCGCTGGTCGGCACGCCGGTAGCGCGCTATATTGCCGACCACCACCTATACAGAATCGATCCGGAATGATCCGGAACCCTCGATTCGAACCAAGCAAGAAGAATTAATGGACATCCGCAAACTGCAACGCGCCATCGTCGATGGTCTGGAAGACGTCAAGGCCCAGAACATCGTGGTCTTCAACACCGAGCACCTGTCGCCGCTGTTCGAGCGCGTGATCGTGGCGTCGGGCGCCAGCAACCGGCAGACCAAGGCGCTGGCGGCCAGCATCCGCGATGCGGTGCGGGCGGCAGGCATGGACGTGCTGCGCACCGAAGGTGAAGAGAACGGCGAATGGATCATCGTGGACTGCGGCGCCGCCGTGGCGCACGTGATGCAACCGTCGATCCGCGACTACTACCGCCTGGAAGAGATCTGGGGCGGCAAGCCGGTCAAGATCAAGCTGGCCGAGCACACGGGCGGGCTGGTGAAGGCGTCGGAGCCCGACGACGAGGAAGACGACGAGCCGGCGCGCAAGCCGCGCGCGAAGTCGCCGCGTGCCGCGAAGCTGGAAGAGGACTCTCCGGCTCGCAAGGCCGCGCTGAAGACCACGGCCACGAAGTCTGCCGGTGCCAAGAAGCCGGCGCAGGAAAAGCGTCCGGCGATCGGCAAGACCGCTGCGGCCAAGGCTGGCGCACCGGCCAAGAAGCTGACGGCCCGCCAGGCCGCGGCCACGAAGCCGGCCGGTTCGCAGCGCGGCGTCGCCAAGCCCGCGCCGAAGACGGCGGCCGGCAAGGTGTCCGCCTCCAAGGTGACGCGTGCCGGATCCACCGCGGTGCGTACCGGCAAGGCGCCGGCCGCCAGGACGCCCGCTTCGGTCAAGAAGGTCGTCGTGCCGGCCAACAGCTCGCGCAACGCCGCCACGGCCGGCAAGAAGACGGCCGACAAGAAGGCAGCCTCCAAGGCGGTCGGCGCCAAGAAGGCCGCGGCACGCCGCGGTTGATCCTCAGCAAGTACCAGGAACGGCGACTTCGGTCGCCGTTTTCACGTCCGAAGGGCCACTACCACCATGCGCCTGATCATCGCCTCCGTCGGCCAGAAGCCCCCCGCCTGGGCCGAGGCCGCCTACGACGAATTCGAGCGCCGCTTCCCGCCCGAGATGCGGCTCGAGCTCAAGGCCGTCAAGGCCGAGCCGCGCGCCGGCAAGGCGCCCGCGCAGCTGATGCAGGCCGAGGCGAAGCGGCTCGAGGCCGCGCTGCCGCCGGGCGTGCGTCGCGTGGTGCTCGACGAGCACGGCACGCGCTGGACCACGCGCGCGCTGGCCGATCGGCTCGAGTTCTGGCGCGGCGACGGTCGCGACGTCGCCTTCCTGATCGGCGGCCCGGACGGGCTGGACCCGGCGCTGAAGGCTACCGCCGACGAGACGGCGCGACTGTCCGACCTGACCTTGCCGCATGCCTTCGTGCGCGTGCTGCTGGCCGAAGGGCTGTACCGCGCGTGGTCGTTGTCGGTCGGCCACCCTTACCACCGTGAATGAATATGGCCAGAGCCTCCCACGCATTCGTCTACCTCGCCTCGCAAAGCCCGCGCCGTCGCCAGTTGCTCGACCAACTGGGCGTGCGCCACGAGTTGCTGCTCGCGTCGCCCGATGAGGACGCCGAGGCGCTGGAGGACCACATCCCGGGCGAGAGCCCTGCGGTCTACTGCGAACGCGTCACGCAGCTCAAGCTCGGCGCCGCGATCGCACGCATGCGAAAGCGCGGCCTCGCGCCCGCGCCGGTGCTGTGCGCCGACACCACCGTCGCGCTCGGCCGGCGCATCTTCGGCAAGCCCGTGGATGCGCAGGACGCCGCCGCCACGCTCGCGCGCCTGTCCGGCCGCACGCACCGCGTGATGACGGCCGTGGCGCTGTCGTCGGCCTCCGGCCGCGCGCGCACGTCCGCGTTGAGCGTCTCGACGGTGCGCTTCGCGATGATGCCGGCCGAGATCATCGCGGCCTACGTCGCCAGCGGCGAGCCGTTCGGCAAGGCCGGGGCGTACGCGATCCAGAGCCGCATCGCGGCGTGGATCGAGCGCATCGGCGGGAGCTACTCCGGTATCATGGGTTTGCCCCTGCACGAGACCGCGCGATTGCTGCTGGCTGCGGGAGTCCAGTTCCAAGAATAACGACACCCGAGACCGTATCGCCATGCACGACATCCTGGTCAACTGGTCGCCCCAAGAGACGCGCGTCGCGCTGATCGAGAACGGCGCGATCCAGGAGCTGCATCTCGAACGGACGCTGGAGCGCGGCCTCGTCGGCAACGTCTATCTCGGCAAGGTGGCGCGCGTGCTGCCCGGCATGCAGTCGGCCTTCATCGACATTGGCCTCGAACGCGCCGCGTTCCTGCACGTGGCCGACCTGCACGGCCATCCGTCCACGAAGCCCGAAGGCATCCCGACGGCCATCGAGAAGCTGGTCTTCGAAGGCCAGTCGCTCACCGTGCAGGTGGTCAAGGATCCGATCGGTACCAAGGGCGCGCGGCTGACCACGCAGGTGAGCATCGCGGGCCGCCTGCTGGTCTACCTGCCGCACGACAACCACATCGGCATCTCGCAACGCATCGGCTCGCACGAGCTGCGCGAGCAGTTGCGCACGCGCATGGTCGCGCTGGCGGGTCGGCCCGAGGACGGCGGCGGCGGCTTCATCCTGCGCACCAACGCCGAGGAAGCCAGCGACCAGGAGCTCGGCGACGACATCGCCTACCTGCGCAAGACCTGGGGCCGCATCCGCGAACGCGCGCTGTCGCGCCCCGCGGGCTCGCTGCTGCACCAGGACCTGAGCCTGGCCGAGCGCGTGCTGCGCGACATCGCCACCGAAGGCACGCAGACGATACGCATCGATTCGAAGCTGCAGTACGACGCGTTGCGCGCGTTCGGGGAACTCTACGCATCGACGTCGGTGGGCCGGCTCGAGCATTACAAGGGCGAGCGCCCGATCTTCGATCTCTTCAACATCGAGGAAGAGATCGCGCGTGCGCTCGCGCGCCGCGTCGACCTGAAGAGCGGCGGCTACCTGATCATCGATCAGACGGAAGCGCTGACGACGGTCGACGTGAATACCGGCGGTTTCGTCGGCGCACGCAACTTCGACGAGACGATCTTCAAGACCAATCTCGAGGCCGCCGGCGCCATCGCGCGCCAGCTGCGCCTGCGCAACCTCGGCGGCATCATCATCGTCGACTTCATCGACATGACGCGCGAGGACCACCAGACGACCGTGCTTGCCGAGTTCCGCAAGCAGCTCAGCAAGGACCGCACGAAAGTCACCGTCAGCGGCTTCACCGGGCTCGGCCTGGTGGAGATGACACGCAAGCGCACGCGCGAGTCGCTCGCCCACATGCTGTGCGAACCGTGCCCCACCTGCGCCGGCCGCGGCCAGGTGAAGACGGCGCGCAGCGTCTGCTACGACGTGCTGCGCGAGATCCTGCGCGAGGCGCGCCAGTTCGATCCCAAGGAGTTCCGCGTGATCGCCAGCGCCTCGGTGGTGGAGATGCTGCTGGACGAGGAGAGCGCGCACCTGGCCGACCTGTCCGCCTTCATCCGCAAGCCGATCTCGCTCAGCGCCGAGCCGACGATGAATCCGGAGCAGTACGACATCGTGCTTCTCTAGAGAAGCTTTCGCGGCTGCGACGCCTTGTCGTAGCGCTGCAGGTAGTCCTTGCGGTCCGTGCCGCACCAGCGATCCCACCACGTGAACCACAGGCCGTAGTTGCCCTGTGCCGTCTCGTGGTGCAGGTGGTGATGTGTGGTGGTGGTGAAGCGGCCCCCCAGCCAGTGGCGCGCGAAGCCGCGCGGCAAGCTCTCCACCGCGGCGTGGCTGTGCGCGTTGCGGATGATCTGGTGCAGCGCGAACGCGAGCAGCACGTAGAGGTTGAACGGCAGCACCAGCAGCGGCAGCAGCGTGACCAGGCCGTTGATGAACGCCTCCAGCGGATGGAAGGAGTAGGCCGCGAACGGCGACGGATTGCGCGAGCGGTGGTGGACGCCGTGGACGTGGCGGAACAGCCAGCGGGTATGCAGCAGCCGGTGCGCCCAGTAGAAGTAGAAGTCGTGCCAGACGATCAGCACCGGCAGGCTCAGCACCAGCCACACGACGCCGTGCCTGAGCGGGTCGGTGTAGATCTCGGCGACGCCCGATACCATCATGGCCAGGATCACCGCGGCCACGGCCGCGAACACCGCCAGCGTGCTGAGCGAGTACGTGATCTCGCGCCGCAGGTCGGCGGCGCTCGGCCAGTCGACGATCAGCCGGTGCGCCAGGCGCTTCTTCAGCAGCACGTGCAGCAGCCCCCAGACGATCAGCGCGAACAGTGCGTAGCGCCAGCCTTCGTCGAGCAGGTTGTCGAGGAAAATGCGGCGAAAGGCGCGCCACGATGCGGGGTCTCCCAGCGCCTGCGTCGTATCGTGCAGCCAATCCATCATGATGGCGTCGATTGTCGGGCAAGCCGCATGGGTCCGGGACCCGGCTTTGGCCGGCTTGTCCCGCCGTCATGGAATACCCCGATCCGGGGATGCATCCACGCGTTTACAGCGGCGCCCCGGCTTGCTCCAATGAACGATGCCCGAAACCGTTGAACTGCCCCAAGCGAACCCGACCCGCATCCTGGTCGTGGACGATGACGACGCCTTTCGCGAATCGGTGTGTGCCGCCATCGCGCGCGACGACGAGATGGTGCTGGCGGCCCAGGTGGGCTCCGCCGAGGGCGCCCGCGAGGCGATTGCCCATGGCGAGTTCGACGTCGCACTGGTCGACCTGGGGCTGCCCGACGGCAACGGCATCGACCTGATCCGCGAGATCGCCCGCACGCGGCCGGAAGTCGACGTGATGGTGGTCACCGTGTTCGGCGACGAGGCCCACGTGCTGGCCTCGATCGAGGCGGGCGCCACCGGCTACCTGCTCAAGCGCAGCCTCAACGACACGCTGGGCGCCACCGTGCGCGAGCTGCGCGCCGGCGGCTCGCCCATCAGTCCGGTCATCGCGCGCCAGCTGCTGCAGCGCTTCAAGAAGGGCGCGCCGGAGCCGTCGCAGCCGGCGGCGGTGGTCGACGACGGCGGCCTGTCGGAGCGCGAGCGCGAGGTGCTGCTGTTCATCGCCAAGGGCTTCACGGTGGGCGAGATCGCCAACATGCTGCACCTGTCGGCGCATACCGTGGCCACGCACGTGAAGCACATCTATCGCAAGCTGGCGGTGCATTCGCGCACCGAGGCCGTGTTCGAGGCGGGCCGCATGGGCCTGCTGTGACCCTGCGCCTGGCGGGATCGACCGGAACTCTTCACGCGCTGCGCACGAACGCGCGCGCGTGGGGGCGCGTCGTCGCGCTGCTGCTGGCCGGCTGGCTGCTGGCCGGGCCCGTGGCGCGGGCTGCGCCAGCGTCGGCGCCGGCCGCCGCCGGCCAGGCGTCCCGTCCGGCCTCCCGGACCATCTCGCAGGCCGAGTTCTGCCAGCGCGACGGCATCGGCGACACGCTGCCCGACGCGCACTGCCACTGGGAGACGGTGGCGCTCGCCAAGCTGTGGAAGGGGCCCGAGGACGCGCTCGTGTCCGATGCCTGGTATCGGCTGCACTTCCGGCTCGACGCCGTGCCGGAGCGCAGCCTCGCGATGTACATCGTCGCGTTCAACCGCACCGGCCGACTGTTCGTCAACGGGCAGCTGCTGCGCGAGATCGGCCCGATGACGGAGCCGCTGCCGATGAACTGGAATCGCTCGCAGTACGCGGTGATGCCCGCGGCGCTGCTGCATGCGGGCGACAACGAGATCGAGATCCAGCAGCGCGCCTACTGGTGGGAGCAGGGCTGGCTCGCGCCGGTGCGCCTCGGCAGCGAGGAGGAGTTGCGGCCGATCTGGCAGAACCGCACCTTCTGGCAGAACGACCTGGTGCGGCTGCTGGGTGCCTGTACCGGGGCGATCGGCATCTTCATGCTGGGCGTGTGGCTGGGCCGGCGCTCGCATGCGATGTATTTCTGGTTCGGCTGCGCGTCGCTGCTGTGGACGGCGATCAGCCTGGACTACTACGCCTTGTTCTCGCCGCTGCCCGCGCACATATGGGATCAGTTCATCGAGTCGGCGCAGGTGCTGCGCGGCGTCTTGATGTTCATGTTCGTGCTGCGCTACTGTGGCCGGCGCCTGCCGGTGGTCGAGGCCGTCTCGTGGCTGTATTTCCTGGTCGGCTCGGTGGCGATGTTCGGCGATTTCCTGCCCAACAACGCGATCGACATCTGGTACCTGCTGGTGCTGCTGGTCTCGCCGTACTTCTTCTTCCTGCTGGTGCGCCAGGGCCTGCGCCACAGCCTAGTGGAAGGCAGCCTGCTGGCAGTGGCCGCACTCACGCAGATCGCGTTGAGCGGCTACGACCTGTGGCTGTATTCCGCGCACAGCTGGACGGATCGCGTCTACCTGGCGCATTTCAGCGGGCCGCTGTACCTGTTCGTGGTGGGCACGATCCTGATCCGCCGCTTCGTCGAATCGCTCAACGCCTACGAGAAGCTGGCCGGCGTGCTGGAGCAGCGCGTCAGCGACAAGGCTGCCGAGCTGGAGCGCAACTACGAGCAACTGGTGGAGGCGCGCCGCAACGAGGCGCTGGCACTGGAGCGCACGCGCATCATGAGCGAGATGCACGACGGCATCGGGTCGCAGCTCACGCTGGCGCTGTCGCTGGTGCGGCGCATGGATCGCGAGGCCGATCCGGCGCACAACGGCGAGGACGGCCGCGTGGCCACGGTGCTGCGCGAGAGCATCGAGGACCTGCAACTGATCATCGACTCGCTGGAGCCGGTGGAAAACGACCTGCTGACCGTGCTGGGCACCTTGCGCTACCGGCTGCAGGATCGGCTGGGAAAGGGCGGCATCGAGCTGCAGTGGAACGTGGTGGACCTGCCGCCGCTGCCCATGTTGACGCCGCACAGCGTGCTGTCGATCCTGCGCATCGTGCAGGAGGCCTTCGCCAACTGCCTGAAGCACTCGGGCGCGAGCCGCATCGCCGTCACCACCGGGCTGCAAGGCGAGCCGGGCATCGACGAGAAGGCGCACATCGGCATCGTGGACAACGGTCACGGCGTCGACCGCACGCGGGGCGTGGGGCGCGGCCTCGAGAACATGCGCCGGCGCGCCGCGGCGCTGGGCGGCCAGCTGCGCATCACGTCCCAGCCCGGGCGGACCGAGGTGCTGCTCGAGTTTCCGACGCTGCGTGAGCGCGCCGCCTGAGCGATTTGCACCCATTTGGGGGAGGCCGGCCCCCCCGGGTCTGGAGCCCTTGCCCCATCAATTGCACACCCTTTCAGGGAAAATGCCCGCTTGCGAGCAAGCTTGCATGCGACGAGCATCCGCCATACCCCGCGACCGTATTTCCGCCCGGGTGGCTGGCAAGGCAAAACCTGCCCGCTGCCGGCGACGAAATCCAGCGTTGCCTTTTCTGTCCCGCTTCGTTGGAGAACGTTCATGAAAAAGTCGATCCTGCTAGCTTCCCTTTTCCTGGCCGCTGTCGCCCTGGCAGGCTGCTCGCATCCGACCGATCTCACGGACGACGTCGCGTCAGCCGCTGTCTCCACCGTCCAGGCCTGATCCTGTCGCCGCTGCGGCCGGGATGGCCGCGGCACCCTCAGGCGCCCCGGAACTGCATCGAATGCAGCCGCGCGTAGAGGCCTCCGGCCGCCAGCAGTTGCGCGTGCGGCCCCTGCTCCACGATTCGACCGTGTTCCATCGCGATGACGCGATCGGCGTGCTCGATCGTGGACAGCCGGTGTGCGATGACCAGGGTCGTGCGGCCCTTCATCAACACCTCCAGCGCCGCCTGGACGGCACGCTCCGATTCGGAATCGAGCGCTGACGTGGCCTCGTCCAGGATCAGGATCGGCGCGTCCTTGTAGATCGCCCGGGCGATCGCCAGCCGCTGGCGCTGCCCGCCCGACAGCTGCGTGCCGTTGTGGCCGATGCGCGCCTCCAGGCCGCCGGGCATCGTCAGCACGAAGTCGAGCAGGTTCGCGCCGGCGAGCGCGCTGCGCACGCGCGCGGGATCGGCCTCGGCGCCCAGCGCCACGTTGGCGGCGACGCTGTCGTTGAACAGCACCACGTCCTGGCTGACCAGCGCGAACTGGCTGCGCAGCGCGGTCATCTCGTAGTCGTGGATCCTGGCGCCGTCGATCAGGATCTCGCCGCTGGTGGGCTCCACGAAGCGCGGCAGCAGGTTCACCAGCGACGTCTTGCCGGCGCCCGACGGGCCGACGAAGGCCACGGTCTCGCCGGCGCGGATCGTCAGCGCGATGTCGGACAGCGCGGCCACCTGGGTGCCGTCCGGCACCTCGGACGAATCGCGCGCCACGTAGCGCAGGCCGACGTGGCGGAATTCGATGTCGCCGTGCACGCGGCCCGGGGCCAGCGTGCCGCCTTGCTCCACCGGCACGGCCTCGAGCAGATCCAGCCCGCGCTCCATGGCCGCGGTGCCGCGCGTGAGCGGGGCCATGACGTCGGACAGGTGCTTGAACGGCTGGATCAGCAGCAGCATGCAGGTGATGAAGGCCACGAAGTCGCCGACGGTGCCGTGGGCGCGGCCGCTCTCGTGCAACGCCATCATGATCACGGCCGCCAGCGTGAACGAGGCCAGCACCTGCGTGACCGGCGTCATCAACGAGCCGGCAGCCGACTGCTTGATGGTGAGGCTGCGCATCAGGCGCGCGCGGTCGTCGAAGCGCTTCGTCTCCTGGCGCGCCGCGCCGTGCAGCCGCACGATGCGCCACGCGAGTACGTTCTCCTCGACGACGTAGGCGAGTTCGTCGGTGGCGTTCTGGCCGGCCACCGTGAGCTTGTGCAGGCGCTTGCTCACCACCCGCACCAGGAAGCCCGTGATCGGGAACAGCACGACCACGAACAGCGTCAGGCGCCAGTTGAGGATCAGCAGGTAGCCGACGAAGAAGATCGCCGTCAGCGTGTCGCGCACGACGATCTGTACCGAGCCCATCAGCAGGTTGGCGCCCTGCTGGATCTCGTAGACGATGTTGTTGGTGAGGCTGCTGGCGGAGTTGCGGGCGAACAGCGCCGGGGCGGCGCGCATCATGTGCGAGAACATCTGCGCCCGCACCGCCAGCACGGCGTTCTGCGAACCCTTGGTGAGCCCGTAGTTGGCCACCCAGCCAGCCGCGCCGCGCACGATGAACAGCACCACGATCGACAGCGGAATCGACCAGATCGGCAGGCCGCCCGTGTCCTTGAAGCCGCTGTTCAACAGTTTCTTCAGGATGTAGGGAATCATCGGCTCCGTGGCTGCCGCTACCACCAGGGCGACCGCCGCCAGTCCCATGGCCGACCGGCTGTTGCGGAAGTAGGGCATCAGGCGCCCGAGGCGCTGCTTCAAGGAGTTCATGGACGGTGGGGCGGGGCGGCACGGCCGCTGCCCACGGGAAGATGGCTCAGGAGGCGCATTATCCGGCCCCCGACAGATGCGCTGTTGGCCTACAAGCGGGTCTCGTTCTTGCTGCCTACAATGCGCCTGCTGAACAGCATGCTGCGAATGACGGAAACTTTTCCGCTGAACAGGACTCATTGAAATCATCCATGTGGCCTAGAAGACACGCCCTGCGCGCCATCGGCGCCTCCCTCGCCCTGCCGGCCCTGACGCCGGCCCTCGCCCAATTCCGTGTCGAGATCTCGGGGGTGGGCGCCACCCAGATCCCGATCGCGCTGGGGCGTTTCCGCGACGAGGATCGCCAGCCGCAGTCGATCTCGGCGATCGTGCGCGCCGACCTGGAGCGCAGCGGCGTCTTCAAGATCGTCGACGGCCCGGCGCCGGCCGACGAGAACGGCACGCCCGATTACGCCACGCTGCGGTCGCGCGGCGCGGATGCGGTCGTCGCCGGCTCGGCCACGCGCCTGGCCGACGGCAGGATCGACGTGCGTTTCCGCCTGTGGGACGTGGTCAAGGGGGCCGACCAGGGCGGCCAGAGCGAGCCCACGCTGCCCGTGGACCTGCGCCTGGCGGCGCACCATGTGTCCGACCAGATCTACCAGAAGCTCACCGGCGAGCGCGGCATCTTCTCCACCCGCATCGCCTACGTCACCAAGGCGCCCGGCAAGTACACGCTGCGCATCACCGATGCCGATGGCGAGAACGTCCAGGCGGCTCTGATCGACAACCAGCCGATCATCTCGCCGGCCTGGTCGCCGGACGGCAGCGAACTGGCCTACGTCACCTTCCACGACCGCAAGGCGAAAGTCGTCGTGCGCAACGTGCGCCTGGGCACGAACCGCGAAGTGGCGGCCTTCAAGGGCTCCAACAGCGCCCCGGCGTTCTCGCCGGACGGCCGGACGATGGCCGTCACGCTGTCCAAGGACGGCGGCTCGCACGTCTTCCTGATGGACCGCAACGGCGGCAACGTGCGCCGCTTCACCGACAGCACGGGCATCGACACCGAGGCGAAGTTCTCGCCGGACGGCGCCTCGCTGTACTTCGTCAGCGACCGTGGCGGCGGCCCGCAGATCTATCGCCAGCCGGTGGGCGGCGGCGGCGCGCAGCGGGTCACGTTCAACGGCGCCTACAACATCAGCCCCGCCCTGAGCCCGGACGGCAAGCTTCTTGCGTATATTTCAAGGGGCGGTGGTTTCAAGGTCATGGTGATGGATCTGGGCAGCGGGGACGTGCGCAGCGTCAGCGACACCAACGACGACGAGAGCCCGAGCTTCGCGCCGAACGGCCGCTACATCATCTACGCGACGAAGGCCGATGGCCGCGACGTGCTGATGACGACCACGACCGATGGCAAATTCAAGTCGAAGCTGCTCGAATCGGGCCTCGACATCCGAGAACCTGTCTGGGGCCCATTCGGCCGCTGATTGTGGGGAAGTGCCGGGGCGCAGGGCGCTCCCGGCCATGTTCATAGTGCTGGTAGGAGAAAATCGATGATCAAGAATTCCGGGAAGATGTTGCTGGCCCTGGCCAGCGTGGCAGTGATGGCCGGTTGCGCCTCGCCGGTGAAGCTGGACAAGGCGGAAGTGGAGAAGAAGGACGTCGCCACGACCACCACCACCACGCAGCCCACGGGCCAGTCGTCGGTGGCGACGCAGGACTTGTCGACCCAGCCGGCGGCCCCGGCGACGCTCGACCGCGTCATCTACTTCGATTTCGACAGCTACGCCGTCAAGGACGAATTCCGCCCGATCGTCGAGGCGCACGCCAACCTGCTCAAGCAGAACCCGTCGACCAAGGAAGTGGCCGAAGGCCACACCGACGAGCGCGGCGGCAGCGAATACAACCTGGCCCTCGGCCAGAAGCGCGCCGAAGCCGTCGTCAAGCAGATGGAAGTGCTGGGCGTGGGCGAGTCGCAGCTCGAAGCCGTCAGCTACGGCAAGGAACGTCCGGCCGTGGACGGCCATGACGAGTCGGCGTGGGCGAAGAATCGTCGCGTCGAACTGCGCAGCAAGTAATGGCTACGGTCGTGGGGCTTGACGCCGGCCGCGCAGGCTCGCGCGACTCCGGCACGGCAGCGATCGTGACGCGCCCGGAAGCGTCACGTCGCCCGCGCGCGTTCGCGGCGGTGCGCCGCACGTGCGCGGTCGCCGCCTTGCTGGCTTGCGGGAGCGCGCACGCCGGTCTGTTCGACGACGACGAGGCGCGCCGCGCGATCATCGATCTGCGCACCCGCATCACGCAGCTGGAAGACGGCTCGAAGGCGCAGACGGCGCAGACCGCGCAACAGCTGCAGCAACTGCAGAACGCGTTGCTGGATCTGACGAACCAGAACGAGCAGCTGCGCCAGCAGATCGCCCAGCTGCGCGGAACCAACGAGCAGCTGGCCAAGGATCTGTCCGATGTGCAGCGGCACCAGAAGGACATCGTCCAGGGTGTCGATGACCGGCTGAAGAAGGTCGAGCCGCAGCAGGTCAACCTGGACGGCAAGACGTTCATGGCCGATCCCGACGAAGTCACCTCGTACGAGGCCGCCACGGCCACGCTGCGCAGCGGCGATTTCGACAAGGCGCAGGTTGCGCTCGGCAACTTCCTGCGCCGCTATCCGGCCAGCGGCTACGCCGACCAGGCGCGCTACTGGACGGGCAACGCGCAGTACGGCAATCGCGACTTCAAGGGCGCC